>Ga0180220_1002993_pt1 | contig 10155 bp, 9 predicted proteins | sample eDN5th37CBELigBY_FD_151335 | JGI IMG/M metagenome (GOLD analysis project Ga0180220, IMG submission 151335) | Enriched backyard soil microbial communities from Emeryville, California, USA - eDNA 5th pass 37_C BE-Lig BY (version 2) (version 2) | ecosystem: Environmental > Terrestrial > Soil >... | reverse complement strand
CGCGCGCCCGGTGGCCGCTCGACCAGGCCGCGGAGCCGGTGCTCGGGGCGGGCAGGCTTGGAGCCAAGGCATGACTGCGAAGCGGCGCATGCGGGTGGGCGTCATCGGAGCGGGAGCGTGGGGCACGGCTCTTGCTCTCGTGGCCGCTCGCGCCGGGCATCAGGTGGTCATGTGGGCTCGGCAGGGCAGCACGGCCGATGCCATCAATGCTGACCATGAGAACAAGGCCCGTCTACCCGGTATAGACCTGCCGACCAGTGTCCGGGCGACTGCAGAGACGGCTGCTCTCGGCGACTCGGATCTCGTGCTCATCGCCACACCTGCTCAAGTGATGCGGGAAGTGATGGCTTCATTCCGGGACCTGCTTGCTCCCGGAACGTCTGCCGTCATCACGGCCAAAGGAATCGAGCAGTCGACGTCGCTCTTCCTGGCGGACGTTCTGCAGGAGGTGTGCCCGGATCTCGAGCCGCTGGTTCTGTCTGGTCCGAGCTTCGCCGCCGATGTCGCGCGCGAGTTGCCTACCGCCGTCACGCTTGCTGCGCGATCCCTCGAGATCGCTCGACCGGCGGCGGAAGCCCTGAGCCTCCCGACCTTCCGGCCCTACATTTCGGATGATCTCGTGGGTGTGCAGGTGGGGGGCGCAGTCAAAAACGTCCTCGCCATTGCGTGTGGGATCGTCAATGGCCGCGGATTGGGGGAAAGCGCGCGGGCGGCCCTCATCGCGCGAGCCTTCGCCGAGTTGAGCAGGTTCGGCGCCGCACTCGGAGCCCGCCGCGAAACATTGGCAGGGTTATCTGGACTTGGTGATCTTGTTCTCACCTGCTCGAGCCCTCAATCACGCAATTTCCGTTTCGGCATGGCTCTCGCCGAGGGGCAAGGCTTGGCGGAGGCCAAAGAGTCAGCGCGCGGCGTGAGCGAAGGCGTCTACACGGCTGCGGCCGTCGTGCGGATCGCTGCAGAGCTTGGTGTCGAGGTGCCGGTGTCGACGGCGGTGCTGGACATCATCGAGGGGAGGCTGACGATTTCGGAAGCGATCGCGGGCCTCATGCAACGGCCTCTCAAGTCCGAGGATTAGGAATCCGAGCGGTAGCCGCTCGCCAGATCGCGGCCGTTGGAGCACTTGCCAGTCGGGTTTATTTGGCTAGCCTTCGACACATGGTCAAAAAAAGCCAGGCGGCGACTTCCATGCCCAAGACGTTAGCTACCAAACCATCTGCCACCGGGTCACGTATCCGCCATTGGCTATTCAAGTCTGAGCCGGATGCGTTCTCTTGGGAGATGCTCAAGGCGCGCGGAGAAAAGGGCGAGCCCTGGGACGGCGTTCGTAACTATCTGGCCCGCAACAACATGAGGGCGATGCAGGTCGGTGATCTCGGGTTCTTCTACCATTCGAACCAAGGCAAAGAGATCGTCGGCATCGTCGAGGTGATTGCGCCGGTCCATCCCGATCCCTCAGACACGAGCGGTACGTGGGAGTGCGTCGACGTCAGGGCGGTCGCTGACATGCCAAAGCCCGTCAAACTCACCGACGTGAAAGCGACGCCGGAGCTCGCTGGAATGGCGCTCGTCACATCGACGCGGCTTTCCGTTCAGCCGGTAACCGACGAAGAGTGGGAAATCGTGTGCCGGATGGGCGGCCTCGATCCGAAGAAGATCAAAGGCAAGCGGCGGAAAGCGGCGTGAAGCGCGTGCCGTTGCGCGCGGTCGGGCGAGGCGTGGCCGCGAAGTCTGTCTCTCTTCTGGAGATCGGTAGAGCGGACATGAACGAAAGCGAAGCTATCGCATTCATTCACGGCAATACCGAGCGGCTTTCGCCTCCGCTGACCCCCGAAATAGTCTTGCACCTTGCGACCGAGTCGCTGCCGATCTGGCGAAAGACCGAAGAAGAACTGGGGGAGATGAACGTGCCGCCACCCTATTGGGCGTTCGCCTGGGCGGGCGGCCAAGCCTTGGCACGGTACGTGCTGGATAATCCAGACTTGGTGGCAGATAAATCGGTCGTCGATCTCGGAGCGGGCAGCGGACTGGTGGCGATTGCGGCTGCCAAGTCCGGTGCGCGGTTGGCGCACGCAATCGATATCGACCCGCTGGCGAATGCCGCGATTGCGCTCAACGCGGCCGCCAATGGCGTCGAAGTCTGCGTTTCGTCGCTAGATATTTTCGAAGAGCCCTTGCCGAGTGCGGACACCTTGCTCGTCGGAGACCTCTTCTATGAGCGCGAGCTCGCCCAACGGGTATTGGAGCTCATCGAGACAGCCGCCTTGCGTGGCGCTGATGTGCTGGTCGGCGACCCGCGTCGCAGCTACTTTCCCGTCGAGCGATTCGCGCAAGTGGCCTTCTATGAAGTGCCGGTCACGCGGGAGCTGGAGGACTCGGAGCTGAAGCGGACGGCCGTGTGGCGTCTCAGTGCGCCGCCCGCTCGGTCAACCGGCCTGCGACACGATATCGTGGAGGCGGCATGACATTCGGCGGGATCAATTTCACGGCCGTTCTACTGGCCACGACCGCCAGCTTCCTCTTCGGGGGGCTCTGGTATACGGCGTTCTCCAGGAGATCGCTGGCCGATGCAGCCGATGCAGAGGACGAAAGGGGCCGGCCGCGTTTCCACGTCGATGCCATTCCGTTCATCATCGCCTTTGTAGCCCTGCTCATCATGGCTTACGTGCTGGCCGGCGTAATCGCCCAGCTCGGAAACGTGAGTGTTCGAAGCGGTATCCTTTCGGCGCTGCTCGTTTGGGCCGGCTTTGTGATGACCTCGTTGGTGGTCACCAACATGGTTCAAGGCGTCAGCCACCTTGCGACGCTGGTCGACGGTGGGCACTGGATGGGGGTGCTGGTCATCCAAGGGGCGGTTATCGGCTGGTTGGGAGCTTGATCGCGGTTCGCCCGCCGTAGCGGCGGAGCATCGCATTCGACGAACGAGGCGATTGCCGGCCCCGAATCGGGCCGACATAATATGCACAATTTCTACTCACACATCCTGGGAGGTATGCCGATGTCGGAGAAAGTCTACGCTGTGCCAGCGGAATGGGCGAGCCGGGCCTGGGTCGACACGGTGAAATATCAGGAGCTTTACCAGCGCTCAATTTCGGACCCCGACGGATTCTGGGGCGAAATGGGTAAACGCATCGACTGGATAAAGCCCTACACCAAAGTCAAGAATACCTCCTTCGGGCCGCAAAACGTCTCCATCAAGTGGTATGAGGACGGAACTCTCAACGTTTGCTACAACTGCATCGACCGTCACCTCGAAAGGCGGGGCGACCAGGTGGCGATCATCTGGGAGGGCGATGATCCAACGGTCGACGAAAAGATCACCTATCGCCAGCTGCACGAGCGAGTCTGCAAGTTTGCCAACGTGCTGAAGGCAAACGGCGTCAAGAAAGGCGATCGGGTCACGATTTATCTGCCGATGATCCCCGAGGCGGCATACGCCATGCTGGCTTGCGCTCGCATCGGCGCCATTCACTCGGTCGTGTTCGGCGGTTTTTCTCCAGACAGCCTCGCAGGCCGCATTGAAGATGCGGATTCGAAATTCATCATTACCGCTGACGAAGGTTTGCGCGGCGGCCGCTCGGTGCCGCTGAAGAAGAACACCGACGAGGCATTGAAAAAGACCAAGGGTGGCGAGAAGGTGCTCGTGGTGCGTCGCACGGGCGCCGATATCCCGTGGAATCCGGAGCGGGACATCTGGTTGCACGACGAACTGGTGAAGGTCAGCTCCGACTGCCCGCCTGAGGAAATGAGCGCCGAGGACCCGCTGTTCATCCTCTATACGTCGGGGTCAACCGGCAAGCCGAAGGGCGTGCTGCACACGTCGGGCGGCTATCTCGTACACGTGTCCCTGACTCACCAATACATCTTTGATTACCACGATGGTGACATCTACTGGTGCACGGCCGACGTCGGTTGGGTTACGGGGCACAGCTACATTCTTTACGGCCCGCTTGCGAACGGCGCGACGACGCTGATGTTCGAAGGGGTGCCGAACTATCCGACGCCGTCTCGCTTCTGGCACGTGGTCGACAAGTGGGATGTGAACACGTTCTACACGGCGCCCACGGCCATTCGCGCCCTGATGGGAGCCGGCGATGACTTCGTCAAGCGCACAGACCGTTCGTCCCTGCGGCTCCTCGGCACGGTCGGAGAGCCGATCAATCCCGAAGCGTGGGAATGGTACTATCGCGTTGTCGGCGAGAGCCGCTGCCCCATCGTGGACACGTGGTGGCAGACAGAAAACGGCGGCATTCTCATCTCGCCGCTGCCCGGCGCAACGAAACTCAAGCCGGGCTCGGCGACGTTGCCATTCTTCGGAGTGAAACCCGGAATCGTCAACGACAAGGGCGAGCTGATCGAAGGACCCGGAACGGGCAATCTGGTAATTCTCGACAGTTGGCCGGGGCAGATGCGCACGGTCTTCGGCGATCACGAGCGGTTCGTCCAGACATACTTTTCCAGCTACCCAGGAATGTATTTCACCGGCGACGGCTGCCGCCGGGACGAGGACGGCTATTACTGGATCACCGGCCGCGTGGACGACGTCATCAACGTTTCAGGCCACCGCATGGGCACGGCGGAGGTCGAGAGCGCCCTCGTCGCGCACCCCAAGGTCGCCGAAGCGGCAGTCGTGGGTTATCCGCACGATATCAAAGGTCAGGGTATCTATTGCTACGTGACGCTGAAGGCAGGCGAGACACCGAGCGACGATCTCAAGAAGGAGCTGGTTGCGCACGTGCGCAAGGAAATCGGCCCCATCGCCGCGCCGGACCTCATCCAATTCGCGCCCAACCTGCCGAAAACGCGCTCTGGCAAGATCATGCGGCGCATCCTCAGGAAGATTGCCGAGGACGATTTCTCCAATCTCGGCGATACATCCACGCTCGCGGATCCTTCCGTTGTCGATGACCTGATCAACAATCGGCAGAACCGGCGCAAGACAGGTTGAGATCTCGCAATCGAATCGCAATGACCGGCCCCGCCCGTCTCACGGCGGGGCCTTTCATTTCCGTCCGAACTAGCGGCAGGTCGACAGAATGCCCCGGTCGAAATGGAAGTGGTTCCGGTGCGCGCGGTTGAACTCCGGGCCGAGCGCTACGCGGAAGTAGCGACACGCTCCCTTGTGAGCGGCCTTCAGGAACTCAGCTTCAGGCCCGGGCCGCCGCCAATCCTTGAGAACCGAGATTTTCTGTCCGCTTTCCAGCGTGAATGCCGAGATGTCGATGGCGTTTGCCGTCGCGTGCTCGCTACGCCTGTCCTTCCAAAACGGATTACCGACGATGTTCCGGCACGAGTAGGTGCCCATATGTTCCAGCGAGGTCACGCGCTGGCCGAACAGAGACATGGCAAGAGGCTGCACTTCGTGCACCATCCATAGCGCGAGGGCAGCGGCGGATTGGCACGACAGCTTATCGACGGGCAGCCGGGCGCCACCAACTGACGATACGCGCACGCTGTTCTCCCAGCCGCAACCGTTGCGCAGCGGGTTATCCCGGATCGGGACCGATTCGATATGCGGTGCGACCAGAACGCGGGAGCACAGCTCGCCATCGCGCCTCAGCTCGGCGAGCTGCCAATCGACGATGAAAGGTATGGGACTTGCTATGTCGAGCGCGGGTAACGGGCTGTATCGCGCGGGAATAAGGCCCTGTCGAAATGCGAAACCTGCTCCTGCAAGCATGAACAGAAGCAGGATGACTCGTCCCAGGAAAGTTGGCCGTTTGCGCATGGGATCCATTCAGGCGGCGGGTCCACCCTGTATAGGCGGTTTACATGGAGCATGTAAGCGGCGCAGGCCAAAATGGACGAGGAGACGATTCGCCTGTTGCGAACAAGCGATAATGGAATCCATACGGCTGAGGGACCACGGCGACACAACCGAGACAGTTTCTGAATTCAGCCCTCGGCTGGATTATTCTGATCTGCGACGGATGGAATGCCGGCAAGTCTTTCGTGATTGAGACGTGTATCTCTTAAAGCGAATACATGTTCGGCTCCGCAATATGGGCAACGAGACTTGACTTTCAAATCTGGTGACCTAGCGTAACTTGCTTCATCCATCTCGAGAGCAATAGCATATTCGCTCCCGGTCACCGGACATTTCAGTATCATCGTGCCCATGGCGAGAGCCTCTGTGGGCATCAGGGAATTCGAAAAGCTTAGGTGGAATGCGTAGCAGCAGCAATTCGATCTAGAGCGTATTCGGATCAACTCTCCGTGTCGTCCACAGGAAATTCAGAATTTACGGGAACCGCCTGATAGCCGCCCAAAGATTTTCTCAAGCGTTCCAATCGGAACAGCGTCACAAGCCTCCGTCATGCATGATCTGGCAATCAACCCGAAAGGAGTGATTGCCATGACCAGGATGAATTCCACCCTCGCTCCCCGGCTTGCTCTGGCAGTCGCAGTTGCCTCGAGCAGCCTGATTGCTCTCGCCGGTGCCGCAAACGCAGTCAGCCTCCGAGTGCAGATGGCCTGCGCAAGCGATTACCTCGCCTACTGCAGCAAGCATCCGACCGAAGGTCCTGGGGTAAGGCAGTGCATGCGGGCCAACGGGCACAAGCTTTCGTCGAGCTGCATCAGCGCCCTTGTCGCTGCCGGGGAGGTGTCCAAGGCCGAGGTCGCACGTCGGTCGGCTCGTTCGAACTGAGCGTGAGGCCCACGCAGGCGTTCCATTGTAAACTATGACCGGCACTAAGATTGGTCTCTTACGCGCTGACAAGCGCACGCTCGGAACTTGTGGCGGATTCGGTGATTGAAAGCCTCAGACCTGCTTCCGATATGAGCACCCGAGGGCTCTGGAGAAGCAAGCGGATTGAGGACCCCATGACAGAAGCCGCCACAACAACCCCGATGCAGTACCTCGACAGAGCCACCAGTCATTTACGCGACATGGGGCTGATGCCGGCCAAAGTTGACCCGGCTCCGATCAATGCTCTGCTCGAGAAGATTTCCGACCTCGATGAGGACCGGATTACCTTGATCGCGCGCACTCTGGGTCAGGGTGAAGTCTTCAATGAGGTTGTGCGCCAGCAGACGGCGCAAATGGAAATCGGTCAGCGCTATCAGCAGATCACCGAGGGCTTCAACTCGATCCGCGACGACGCCAAGCGCTTGGTTGATCAGGTCAGTGACGGCAAGCTCAACGTTTTCGAGCGCGGCAGCAACGTCTGGATGAAGATCGTTCGCGGCGACATCGCAGACCGCTTCGACAAGATCCGGCAGATCTACCTTTCGGTAACACAGGAAACCCGCAATCAGATCGAGCGCGAGGCCAGAATCCTCGACGCTTATCGCGACTTCCGGGGCGCCCTGAAGCACGCCGAGGTCATGGCCCTCGAGGTCCTCAGGAAAGCCGAAGAGAAGCTCGAGGCTGCCCGCAAGCGACTCGACGAGGCCTCGGCGAAGGTAGCCGGGTTCACCGGAACGGAGCCATCGGACCGCGCCAAGCTCGAGCTCGAGCGCGACGAGCAGCTGAGGCGCCTGCAGGACGAGGAGAAGCGCTATCAGATCGCCAAGGATCTCTCTGACAACCTGACCATCTCCTACAACACATCCGAGGTGATCATGGCCCGCTTGATGCAAACTACCTCGGCAAAGGAGCGTGTGTACGCGCAAGCGGTTTCGTTCTTCTCAACCAATGACAGCGTTCTCACGGCGCTCAAGGCGTCGTTCACCGGTGTCTTCGGCCTGCACGAGTCGACCAAGACTCTGGAAGCTATGAAAGAGGGCATGTCGAAGAGTCTCGAGGACTTGGCCAAGATCGGTGACAAGGTCCAGGAAGCGGCCATCCGGGCCGGGTATGGCCCGACGATCCGCGCCGATGCCGTTCTCCAGCTCATCGACAGCGTGGTGAATTTCCAGGTCCGCTCGGGCGAAATCATCTCTGAGATGCGCAAGTTGGCGACCCAGAACTCGCAGGAGATCCGCGACGCTGTCGAGGATGGCAAGCGGCGCATTGCCCGTCTTGCGGCCGAAGCGCAAGCCCTGCCTGCGCCCGGCTAACTCAGCAACTCATAAGGCAGCATGGTGGACGCGACTGCGGTAGAGCCCAAGCCGCACAAGCTGGATGAACTGATGATCGCGATGGACGTAGTGGACACGCTGCGCCATCGCGAGGATTTCGTGCGCCGCGAGCTGGACGAGGCCGGGCGCGAGGCCGAGCTGATCGCACGGCTCAGGGAAATCTATCGCGAGCAGGGCATCGAGGTCCCTGACCGGGTGCTCCAGGAGGGTGTCAAAGCTCTCAAAGAGCACCGGTTCGTCTACGAACCACCGCCTCCGTCCTGGAAACGCACGATTCTCGAGCTCTGGGTGAAGCGCGGGGCCATCGGCCGTCGTTTTTTGCGCTGGGCTCTCATCCTCCTTGCGCTCGCGGGTCTCGCGTATTTCGCCCTCGTCCGTCCGGCCCAGGAGGCACGCAGGCAGGCACTCATCGAGGCGACGGAAACGCTGCCGCGCTCGATCCGTCTGGCGCATTCGGATATCCAATCCCTGGCGACAGAGGATGCGGCCAGGCAAAGGGCCGACGCGCTCTTGGCCGACGGTGAGCGGGCGATCCGCGACCGAGACCTTTCAGACATGCGGCGCATCAATGCCGATCTCACCAAGCTCCGGGAGACGCTAAGTACGGAATACACACTGCGAATTGTTTCGGAGCCGGGCCAGCTCACAGGTCTTTGGCGTCGGGCACCGGGTTGGTGGACGCAAAGAAGCTATTACCTGATTGTGGACGCTGTTACGCCTGACGGACTTGGGATCCGCCTCCCAATCCGCGACGAGGTTACCGGCGAGACCCAGAGCGTCAGTCGGTTCGGCGTCCGCGTCCCACAAGAAACATACGAGGCGGTGGCACAGGACAAGCGGGATGACGGGATTGTCCAACGTAACGAATTCGGAGTGAAAGCGCGGGGTAAGCTGGAGATCGACTATCGCATGCCCTTCGAGGGCGGAACCATCACGACCTGGTAGCCAAGCGGGCAGCAGCGGCCATGTGGACCGGACGGCAGGCGTTCGAGCGCATCGAGAATGCGATTGTCAGTCTGCACCGGCAGGAGACGGAGCTGGACAGTGCGCTCGCTTCCGCGACTGCCGAGGCGGACCGCCTGCGCAAAGAGCGGAGCGCCGCCTTCCGCGAGCTTGCTCGCATCAAGCTCGACGAGATCTCGGCAAAGCGGTTGGTGGAGAATCTCGACGCCGGGGAAAAGCGGGCGACTCAGTTACTCGAGGGTAAGCGGCGCCAGCTCGAAACATTGACGGCGGAAAAACAGCAGGCCATCACCGCCCTCGAGCAAGCCGAAGCTGAGCGCAGCGCTGCGGCCGCAGAGCTCGAGACCGCCATCGATCGCCTGGATGATCTGCGGGCGCGGGTGGCCGATGAGATCAAGGCAAGTCCCGAATGGGCCCGCGCTCGCGAGGCGTTGCGGGCGGCCGAAAACGTGGCCGAAGCGGCCGATGCGAAGGCGGCTCAGTCGGAAGCCGAGCTTGCGGATAAGCGCAAACCCTACGATGACGACCCCCTTTTCGCCTATCTCTGGCGAATCGGATACGGCACTTCCCGCTACCAGGCCGGAAGCTTCGCCCGATTCATGGACCGCATGGCCGCGAAGTACATCGGCTACCACGACGCCCGGCTCAACTACACCATGCTCATCGAGATCCCGGCGCGGCTCAGGGAGCATGCGAAGCTGCAGCGCGAGATTGCGGAGGAGCGCCGAGCAAGCCTGCAAGCGATCGAGCAGAGGGCGCTCGTTGCCGCGGGTGAAGAGGCGTTGTCGCGAACTGTCGATGAGGCGAGGCGTCGGCTCGCCGCCGCGGACGAAGCCATAGATGCCCGACAGGCAGCTTTGCGCGCGCTGGACGAGAAACGCGACGTACTCGTCGCCAGTGCAGACGATCCTGTCTACCGGGAGGCGCTGCAAACGATCGCTACGGCAGACGCTCAGGACCAGTTCGAGACCTTAGTGCAGGAAGCAAAACGCACTGGCACCCCAGCAGACGATGCCATCGTCCGCAGGATCGGCGAACTTAACGCGAAGATCGAGCAGATCGATGCTGAGATTGCGGAGCTCCGCAGATCGGCCCGCACGATCGCCGAACGCCGGGTGGAAATCGAGCGAACGCGCGACCGCTTCCGCAAGTCCGGTTATGACCACCCGG
>Ga0180220_1002991_pt1 | contig 10159 bp, 11 predicted proteins | sample eDN5th37CBELigBY_FD_151335 | JGI IMG/M metagenome (GOLD analysis project Ga0180220, IMG submission 151335) | Enriched backyard soil microbial communities from Emeryville, California, USA - eDNA 5th pass 37_C BE-Lig BY (version 2) (version 2) | ecosystem: Environmental > Terrestrial > Soil >... | reverse complement strand
GCGCTCGACCCCGAAATGGTCGGCGAGGTCCTGGAGGTCATGAAAAAGCTCGCCGAAGGCGGAATGACGATGGTCATCGTGACGCACGAGATGGGCTTCGCCAGAGAAGTCGGAGACCGCATTGTCTTCATGGACGGCGGCAAAATTATGGAAGAAGGAACGCCTTCCGAGGTGTTCGGCAATCCGCAGAATCCGCGGACCAAAGATTTTTTGAGCAAAGTATTGTAACGTGTTTAAGAAAGCCCTCGGCTGGAAATTTCCAGCTTAGGGCTTTTTTGTGCTGCGGTTTGTAACTTTTATTTAAAAGACTGTCATTTTTTCGAGAATGATTCCGCGCGAAAATGCCTTGATACATGCACTTTTTAAGCTATAAGTTGCAATATGGTAACATTTTCATGCGCACAGGTTACAAAATTGTGATATATTGAATGAGCCAAAACTTTGGAACGAAAAGTGCGGGGGACCATTTCCACCGTGGATCACCATGTTCACTTGGGGTGAATCGTTATCCGAACGTAGGGTTGTCTCCTCAATCCGAACCCGACAGCTAACCTCGCAGGCACGAAGGATTTTAAGGAGGAACTATGAAGAAGAGATTTATGAAAATGAAAATTTTTGCGGCTGCGCTCGGCATCACGTTGGCGGTACAAGCCGTGCCGATCCATGCGGATTCCGTGCATGTAGCCAAGGAAGGCGACACGTTTTATAACCTCTCGAAACAATATGGCGTTAACCTGAACCAATTGATGAACGCAAATCCGAACATACCGGCCAACAACATTTATGCCGGATTGAAATTGAACATACCTGCCGGCCAATCGATGAAAGCATACGCGGATCCTGCTCCGGTAGCGATTGCCGCATCGCTTAACGTCGATTCGGGCGAAAAAGTCGTCGAAGCTTGGGGCAAAACTTTCGCTTATAATAAAACGCTGAAAGTGAGAGCGACAGCTTATTCCTCTGCCGCAAGCGAAAACGGCAAATGGGGAGCCGTCGATTATTTCGGAAGTCCGCTTGAACTCGGCACGATAGCGGTTGATCCGTCCGTCATTCCGCTGGGCACGAAAGTGCTCGTCACGGGGCACAGCTTCCCGGGACTACCGAAAAAAGCTTTCGTCGCTACGGCGAGAGATACCGGCAGCGCGATCAAAGGCAACCGCATCGACATCTTCGTGCCGGGCAGCCCGCAAACGGTGAGCAATTTCGGATTCCAGGACGTGGAATTGTATTTTATTAAATAAGCAGGAAGCAGGCAAGCCGATGACTTCCTGTAGACCAATAACAAAACAGCCTCTGCGATCAACATCGCGGAGGCTGTTTTTGCGATTGAAGCATTATTTGTCTTTCTGAATTTTCAGCAGCTTCGGAACCGTTACGAACATATATCCTTTTTTCTTCAATTCCCGGATGACTTCGGGCAAAGCTTCGATCGTGCCGGTCAAATCGGAGGTGCTTCCGCCTCCCGCATGCTGCAGTATAATGGAGCCTTGCCCGGCGGAAGCCATGATGTTTTTTTTGACGGTTTCTTTGCCGATCCCCTTCCAATCCAGCGAATCCACGTTCCAGTTCACGATTTTGTACCCTTCCCGTTTGGCCCAGCGCAGCTGGCTTTCGGTAATGTCCCCGTACGGCGGCCGAATCAATTTCGGCTTGTAGCCTGTCAGGCCGTATAAAATATTTTCCGTCCGGATGATCTGCTCCATGTATTCGGACATCGTCAGCTTGTGAAACTGGGGATGGTTATAGGAATGATTTCCGATGACATGTCCCTCCCGCACGATCCGGGCGACCAGGTCGGGATGTTTTTTTGCTCGGCTGCCGACGACAAAAAACGTCGCTTTCACCTTGTGTTCGGACAGGATGCGAAGAACCTGCGGCGTAAACCGGGGATCCGGGACGTCGTCGAACGTGAGGGCGATTTGCTTGACGCGAGGGCCATGGATTTTGAACGTGTCCGGATATTTTTTGATGAGCTGGCTTAAGGTCAGTACCTGCTTCTCCTGTCCTTTTTGGGCATGGTTGGCCGCCCCGGTTTCCTTTGCAGGCTGAGGGGAAGAAGGTTCGTCCGGCTGTGCTGCCTGAAGGCCGGGCCCGGGGCAAAGGAGGCTCATCAGAAGCAGCGCCAGGCAGGCTTTGCCGAGGTATGCGTTTCTCATACGGTAGACGGCTCCTTTCCGCAGTGAACGATATTTTGTTATGGTCTATACTGTTATGTCCCGAATTGGAAGGAATTATGATGAAGTTTCAAATCGATGCCGCATATTGCCAACTTTCCGGGCCAAAGGTGTATAATAATGTGTGCAAACTTGTCCTGTTGAGCAAGATATAGGCATGACAGCAAAAGCTCGCGAAAGGAGACTAAAGCATGGCGGATTTATTTACACCATACGTATTGAAGGGATTGTCGCTAAAAAACCGGATCGTGATGCCACCGATGTGCCAATATTCGGTGCAGGCGGAAGATGGCGTTCCTAACAACTGGCATTATGTGCATTATGTTTCCAGGGCAGTCGGCGGAACAGGACTGATCATCGTGGAAATGACGGCGGTGCATCCGGACGGACGCATCACGAACCGGGATACGGGAATTTGGAGCGACGAGCAGATCCCCGCATACCGAAAAATCGTAAACGAAGTACATACGTACGGCACGCGGATCGGCATTCAACTGGGGCATGCCGGCCGGAAAGCAGAGGACGCGAGCCCGCCGGCGGCGCCTTCCGCGATCCGTTTTGACGAGAAATACCGCATTCCCCGGGCGCTGACCACCGAAGAAGTGAAGGAACTGGTGCAGGCTTATAAGGAAGCTGCAAGAAGGGCTGTGGAAGCGGGATTCGACACGGTCGAAATCCACGGCGCGCACGGGTATCTGATCCATCAATTCCATTCTCCGCTGACGAACCGCCGCGACGACGTTTACGGAGAAGATCTGCCGCTGTTCGGCGAGGAAGTCGTCAAAGCGGTCAAAGAGGCGGTGCCCGAAGAGATGCCCGTCATTATGCGGGTGTCTGCCCAAGAGTACGTCGACGGAGGTTACGGCATAGAATATATCGCGGAAGTATGCCGTCGTTATCGCGATGCCGGAGTGGATATTTTCCACGTGTCGTCTGGAGGGGAAGGGCCGGTCGGCTCGAACGGAGGACCGAAAGCAGGGCCCGGGTACCAGGTTGAACTGGCCGCACAACTGAAGGGTATGCTGAACGTTCCGGTCATCGCGGTCGGCCGGCTCGAAGGTTTCCAGGATGCCCAAAACGTGGTGCTGAACGGACAGGCGGACTTGGTCGCGGTCGGCCGGGGCATGCTGAAGGATCCTTATTGGGCGCTGCATGCTTCCCAAGCGTTGGAGGGCGGAGCGAAAATCCCGAAACCGTATCTTCGCGGATTCTGAGAAGCGAAAAAAAATTTTGCGATTTTTGAAACGACTTCGAATCTGCGCCGTAAAAGAATATCATAAAGAACAACTTTAAACCCTTTTTAGGAGGAAATAACACGATGGCAATTTTTAAAAGATTACGCGACCTGACGATGTCCAACATTAACGCAATTATCGATAAAGCGGAAGACCCGGTGAAAATGACCGACCAGTACATCCGCGACATGACGGAAGATCTTGAGGATGCGGAAAAAGCGGTAGCGGCGCAAATCGCGATCGAGAAAAAGTTCAAGCAGCTGTACGAGGAGCAGCAGGCGCTCGTCGAAAAGCGCACGCAGCAAGCCCATACGGCCGCACAAGCCCAGAACGTTGATCTTGCGCGCCGAGCATTGGAAGAAAAGAAAGCCGCGGAACAAAAAATGGCGGAATACAAAGCAAGCTACGACCAAAACAAAGCGGCTGCCGACAACTTACGGAACAAGCTGGACGAAATGCGCAAGCAGTTGACCGAAATGAAAAACAAGCGCGAGACGCTGGTAGCCCGTTATAACGCGGCGAAAGCGCAAACCGAAATCAACAAAGCGATGCAGGGCTTCAGCACGGACAGCGCATCCAGCGGCATGAAGCGCATGGAAGAAAAAATGCTGCAAATGGAGGCGCAGGCCGAAGCCAGCAACGAAATGTCCTCCAAAGGCAAATCCCTTGACGATGAGTTCGAACAGCTCGGCAAAGACAAAGCCGTGGAAGACGAACTTGCTGCCCTGATGAAGCAATACGAAAACAAGTAATGCCAAACGGAATTAAAGCGTAAGATTGCAGAAGCAGCGAAGGGGATTGCGTATATCCATGTCCTCCTTCGCTGCTCTGTTGTAACACGACAAAAAGCTGACCTGTGGAGGCACGTTTCAATGGATTTTAATACGATTATGGCGATCCTCGTTTGGACAGGATCCGGAGCCCTGCTCCTGTTTATTCTGATGTTTGTGGACTCGCTGTTCACGAGATACAAGGACTTTGAGGAAGTCAAGGCGGGCAACATGGCGGTGACGACGAGACTTGTGCTGAAGCTGCTTTCGCAGGGATACATTTTGTCCGCATCCATTAGCACGTCCAACAATTTGCTGGATGCCATCATGGTTTCCATTATTTCGTTCCTGATTTTGCTTGTACTGGAGGCCATCGTCCGCGTGCTCCTTCGCCTATGGGCCAAACTCGAGCTGGACGTCGGCACGCAGCAGGGAAAGATCGGTTACGGCTTGTTTGCGGGCTCGCTCCACCTGGTAGGGGCGTTAATTATTACCGCCTGCCTATAATGCAAAGAATCGTCGCAGACTAAGTATGGAACATAAGGAGTTATCACATTATGAGCGTATTTAAACGTATCGGCAACCTGTTTGCCAAGCCCGAGCCTCCCAAGGCGGAAAAAAGCATGCTTTCCCTCATGCCGGGAGATATTTGCGAGGTGTCCCTGGTAACGTACGAGGTGACGGGAAGAGTTCATAACCGCGGGCGCAACGCAGTCGTTCTCACGCTTCAAGACGGCAATACGATCATGTATTTGCATATCGAAGAGCGGGAAACGCTGCAATATGCGCTGTACAGTCCGCTTGACGGACGTCTCGACAATCCGAGCGAGGTTCCGACCGAGCTGGAATTGGACGACAAAATTTTTTATCTGGAAGAAGAGTATGAAGGCCATGTGATGATCAACGGCAAAACGCCGTTTACGCAAAGCGGCGCGCAGCACGTCTGGCAGTACCAATCGGACGATTACCGGCTGGTGCGGATCGAATGGCAAAACGGACGTTTCATGCTTTACGAAGGAGAGAAAGTGCTGCCGGGAGACGTAAGGGTCATCCGGGCCAATTAGGAGTGATTGTATGAAAGGACGGCAGGGCCGGTCGCTGCTCAGCTTGAAAATCCTGCTTGTCATCAGCCTTGTCATGTCGCTTTTGACAGGGTGCGGAATCGGCGCTCCGAACGTGAAGGAAACGTATCCTTTGGAATCGGTGAACCGAAGCGGCAATGCGACCTCATACGTGTACCGCGCAGCGGATAAAACCGTCCCGGAAGTCGCGAAGGAACTATCCGACGAGAAAACGCCGGATCAAATGTCCAAAGAGGACGCCGAGCACATGTTTCTCGTGTACGGCAAGGATTATTATCATCTGCAAAAGGATCCCAAAAAAGAAACCGACACGCTGATCGAAGTGGATTCCCAGGAATACGTGCAGAAAAACTACGATTCGAGCTTCCTGCAGGGATACCTTACGGCAGCGCTTATCGGACATCTATTCGATTCGTTTGGCGGCGGCGGATACCGAGGTTACTCCAGCCGCGACATTTATCAGCCAAAACAAGGGACGTACCACGCCCCGACTTCCAGCGACAAAAAGGTAGCGCCTCCGCTGACGGTAGAGAAAAAGGGTTCGATCTTCCGTCGGGGTTCGAGCGGCGGGGATTCGAGCGTCGGTTCGGGGGGCAGCATTTTTGACCGCAAACCGGATTCCTCCACACCGTCGAGGGGGAAAATATCCCGCGGCAGCGGGTCGGGCGGCTTGTTCGACTCGCCGAAAAAGTCGTACACCAAGCCGAAAACGAGGGTCGGTTCGGGAAAAATCACGCGAAGGTCGCGAAGATAATGGAAAAGCAGCGCACGAAGCATGGATTCGTGCGTTTTTTTGTGTCATGATAGAGGTATGAGTGTTTTGGGGTGAACGAGAAGAGGAAGGTGTTTACGACATGAACATGCAAACAAAAGAAGAGCATGATAAATTCCATCGCAAACCGCTGCAGGTCAAAGCTGCTCAGCAGCTGCTCGCAGCGTACGGGAAACCCGGTCCTATCGAAACGGTTCCTTTGCAAGAAAGCGATGGCCGGTATTTGGCACAGGAGATCCAGGCGCCGCATCCTTTTCCGCGTTTTCGCCGTTCCGGTATGGACGGTTACGCCGTCAGAGCGGAAGATACGGCGGGCGCCGGCTCGGATCGCATGGTCTGGCTTGACGTCATCGACGAGATCCCTTGCGGCTCCGTGTCCGAAAAAACGATCACGCCCGGCACGGCTGCCCGCATCATGACGGGGGCTCAAATCCCCGAAGGCGCGGATGCGGTGGTCATGCTGGAAATGACCGAGCTTCGCATACATGAGGGACGGACTCAAATGGGTCTTAAGCGAAGTATCGATTCCGGGAAAAACATGACTCCGATCGGCTTTGAAGTGCAGGAAGGGGAGATTCTGCTCCGTCCCGGACGCCGGATTCAGGCCGGCGAAATTTCGGTGCTCGCCTCGTTTGGCGTACATCGGGTGCCTGTGTTTAAGAGACCGCGCATTGCCATTTTTTCGACCGGTTCCGAGCTCCTTACCGTGGACGAGCCGCTTCAACCGGGGAAAATCCGCAACAGCAACACGTATATGCTGGCCTCCCAGGTGCGCGAAGCCGGCGGCGAGCCGTTTATTTTGGAAGCCGTCATGGACGAGCTTCCGCTTGCGAAAGCCAAGGTGGAGCAGGCGCTGCAGGAATACGATGCAGTGGTAACGAGCGGCGGCGTGTCCGTCGGCGATTATGATATCATGGGAGATTTCGTACGGAGCGGCAGCGTGAACATGCTGTACAACAAAATCGCGATGCGGCCGGGAAGCGTCACGACGGCAGCGGTGAAAGACGGGAAGCTTCTGTTTGCCCTATCGGGAAATCCCGGTGCATGTTTCGTCGGTTTTGAGCTGTTTGTGCGGCCGTTTATCCAGCAGGCGTTGGGAAGCGAGCAGCCTTATCTTACCGAATGGACGGCGGTGCTGGATCGCGACTATACGAAAGTAAACGCCTTTACGCGTTACGTTCGGGGCCGGGTTGAAGCAAGAGACGGCGTGCTGTATGCCATTCCTGCCGCAGTCGACGAGTCCAGCGTCATGGTGACGATCAAGGACAGCGATTGCCTTATCGTCGTTCCGCCGGCCAAAGAGACGACGCCGGCTGGCGCGAAGGTGAATATTTTAATGCTGAAAGGAAACAGGCCGTGAAGAAACCGTTTGTGTGCCAAATCGTCGGCTACAAAAACAGCGGCAAAACGACGCTGGTTTGCGCGTTGGTCGAAAGGCTGAAGGCGGAAGGCTGCCGCGTGGCAGTCATTAAACATGACGCCCATGATTTCGAAATGGACCATCCGGGGACCGATTCCTACCGGCACCGGGCCGCGGGAGCTGCGGCGATCGCCCTTGTATCCCCGCGAAAAACGGCGGTCATCCGCGAAGAAGAAACGTCTTTGGACAAACTCATCGAAGATTTTTGCGGTTATGACGTCATCCTGGTGGAAGGGTTCAAGAAGGAGCGTTATCCCAAGCTTGTTATGGTTAGGAGAGCGGAGGATACGGAGCTGGTCCGGGGGCTGGAAAACGTTGCGGGCATCGTCAGTTGGCTGCCGGAGGCGCAGGTTTTATCGGCCGGGGAACCTCGCGTACCTTTTTTGCTGTTTGGCAAAGACGATCATGGTCGAATCACGGACTGGATGCTGCGGCAGATCGCAAGTTCAGCGTAACCCCATAAGCTTTTGTTAGACGGCTCGTTTTTCATCAGCAATCGTTTTGCCATTCGCCTCTTGACCCTCACGCAACGTAATAGAGTAAGGTTATTTTAAAGCGATTTTTTCGTAGAGGAGGGCGGCAGATGGCCGATATCGATACGATCATGGAAAACGGCAAGTGCATGGAATGCGGGGCGGCGGAAACCGACGGACATTCTTGCCTTGAGATGTTTCATTATCCGCTTGCTTGGGAGCATAACGACCCCGAGTTGTATGCCTTACATTTTTGGCTTGTTTCATGTTATATGATCCAGCATCCCTCCAACTACACCGAGGAAGGGTACAAGCTGCTGACAGAGCTGTTCACTGATGCATACGATCATCACTGGAGTACGGAGCGTATTCTCGAGAAAAACAGGGAACTGGTTTCAAAGGCAGGCAAAATAACGAATCCGCTGCCTAGCCGGCAAAGAAAGCGCAGTTTCAGGTCCTGGTCCATGACGATCGAAGATCTTTATCGCGGCGGAGAAGAAAATGCAATCCGAGGCATTCAAACATGGAGGAACGCGGTAAGAGAGGATCTCCAAAACTAGATATTGAGCCAGCGGTTCATCGATATACGAGGTATGAGCCTTGCTAAAAAAAAGAGGGAAAACCTTATTATCAGGTCTTCCCTTTTTGATATCTATCCCCGGATCATTCATCCGCGCGGCGTTCGATCGCTTCGGACATCGTTTTGTCGGTCAGATGGGCATATACTTCGGTCGTTTCGGTCGAAGCGTGCCCGAGCTGTTCTTTCGTTTTATAAATATCGTTTTGCAAGTAATAGTCCGTGGCAAAAGAATGGCGGAGCTTGTGTACGGTCAAATAAGGTTTGCCGAACCGTTTGGCGTATTTGATGATCATCGCTTGGATCGCCCGTTTCGTCATCCGTCTGCCTTCGTTTTGGCCGTTGGCGAGAGCGAGGAACAGCGCTTTTTCCTTTTTTGGCGCTTTATAACGGGTTTGCCGCAGATTCAGGTATGCCATCAAATCGTCTTTGGCTTGTTCCCGGAAATACACCGGGGTTTTGAACGTTTCGTCGTTGTTGCCCTTCCGGTAGACGTACAGCATTTTGTTGTTCAGATCAAGATCATCGACGTTCAAGTTCACGACCTCGGACACCCGCAGGCCGGAATTCAAAATGAGGCTCGTAATGCTGGCATCCCGTTCCTTGTTAAGCTCATGGGCGTATAAAGCCTGTTTATTGTTTTCGACGTCCTTGGCGTATCCTTCGAGAATGTAGCCGATGAACTCGAGCAGCTCGTCTTCTTCGAGAATTTTCCCCTTCAGTTTGGCCGCGGTATCTTTGGGCTTATGGATCCGTTTGATTTCGATTTTCGCCATGATGTTGCGTTTCAGCAGGGGATAAAACTCTTCGTCCTCCGCAATTTGGCTCAAGTAATGAAACAACGAACGAAGGGAGGAAAGCTTCCTGGACACGGTAATGCGGGAATTGCTCCCTTCCCGTTTGGTCGTCAAAAAGATCCGGTAGCTGGTCACGTTTTCCATCCGGAGCACTTCCAGCTCCCGCAATGTGACGTCTTTGTTGTCTGCCGCGCTCGAAAGCCCTTCGGAACGAAGCCAACCAAAAAACGTTTCATAATCCCTCACATATTCGAGAAGCGTGGAGGGGGACAGATCCGGCAGCTTGTAGTCGATAAACTGCTGGACAAACCACGGCATGCCCAGTACTTTGTCGTCAAGCTTGATCCGGTCGATTTCTTTTTGTACATTCATGCGGGCATCACCTCGAGATCTTATTCGTGCAACAAGTACATTTTACCATAAGAGGCCTCTGGACGGGCGCATGAAAGGCGTTTGCATGCGGGGAACCTGGGTTCATTCTTGCTCCGTGGCGGCCAAAGTTATATATTGGATATGATACGATGTACATAGATGCTTATTAAAAAGAGGTGAATTCATGGATTTCAGATTGGATCTCGTGCCTGCGCGGCGAAAACAGGTCATTACCGGCCTGATGCAGCTGTATTTATATGATTTCACCCTGTACACGAATTTGGAAGCGAACCAAGACGGCGTGTTTCCCAGCTATCCGGGACTGGACGAATATTGGAATAGAGGCGCCGGGAAATATCCCTTTCTGATGACGCATGGGGGGCATCCGGCCGGGTTCGCGCTCGTGGACCGTCTAACGGATCCGGAGGAAGGCGATTATTACATGACCGAATTTTTCGTGATGCAAAAATACCGCCGCTGCGGATTG
>Ga0180220_1002989_pt1 | contig 10161 bp, 8 predicted proteins | sample eDN5th37CBELigBY_FD_151335 | JGI IMG/M metagenome (GOLD analysis project Ga0180220, IMG submission 151335) | Enriched backyard soil microbial communities from Emeryville, California, USA - eDNA 5th pass 37_C BE-Lig BY (version 2) (version 2) | ecosystem: Environmental > Terrestrial > Soil >... | reverse complement strand
ACTGGCGCGAGCAGGAAGCGAAGCTCAACGGCTTCCGGCAGTTCAAGGTGCCGCTCGCAGGGATCGACCTGCATTTCATCCACGAGCCGGGGAAGGGTCCGGCACCGATGCCGCTGCTGCTGTCGCACGGGTGGCCGGGCTCGGTGGTCGAGTTCACGCGCCTGCTGCCGATGCTGACGGACCCAGCCCGCTTCGGCGGCGATCCGGCCGACGCGTTCACCGTTGTGGCGCCGTCGCTGCCGGGCTACACGCTGTCGTTCTCGGAGGGGCAGGCGCGGTTCGGCATCGTCGAGATCGCGCAGACGTTCGCGTCGCTGATGACGGATGTGCTCAGCTACGAGCGGTTCGGGGCACAGGGCGGCGACTGGGGCGCGTTCGTGACCTCCCGGCTCGGCTACCAGTTTCCGGAGCGCCTTCTCGGCATCCACGTCAATCTGCTTGCCGTGCGGCGGGATGCGTCGCTGAAGGATCCGACACCCGAGGAACAGCGGTTCCTCGTGCAGCTCGCGCACTGGCTGAAGGAGGAGACGGGTTATCAGTGGATCCAGGGCACGCGGCCGACCACGCTGTCGTTCGGCCTGACGGATTCGCCCGTGGGGCTCGCGTCCTGGATCGTCGAGAAGTTCCAACGCTGGACCGACAACGACGGCACGATCGAGTCGGCAGTCGACCGCGACCTGATGCTGACGAACATCATGCTCTATTGGGTGACCGGCGCGATCGGATCGTCGTTCTGGCCCTACTACGACCGGATGCACACGCCGTGGCCGATCCCGGAGGGCAGCCAGATCACCGCCCCGACGGGATACGCCGAGTTTCCGAAGGAGATCCTTTCGCCGCCGCTCTCCCTGGCGGAACGGACCTACGCGAACATCCAGCGATGGACGAGGCTCGACAAGGGTGGCCACTTCGCGGCGCTCGAGCAGCCCGACGTGCTCGCGGAGGAGATCCGGGCGTTCTTCCGGCCGCTGAGACAGAAGGGATGAGGCGCTGAGGTTTTTTCGTTGCGCGCAGCGACTCCCCTGCGGGGAGCCGGCCGCTGCGCGTGGGGTGTCCTCAGGCGGCGGCGGCTGCTTCGGCGGCCTTCTGGAAGCGGAGCAGGGTGAAGAGGCCCAGGGGCTTCAGCGTGAAGCGGCCCGTCAGCTTGAGATCGTCGCAGACCATGACGCGGTCGACATCGAACACCGGATGCCAGCCGAGGCGGGTAGCGAACGGCGCCATGCGGCGCTCGACCCAGCCGCGAACGCCCGACTCCTCGCTGAAGTGGTTGAGGAGCAGCACCTCGCCGCCCGGCTTGCAGACGCGCGTGATCTCGCGCATGACGGCGACGGGGTCCGGAACGACGGTCATCACGTACATGGCGACGACGGTGTCGAATGTGCCGTCGGGGAAGTCGAGGCTGGCGGCGTCCATCTCGTAGAGGCCGCTGACGTTGTCGAGGCCCTCGGTCGCCACCTTCTGGCGCGCACGCTCAAGCATGTCGGGGGAGATGTCGATGCCGACGATGTCGAGATGGCGGGCATAGTTCGAAAGCGACAGCCCCGTGCCGACGCCGAGCTCGAGCACGCGGCCGGTGCGCGTGTTGATCATCTCGACGGCCTGGCGCCGGCCCTCTGTCGTAATCCTGCCGAACGTGTTGTCGTAGACTGGCGCCCAGCGTCGGTAGGCATCCAGCACATTCGCCTCGTCGAGGCGGTTGCTATGCCGGTTCTGGCGGGCGAGCGCCCCCTTGCCAAATGGGCGCGGCAGTCTCGGGCTGCCCTGACGCGTCGACAAGTTCATAAATCCTCCGTCGTCCCACTCACCAAGCCATGGCCGATGCCGGAGCTTCGGCCACATCCCGTTTGTCAACCCGGGGTGCTAGGGCCTCGTTCAGCCTCACTCAACACATACGCACCACGCGCATGTGCACTGCGTCGTGCCTCGATCCCAAGGCTCTCGGCACGAACAATCCAGCCTCCTCCGAGCAGACGCGCTCCCGGTGAACCGTCCGTATAGAGCACACACGCCTGCCCTCGCGCAACGCCGTGCTCGCCCTCGTCGAGCACGACGACATGGCGGTCGCCCTCGCGGAGCAGGCGCGCCGGGCGCGGTGCCCCGGTCGAGCGCACGCGCGCATGAAGACGCCCGCCGCCGCGCACGAACGCATCGGGATCGCCCGCGCCGAGCCAGTTGAGGTCGGCCAGCTCGATCCGCCGCGTCAGCAGCAGGTCGCGCGGGCCGACGACGACACGGCGCGTGTCCGGCTCGAGGCCCACCACGTAGAACGGTTCCGCGGCGGCAATGCCGAGGCCGCGCCGCTGGCCAACCGTGTAGTTCAGGATGCCGGCGTGGTGGCCAAGCACGCGTCCGTCGACATGCACGATATCGCCGGGCTCGGACGCGCCCGGGCGCAAGCGCTCGATCACGTCGGCATAGCGCCCGCCCGGAACGAAGCAGATGTCCTGGCTGTCGGCCTTGTCGGCGACGGCGAGACCCGCCTCCATGGCGAGACGCCGGACCTCGCCCTTCGGCAGGCCGCCCAATGGAAAGCGCACGAAGTCGAGCTCGGCGGCCGGCGTCGAGAACAGGAAATAGCTCTGGTCGCGGTCCGCATCGGCAGCCCGGAAGAGGGCAGGACCGCTCGCCTCGCGGCGCCAGGAGATGTAGTGCCCGGTCACCAGCGCGGCGGCACCAAGATCGCGGGCTGCGGCGGCAAGGTCGCCGAACTTGATCTGCTGGTTGCAGGCGACGCAGGGAATGGGAGTCTCACCGCGCAGGTAGCTGTCGGCGAAGGCGTCGATCACGGCCTCGCGGAAGCGCGTTTCGTAGTCGAGCACATAGTGCGGGATGCCGATCCGATCGGCCACCCGGCGCGCATCGTGGATGTCCTGGCCAGCGCAGCAGGCGCCCTTGCGCCCGACGGCCGAGCCGTGGTCGTAGAGCTGCAGGGTGATGCCGACGACGTCGTAGCCGAGTTGCTTCAGGAGCGATGCGACGACGGAGCTGTCGACGCCGCCCGACATCGCAGCGACGATGCGGCTGCCGGGAGCGAGCCCTTCGAGGGCAGCCGCTACCGTCACCAGATCCTCTGCTGTTCCCTCGGTCTTCGTCATACCGCTCGTGTCCGAGCCGAAACTCGACGTCGATTGGACCAATTCGACTGCCTGCCCTCGGCCAGTGCCCCCTGACGCGCCGGCGCCGCCCCGCCTGAAACAAGCCATCACAGTAGCGGGCCGTCCGTTCGCTCTGCAAGCCTCGCAGCCGGCGCCTCGACAGGCAAACGACCGCGGTGCTGCTTCGGGTGCACCCGATGATCGCAAAACGCGCCATGACCCGAGGTCACAGCGCGTTCGCTGAAAGGCGTTTCGCTGAAAATGACGGCAAATGCAAGGCGTCTTTACGGCGACGGGCTCCGCCATGAGCGGCACGCATGCCGGGCGTGCAACGACGTCGGGGCTCAGAGATGGCCGCGCGTGCCCGGCCGCCACTCCAAGACACGATCGGATGGCCGCAGCGTATCACTGGCCGGCTGCGCACGCTCGAAGACCGGCGGGCCCTCCCGGCGCATGGGCTCGTGCACCGTGTGCGCCGGCCGCGAACCGGCAAGGCGCTCGTTGATCAGGTCTCCGAGCATCCGTGCGCCCACGGCCGCCTTCTCCTTGAAGATGCCCCAGTAGCCCGCCGCACTCTCGCAGACGGTCGCGTTGCGGTCACAGAAGGTTGTCGCACGATGCACGGCATAAGACGCCGTCTCGTACATCTGCGCCTGCTTCACCGGATCGCTCGGAATGAGCCAGATGATCAGCGCGATCCAGAATGCCGATCGAATGAGGAACATGACGCTTACCCAGAACAAAGCCGTCCCACTGCGGCCTACTCGGCGAGACTAACCCGAAGTTGCCGCCATCCCGCCAATTCGTGCGCGCGCATTTTGTTAAAATTGCGCGCAATCGACTTCCCAGAGCGGTTAGGGCGAATTTGAAGAAGCCCGCCCAATTTTAGCGAGCCGGTAAAGAGATCGTTAAGCAAACCGCAGCTATCACCGGGCGAGGGCCGCGGATGTCCGGAAGCGCCCGATCGTCCATTCTGCGAATGCCGGGTTTCGGGGAGCATCGGGTGTCGCTGTCGCCTTTCAGTGCGCGTCTTGCGGTCGTCGCCTTTCTTGCGATCTGCTGTGGCGTCGGCACCAACGTGCTCGTGATGCAGGTCCCCCGGCAGCAGATTGCCGAGGCCCGCATCGCCGAGGCGCGCGTGCCGGAGACGAAGGTCGATCCCTGGCAGATCCCCGGCCTCGTCGATGCGGACCAGCTCGGCCGCAAGGCGCTCGAAGCGCTCATCGGCCGCCACATCGAGCACGAGGCTCCGGCCAGCCGCACCGTCTCGCGGCCGTCGCGTCCGCCGGAAGGCAAGCGCGTCGGGAGCTTCGCTCCCTCATCGGGGTCCTTCTCGCAGGTGATCCTGCCCGGCGGAGATCCGAAGGACGTGCAGAAGGCGACGATCCGGAGCGTGCAGGCAGAGCTTGCGCGGCGCGGCTACGAGCCCGGGTCGGCGGACGGCGTCCCCGGCCTCGTCACGCGCGCAGCCGTGATGGCCTACGAGCACGACCAGGGGTTACCGCTGACGGCGGAGCCTTCGCCCGAGGTCCTGGCGCACTTGAGGCATGGAACATCGGCGCCGGGAGCGGCGATCGGCATTCAGCCCGGCGGCGCGCCGCCGGCGAGCCACGCCGAGCAGGTGATCCGCATTGTGCAGCAGGGGCTCGGACAGCTCGGCTACCTGGCGGCCCGGCCGGATGGTCTCGTCTCGGATCAGACCATCCGCGCGATCCGTGAGTTCGAGATGGACTCGGGGCTCGTTCCCACCGGACGGATCTCGGGGCCGCTCGTCGCTCGGCTCGCGCGGCAGATCGACGGCCAGCGCTCGCGATAGGCGAGGGCAAGCTCTCCCGGCGGGGGCTCGGCGGATGCCCATTCGCCCTGCACCTCTCTCCCGATACGCCAGGATAGCAGGGCAGACCCTGCCCGCCCCGCCCAAACGGCGTGCGGCGGCGCCGTGCTTCACGCGTCCGCTGCCGGTATCTTGTCCGGACAGAGCATCCGTGAAACAACCTCCCGACCAATTTGACCTGCTCGAGGAGCACAGCCTTGGCCAAGGACGCCCCTGCCACCGACGACACCCGCCAGAAGCCCTTCGCCGGCGTGAAGGTGATCGATATCTCGAATTTTCTCGCGGCGCCGATGAGCGCCATGTTCCTCGCCGATTTCGGGGCCGACGTCGTCAAGGTCGAACGGCCGGGGACGGGCGACGAGGTGCGCTACTGGGGGCGCAACAAGAACGGGGTCGGCCTCTACTACAAGATCCTGGGCCGCGGGAAGAAATCGGTCGAGGCGGACCTGCGCACGCCGTTCGGCGTCGAGGTGGTGAAGCGGCTGGTGAAGGATGCCGACATCCTGATCGAGAACTATCGCACGGGCACGCTCGAGAAGTGGGGCATCGGCCCCGAGGTGTTGCACGCGATCAATCCCGGGCTGGTCATCGTGCGCGTGACGGGCTTCGGGCAGACGGGACCCTACAGGAACCGGCCCGGCTTCGGCACGCTCGCCGAGGCCTACTCGGGCTTCGTCTACATCAACGGCGAGCCGGACCGCCCGCCGCTGCTGCCGGGGTTCGGGCTCGCCGATTCCACGACCGGACTGATGGCGGCGTTCCTCGCCTCGACCGCGCTGCATGAGAAGCGGCGCTCTGGCAAAGGGCAGGTGATCGATCTCGCCATCTACGAGACGCTCTTCACACTGCTCGGGCCGCAGGCAATCGACTTCGACCAGCTCGGCGTGGTGCAGCAGCGGCAGGGCAGCCGCCTGCCCTTCACGGCGCCGCGCAACACCTACCAGACGAAGGACGGCAAGTGGGTGTCGATGGCCGGTTCCGCGCAATCGACGTTCGAGCGCATCTGCCAGGCGCTGGAGGTCCCGGACCTCGTGAAGGAGCCGCGCTTCGCCGACAACCGCGTGCGGCTGGAGAACGCCAAGGCGCTCGACGACGCGTTGCAGGGGGCAATCGGCAAGCTCGACTTCGAGGAGCTGATGAAGCGCTTCCTCGCCATCGACGCGCCGGTGGCGCCGGTCAACGACATCTCGCAGATCTTCGCCGATCCGAACTTCATCGCGCGCGAGAACATTGCCACGGTCGAGGACGCGGAGCTGGGCGGCCCGGTTCGCATGCAGAACGTGGTCGGCAAGCTCTCCGAGACCCCAGGCGAGATCACCAGCGCCGGTCCGCGCCTCGGCCAGCACAATCGCGAGATCCTGGTGGAGCGCCTCGGGTTCACCGAGGAAGAGGTGAAGGCGGCCGGGTTGTCTCTCGGCTGACCGTCGAGAGTTTGCGTTGCGCGCGGTGACACCCCTGCGAGGAGCCGGCCGCCGTGCGCTACAGCCCGGGCTCACTTCGCGAAGAACGACATGAAGCTCGACGCGATGTTGGTGCTGCCGGTGGTAATCGGGCTGGCGGACTCGTAGCCCGACATGGCAGATGCGATCTCCGTATAGAGCTTCGGCACCCATGCAGGCTGGCCGGGCTTGAGCTCGGGGAAGGTCTTCGTGCGCAGGTCGGTCGGCGCAATGATGACGCGGATCTTCGCAAGCCCGGTCTCGGCCGCGACCGTGAACACCTCCTCCACCGCCTCGTCGCCGATGGCAAGGCAGCCGGCCGACAGGTTCTTGCCGTGGATCATGATATCGCCGCCGAGGTTCGTGCGGCCTTCCTTGCGGGCCATCTCGCGGTCGAACGCGTTCGGATAGCTGACACGCAGCGACACGTGATAGGAGCTGTTCGGGTTCAGCCATGCAATCCGGTAGATGCCTTCGGGCACCTGCCTGTCGCCCTGGCGCAACTTCGGCCCCGTGCCGCCGCTCGCAGCCAGCACGCGATAGCGGTAGATCAAGGTCCAGGGACCGCCTTTCGATCGCGCGTGCAGCTCGAGCACCTTCTCGTCCTTAATGCCGATCAGCGCGATCTCGGAAGGCGGCCAGGCGACCTTGGCGTTCTCGAATTTCTGCTTGAGACGGACCGTGGCGCGCGGCGCGATCTCCGCCAGCCGCTTCTCGAGAGGCCGGTTGTAGGGTTTCCGCCTGCGCGGAGGATCATCGCTGTCGGGACTGTCGGGGCGGCGACTGGAGCGCGTGACAGGCGCCGTGCGCAAGTCCGTCTGCCACGGGGGAGCGACTGTCTCGGTCGACCAGGATACCGTCTCGTCGAGCGGCCCGAGCCGCGCGGCCTCGGCGAACTCGTTCTCGGCGGTGAATCCGGCGCGCAGCGAGGGCGGGGCAGCGAACGCATCAGGCGGGGCGAACGCCATGCGGTTCACGCTTGCGGGCATGACGGTCTGCTCGCGGTGGTCCGGGGCGCCCTCCGGCCTCGGCTTCGTCGTATCCACGTTGACCAGATACACGAGCCCCAGCATCACCACCGCGCCGACGGCAGCGACGAGCGCGTTCGAGGCGATGATCGATTTGCCCCTGGCCAGTTTCATCACGTCTCCATCGGCGCGCCTGAGCCGCGGTCGATCCTCGGGGCCAACATGACTGATTCTCGTTCGCCGAGGAGTTGCGATACGCAGTACAGTTCGCTTTTGACGCAGGGTGCGCTCTTGATGTCTCTGCGAGTTGCTTACACATGCGACAAGCTATTGATTCGCGTCAAAATTTGGACGGGCCTGAGCTACGTCAAGCGCGCCGCTTTGCTCCAGGGCAACAAGATGATTAGGCTTTGTACGCGCCGGACGGGCCGATCACGCACGAATGGCACGTCAACAAGAACAGAACGCACGGACCCCAAAGGATTGAGCCCATGCAGCCGCAAGCCCTGCCCGACCGCTATCTGAGGACGGGAATATTCCTCGCCCCGTTTCACGCCCTCAACGAAAACCCCACGCTCGCGATCGAGCGCGACATGGAGCTCGTCGAGCACCTGGACCGCCTCAACTACCACGAGGCGTGGATCGGCGAGCACCATTCGGGCGGGTTCGAGATCATCGCGTGCCCGGAGATGTTCATTGCCGCCGCCGCCGTGAAAACGCGGAACATCCGGCTCGGCACCGGTGTGGTCTCGCTGCCCTACCACAACCCGTTCACGCTCGCCTCGCGCATAATGCAGCTCGACCACATGACGCGCGGGCGCGCCATGTTCGGCGTGGGGCCGGGCTCGCTCATCTACGATGCCGAGAAGATCGGCCTCAAGGCGGCCGACCAGCGGCGGCGCATGGCGGAAAGCCTCGAATGCCTAATGGAGCTGATGCAGGGCCGCATGGTCACACGCAAGACCGACTGGTTCAACCTGGTCGAGGCCAAGCTGCAGCTCGTGCCCTACTCGCAGCCGATGATGGAGATGGCGGTGGCGTCGTCCCGCTCGCCGGTCGGCGCGCAGGCTTCGGGGCGGCACGGCATCGGCATGCTGGCGATCGGCGGAACGTCCGACGAGGCGCTTGCCGCGCACGCCGCCAACTGGGGCATTCATGAGGAAGCGGCACGGGCTGCGGGCCGCACGCCGGACCGCTCCAAGTGGCGGATCGTGACCTTCGCGCACGTTGCCGAGACACGCGAGAAGGCGCGCGCCGACATGGCCTACGGCCTCAAGAACTTCACCAAGTATTTCACCGATGTGGCGACGTTCCCGATTATTCCGCCGGGGATCGAGGATCCGGTGGAGTATCTCACCTCGTCGGGCATGGCCTGCATCGGCACTCCGGACGATTGCATCCGCCATTTCGAGCGGCTGTGGAAGGGCTCCAACGGCGGCTTCGGCGCGGTGCTGCTGCTCGCCCACAACTGGGCCGACTGGGAGGCGACGAAGCGCAGCTACGAGCTGATGGCGCGCTACGTGCACCCGCACTTCCAGCGCGGCTTCAATTCGCTACGCCAGTGGAGCTATGACGACGCCACCACCAAGCACGGCGTTGCGGGCGAAGAGTCGAAAGCCGCCGTCATGGCCGAGATCGAGAAGTACCAGCAGGCGACCGGCAAGCCGATGCTGAAAGCGCGGTGATTTCCACTGTGATCGCGGGACTTGCTTCCGCAGTGTGCAAAGACCAACCGCAGGCTGCTGCACCGCCTTACGCAGCCCCGGCGGCCGCCACACCCGCCCAGCTATGGGTCCTGGGCGTAAATCCCGGGATGACTCCGCTGGGGAACGAGCATTGCGGACGACGTGAGCCCGTCCGACGAACCCAGCTACCTGTCATCGCGGGACTTGTTCCCGCGATCCATCGGGCAACGCGCGCAGAGGCTTGTGGTTGAATGTTGCGATGCCGTGCACGACGTCGCAGCGGTCAAGCGTGCTGATGAAGGGCTCCCGGGCATAAAGCCCGGGATGACTCCAAAGGGGAACGACGCGTTGGGGGCGACGCGAGCTTAATCTCGTTCATTCGAGGTCCCGGAGGACGCGCGCAGCGCGGCAGTCCGGGATCTTTCGACATCTCGAAACGTGGGAGGCACCCCGGTTCTGCGCGCGTCTTCCGGTCTGCTGGTCCGGAGATGCGGAAGGTGGGACGAAGCCCTCACGCAACGAGATCGGCGTACTCGGGGTGGCGCTCGATATAGGCCCGCACGAACGAGCAGCGCGGGATCACCTTAAGCCCTTCGCGACGCACCTGATCGAGCGTCGCGCGGACCAGCCGCGAGCCCACGCCCTTGCCTTCGAGGACGCGCGGCACCTCGGCGTGGTTCAGGCTGATGATGCCGTCGCCGCCGCGCCGGTAGGTGACGAAAGCCGTGTGGCCCTCGACCGGCATCTCGAATCGCGCCTCGGATCTGTTGTCGACCAGCTCTGTCATCTGCTGCATTCCTGTTTGTTCGTCACTTGCCACGCCTCACGCCTGCTTGCGCTTGCCGCCCAGCATCAGCACGAGCGGGATCGCGACGACCGACGCGATGGTATACATCACGAACGCGTTCATGTAGCCGAGCATCGCCGCCTGCCGCGTGATCTCCCTGGCAATCCGAGCCATGCCCTCGACGCTCTCCATCGTCCAGCCGCCCATGCTTTCGGGCAGCGAGAGCGTCTTGTTGTAGGGGTTCAGGCTCTCGGTCATGCGCTCGTAGTTCGCCGTCGTCGCCCGCAGGACCTCCGTCACCGAGACCGAGATGAAGAAGCTCGAGCCGATCGAGCGCATGAGGTGCATGACCG
>Ga0180220_1002987_pt1 | contig 10168 bp, 7 predicted proteins | sample eDN5th37CBELigBY_FD_151335 | JGI IMG/M metagenome (GOLD analysis project Ga0180220, IMG submission 151335) | Enriched backyard soil microbial communities from Emeryville, California, USA - eDNA 5th pass 37_C BE-Lig BY (version 2) (version 2) | ecosystem: Environmental > Terrestrial > Soil >... | reverse complement strand
TTGTAGTAACCGATTTCTTCGATAAAACGGCCGTCACGCGGGGAACGGGAATCCGATACCACGATGCGGTAGAAAGGAGCTTTATGAGCACCCATGCGTTTCAGACGAATACGTACTGCCACGAAATTCACCTCCTTCAACAAAATATATATCATTTTGATTAACGGAACGGAAACCGAAGTCCGCCTTTGCCCGCCAATCCTTTTAACTGTTTCATGGCCTTGCCCTTAGGACCCTTCGGTCCCATCATGTCCGAGAATTGTTTCATCATCCGGCGCATCTCGTCGAACTGCTTGATCAGCCGGTTCACCTCGGCAAGCGACGTTCCGCTGCCCGTTGCAATCCGCTTCCGACGGTTATGATTGATGATGTCCGGATGTTGCTTCTCCTCTTTCGTCATCGAAAACACGATGGCTTCGATGCGGCCCATCTGTTTCTCGTCGACTTTCAAGTCTTTGACCTGCTTCAGCTTGCCCATGCCGGGGATCATGTCCATGATCTGATCGATTGGACCAAGCTTTTTAACCTGTTCCATCTGCTCAAGGAAATCGTCGAAAGTAAATTCGGCGTTGCGCATTTTGCGCTCCATTTCCTTGGCTTTTTCGGTGTCGATGTTGGACTGCGCCTTTTCGATCAGCGAGAGCATGTCGCCCATGCCGAGAATCCGCGAAGCCATCCGCTCCGGATGGAAGGGCTCAAGCGCATCGACCTTTTCGCCAAGCGCGGCGAACTTGATCGGGCAGCCGGTCACAGCCTTGACGGATAACGCGGCACCGCCGCGCGTATCGCCGTCCAGCTTGGTCAGGACAACGCCTGTCAGCTCAAGTTGCTTATTGAACGTATCCGCCACATTGACGGCGTCCTGACCCGTCATCGCGTCGACGACGAGCAGTACTTCGTCAGGTTTGATCTCGGCGTGGATTTGCCGCAGCTCTTCCATCAATTCTTCATCGACGTGAAGACGGCCGGCGGTATCGACGATCAAATAATCATGGCCGTTGTCTTTGGCATGCTGCAAACCCTGCTTGGCGATTTCCACCGGGCTTGTCTTGTCTCCGAGCGAAAATACCGGAACTTGGATCTGTTCGCCAAGCACCTGGAGCTGTTTGATCGCCGCCGGACGGTAAATATCGCCTGCAACGAGCAGCGGACGATGGTTTTGCTTCTGCAGCATTTTGGCCAGCTTGCCGGAAGTCGTGGTTTTACCGGCACCCTGCAAACCGACCATCATGATCACGGTTGGCGGCTTATTTGCTTTCGCCAGCTTTGCCTGGCTTCCGCCCATCAGCTCGGTGAGTTCTTTGTTGACGATGTCAATGATCACCATGCCCGGGGTGAAGCTTTGCATCACTTCCGTACCGATGGCTTTTTCCTTCACCTTGGCTACGAAATCCTTGACGACTTTAAAGTTGACGTCCGCTTCCAGGAGGGCGAGACGCACCTCGCGCATTGCTTCGTTTACGTCGTCTTCGGATACCTTTCCTTTGCCGCGCAGCTTGCTGAACACGTTCTGCAGCCTGCTGGTCAGTCCTTCAAATGCCATGAACCGCCACCTCCTTCATTTGCTTTATTCCCATGCTTCCAATTGATCCACAATTTCATTGACGTTCGTTTTTTCATTCCGCGCCATCTCGCTGGCATTGACCAGCCCGCGCAATTTCTCCAATTCTTGTACGCGCCGTTCGTGTTTTTTCAGCAGTCCGAGCTTTTCCTCATACTGCTCCAGCACCTGTTCGGCCCGTTTGATATGTTCATATACCGCCTGTCTGCTAATCTCGAACTCGGCGGCAATTTCCCCGAGGGAAAAATCATCGTGAAAGTAATATTTAAGGAACGTCTGCTGCTTTTCCGTCAGCAAAAGTTCGTAAAAATCAAACAGCAGATTGATCCGGTTCGTTTTCTCGAGCCGATTCTCCTGACTCATTTAGGGGCACTCCCTTCGTCAAGGAAAAACACTTTACAGTTCTTTAACGTTCATTATCATACATAAAACCGAGAAAGATGTCAAGCATTATTCCTTGTCATCTATCGATCTTTTTTCTAACTTGGGATAAGCCGGGTTGGCTACCACGGGAGCAAGTAGACCAGCACGGCGAAAAAGTGGACGACGCTGCCCCCAAGAACGAACAAATGCCAGATGGCGTGATGGTACGGGAAGCCCCGCCATACGTAAAAGATCGTTCCGAGCGTATACAGCAAGCCGCCGACCGTGAGCAGCGCGATTCCGCCGGGCGCCACGGCAGCCGTTAGCGGCCCCCAAGCAACGACGACCATCCAGCCCATGATCAAATAAAAGATCGTGGACATGAACAAAAAGCGCTTCGTGAAATAGGCTTTGAAAATGCAGCCCAATACGGCGATCCCCCATACGATTCCGAACAAGGTCCAGCCAAGCGGCCCGCGGATCGCGACCAACATAAACGGCGTGTAGGTCCCCGCAATGAACAGGTAAATGGACGAGTGGTCGAAAATTTCAAACAGGTCCTTGATTTTTCCTTCCTTGAAGCTGTGCACCAAGGTGGAGTTCAAATACAAAATCAGCATCGTCGTTCCGTAAACGGAAAAGCTGGCGATATGCCAAGCCGTTCCTTTCATCGTCGAAAAGACGATTAATACGACCAAAGCCGCTACGCTAAGCAGTGCTCCGAAGCCGTGGGTAATGGCGTTGACCACTTCTTCCCGCCGGCTGTAGGTATATGTGTTCGCCATAAACAACCCTCTCATCGTTTCTTTACTTATCATTATAACCTTCCCTCCTCTACCATTTCCACTTTCGCGGCATCCGGCGGCATCCGGGCTTTTCCGATTGGAGGGAAAAAGAAAGGACACGACAGTAAAACGGGTAGGTATGCGTCATCGTTCGCCATTTCTGAAGATGCCCGGAACCAAAAACGATTAGGGGTCCATATCCGCAAGAAGCTATGTATTCGAGCTCGCCGAAGCCTGATAAAGCTTATGAAAATCGCGGCAGAGGTGTGCCTGTACGCCGGACGGCATCTTCCTCCCTAGCTTCGTGAAACGCAAAACTTATTTTCATCACATTACGTGCAACACATGAACAACGTGATCGTGAAATCAAAAAAAACGGCTGCGAGGTTTTCTATAACAGAAAAAAGGCTTTGCGACGGAAGAGGTTTTCCACCGGGAATCCCGGACCTCTCCATGGCAAAGCCCTTATTATTGTTACTAAGTTAAGTTGCTTATCTTTTAATCGTTTGCTGTCTCTGTTTCTTCGCCCTGCTCTTGCTCCTGAATCAGTCCGGCGAACAGCGCATGCACGAACTGCTCGGAATCGAACGGCTGCAAATCTTCCATTTTCTCGCCAAGCCCGACGAATTTCACCGGCAAGTTCAGTTCCTGGCGAATCGCCACGACGATGCCGCCTTTGGCCGTTCCGTCCAGTTTCGTAAGCACCAGGCCGGTGACGCCGCTTTTTTCGCCGAAAAGCTTCGCTTGGTTGAGCGCGTTCTGCCCGGTCGTCGCGTCCAGCACCATCAGCACTTCATGCGGCGCTCCCGGAATCTCCCGCTGAATGACGCGGAAAATTTTATTCAGCTCTTCCATCAGATTCGTTTTGTTCTGCAAACGTCCTGCCGTATCGCAAATGAGAACATCCGCCTGCCGCTGCTTGGCGGCCTGGACGGCATCGAACATGACGGCCGCAGGGTCCGATCCGGCATGCTGCTTGATGACTTCAACGCCGGCGCGTTCCCCCCACACTTCAAGCTGCTCGATGGCTCCGGCACGGAACGTGTCGCCTGCGGCGAGAATCACTTTTTTGCCTTCCTGCTTGAAGCGGTGCGCGAGCTTGCCGATCGTCGTTGTTTTGCCGACGCCGTTGACGCCGACGAACAAGATGACGGTGATGCCGTCCGGGTTCATGCGGATTGCGTTGTCGTCGTCTCCGCGCAGCAGCTCCATCAGCTTTTGCGACAAAATCGGCTGCAGCTCGGAAGCGTCTTCGATCCGCTGCTTTTTCACCTCGGCGCGCAGATCGTCAATGAGTTCCATGACCGTATTGACGCCGACGTCGGCGCCGATCAAAATTTCTTCAAGCTCCTCGTAAAATTCCTCGTCGATTTTTTTGCGGCGAATCATCAGGTCCGCCACTTTCTCGACGAATCCCTTGCGGGTTTTTTCCAGCCCGTCGCGGAATTTGCTTGTCACCGCTTCGGTTTTGCTGGAAATGCTTTCTTTCAGCTTTTTGAAAAAGCTCATATGTCTCCTCCATCTCTGTCGTCATTGCCTGATATCAGGCGATCTCGGCCTCATCGTTTTCAAGTCGGACGGATACCAGCTTGGATACCCCTCCTTCTTCCATCGTCACGCCGTACAGCACATCCGCTTCTTCCATCGTCCCTTTGCGGTGCGTCACGACGATAAACTGCGTTTGTTCGGAAAACTCGCGCAAATATTGGGCGAAACGGACGACGTTCGCTTCGTCGAGCGCCGCCTCTACTTCATCCAGCACGCAGAACGGAACCGGCTTGACCTGCAAAATGGCAAACAGCAGCGCCATGGCGGTCAATGCCCGCTCGCCGCCGGATAGCAGCTGCAGATTTTGCAGCTTTTTGCCCGGAGGCTGGGCAACGATATCGATCCCCGTTTCCAGCAGGTGCTCCGGATCCAGCAGGACGAGGTCTGCCCGGCCGCCGCCGAAAAGCTTGACGAACACCGTGCCGAATTCGTGCCGGATCGCGTCAAAGGTCTGCTTGAACCGTTTGGACATTTCATCGTCCATTTCCCGGATGACCTCGTATAGCGTCGTTTTGGCCTCCACCAAATCGGCCTTTTGCTCGCTAAGGAATTGGTAACGTTCGTTGACGCGCTGATATTCCTCGATGGCGCCCAGGTTTACGTCTCCCAGTGCCGTAATGCTGCGCTTCAATTCGCGAACCTCGGTCTGCATGGCAGGCACGTCTTCCGGAACCGGATATCTCGCCTTGGCAAGCTCATAACTAAGCTCATAGTCCTCGCTCAGCTTTTTGAGTATATTCTCCAGTTCGACGTCAAGCCGGTTCACGCCAATCTCCGTTTGCCGCAGCTGATCTTCCACCGCTTTCAGGCGCATCCGCTGCTCTTTCGTTTCGCTTTCGTCCTGTTCCAGCTTTTTCGAAAGCTGCATCCGGGCCGCACGCTTGAAATCAAGCTGCTCGGATGCCTGCTCCTTTTTCAGCTTGTATCGGTTCAGGTCCTCGATTTGCTGGATCGATTCCTTGGCGTTGGTTTCGAGATCCGCCTCGATCGACGCCAGGAGCGTCTTCGATTGGCGCAATTCCTTATCCTGGGAGTTGAATTCGTTTTGCATCCGGCGGAGCTGTTCTTCAAGCGAGAAACATTCCTGGTCCAGCTTCCCTTCCCGGACCTTCATCTGAGTCAGCTGGGTTTGCAGCTCCTCCTTGGCCGTTTCGCTTGCCTTGCGGGCAAATTCGGCTGCCTGGATCGCCTGATGCGTCGCTTTCTCTTCCTCTTCCAGCTGGGCAAGTTTTTTGACGGCTTCATCGCGAGTCTTTTGCAGCTGCTCGTTTTCTTCATTGAAGCCGTTTTTCTCTTGACCGGCCAGTTCGACCTGCTCCAGCACATGCCGAAGCTCGTGCTCCAATTGCTTCAAATCGCCGGAAAGGTTCTGTTCTTCGATCCGCTTCTCGTCGCCGAATTGGCGAAGCTCGTCCAGCTTTTCCTGCGTTTCGGCCAGCTGGTTTTTCACGTCTTGGATGCTTTGGGTCAGCTTGCGCAGCTGATGTTCCGTATCGGTTATTTCCTGATCCAGCTGTTCAAGCTGGCGTTTGCGGCCAAGCAGGTTGTTGTTTTTCTTGTGCTGGCTTCCGCCCGTCATCGAACCGCCGGCGTTCACCACGTCGCCTTCCAGCGTCACGACCCGGTAGCGGTATTGGCAGCGGGCCGCAATTTTATTCGCTACTTCAAGGCTTTCCGCCAAAATGACATTCCCGAGGAGGCTGCCGACGATCGGGGCATACTGGTCGTCGAATCGCACAAGATCCGCCGCAATGCCGACGAACCCTTCCACGCCTTCGATCATGGACCGGTCACCGGAGGAAATATTCCGTGCCCGGATGACGTCCAGCGGCAGGAACGTCGCCCGTCCAAGCTGCCGCTGCTTCAGGAATGCGATCGCTTGGCGGGACACCGCCTCGTTATCCATGACCACATGCTGAAGCGATGCGCCAAGCGCGGTTTCCACCGCAAGCTCCAGCCGTTCCGGAACGCGGATGAGATCGGCGACGGCGCCGTGCACGCCATGAAGCACCGATTTGCGCGCCGCCTTCAGCACTTCCTTGACGCCCAGCATAAACCCGTCAAAGTCGTCCGCCATTTCCTTCATCGTGTCGCGGCGCGAAATTTGCGCTTCGCGCTTCTGCTCCCACTTGCGCAGCATGCTCTGGCTTTCATCGAGCAACCGCTGCAGCGATTGGTACCGTTCGCTTTCGGTTATATAGCTGCCGCGAAGCTCCCGAATCTCTTGTCCGATTTTTTCGATCGCCTGGTCGAGCTGCTGCTTGCGCCCCATCAGCTCTTCCTTTTTGCCTTCCCATTTGCCCGTTTCCTCATCGGCGCGGCTCATCCGGCGGGCCAAAGCTTCCTGCTGCTGGTCCGCATACCTGATTTCGTTTCGCGCCTGAGCCATTTGGTTCATCAGTTCGAGCAGATTGCCTTTGAGGTTCTCCTCTTGCTGCTGGCTGATCCCTCCGGTCAAGCCCGCAAGCTTCGATTCCTCGGCGGAAAGATGCTCCCGCAGCTGCTTCAATTCGTCCTGCGATGCTTCCAGCTTCGTTTTCAGCAGCTCGATTTCCGCTTTGCGGTCCTCGAAACGCTCGTCGCCGCTGCTCAGGGTACTCCGCAGCTGCTCCCGGTTTGCTTCCAGGTTCCGCTTGCGCTCCCGCAGCACTTCCGCGTAACCTTCGCTTTTCTCGTAGGCTTCGCTGTACTGAAGCAGTTCGCCTTGCAGCGTTTCGACTTCCGTCTCCAGCTTGCGCAGCGCCGCCCTGTCGCTTTCCAGCTTGGCATCATGCGCGGACACGACCGTCGACAGCTGCAGTTGTTCCTCCTGCAGTACCTTCAGTTTCGCGTTCGCTTCGCTCCAGGCGGCGTGAATCTGCTCGATTTGGTATACGTACAACGAAATTTCTTTCGTTTTGAGCTGTTCGCGCAGTTGTTTATAATGGATGGCTTTTTCGGACTGTTCCTTGAGCGGCCCGATCTGGTCTTCAAGTTCCGTAACCAAATCGTGGATGCGGAGCAGATTTTGCTCGGTTTCATCGAGCTTGCGCACCGCATCTTTCTTCCGCGATTTATATTTGACGATACCGGAAGCTTCCTCAAAAATCCCTCTGCGATCCTCGGACCTCGTGCTCAAAATTTCCTCGATCCGGCCTTGTCCGATAATGGAATACGCTTCTTTGCCGATGCCGGTATCCATAAACAACTCGGTGATGTCTTTCAGCCGGCACGATTGCCTGTTGATGAAATATTCGCTGTCTCCGCTTCGATGCACCCGGCGCGTCACCGTGACCTCGTTAAAATCAAGAGGCAGGGCATGGTCCTCATTATCGAGGGTCAACGACACTTCGCCGAAATTGACGGCCTTGCGCGCATCGCTCCCCGCAAAAATAATGTCTTCCATTTTGCCTCCGCGCAGCGATTTGGCGCTCTGTTCCCCTAGAACCCAGCGGATACCGTCGGAAATGTTGCTTTTGCCGCTGCCATTCGGACCTACGACCGCCGTAATGCCGCGGACAAATTCCATTTCGGTTTTGTCGGCAAACGATTTAAATCCCGCTAATTCAATCCGCTTCAAAAACATATTTCCCAAATCACCTCTAACCCTTATAATACCATAACCCCGCGCCTCATTGGGAGCCTTGCCGGCCTTCAACGAAGAAAGAGCAAAAAGCAGTCTGAAGGCTACTGCCGTTCATCATGTGCGACTGCTCTTTGCTCTTTGTTTGTCCTTGAATATTTACAGGGAGCCGTCAATTCCCGCGAGCTTCAGCTGCTTCAATGCCACTGCCGCAGCCTGCTGCTCCGCTTCTTTTTTAGAGCGGCCCGTTCCTCTTCCTACGCGCTCATTCCCCATATATACCTCGGAGACAAACTCACGTTCATGCGCCGGACCCCGCTCCTCGACAATCCGGTATTCCAAAGCGCCCATGTTATGATGCTGCGTCAATTCCTGCAACTCCGTCTTGAAATCGCTCATATGGAGATTGCCCCCGGATTCGACCTGGGGAAAAACGTAAGTTTGCAAAAACGAACGGGCCGCTTCCAGACCCTGATCGAGATAAAGGGCGCCGACGAACGATTCGAAGACGTCCGCAAGCAAAGCCGGGCGGGTGCGCCCGCCGGTCAGCTCTTCCCCCTTGCCGAGCAGCACGTACTGCCCGAATTCCAAACTTTCCGCAAACTTCACGAGCGACGGCTCGCAGACGATGGCCGCGCGCAGCTTTGTCAGTTCACCTTCGGGACGGTTCGGAAAAAGCCGATACAAATATTCGGATACCGTCAGCTCCAGCACGGCATCGCCCAGAAATTCCAGGCGCTCGTTATCCTGCTGCTGGCTGAAGCGGTGTTCGTTGACATAAGAAGCGTGGGTAAAGGCCTGCTTCAGCAGCAGCCGATTGTGAAATTGGATTTGAAGTTTCTGCTGTAACTGCTTCAGATCTCCACTCAACAAATCGTCCCCTTACTCATCGAATTTTTTAAGAATGATCGTTGCGTTGTGGCCGCCAAAGCCAAAAGAGTTGGACATGACGACATCAAGCTTCGCGTCCCGCGCTTGATTCGGAACGTAGTCCAGATCGCATTCCGGATCCTGATTCTCCAAGTTGATCGTCGGCGCGATTTTTTGATGTTCGAGCGACAATCCGCAAATGACCGCTTCAACGCCGCCGGCCGCGCCCAACAGATGGCCGGTCATCGATTTGGTCGAGCTGACCGCTACCTTGGATGCATGGTCGCCCAACGCCTTTTTGATCGCGATCGTTTCGGAACGGTCGCCGACCGGCGTCGAGGTCCCGTGTGCATTAATGTAATCGACCGCCTCGGGAGCCAGTCCGGCGTCGCGAAGAGCCATCGTCATGCAGCGGGCAGGCCCGTCCGGATCAGGTTCCGTAATGTGGTAAGCATCGCCGCTGAGGCCATAGCCGACGACTTCGGCGATAATGCGCGCGCCGCGTTTTTGCGCATGCTCCAGCGATTCGAGCACCAGAATGCCCGCGCCTTCGCCCATAACGAAACCGTCGCGGCCCGTGTCAAACGGACGGCTCGCTTTTTCCGGCTCGTCGTTGCGCGTAGACATCGCGCGCATCGCGCAAAATCCCGCCATGCCCGTAGGACGGATCGTCGCTTCGGCTCCGCCGCAGATCATGACGTCCGCGTCCCCGCGCTGGATAAGCTTGAAAGAATCGCCGATGGCATGCGAACCCGTGGCACAAGCGGTTACCGGCGTCGTATTTGGTCCCTTAGCCCCAAGCATGATCGACAATTGGCCTGAAGCCATGTTGGCGATCATCATCGGGATAAAGAAAGGGCTGACGCGTTTCGGTCCCTTTTCGAGCAAAATGTTGTGCTGGTCTTCCCATGTTCCGAGACCGCCGATGCCGGACCCGATGGAAATGCCGACGCGGTTTGCATCCGCATCCTTCTCAATGTCAAGGCTGCTGTGCTTCAGGGCGGCTTTTCCGGCGGCTACCGCAAATTGGACGAAACGATCCATTTTGCGCGCTTCCTTTTTGTCCATGAAGTCTTCGGGGTTAAAATCCTTGACCGAAGCCGCAATTTGCGTAGGATATTCGCTGACGTCAAAAGATTCGATCCGGGAAACCCCCGATTTGCCCTCCATCAAGTTATTCCAAAACGTGTCCAGGTCATGGCCGAGTGCCGTCACAACGCCCATCCCGGTTACAACCACTCTATGCTTCAAGTAAGTTCACCTCTATATCGATTGCACGGACCGGGAATGGCCCGGATGCAAATATATTCATGTCGTTTCACTTTCAAAATGAGGAGAAGTCCCGCCTGTAGAGCAGTACGGGACTTATCAAATGACTTAGGTATGAGATTGTATGTAATTTACAACTTCACCTACGGTCGTAATTTTCTCTGCGTCTTCATCAGAGATTTCCAGATCGAATTCGTCTTCCAATTCCAT
>Ga0180220_1002986_pt1 | contig 10181 bp, 10 predicted proteins | sample eDN5th37CBELigBY_FD_151335 | JGI IMG/M metagenome (GOLD analysis project Ga0180220, IMG submission 151335) | Enriched backyard soil microbial communities from Emeryville, California, USA - eDNA 5th pass 37_C BE-Lig BY (version 2) (version 2) | ecosystem: Environmental > Terrestrial > Soil >... | reverse complement strand
CGCCTGCTCCAGCTTCCAGTCATTAGTATCGCAGGCGATGATCCTCTTGGCGCCGGCGATCTTCGCGCCTTGCACGATGTTCATGCCGATACCGCCGACCCCGTAGACCATCACGTCCTCGCCGGGTTCGACACCGCCGCGGTAGATCGCTGTGCCGACCCCGGTCGTGACGCCACAGGCCACAAGGCAGGCCCGCTCGAGGCGGTAGTGCTCATCGACCTTGACCACCGACTGGGCGGGTACCACTGTCCATTCACTGAAGGTGGAAACCAGGCAGAACTGGCCCAGGTTCACGCCGTCGTCGTCGTGGAACCGGTAGGTGCCGTCGAGCTGTGGACCTTCCACGGTGTGCGCGCCGAGGTCGCACAGGTTGGTCTGGCCGTCGGTGCACCAGCGGCAGGTGCCGCACGAGGGGAGATAGGACATCACTACGTGATCGCCGGGACCGACGTGGGTGACGTTGTTGCCGACCTTTTCGACGACGCCCGCGCCCTCGTGGCCGAAGATCATGGGCAGCGCGGCGATCTGGTCTCCCGTCACGTGGTGCATATCGGAATGGCAGACGCCGGAGGCGACCAGGTGGACCAAGACCTCGTTGGGGCCTGGCTCGTCGAGCTCCACTTCCTTGACCTCGAATCTGGTATTCAATCCATAGGTCACTGCGGCTCGGGTACGCATGTCAGTTCTCCTCTGTGATAGGGATATTGGGAATATCTGGGTTTCTTGTTGCGGCGCTGAACAGCGAGCCCGACATGAGTCTCACGTCATCGGCGAGTTTCGGTCTGAAATCCATAAGCGCGATCACCTGATCGATGGTCCAACCCGGGGCCACTTCGGTGAGTACGGGTCCGTCGTCACCGAGGGTGAAAACCGCGCGTTCGGTGACATAGATGACCTCTTGGCCGCGTTCCCTCGCGAGATGGGCATTGAAGGTGATCTGTCGGACCTTGTCGATGAACTTGCGGTGCCTGCCTTCTGAGGTCACCTTCGGGTAGCCATCGGCGAGATCGATAGTCAGACCACCGGCAGTGAGAGTTCCGCAGAACACCACCTTCTTGGCCGACTGGGAGATGTTGATGAACCCACCGGCACCGAAGATCCGCCCGTCGACCAGTGAGGAGTTGACATTGCCCTCCCTGTCGACCTCGGCGAAGCCGAGGCACGCCACGTCCAGGCCGCCGCCGTCGTAGAAGTCGAACTGTGAGGCATGCTCGATCACTGCTTCGGGGTTCCAGGACACCCCGAAGATGACCCCGCGCTCGGGAACGCCACCGACCATGCCCTGCTCGACAGTCAGGGTGATCTCCTGGAGCCGCCCCTCTTCGAGCGCTGCGGTAGCCACGCCGTCGGCCATCCCGACCCCGAGGTTGACCACCGAAGCTGGTCTGATTTCGTCGAGTGCCCTGCGCGCCACCACTTTCCGCTCAGAATGCGGCATGGCCGGGGATCGTCCGAAAGGGACGTACACCTCACCAGAGAAGGCCGGGTTGTACTCGTTGATAGCAGTCTGCCATTGGTCTTCTTGAACGACGACGATATCGATCAGGTGACCCGGCACCACCACACTCTTGGGGTCAAGCGTGTGCGCTGCGGCGACCCGTTTGACCTGAGCGATCACCAGGCCCCCGCTGTTGCGTGTCGCGGTGGCGGCGGCCAGTACACCCAGCTTGGCGGTCTCGTGTTCCATGGTGAGGTTGCCGTGCTCGTCGGCGGTGGTACCGCGGATGAACGCGACATCGAATGCAGGACTCGGATAGAACAAGTATTCCTCGCCGTTGATCTCCATGATCTGTACAAGCTCGGTGGTCGTGGCGCTGTTGAGCCGGCCGCCGCCCTGGCGCGGATCGCAAAACGTACCGAGACCCACTTTGGTGATCAAACCTGGTCGCTTGGCGGCACTTTCGCGTAGCAGCTGCGCCAGCACACCTTGCGGTAGGTTGTAGGCCTCGATGTCGCCGTCGTGGGCCATCTGTGAGAGCGTGGGCGTCATCGCCCAGTGCCCAGCGATGGCGCTGCGTAGCAGGCCAGGCAGCGCCAGCACGTCCATGCCCGAGCCGCTGCGGTTGCCGATCCCACTGCAGAAGTACGCCGCCAACTGCCCGGGCCCTCCGGTACGGCGGTAACGATCGGCCAACGCATCCAGCAGTCCCGACGGCTCGATGACCCCACCGCCGGAAGCTTCGACCAGCAGGCGAGCCCGGTCCGGGATGCGGTCGACCGCATCTTGGGCTGACAGGAATTCGGGTGTGACCGTCTGACTGAGCCTCATGGCATTGCCCCTCCCCCATTGACATTGATCGTCTGCCCGGTGACGAAGCTGGCTTCGTCCCCTACCAGCCAAGAGACCGCCGTGGCGACCTCGTCCGGTGTTCCGAAACGACCCATCACCAGTGATCGTGTTTTCTGTTCCACCCATTCGGGCGTCGCGTGTACCGCTGTCATCGGTGTCTCGATCGGGCCCGGTGCCACGCAGTTGACGCGTACCGTCGGTCCAAGTTCGCGGGCCAGCGCTCGGGTGAGCCCAGCGACCCCTGCTTTCGAGGCGGTATAGGCAGCGCAGTTGATTCCGCCTACGTAGCCGATCTGGCTGCCGATCGTGACGATCGTTCCGCCGGTCTTCATCAACTCGTCGGCCGCGGCCTTGGCGCACAGGAACGTCCCGGTCAGATTGACGGCGATGGTCTGATTCCAAGTCGCCAGGTCCAGATCTGGCAGCAACGTCTGCTCCATCACCCCCGCCAACGTCACCAATGCATCGATGCGGCCGTACTCGATGACCGCCGCCGAGGTCAGTTTGGCGACATCGTGTTCTGAGGTGACGTCAGCCGGAACGGTCAGCGCTTCGGGGGTCTGTGGCGCCTCGCTGCCGGGGTGGTATCCCAGAACCAGAGTGAAACCGTCTTTGGCCAGGCGCTGAGCGACCGCACGACCCAGCCCACCGTCAGCGCCGGTGAGGACTGCGACCTTGTCAGTCATCGGACACCGCTCCCTGGAAGGCGAGCCTCATGATGGCTTCCTCCGACGCGTCAGCACGAGTGACCTCACCGACAGTCCGGCCGGCCCGCATGACCACGATCCGGTCTGAAGCGCCGATCAACTCGGGCAGCACGGAGGACACCATGATGATGGCGAGGCCTTCGTCGGCGAGCGTCCGGATGAGGCGGTGGACTTCGGCTTTCGCACCGACGTCGATACCGCGGGTCGGTTCGTCGAGAAGCAGTACGCGAGGACGGGTGGCCAGCACTTTGGCCAGTGCCACCTTCTGCTGATTGCCGCCGGACAACGCGCCAACGGGCATCGCCGCACTCGCTGCCTTGATCCGTAGTTCCTTGAAAAACCGGTCGACGATCTCGGCGCCTTTGCGACGACGAAGCCATGGACCGGTGCTCATCGCGGCCAGGCTTGCCAGTTCGATATTTGTGCTGATGGGGAGCCCGAGGTGTAGACCTTGATTCTTCCGGTCTTCGGGTACCAGAGCGATACCCGCATCGAGCGCGTCACGGGGATGGGTGGGGCGGTGCGGCCTGCCGTCGAGACTCATGGTGCCCCCGGTGATCGTGCTGGCCCCGAAGATCGCGGCCAGCAGTTCGGTGCGCCCGCTGCCGACCAGTCCGCCGATACCGAGGATCTCGCCGGGGCTGACATACAGCGTCGCGGATTTCACACCGGGAGCGCTGATTCCGGACACCTTCAGTATCGGCGTCTGGGGTGCAGCCGCGGACTCATCGTGCCGGTGGTACATCGACTCGAGGTTGCGCCCGATCATGTGTTTGATCAGGGACTCTTCCGTGAACTCGGCGGCGGGCGCGGTGACGATGTGCCTGCCGTCGCGCAGCACGCTTACGGTGTCGGCGTACTCCAGCACTTCCGGCAGATCGTGGCTGATCAGTACCACAGCGGCGCCGTCGTCGCGCAACTCTCGCAGCAAACCCAGCAGCCGCACCGAATCATTTTGTGGCAGCGACGATGTGGGCTCATCGAAGAACACCACTTTGGCGTCCTGTGCCAGTATCCGGGCGATCTCGATGAGTTGCTGCTCGGCGATCGACAGCTCACCGGCCTGCCGGCGGGGGTCGATGTCGAGGCCGACCCGACGCAGGTAGGCCGTGGCCTGTTGTGCCAGAGCGCGTCGGTCGATCACGCCCCACCGGGACGGCTCGGCGTTGACGAGCACGTTCTCGGCCACGGAGATCGAGCCGATGACCGAGAGTTCCTGATGGACGATCCCGATCCCCAGCGCAGCGGCGTGAGTGGGGTTCTTGGGATTGATCGGCCGCCCGTCGAGCGTGATCGTGCCCGCGTCCGAGGTCTCGAAGCCGGACAGGATCTTCGACAAGGTGGACTTACCGGCACCGTTCTCCCCGACCAGAGCGTGGATCTTGCCGGGCTCCAATGTGACCGACACGTCGTCGAGCGCCGCAACGCCCGCGTAGTGCTTGGAGATGCCCGACGCCTGCACCAGGCCGGTGCGTGCGGGGGCGACTGCGCTTGCCGAAGGACTCATTCGCCCGATTCCCCACCGCGAGTCACCCGGTCGAGCACCACTGCGACCACCACCACGGCGCCCGTGACGATCTGCTGCCAGTAGAACGGGACGTTCATCAGGGTCAGGCCGTTGCCCAGGACAGCGATCACCAGCGCCCCGAGGAAGGTGCCTGCCAGCCGGCCGCGGCCACCGAACAGGCTGGTGCCACCGACCACCACCGCGGCGATGACGTCGAGTTCGAAACCCACCGCGCCTGCCGGCTGACCCGAGGACAGCTTGGCGGTCAGGATGACCGAGGCAACCCCGGCGCAGAGACCGGCGAAGGTGAAGGCGAACAACAACACTCGCGATACCCGGATACCGGACAACCGGGCCGCCTCGCGGTTCCCTCCGACGGCGTAGATCCGGCGCCCAATCTTGAGTCGATGCAGGATCACGTAACCCACCGCGAAGGTCACCGCCATGATGATCACCGGTATCGGCACCGCGCCCACCTTGCCGATGCCGATCTGGGTGAAGGCGCTGTTGTTGATGGAGATCGGGTAGCTGTTGGTGACCAGCAACGCGATTCCACGCAGGGCCGTCAGGGTGGCCAACGTCGCGATGAACGCGGGCACCCGGCAGAAGGTGATCAGCACCCCGTTGAGGAACCCGCACGCGGTGCCGGCCACCAGGCTCAGCAGTACCGCCACCGCGGCCGACGCTCCTGTCGAGAGGATCGCATGCTGCAGGTACAGCGCCGCGATGCTGCCGGTGAGCGCCACCACCGATCCGACGGAAAGGTCGATTCCCGCAACGAGGATCACCACCGTCGCACCGACCGCGGCGATCGCCGTGATCGACACCTGCTGAAGAACATTGGTGAGGTTGGCGCTGCTGGTGAAGTTGGGCGCGCTGACCGCGAACACCGCTGCGAGAAGCACCAGCGCGACCACCGGTCCCAGCTGGGCGAGCTGACGCAAGCTGGGGCCACCGAGTACTCGTCCCCTCGGCCGCGAGGTGTTCGCCGGACCGGATTCCGGTGGTTTGAGCGGTGCGGAGGTTGTGGTCATGGCTGCTCCGTCGTCAGAAGGCCGGCTGAGCGCCGGTCTCGATGGTTTCCTTGGTCACGAGGTCCTCGTCGAGCACGCGGTACTCCGGCACCGGCTTGCCGCGCAGGTAGTCGACGGCCTCTTCGACGACGATTCCGGCCGTGGGCTTGTGAATCACCGTCGCCAGAGCTTGGCCGGACTGAATGGCGGCGAACATGTCGGTCTGACCGTCCAGCCCGACGACGTCCACGCCTTGGCGGCCACTGGATTTCAGAGCCGCGATGCCGCCAAGCGCAGCTTCGTCGTTGGCGCCGAACAGCAGATCGATATCGGGATTGGCAGCAAGCATGTTCTGTGCGGCCTTCTCGGAGTCGCCGCGGCGGTAGTTGCCGGGCTGGTTGGCCACTACGTTGAAATTGCAGGACCGCAGCAAGGGCAGCAGGAACGAATTCACGCGGGCGTCGCTGGACTGGTCACCGGGGATGCCAGAGATGATGGCGACCTTGACATCTTCCTGGCCCTTGTAGTGTTCGACCACCCATTCACCGAGCTGCTGCCCTTCGTTGGAGTACGGTGCCAGCACCTGCGACGCGGGTTCGACGCCGAGCATTCCCTTCTGTGAGAAGAAGTACGGGATCTGCGCCGCCTCAGCCTGTTTGAGGACAGCGTCGAGGCCCTGGGTGGTGGCCGGCATCATCATCAGCGCGTCGGTGCCCTGCGCGATGGCGGTCTGGATGTCGTTGAACTGCTGGTTCACGTCGTCGTTGGCGCTGATCACGTTGACCTGGGCACCCAGCCTTTTGCCGGTTTCTTCAGCGAGTTGCTTCTGTTTCACCAGGAAGGGGTGGCTCAATCCTTCTACGGAGAATGTGATCTTGATGGGGTCGCTTTCGGGGATCGGGTTCGGGTTGGTGCGCTCCTCCTTGCCTGACTCCGCCGCGGCGATTCCGTACAGGTTCTTGCTGAGATCCGATTGCAGTTTGGCGATCTGGTCATGGTTCTCGGTGCAGCCGCCGTCATTGACCTCGACATTGGTGGCGGGTGCGGCCGTGTCGGACGGGTCCGCATTGTTGTTCACGCTCGAACTACATGCCGTCATGGCAACCGCGCAGGTGGTGCAGACGAGTATCGGCAGGATGTTGCGGATCTTCATTTCTCTCCTTTGGGAAACGCGACGACGGCGGACCCGCTGATCAACTGCTTCCGAGTGGTGTCGTCGACGACTGTGATGGTGAAGGTGGCCCGGTTGGTCACCGGATCAAGGTGGGTGCACACCGCCTGCGCGGTGATCGCGGTATCTTCGAAAACCGGTGCGAGGAGATCGAACTGGTAACCAGTGGAGACTCCGCCGGGTGCAACAAGTTTGGTAAGAGCGGTCTGGACATAGCCGGCGACGAGCATGCCGTGGGCGACAGGCCTGCCGAACCGCGTGCTGGCCGCATACGCGGCGTCTTCGTGGATCGGGTTGTGGTCGCCGGAGAGGCGCGCGTAGGTGCGAATCGTCGCTGCAGATACAACGGCGGTGTGTTCGGCTCGGACGCCGAGCTCCATATCGTGGAACGTCTTGAGCCGATCGGTTCTCACTGGGCCGGCCGCTCGTCGAGAACGTCGACCGGCTTGACTCGGCGTCGCAGTTCGGCGGTGATTGCCTCGGCGGTGCCGCAGACCATACGAGCGAATTTGCCCCGCAGATCGTCCTCAGAAAATCGGAAGATCGGTCCTCCGACGCACACTGAGGCAACCACATTGCCGGACGGGTCGAGAACCGGAGCGGCGACGGACCGCACGCCGAGCTCACGCTCTTCCAAGTTCAGTGCATATCCGTCTCGCCGGATCTCGTACATCGCCTCGTGCAATTCTTTCGCCGTTGTGATGGTGGACGGGGTGTAGCGCGCCAGTTCGAGCTGATCGATGATGCGCTCCCCCACACCGGGCGGCAGAAATGCGAGGACCACCTTGCCTTGGCTGGTCGCATGCAATGGAATCTGTTGTCCCACTTCCCCATACATCTGCACAGAATGCGAGGATGTCATCACGACGAGGTAGGTCAGCTGTAGACCTTCCCGCACGGCAAGAAACACGGTCTCGGTGGACTCGTCCCGCAACCGAGCCAGAAGCGGTCGGCCGAGCTCCTCCAGAACTGCGCGGTCCACGCGGTCGCCGGCCAGCACACGCATCTGGGGCCCTGGTACGTACTTGCCAGCATCGTTCTGGATGGCGAAGCCGCGATCGCAAAGCACCCGTAGCAGCCGGTGTGCGGTCGGAGCTGTCAGATTCGTAGCTTTTGCAACTTCACCCGCAGTGGCGCCTGGATTGAGCGAGACTTCCGTCAGGACGTCGAGGACCCGGTACGCGCTCTGAGCTCCCGCGATCTCCATATTATGATCTCCATATCCATATTGTGGATGTGAGCTCCACCATAAATGGGTCTCTCTGTGGCGTCAAGCACTCAATCTGGAACCGCCCCGCCCTGCACCCCTTGTCGACCCGAACAACAAGTCAGCTTTCGCGGTCCCACCGCCTCCGAATATTCTCTTGCATCTATATAGACAATGACGCATACTCGAGACGTGGACGTCTTCGAGGCGATAGCAGAACCGAGCAGGCGCGCACTACTCGATGCCCTGGTCGACGGTGAACGCACGGCAGGCGAGCTGGTCGCGACGCTGCCCGAGCTGACGCAGCCGACGGTGTCGCGGCACCTCAAGGTGCTGCGCGAGGTCGGCCTGGTCGAGGTGCGACCCGACGCGCAGCGGCGCATCTACGCGTTGCGCGCTGACGGGCTGGTGCAGATCGACCGGTGGATCGAGCGGTATCGGCGTCATTGGATCGACCACCTCGACGCCCTCGAGCGCCACCTCGAAGCCACCCACAAGGAGGCGAAATGACCGAGCGCGAAGGAAAACTCACGATCGAGGGCGATCTGGCCGTGCTGCGGTTCGAACGCCGGCTCCCCTACCCCGTCGAGGCGGTGTGGGCCGCCATCACCGACCCGCAACAGCGCGGGCAGTGGCTGGGTGAGACCACGATCGAAGCGCGCGAGGGCGGCCGCATCGAGATGATCCCCGACGGACCGGGAGTGCCGACCGAACACAAGAAGATGACGGGCCGGATCCGTGTCTGGGATCCTCCGCGGGTTTTCGAGCACGAGTGGCATCAGCCGATCCTGGCCGAAACCGGTTCGGTGCGTTACGAACTCACGCCTGACGGCGAGGGCACGGTGCTTCGCTTCACCCACCGTGGCCTGACCCCGCGCGACGGGCAGGGCTTCCTGCCCGGCACCCACGCCTTCTTCGACCGGATGGAGGCATACCTGGCCGGTGAACCGTTGCCGGACTGGGCCACCAGATACCAAGAGGTCGCACGATCCAAGAACGGAGGACACAACCATGCCTGACACGCACAACGGAGCCGACGTCGCGGCGCCGAACGTCGCGGTGGTCTACCACTCGGGGTTCGGGCACACCGCGGCCCTGGCCGACGCGGTCGCCGAGGGCGCCCGTGAGGCCGGCGCAGCGGTGGACATGATCGCCGTCGACTCGATGTCCGAAGACGTTTGGGACCGGCTCGACGGCACCGACGCGATGATCTTCGGCTGCCCCACCTACATGGGCAACGTCTCGGCCGGTTTCCAGGCGTTCGCCGAGCAGACCGGCCGACGCTGCATGGAGGGTACCTGGCGGGACAAGGTCGCCGCCGGATTCACCAATTCGGGCGCCAAGAGCGGGGACAAGCTCAGCACACTGAGCTCGCTGGCGATCTTCGCCGCCCAGCACCACATGCATTGGGTCAGTTTGGGTTTGAGCCCCGGTTGGAACAGCAGCATGGGCAGCGAGGACGACCTGAACCGTCTCGGCTTCTGGCTGGGAGCGGCGGCCTCGACGGATGTGGACGCAGGCCCGGACCAGATGCACCCCTCGGACGTCCAGACCTGCAGGCACCTGGGGCGGCGGGTCGCACTGGTGACGCGTCAGCTCAACATCGGCCGCGCGCTCACACCAGCGGTTGCAGCTCCTGCAGCATCGTAGGCACCAACTCGCTGACGGTGGGATGGATGTGCATGGTGCGCGAAATCGCGGTGTAAGGCTCCTTGGCGGCCATGATGTCGAGAATCGCGTGGACCACCTCGTCACCACCGACGCCGAGGATGGCCGCGCCGAGGATCTCCTGCGTATCGGCGTCGACGAGGACCTTCATGAAGCCCTGCGTCTCACCCTTTTCCACCGCACGCCCCACGCGCGTCATGGGACGCTTGCCCACCAACGCCTTTCGGCCTGACGCGCGCACCTGGGCCTCGGTCAACCCCGCACGCCCCAGCGGCGGGTCGATGTAGAGCGCGTAGGTGGGCACCCGGTCGCTGACCCGGCGCGGATCATCGTCGAGCAGGTTGGCGGCGACGATCTCGAAGTCGTTGTAGGACGTATGGGTAAAGGCCCCCTTTCCGTTGCAGTCGCCCATCGCCCAGATGTGTTCGACGCTGGTGCGCAACTGATCGTCGACGACGATGAAGCCGCGCTCGTCGACCTCGACTCCGGCCTTCTGCAGATCGAGATCGTCGGTGTTGGGCTGCCGCCCGACCGCGAGCAGCAGGTGCGTGCCGGCGATCGGTTGGGCGTCGTCGCGTGGAACGACGTCGAAACCGTTGTCACGCTTGATGAAACGGA
>Ga0180220_1002985_pt1 | contig 10190 bp, 11 predicted proteins | sample eDN5th37CBELigBY_FD_151335 | JGI IMG/M metagenome (GOLD analysis project Ga0180220, IMG submission 151335) | Enriched backyard soil microbial communities from Emeryville, California, USA - eDNA 5th pass 37_C BE-Lig BY (version 2) (version 2) | ecosystem: Environmental > Terrestrial > Soil >... | reverse complement strand
AGGCTGCGCAAACAGGTTCATGCCCTGCTGCTTTTCGTCGAGCGCCATCCCGGCGCCGCCCATGTATTGACCGGAGGCGCGCTGGCCAATGAAGCGCCGTCGCTGCAAGAGCAGGTCAACGTCCTGCTGCAGGATGTCGAAGACATGCTGGTGCGCAGCGCCCGGCTGCACAGCGAACAAGAGCAGCCGCCCAGCGACGCAAACGCCGCTGCCGGCGTATTGCTGCACTACGTTCTGGGCCGCTGGCTGCGCTACGCCCAAAGCGGCCGGCGGGCCGCTCCTACCAGCGGCCTGTCCCTTCATTTGCCGAGGCTGGGCTTATAAGGGACACGGCACGGGCGGCTATTGCGCCAACGCCTTGTCGTAGTAGCTCGAGTCGTAGTATTTGGACGGGTCATTCAGCTCCATTTGCGGCACGCCCCACTTGCTGCGCAGCTTCAGGACCTGTTCGACGCCTGCCATATCGATGGCCGCTTTGCGCTGCATGCCGGTCTTGGGCTCCAGCAATATACCGTAAGCCGTTGCCGCGGCGCCTTCAGGGAGTTTCGGCAGGTACTTGCGAAATATCGCCAACGCCTCGTCTTTGTTGTTCGGGTCGTACAGCCATTCCACGCCCAGCACATAAGCCCGGATGTAGCCCTGCAAGGCCTCGCCATGCTCTTTGGCCCAGGACTGCCGCACGCCCGCCACCAGCCCCTGGTACGCCCCAAAGGTTTCGGAAGCGGTGGCCAGCACGTGATAGCCTTTTTCGACAGCCTGCACTTCAAACGGCGATATCAGCATGGTGCCCGCATGCTTCTTTTCCATCAGGTCGGCATAGCGCTGCATGACTCCGCCCGCACGCTCGATCTTGAAATCGGGTTCACGCAGGCCCGCCCGGTCCAGCAATTCGAACAGCACCAGAGCGTAGCCGGTATTGCGGGCATCGACCGAAAGCGTTTTGCCGCGCAAAGCTTCGTAATCGGGTACTTCGGGCACGGTCACCAGCTTGAGAAAGCCGCGGTCGGCGCCCATCACCGCAATGAGGTCCTCGCCTTTCTTGTCGACTTCTCCCTGGCCCTCGCGATAGGCAATGAGATTGTCGATGGCGGTCATGGCAATATCGAACTTGCCGTCTATGAGCCCGGTCAGCTGAAAGGAAGAGCTCGGTGTCGGGGTGAGATTGACCGCTACGCCGTTATCGGAAAAAAAGCCCTTTTCCTGTGCGACCCAGATAGGCCAGTTGAACCCGCCGGGGAATACGATCACTTCGAGAGTCTTGGCGGGCGAAGCCGCCGCGCCGGCGCCGCATACAAGCATCAGCGCAGCGGCGGCGAGACCGCGGATGAAATTGCTCATGGTTTGTCTCCGTTGTGGCTTATAAGGCGAGTATGGTTGCCACGCCGGCTATTGACTAGATCGTTTGAGTGATACGGAAGTATAAATTCTGCTTATAGACGTGCTTCGCGCTCCGATGGACGCCGAGCGCCCAAGCAGTTTCAGCAGCCGCGCATCAACGATGGCCGCACACCGGGCAGCCCGGATCGCGCTTGAGGCCTATGCTGTTCCATTGCATGGTCAGGGCGTCCAGGCACAGCAGGCGTCCGGTCAGGCTTTGGCCCATGCCGGTAATTAGTTTGATGGCTTCGGCCGCCTGGGTGCTGCCGATGATGCCCACCAGAGGGCCCAGTACGCCGGTGGTGGCGCAGCTGACCTCGTCGGCCTCGTCGGCCTCGGGAAACAGGCAGTGATAGCAGGGTGAGGCGTCGTCGCGCATGTCGTAGACGCTGACCTGGCCCGCGAAGCGGATGGCGGCGCCGGACACCAGCGGCTTGCGATGCAATACGCAGGCCCGGTTGATCGCATGGCGGGTGGCGAAGTTGTCGCAGCAATCGAGCACGATGTCCGCCTGCGCCACCGCGTCTTCGAGCTCGCGCCCCATCAGACGCCGCACGATGGCATCGACCTGCACCGCGGGATTCAGCGCATGCAGAGCCTGCTTGCCCGACTCGGCCTTGGCCTGATCGAGCCGGTCGGTGGTGTGGATGATCTGGCGCTGGAGATTGCCGAGCTCGACCACATCGTCGTCGGCCAGGGTGATGCGGCCGACCCCCGCGCCGGCCAGGTACAGGGAGGCCGGAGCGCCCAGCCCACCCGCGCCCACGATCAGGACGCGCGCCAGCAGCAGTTTCTCCTGCCCCTCTATGCCCAGTTCGTTGAGCAGGATGTGCCGCGCATACCGCAGCAGATCCTGGTCATTCATTGATGGGAACCAGGCCGTCCGGGGTGAGGCGGAAGCGCTCTATTCGCTCGGGCGGGACGGTTTGCGCGGGCTGCTCAGTTTTTTTTTCAGCCTTGGACTCTTGACCAGCCGCCGTCGATGACGCGCTTGCGGGCTCTTTCCTGGCCGCGGTGGTACGCGGCCCGCTCTTGCTGACTGAGCGGCCCTCGAGCAGGTTGATGGCCTGCTGCAGCTGGAAGTCGTCGGCGCCCCCGAATTCGAACATCTTGGGTTCGGGACGCTCGCCCTGTTCGTCGTCGACGGGCGTGACCACCTCGGGCGCGGCCATCGCGTTTTCGAGGTGATGCGCGAGATCGGCTTCGCGGGGCAGGCGGAACAGATTGCCTTGCGCCGTGTCGTCGACCGCGATGTCCGGTTCGACTCCGGTCACCTGGATGGAACGCCCCTTGGGCGTGTAATAGCGCGCGGTAGTCAGCTTGATGCCGGTGTCCTCGCCCAGCGGCAGGACGCTCTGGACGGAACCCTTGCCGAACGTACGATTGCCCAGCACCTTGGCGCGGCCGTGATCCTGCAGGGCGCCGGCGACGATTTCGGATGCCGAGGCCGAGCCGACGTTGACCAGCACCACCATGGGCACGGTGCGGGTCCAGTTGGGCGCGCTGCTGAGCGGGTCGCCGCCATCGGAAAAATGGCGCATGTAGTCGCTGGGCTTGGCGAAATATTCGCGGTTGGCCGACGCGATGCGGCCCTTGGTGGAAACGACCAGCACATTGGGCTGCAGGAAGGTGGAGGACACGCCGATGGCCGCGTCCAGCAGGCCGCCGGGGTCGTTGCGCAGGTCGAGGATCAGGCCCTTGGGCGGCTTGGACTGGCCCAGCTTGGCCAACTGGTTGACCAGGTCGCTGGCGGTGCGCTCCTGGAACTGCGCCACACGCACGTAGGCGATGTCGTTCTCGAGCATCTTGCTGCGCACGCTGCGCACCTTGATGAGGTCGCGCACGATCTTCACCACCAGCGGCTTTTCCTGTTCGGCGCGCTTGATGGTCAGCACGATGGAGGTCTTGGGCTCGCCGCGCATGAGCTTGATGGCGTCATTGAGCGGCATGCCCTTGGTGGGCTTGCCGTCGATATGGGTGATGAGATCGCCCGCCAGAATGCCCGCGCGCGCGGCCGGCGTGTCTTCGATGGGCGCGATGACCTTGGGCATGCCGTCCTCGCTGCCGATCTCGATGCCCAGGCCGCCGAAGCCGCCCTGCGTGATGGCTTCCATTTCCTTGAATGCCTCGGCATCGAGATAGGCCGAGTGCGGGTCGAGGTCGTCGAACATGCCCTTGATGGCATCGTTGATGAGCTTTTGGTCTGTCAGAGGCTCGACGTAGCTGGCCTTGATCGCCGAGAACACATTGGCGAACTGCTGCAGCTCTTTCAGAGGCAAGGGTTCGGCACGCTGCGCCAGGGCCGATATGCCCAGACTGACCAGGATGCCGCCCACGGCGCCCAGAACCACCAAACCGAAACTGCCTACCCTGCGAGTGCCCATGCACACATTCCTGAAATGATTTTTGGTATCGGCCTGCCGCCTGGCAGCGCCGCCAGACAAATAGTACCGAAATTAGCGCGCCAGCCAAAGAAGCGGATTGACGGGCTTGCCCTGATGGCGAATTTCAAAGTATAGACCGGACTCGACCTGGCCGCCTGTCGCGCCCACCGTGGCGATTGCCTCTCCGGCCGCCACCGCCTGGCCGACCTGCTTGAGCAGGCTCTGGTTGTAGGCGTATACGCTGAGATACTGCGCGCCATGGTCGACGATGAGGATGTTGCCGAAGCCATTGAGCCAGTCGGCATAGACGACCCTGCCGGCGGCGATCGCCTTGACCGGCGTGCCTTCGCTCGCGCGCAGCACGATCCCGCGCCACAGGCCGCCATCGGGCCGCTCGGCGCCGAAGCGGCCCTGGACTTCCCCTCGCACTGGATAAGGCAGGCCGTGGCGCAGCCCTTGCAGGGCGCCGGCCGAGGGAGGGGCGGGCTCTTCCTGCGCCGGCTGCCGGGCGGCCTGCTCCTGGACGCGTTCGCGGGCGCGCGCCTGCTCGACCTGCTCGCGGGCCCGGCGCGCGGCCTCTTGATCGCGGCGCGATTGCCGCTGGGCCTCTTCCTGGCGCAAACGCTCTTGTTCGGCCCGCTGCGCTTCCGCTCGGCGCCGCGCTTCTTCCTGACGGCGGATTTCGGCCAGGCGCGCTTCTTCCCTGCGCCGCTCTTCGGCCAGCCGCGCCTCTTCGGCCTGCTTGGCGATCGCTTCTTCGAGTCCGGTGATGAGACGGCCCAGGCGGCGTTCGTCGCTCTGCAGTTTCTCGGCCTGCGCCCGCTGCGCCTTCAATTGCTCGCTGACCTTCTCCAGGACCTGCTGGCGCTCTCGCTTCTGTTCCTCGAGTTCGGTTTTGCGGACCTCGGTTTCGTCCGCCACCTGCTCCAGTTCGCGCTTGCGCGCCTGCGACCTGGCCTGAAGCGCGTTGAGGCGCTCGAGCGCCTCGCCGACGGCCCGCAGCGCCGCCGCCTGGGCTTGCGATACATAACTGAGATAGCCCAGCTCGCGGCCTATGGCTTGAGGATCGTCGCCCGACAGCAGCGCCGTCCAGGGCGACAGGCCGCTGGCATATTGGGCGCGCAGCTGATCGGCCAATTCCTGCTGGCGCCGGCTGAGCTCCTGGCGCTGCTCGGCGATCTGCTTCTGAAGGTGCTCGAGATCGTCTTCGGCCTGGCGCTTCTGTCCGGCCAGTTCGGCCAGCCGCCGATCGATGTCGGAAATGGCTTTCTCGGAAGCCTTCAGGGCGTTCGCGGCATCCTTGCGGGAGGCCTCGTGCTGGTCGATGTCTTTCTGCAGCGTCTGGATACGGTCGCGCAGGCGCCCCTGCTGAGCCTGGGCTTCAGCCTGCCTGCTTTGCAGGTTCGCCGCCGGTTCGGCCGCAAGCGCCGAGCCGAGCGATGCGGACAACAGCGCCGCCAGACCGATACGCAGCATAAGGAGATCAGCCCTTGGCCTTGCCCTGCGCGGCCACGGCCGCCATGGCCGCCTCGATCTCGTCGGCATTGCCCAGGTAGTAGTGGCGCAGCGGCTTGAGATCGTCATCGAGTTCGTAGACCAGAGGCTGGCCGGTGGGGATATTGACGCCCACGATGTCGGCATCCGAAATCGAATCCAGATGCTTGATGAGGGCGCGCAGGCTGTTGCCATGGGCGGCGACCAGCACCCGGCGGCCGGCGCGCAGCGCGGGCGCGATCGAATCGTTCCAGAAGGGCACGACTCGATCGACGGTGTCCTTCAGGCATTCGGTGGCGGGCAGGTTCTCGGGCGCCACTTTTGCGTAGCGCTTGTCGAAACGCGGATGGCGCGGATCGTCCTGGTCGAGCGGGTCGGGGGCGATGGCATAGGCGCGCCGCCATACCAGCACCTGATCTTCGCCGAACTTGGCGGCCGTCTCGGCCTTGTTCAGCCCCTGCAGCGCGCCGTAATGGCGTTCGTTCAGGCGCCAGTTCAGGCCGATGGGCGTATGCATGGCGTCCATGGCGTCCAGAGCGATCCACAGAGTGCGGATGGCCCGTTTCAGCACCGAGGAAAAGGCCAGGTCGAACTCGTAGCCTTCGCGCTTGAGCAGCTCGCCGGCCTGGCGCGCCTGCTCGCGGCCGGTTTCGGTGAGGTCGACATCGGTCCAGCCGGTGAAGCGGTTCTCGAGGTTCCACTGGCTTTCGCCATGGCGCATCAATACAAGTTTATGCATAGTAAGCCCAGGTTTTCTACGGTTTTAGTTGAATATCGGCGTCCATTTTATAATCGACCGATCACCCCTTACTCAAAGAGATAAATCGAGATACATATCGTGGACTTCATCCTTAGCCAGAACAATCTGTACATTGTACTTATTGCCATCGTGTCCGGCGCGCTGCTGCTGTGGCCTTCCATCGGCAAGCGCCGCGGCTCCAATCCCGTCAGCGCGACCGAGGCGGTGCAATTGGCGAACCGGCAGCAAGGCGTCTTTATCGACGTGCGCAGCGCCGAACAATACAAGGCCGGCACCATCGCCCAGGCACGCAATGTGCCTGTAGCCGAACTCGAGGCCAAGCTCGACAGCCTGCCCAAAAACAAGCCGCTCATCGTGTTTTGCGACCAAGGGCGCGAAGCGATCCGCGCCGCCGCCGCCTTGCGCAAGCACGGGCTTGAAGCAGTCAGTCTGGAAGGCGGCCTGCGCGGCTGGACCCAGGCCGGCCTGCCTCTGTCGAAAAAGGCCTGACCCCCTTTCCATCTTTTCGAGGAACTTCATGGCAACCGTTACGATGTACTGCACGGCAGTGTGCCCTTACTGCATCCGGGCTGAAATGCTCCTCAAGCAGCGGGGCGTCACCTACATCGACAAGATCCGCATCGACACGCATCCCGAGCGGCGGGCTGAAATGATGCAACGTACGGGACGCCGCACCGTACCGCAAATCTATATCGACGACACCCACGTCGGCGGCTACGACGATCTGGCGGCGCTGGACCGGGCCGAAGGCCTGATGCCGCTGCTCAACAACTGACCCAACCCGAACGCACGCGTTCATTCTTAGGAAGACAAATGGCCGACCAGGACCAAAACCAAGCCAATCAGAACAATAATCAGGAACCCAGCTTCGGGCTGCAGCGCACCTACATCAAGGACGTCTCGCTCGAGATGCCCAATGCGCCTCAGATCTTCCTCGAGCAGGAAGGCCCCACGGTCGAAGTGTCGATCAACGTGGGCGGCCAGCGCCTGGCCGACACCATCTTCGAATCCACCGTCACCGCCACCGTCACGACACGGGTCGAAGACAAAGTGCTGTACCTCATCGAGGCCACCCAGGCCGGCATCTTCGAAGCCGCCAACATCCCCGCCGAACAGCTCGATCCCTTGATGGGCATCGTCTGCCCCACCATGCTGTATCCCTATTTGCGCGCCAACGTGGCCGACCTGATCAACCGCACGTCGCTGCCGCCGCTGCACCTCACCGAGGTCAACTTCCAGAGCTTGTACGAGCAGCGCCTGCAACAGCTGGCCGAGCAGCAGCAAGACCAGGCCCCCCAGCAAGACTCGGGCATCGTCCTGCCCCCGGGCGTGACGCGCCAATAAGCGTCTCCCATGGCTGCCCCTCGCCTGCATACGACGGTGCTCGGAGCCGGTAGCTGGGGCACCGCCCTGGCTGCGCTGGCCAGCCACCATTCCGACACCCTGCTCTGGGCGCGCGATGCGGCCCAGGCGCGGGTCATCGACAGTCGGCACGTCAATACGCGCTATCTGCCCGGCATCGATCTGCCCGATGCGCTGCGATGCACCGATAGCTTCGAGGCGGCCGTCGATCACGCCTGCCAAGACCCGTCCCTTCCCGGCCTCATCATCCTGGGAGTACCGGTGGCGGGCATGGCCGAAACCTGTTCACGCCTGGCCCGGGCATTGGAACAGCGGGCCGGCATCCGGCCGCCCGTCATATGGACGTGCAAGGGCTTCGATCAGGCCAGCGGCCAGCTTCCCCACGAAATCGCCGGCGCCGCCCTGGATGGGCTGGCTTTGCCGGGCGTCCTGTCCGGCCCTTCGTTCGCCAAGGAAGTAGCCCAGGGCCTGCCCGTGGCGCTGACCGTCGCCAGCGAGCATGAAGCGACGCGCCAGGCGGCCACCACCGCTCTGCACGGGCGCACGGCGCGCATCTACGGCAGCACCGATGTCATCGGCGTCGAAGTCGGCGGAGCCCTGAAGAACGTCATCGCCATTGCCTGCGGCATCTCCGACGGCCTGGCTCTGGGCGCCAATGCGCGCGCGGCGCTGATCACGCGCGGGCTGGCCGAGATCCAGCGCATGGGCGTGGCGCTGGGCGGCATGCCCGACACCTTCTCCGGCCTGACGGGCCTGGGCGACCTGGTGCTGACCGCCACGGGCGACCTGTCGCGCAATCGCCAGGTGGGGCTGGCGATTGGCGCCGGCCAGTCGCTGGAGGCCGTGCTGGCCGGCGGCATGACGGCCGAAGGGGTGCGCTGCGCGCGCGCCGCCCTGGCCCTGGGACGCAAACACGACGTCGAGCTTCCCATCACCGAGGCCGTATGCAGCGTGCTGTTCGACGGGCTGGCTCCCCGGCAGGCCGTTTCAGAGCTGCTGTCGCGCGAAGCCAAGCCGGAATGAATTTGTGTTCTTGAGCGCCGCTGGAGCCGGCGCGCTCGGCCTGGGCAGTCGGGCGGTCCGAGGCAGCGCCCTCCAACGCCCAGGCCAAGCGCGCCGAAAATGCGCTAGATGCCGCCCGCGTACCCCTGCTGGCGCCATGCCTCGAACACCGTCACCGCCACGGCATTGGACAGATTCAGGCTGCGCTGGTCGGGCATCATCGGCAGCCGCAAACGCTGCCCGAGCGGGAAGCGCTCCAGATCCTGCGCCGACAGGCCCGCTGTTTCGCGTCCAAACACAAAGACGTCGCCCGGCTCGAAACGCTGGACGCCAAGCGGGGAGCTGCCCCGGGTGGTCATGGCGAAGCAGCGCTCGGGGGAGGCCCCGGTGGCTGCGAGAGCGCACGTCAGGTCGTCATGCACGCGCATGCGCGCCCACTCGTGATAATCGAGCCCGGCACGCTTGAGCTTGCTGTCTTCGAGCTCAAAGCCCAGAGGGCGCACCAGATGCAAAGCCGCGCCCGTGTTGGCGGCCAGGCGGATGACATTGCCCGTGTTGGGAGGGATCTCGGGAGAGACCAGCACAATATGAAACATTTTTAATCCATCAACTTTCTTGCCGATACGGGGTGCGCGCCACGACCAGGCCCACCACCCGCGCCGCACCGGCCCGCTTCAAGGCCCGGGCCACCGCGTGCAGCGTCGCTCCGGTGGTCAGCACGTCGTCCACCACCGCAACCACCGCGCCGTCGACTCGGCCGTTGCATGTGTATCGATCGGCCTGCGGACCGGTGCGGGCGGCGCGGCCGAGCTGCTTCTGGCTTGCGCCCTCGCCGCTGCGGCGCAGCAGCCCGGGCCGGTAAGCCAGCTCGAGCCGGGACGCCAGCTGCCGGGCGATTTCGCCGGCCGGATTGAAGCCGCGCCGGCGCAGGGCACGGCGGCTGGAAGGCACGGGCAGCACGATTGTAATCGCCTCGATCGGCGGTGTGGCGCGCTGCGCCGCATCCGCCAACAGGCCGGCCATGAAGCGGGCATGCTGGAACCTGGACGCATTCTTGAACTGCCATATCAATTGGTCGAGCGGCGGCACATAGTCGAATGCCGCCACGACGCGATCGAACGCCGGCCCCAGGACGGCGCAATCCGGACAGCGCGGGCCATGCTCGAGCCCGAGTGCGCACACGGGACAACGCCGCCCCGGCAAGAATGCGCGCATGTCGGCCAGACAGCCCGGGCAGGGCCGTCCGCCGCGGGAAGCGCCCAGGCATAAAGGACAGTCGGTGGGGACATGGTCGAACAGGCTCAGGAAACGCCCCCGAGCAGCGCCCGCCAGCTTGCCCGCCCGGCTGGCGCCTTGCCGGAACAAGCCGGCAAGGCGTCGTGATTCGCATCGAGAGGGCAGATCGGCCATAATAAAAGACCAGCCACTTCATCCAGCATGGAAGGTGCCTTCATCACAGCATGCTTTGCCGGCGCCTGCCAGACCTTTACCGCATAAATGTCACAGCCTCCCACCCTGCCGCTGGAATCCGCACACGTCGTTCGGCAGTTCGCGCGCCGCGCGCCCCTGGACAAGGCCCAGTTTCTGTACGGCGAAATAGCGCAACGCATGCTGCAGCGCCTCAGCTATATCAAGCTGCAGCCGCATGCCGTCATGGATGCGGGCAGCGGAGCCGGCCATGCGCTGGAGCCCTTGCGCGCACGCTACGCCAACATCGACTACACCGGCATCGACGCCTGCCCGCCACTGGTCCGGGCCGCCATCGAGCGCCATGCCGCTCGGCCCAGCCTGTGGCAGAAGCTGCGCAACAA
>Ga0180220_1002984_pt1 | contig 10192 bp, 6 predicted proteins | sample eDN5th37CBELigBY_FD_151335 | JGI IMG/M metagenome (GOLD analysis project Ga0180220, IMG submission 151335) | Enriched backyard soil microbial communities from Emeryville, California, USA - eDNA 5th pass 37_C BE-Lig BY (version 2) (version 2) | ecosystem: Environmental > Terrestrial > Soil >... | reverse complement strand
GCGGATATTGACGTTATTAAACGGCTTCTGTTTATTGTTGAACAAATAGTAGTAGGTGGAGGCGATGCCCTTAATCTCGAGTTCGTTCTGCTTCGTCTGCTTCAGGACCGGAATCTGCTCGTTTGGAATGCGTCCCGTCGGCATGCCGGCAAAATCGAGCTGGTCGGTCTCGTACATGTTCAGCTCCGAGCCGGAATCGTCGACCATGGTCATCTGCACTTTCGTGAATTTGATGTCGTCCTTGGCGTAGTACTGGTCGTTTTTAACCAGCACAAGCGAGCTTTGCTGCTTCCATTCGCTGATTTTGAACGGGCCGTTCGATATGATGGTGCTAGCGTCGGAGGCCCATTTCGGATTGGTTTTCGCCGAAGAATGAACAGGGAAATAGGTCTGGAATGAAAGAAGGCTTAAAAAATACGGGGTGGAGTGCTCCAATTCGACCTCAAGCGTATGGGCATCGACGGCTTTGACGGCAACCGAATTCGGATCGGCGTTTTTTCCGGTGTTATACGCTTCCGCTCCCTTGATGTAGTACAGCTGATAGGCGTACGGCGGCGCAGGTTCGGTCTTCGGATCGAGCACCCGTTTCCACGAAAACTCGAAGTCAGCCGCAGTCACGGGATCTCCGTTCGACCATTTCGCGTCCTTCCGCAAATGGAAGGTATACTTGGTTCCGTCCGATGAAACATCCCATTTCTCGGCGGTACCCGGAAGGACTTCGCCGTTTTGGTTGCTCCGCGTCAGCCCTTCATACAGCCCGTTAAGCACGGCGAACGACACGTTGTCTTGCGACTGACCGGGATCAAGCGTTGGCGGATTCGAATGGAGATTGAAACGGAAGACCTGCTCCTTCGGCGTTTCGGTTTTGTTCCCGGGCGCGGGATCGGCGGGTTTTTCATTGGTCGTCTTCGGCGGCGCGGAAGAGTTGGCGTCCTGGCCGCCGTTTCCGCAAGCACTCATGAAAACGCTTACAGCCATTAATAACAGCACGGCCAGCATGGATTTTGGTTTCGTTCGCATAGCGTACCCCTCTCTTGATATGAAGTGGTCCGCCTTGGCCGGGGGACGACGATATCAAGCGGAATCGGTCCGGCCATCGGCGTGTACCCTATCATTTTATAAACATGCCGACTCGTCTCCATTTATTCCCAATTGCAATAAATTTCGTGAAAAGCGTCATGCCGCCGCAATCGATCGATAAGCCGGCCGGCATCATGGCCAGAGAGTCGTATGCGGATTAGGGTACTGCCGGAATATCAATCGAAAGAGACGGGCTGATTGAACCGATTAACGATGCGCCGACAGCCCTATTTTTACACTACTTTTGTCGAATGTCTTGTATATGCATATTAAATATATTAAATATGTATTATATATCTGCAGTGAAAGAAATATCGGTTCAGTTTCAGGCGAGACAGCGGGTGCGGGATTCTTGAATGTTCAGCCGGAAGAACAAGGTCGTTTCTTTCATTTGCCGACCAATTCAGCGTAAAGTTGAGGTGCATTGTTCATGTTACGAAAGTTCACCACGCTTTGTCTCGCATTGGTTTGCGTGCTGTCCATGTCCCTTCATGCAACAGCCGACCCGGCAGCCGGACCGTCAACCTCCTCCAAGGGGATCAAGTGGCCCGATTCGCAAGCGCTCCCGTCGTTCGCCAAAGTTAAACACCTGGATGTGGCGGATGTCTACGACGCGCCTGGGGATGTCAAAATTTTGCTGGCGACGCTGCAGGGCATCGTCAACCGGAATCAACCGCGGATTTATTTGCTTGAAAACGAGGAAGAAGGAAAAATGACCTGGCTGAACGATCTTCAGGTGCCTTATACGGTGCATAACGACCCTTGGGAAGTGGTATCGGAATTCAAGCATGAAGCGAAGGGGCTTATCGTATACGATCCGAAGGTGCCGGACAGCATCAACGTGGCGACGACGCTGGCCGGATTGAAGGATGCCGTTGTGGCCAGTCCGGAACTTGTGCCGAAGCTCACGTCCGCTCCATACGGCCTGAACGTGCTCGATGATCTTCAAGGCAAATTCAAGGATCGGATGGACGCCTACAATTGGCAGTACGAGAACTTATGGAAGCAGACGACGCACCGGATGCTGATCGGTCTCAGCCCGGATACGCCGGTGAAGCTGCCTCCGGGACTGCCGCCGTCGTTTAAGGTGGTGGCGGAAGAGAAAACCCAGGAACGCGATGCCAAGAACCGCAACACGTATGATCTCGATCTGACCTCTTTTTTGGGCAGGGATGCGGTATACCTTCGGTTCGAGGATGCTTTCCAGCAGGACGGATGGGGCTCCGCCGTTCATGAAGTAACGGTGCGGGCCGACGGCCGGACCATCGCCCGATTCGTGCCTGGAACCGACGGCGAAACCCCTTTCCTGTACGATGCCCAAAACTCCCAGCTCTCGAGCGGCAGCGGCGGACACCGGTTTGCGGACAACGGCCGGTACTTCGTCTACGCGTTTAAATTGCCGGCAGGGACCAAGTCGTTGACGGCTTCGGTGGACATGTGGAACCAGTTCAAGGTATATGCCGGCAACGAAGCGCCGCCTTCTTCGGAACGGAAGGAGCCTTACGGGTATTTGCGCGATTACGCGGTCGCCAACAAAGCGATGGTGTTCTGGCTGGGCACCAATACGCCGGAGCAAAAGGCGTTGTTCGAAAAAATCCTGTCCGACGTTCCGGCAGGGACGCCCTATCTCGGCTGGTTCAGCAATGATACCGAAGGCGAGTTCAACGGGGTGGAGCTTTTGTCGAATCACAGCGTATACGTGCTGGCTGCCGATTGGTTCAGCAACCTGACGGTATTCTCCGGCACGCAGGCGAAAGGTCTCGGTCCGCTCCCGAACGAAAAGGTCAAGGCGCCGAAGCTTGAAAATAAAATATATGTCACTTATACCTTCAGCGAAGGCGATAACTTCCAGTACAACCAGCATCGCTTGCGCCATCTGTGGGACGACCCGAACCGCGGCAAAGTGCCGATCAATTGGACCTCCAGCCCGCTGCTCTATGACGGCGCGCCTGCGATGCTGAGCTATTACCGGAGCACCGCCACCGCCAACGACCAATTGGTCGCAGGCCCGTCCGGCGGCGGTTATTTCTACCCGAACGCCTGGCCGGAGAAGACGCTGCCCGATTTCCTGAAGAAGACTTCTTCCTATCTTAAAAAGACCGGCATGACCGTTCCATATGTTTTGAACCGCGTGGCGAACCAAAACGTTCCGCTTAGCGATTCGGTGGCGAAAGCCTATGCAGACAATTACCGTCCGAACGGACTGTTCCTGAGTTGGGAAGATCGTTTCGGCGTGGACATTCTAAAGGGGAACCTGCCGGTGTCGACGATCCGGGGCATCGGCACGGTAGAGGACGGGCAAAAGGTGCTGGCGGAAGCCAAAGCGAACTGGGACGGCCGATCGCCGCTGTTCGTATCGCTCGGACTGCTGGCCTGGAGCATGACGCCGACCGATGTGGTAAAATTGTCGGATTCGCTGGGTCCGGAGTTCCAGCCGGTTCTCGCTGATCCGTTCTTCACCCTGATCCGGGAGGCGAACGGACTGCCGGCGAAACCGTAACCTTGGTTAACATGATGAAGCGATCGACGCGATGATACGCGTTGGTCGCTTTTTTATCTTTTCCTTTTTGGAGACGAATACATATTTCCACCTGCTTTCTCAAACAATGAGGGAAGAAGTATTGCAGCAAGCGAAAAGGAGGAAGAGGGCTCTTGAAATCATCGAAAACATCACGTTGGGGCATGTGCATGAAAACCGCCGGGCTGGTCCTGCTTTTGGCCGCCGTCCCCGCATTCGGCGCATCGGCGCAGCAGTCGTACGGTGCATATGCGGATTCGAAAACGTTCCTTGAACAGGGACAATACGGGGAAACCGCGCAAAAGGCCGCGAAAAAAGAAAAAAAGGTTGCGGTAATCATCGATGACTTCGGCAACGGGCAGGGGGGGACGCAAGAGATGTTGTCCTTGCCGATCAAGCTCACCGTCGCGATCATGCCGTTCCTTCCGACGACGCAAACCGATGCGGAGCTGGCTCATCAAAAAGGTTACGACGTCATTGTCCATATGCCGATGGAACCGAAGCATGGAAACCCGAAATGGCTCGGACCGGGAGCGATTACGTCCAAAATGAGCGATGAAGAGGTGCGGAGAAAGGTTGAAGAGGCGATCGATAACGTTCCCCATGCGATCGGGATGAACAACCATATGGGATCGAAAATTACGGGCGACGAGCGGATCATGTCCATCGTGCTGCAGGTATGCCGCGAGCGGGGGCTGTTTTTTGTCGACAGCAAAACGAACTACCACTCGGTCGTAGGCAAACTGGCCGCAAACATGGGCATGCCGCCGGTCGCCAACCATATTTTTCTCGACGACTCCCACACGGTCAGCCATATTGCCAAACAAATGAAAGCCGTCGAAGCGTATGCCCTCGAACATGATAACTGCATTACGATCGGACATGTCGGGACGCAAGGCAAAAAGACTGCCGAAGTGCTGAAAAACGTTGCCTCGAAAATGCAGGAGCATGTCTCTTTCGTCGGCATCAGCGACTTGGTGCGGGATATATGGGGCTGGCAACCTTCGCCTATATTACCGTCAAATAATAATTGATCCCGTCCGCAATCGCCTTGGCGATTTGCAATTGGCCTCTGCGGTCGGTCAGCATGGCGCGGTCTGCGGCATTGCTGAGAAAGCCGGTTTCGACAATCACGGCCGGATCGGCAATTTGGTTCAGCAGGTAAAATGGACGGCCATGCTCGATATTTCCTTTAAAGCCGTATAGCTGATCCAGCTGCTGCTGAATGGCCGAAGCAAGCAGGACGCTGCGGCCTTCGTTTTGAAAAAGGACGAGTCCTCCGCGTTTGGAGGTGTTTCGTCCCCAATTGACATGCAGGCTGACGACTACCAGGGTCGGGATTTGCCGGCTGAGCTCTTTTCGCTGCGCCAAATCCCGCAAATGCCTGGACCTCGTGCCGAGCCAATGGTTTTCCTCGCTCAGCGCGTAGTCGCCTGTCCGGTTCAGCACGGCATGGTAGCCCATGCTGCGAAGGAGCATAAACACTTTTTGCGCGATGGCAAGGTTGATGTCTTTTTCCAAAATATTCTGGAATGACGTTCCTCCGTCGACGCCGCCATGTCCCGCATCGATGATGATGACGTCGCGGATGAACGCGGGGTGATCCTTAACTTCCTCCGGGCTTAGCGCATGCTGAGCCCTTACAGTCGGAGGAAAGGCGAGCACAGACGCCATAAAAACGAGAAAAACGGGCTTCAAGAGTTTGTTCATACGTAGAGGCCATCCTTTCGAAACGTATCCGGATGAACCCGAGTCTGGTCCATTCCGTTCACTGCACAGCTTTAGAATGCGCAATTGTCGGAAAAAAATGCATGCGTAGGATGGACGTTGTAAATGATGGGATAAACTGCCGCGGTTGATTCCGGGGAAGCTTTGTTTAAAAACGCGGGGTTTTGCAAAAGCTAATCCTATCACAGCTGCGAAAGGGGATGCGCACAAGTGGCTAGCGGAGAAGAGCTTGTCAAATACATCACGGAACGCGTCGTGACGTTTATGGAAACTCCCAAAGAGGAACGGCGGCGCAGAACGAAAGAACCTTGGTCGGAAAAATGGTTCGGCATGATCCCGCTCGGCATCATGTTGATGAAGCGGCCGTCTGACAAAAAAGACCGGAAATAAAAAAATCGGAAATTTGAAAAAGACGCCTTGCCGAGTATGGCCGGGCGTCTTTGTTATGTTCAACATGATCGGCTGCTTCGCGCTTCGCTTCATAAATAGGATACGTTCAATGATCGGAATTCGCCCCGAGCCATGAGCTCGGAGGCAGGAAGAAACCTGGTGCCGTTCGGGCCGGTGGCCGCGTACAACGTTTCTTTGCGGGTGCCTGCAACCTGCCAAGCATGCAGTCCGTTCACGACGAAAGGAGCTCCAAAGTCCGCATTTCGCCCGGGGGACGTAAATACGAGGCTGCTTCGTCCGTCCCGCATGGCTTGAAGCAAATCCTGGCTGCCCGTCAGCGATAGCTTCGGCGATTGAAGCCAAAGCAGATTATCGTACGGATCGCTTGTCCGCTGCTGTTTAGGCAGCATCGTGCTCGTCAGATGGAGCCCTTTTCGGGAAGCGAGGCCTCCAAGGGGCGCTTTTTCCCGGCCGGACGGCATCGGAAGCTCTTCGCCGGTAATCGCGTGAAGATAAATCGTTGATTTGCCGGGCTGCGTAATTTTCCACACCGGCAGCAGGGTGAAATAGCGCGCTTCGACGTTTGCTCCGGCAGCCAGCTTCGAACCCGGCCGGAGGATGCCTCGTACTTTCAATTGCTCACGCAGCGCCTGGGCGTTGAACGGCATCGCATCCTCGCGTCCGTATTCGCTCAGCATGTAGTTGCCGTCATCGGTCGAGGTCAGAATCAGATAGCCGACCGGTTTGCCGTCTCGGCTGACGGTCACAAGCCAGCTGTGCGTGCCCGGTCCGAGCGGATCGTACGAAATGCCGGCGTCCTTCCAGTCCTGGAACGAATCTTGTTTCGAAAGCTCGCTCACGATGGTTTCCGTAAAGCTTTGCAGCGAAGACGGGACGGCGGCTTGACGCAGGCCGTAAACGGCAGTTGAGGCCGGCAGGCTCGAATGGATCGCTGCGTCGGAATTAGAGGCGCCGCTGCTGCCGGATGCTAGAGCGGCCCCCGTGGGGAAGAGACATCCGGCGAGAAGGAGCGCAGCCGCCGTTTTTTTGGCAAAAGAGAGCATAGTCGCAGGGTTCATTGGGTTCACCCTTTCCTTTTTTCGCTTTTTCCCGAGATACATAGGCTTTTAAAGTTTACGGCAGGACGAACATTCGGTTCATCCCGGGATAAAGCTCGCTAATTGGCGATTTATTTTCTTTGAAGCACGCCGATAGACTTTTTTCTTATTTTAAAGGACAAGCCGTAAAAAGGCTGTTGCATGCTGTCACGCGGACGGAGGCCGCTCCGGTTCTATTTTTGCCTGCTTTTAGCGAGGAAGGTCTAAATAAATCTACCCTTTTGAGCGGAGATGAAACAGGCCGCAGGTTATGGCGGACAAATGTACTTTGGGCTCGTATTGCCATGTCGTTTCGCTCCGTCTGCTGGCGAATTGCTCACGGATCGCGGCCAGCTTCTCCTCGTCGGGTTCCTTCAGAAGATCCTCGTAATAGATGTCGATGACCGCGAGTTCCTCCTTCAGGCGTTCCTTGGCCTGTTCGGCCCAGCCGTAGTCCATCTCGGCAAGCTTTCCGGTCAAATAGGACTCCAGCAGTCCGGCAGCGGCGTCAAGCGAAAGCGTTGCCGGCTGAATATGAACGTTTTCGGGCAGGCGCGGACTCAAGGTCAGTCCCTTCAGCCGATCGGGAAACGGGGAAGCGATCTGCCCGCTGACAAGGGAAATTCCGATGAAATGAAGTTCTTCCTTTTTCATGTCGCACGCCATTTCCGCTTTGAAGCAGACGCCCAGCCACGGCTCGTAAGGGGCCGAAAACAGCGTTTCGCGCTGCAGCGAAGGCGGCTGCTCGAACAGATACAGGCAGAAGCCTTCCTGGCGGGCGGCATTCCAAATCTGCTGCAGCCTTGCGCTGCCGTAAGTGACGTCCTCGCGTTGGATGCGCCCGGGGCCGAGCTGCGGCAGGAGGGGCGCCGTACCGTAATAACGCGACAGGAGATGGTCCTGCTGCCGCGCGGCCGCGGTTTTTTCCTGCTCGTGTTGGTCGTAGCGTTCCGGGTCGAAAACGAACGTAAAGGATAACGTCTCCGGTTCCGCGCCGGTTCGGTCGACGAATCCCCAATAATAAGGCCTGCCCGTCAGCTGCCGGTCAGCCTGCGGAGACAGCTTGACCGTCACGTGGTACGGCGATTTTTCGATGATCTGGCATTCCGTGCTTTCCAGGTAGGTCATCATATGTTCCTGGACCTCCTGCGGAGACATGCTCATCTCAGGCTTCCTCCTCCTTCATCGTTTCCGATTCATAATCGACCTGCTGCTTGATTTGGTCCAGGGTTTGGCCAAGCGAGTTCACTTTTTGCCGGATTTCCTCGTTCGAGTCGGATTCGAGGAACATTTTGACGAGTCTTTTTTCCAGCGATTCCTGTTTTTCGAACCGTTCGAGGATGACGTCGAGCCCGCCGATGACCATCTCGAACATGTTGATCTTTTCGTGGAGCAGATGCAGAATATGCTCCTCGATCGTTCCGGAGGTGGACAGGTTATAAATTTTGACGTCGTTTTGCTGTCCGAGGCGGTGGACCCGCCCGATCCGCTGCTCGACGCGCATCGGGTTCCACGGAAGGTCGAAGTTGATCATATGGTGGCAGAACTGCAGGTTGATGCCTTCGCCGCCGGCTTCCGTCGCGATCATCACCTGCGCGCGCCCGCGGAAGAGATCCATCATCCAGTCTTTTTTGCCGCGGTTCATGCCGCCCCGGTAAGGAACGCAAATCAGGCCGTGTTTTTGAAAATATTGGAGCAAATATTCCTGGGTCGCCCGGTATTCGGTGAACACGATGACCTTTTCGTTCATTTGCCGGATCAGCTCGATCGTTTTTTCGGCCTTGGTATTGGCCTTGATCGCGCGAATGGCGTTGACCAGCTCCCACACCTTGGCGGTGAGGGGCGATTCGTCCGGGATTTTTTTCGAAAGATTCACCAGCGTCAGGAATACCGCGTCCCGGCTGCTGCAAACCTCCCGCTGCAGGGTCACGAGCGACAGCATGCTGCTCAGATTTCCTCCGGACGCCCGGTATTCGTCTTTGACGAAGGCCGTCACGCCGTCGTACAAAGCCTGTTCTTCAGGCGACAGCTGCAGGCTGACGTTGGTGACGTGCCGTTTCGTGAACTGGACGGGGCCTTCGCCCCGGCGGTTTCGGATCATGACTTTGGCGAGCTCGTCCTTCAGCTGCTCCTGGTTTTTCGGCTGCCGCTTGCCGACGACGAAATTGGTGGCGAAATCGCCCTGGCGGCCCAGCTGCCCGGGTTTCAGCAGCGTGATCAAATTAAACAGCTCCGTCATGTCGTTTTGCACCGGCGTGGCCGTGAGGAGCAGGCAATATTTTTTGCGCAGCTTTTGAATGAACTGGTAGTTGGTCGTCTTTTTGTTTTTCAGTTTATGGGCTTCGTCGATGATCAGCATGTCGTATTCCTGGCTGAGCAAAAAATCTTTATGCGGATCCCGTTTGGCCGTATCGATGGACGCGACGACGATATCGGAATGCCAGGTGTAGGCTTTTTTTTGGGCGATGGCGGGAATGCCGAATTTGCTGTTGAGCTCGCGCACCCACTGCAGCACAAGGGAAGCAGGCACGAGGATCAGCACTTTCGATACGAGGCCGCGAATCATGTACTCCTTCAAAATCATCCCGGCTTCGATCGTTTTGCCAAGGCCCACTTCATCGGCCAAAATGGCTCTGCCGGACATTTCGAACAGCACCTTGCGCGTGGTGTCAAGCTGATGCGGGAGCGGGGAAAGACCCTGCAAATGCTTGAGGCACTGCAGTTCGTCGAAACTGGTGACCAGCCGCGCTTCCTCTCCCCGGATGGCCAGCTGCGCCAGCCCCCAGTCTCCCCAAGGGCCTCCTTTTTCCAGGCGGTTATTCAGCTGATCCAGCCAGCTGCGGTCGATATGCAAGGGAACCGGAAGGGTATGCGGGTTCTCGCTCGTATTGGAAGTGTTCATGCCCCTACCTCCTTCGATGTTTTCGTATACTAGAGGATTCAGCCAAAATCCATGCGTAGCATTTAGTATGCACGTAATCGAAAGAGTTCATAACCGGCAGCGAAGGAGGTAGGGGCCGGGGGATGTAGAGGAGGGTTAATAACGGATCTGCACTTCGATGTCTTGTTCATAATTGCCGAAGTTTCTGCCGAACAGGCTGACGCCGCCGGGATATTTGGCATCTTCGGGCGAACTGATCCGGAAGCGGATCGGTTTGGCGGGGGCGATGGGAATGTCCTGTATGGTGACCCTGGACAGCCGGACGCCGTCCATGAACGTGCCGTCGGCATTGATCCACAGCGTTTTGAGCAGCCCGTGCTGGGTGCTTCCCTGATCCCACCAAAGCGGGGTAAGCTTTCCGCGCACGCTGCCGAAGTCTCCCGGGGACGTCCATTTGCAAACCTCAACCCCGCCGACCGAAAACAGAATGTCCGACGG
>Ga0180220_1002983_pt1 | contig 10195 bp, 19 predicted proteins | sample eDN5th37CBELigBY_FD_151335 | JGI IMG/M metagenome (GOLD analysis project Ga0180220, IMG submission 151335) | Enriched backyard soil microbial communities from Emeryville, California, USA - eDNA 5th pass 37_C BE-Lig BY (version 2) (version 2) | ecosystem: Environmental > Terrestrial > Soil >... | reverse complement strand
GCCTCAGTCGGGTTGACCTGTTTCATGGATCAAATCCTCCTGTTGGTTGCAGCGGCTTTAAAACTGGCCGCTATAGACCTAATGGAAGGCTGGGAAATTGGTTCCAATTCAGCGAACCGCCACGCACGCCTTGCGTCGGCGCTTCTCTAAACTCGCAGCTAATATGTGAGGGCAATGGTACGGTCGGTTGGTATAAAACCGCTTCCTTGTACATTGTTTTTGTTGCGTTATTTTCGTTACACGTCCGAAATTGTAGCACATATTGTTACACAGAATATTGCACGATTTGTAACACGTTGAGGTACGCAATTTAGCATCTTGACTGAAAACTCCGATGAGAACAAAGTAGGAACATATAATGAAAGCAGGAGAAACCTTATGAACGCTCTTGTCCAAAGCTATGACGCCGAAATCGAGGAAGTTCTCGCGTATCACGGCGGAGACGCGCACGCGGCCATTGAGGCGCTCTTGAAAGACCGCGACTTCCTCATTCGTGAAGTAGAGCTATCGCGTCTCGCTGTCACCCATGGCCAGCCTGTCGACCTCTTTAAGAGGGCAGCCTAATGAAAACGTTCCAGGTCGCACTCCCCGAAGCTTATGCTTTGAAGTTCGCGCGTCGCGAGGTGCATCGCGATGCTGATCGGCTCGGTGCTCGCCCGCCTCACCGCATGGCCCGCAAGTCTGGAGTTGGTTTCTGCGTTTTCAGTTTTCCTACCGAAAGGTGCATGAGCGCATTTATGCGTCGGCATGGCGGCAAACCGTTCGGCGATGGGAAATGGGAGAAGGTTTTGGTTCGATAAACCCGGCGAATGCGCACAGGAAATCCACAGTTGATCCCCATAAGTTTCCACAGCGCTGAGTTCGCGATTGACTCTTGTTCAGAATGAGAACATTTTAGGAACATCGGCGAGCAGCGCTGATGTAATCCAGACACGTTAGGTGGCGTGTGTGTCTGCTTCAACGGAGCAGAACAATGAGTGCGGTTGCGCAGGAAAATGAATACGACGACGAAATTGAATTGGTTCTCGCCTACCACAAGGGCGATGCGCGAGCCGCGATAGAGGCGCTTCTCAAAGATCGGGATTTTCTCGTTAAAGAGGTCGCCATAGCCAGTATGGCTGTCAGTCATGGCTATACCCGAGGATGGAAGCCGACTGTCTTCGTGAAATGAGCGGCAGATCACGCGGCGAACCGCCGAAAACCCTGATTAATAAGCATTACCCGTTTCAGGTCGTATTGTATCTGACAGACGAATTACGCCAACGGCTTTTGGAAGTGATCGCTGATGAACATCGGCTGGGCGCCTATCACCTGCATGGCTACCAATATCATGAAGGATACCATTTCTCGATCGTGAAATTTGCGACGATGGAAGGCCAGCATGAGTTCATTCGGCTTTATGGCGGCGTGCCTTACGATCCGACGGACAAGAAATCCAAGCCGTGGGAGACGTATTTTGATCGATGAAAATACGACCTCCTTTTCTGCGAGAAATGCCAGCGTCGACACGGATCATGGATCTGGTCCAGTGGTACGAACTATATGGTTATTGCTGTCGCTGCGGACATATCGGATCGGTAGATCGGATGATCCTTCTTCGAAAGTTTGGAACACATACCTTCTTCATCGACCTACATGGACGCCTGAGATGCAAGGCATGCACAGCAAAGGGCGATGCGCAGTTTGGAATTACGAAGATGCCGAGGTGAGAATGGCCGAATACAAGAACGACAACGCCCAGGTTGCGAAAGCCGGAAGCCTGTTTGTGCACTGGTGTGATGCCAAAGGCTGTAAGGAGTGGGGAACCTTTGGTTATAAATTGTCGAATGGCCAGCTATGGTTCTGTCGCGCCCACAAGCAGGAAGGCGAGGATGCGCTGGCTGGACGCCGGAAATAACGGCGCTATTCTCTGCTACGAGGAGGAGCGCATGTGCAATCTATACAACATCACAACGACACATGAGGCCATGCGCCGCCTGTTCCCCAAGTTTGGAGATATGACGAACCGCATCAATCCGCAGATGGATATCTTTCCCGACTATCCAGCGCCAGTTTTGCGGAACATCAAGGGCGATGCGCCAGAGTTAGCAATGCTTCGCTGGGGCATGCCCACGCCTCCGATGTATGTGAAGGGCGAAGCGGACAGCGGGGTAACGAACATCCGCAATCTCACATCGCCTCACTGGCGGCGCTGGCAGAGTGTCGAAAGCCGCTGCGTTGTCCCGGCCACGTCTTTCTCAGAATACGGGCAAGAACCAGACCCGAAGACCAAACGAAAGCCGCTTCACTGGTTCGCTCTCAATGAAGAGAAGCCGCTCTTTGCGTTCGCTGGCATCTGGACAAGCTGGAAAGGCGTGCGGAAGAAGAAGGAAGGACCGGTTGAAGTCGATATCTTCGCGTTCCTGACCACTGAGCCGAATGCAGTGGTGAAGCCGATCCACCCAAAAGCAATGCCGGTCATTCTCCGCACCACGGAAGAAATCGACACATGGCTACGCGCTCCCTGGAACGAAGCCAAGGAAATGCAAAAGCCCCTGCCCGATGCTGATCTGATCGACCTCACGCCGAGTAATGACAACGAGGAAGCGCAGCCGAGTTTGTTTTAGGCGCCACTACAAGTTCGCAATCCCCGCCCTACCTTCGTCAAAAAATGAGGAAGGGTGCTTATGGCGAGTTCAAAAAAAATCTCCGGTCCGAAAAGCGACGGCAAATATCCTGACCGCAATATTGACTGTCAAACGGCAATCGCGTTCCGCGTCGTTGAACTGATTGAAGAAGCTGAAAACTCCGGCTGGACAGCCATCGAGGCCGCGAAAGCTATCCAAGAAGTGTCACGCGGACTATTTGTAGGACACGCCGGCAAGGATCGAAACGAATGATTGGGAACAACCTGGACGCTGCCTGGTTTTAAAAGGTCTCCTTAAACAAATTCGCGTCGTTGAGAGCCTGCACTGACCCCACCCCGCCTATTCATGAAATGGCGGGGTTCTTTTTTTTCTGCGTCCGGGGTTTTGTGATTTGTATTAAAAGCTTTGGTCGCCCATTCTTATTGGATTGTTGTGGGGGTTTCTACTAGCGAAAGCTAAAGGGAGACCAAAATGCCGTTTTTTAGCGAAGCGAGCCGCATATATAATCCTATTGAAGTGAATTTCATGCGTAGCTGCTTCAGTAATGCAGCAATCATGCTTGAAGAAAGCGACCAGGATTACTCCGCTGCCGACCTGGCATCTTGCATTATCATGCTTTACCATAGCGGGCTCAGGGATCACGCTTACCTCAGTGAGCTATCGGCAAGGTTGGCCCACCAACGGTACGAGAGACGCCACAAAATCGAACAATGTCCAGCTGCCAACAACAATGGCCCAACGCGGACGGCTCGTGCGCAACCCGTTGAATACGATCCACTCGCCTAGGCGGGAACAAAAGATCGAAGGTAGAGTTTCACACGAGACAGACTAACTAACTGCCACAGCGCCAGCGCAGCCTGCACCATACCTGTCGCTGACGCGGCCCTGCCGTTGCTCGTCCCTCGGCAGGGCAAGTTCTTTGGGAGGGGGATATGCCTTGGGGAAAGCCAGTAGACGTCCAGCTTTACGGTATCGGAAAATATCGCGTTGTACCTGACACCCCGACAGCAGCGCGATGTCTGTTGAACGATTGGCCTGAAAGTGGACGCGGAAAAGAATATGAGGAAGCCTTACAGGCTTGTTTGGCCGACCTAGAAGGGCTGCCGAACACTGCCAGAAAATCCTTCGTGAAAGCCGCCAAGGCAGCCGGGCTTACAATCCGGCCCTGCCAGTGGCACTGAGATCGTTCAGGCTATCCGAGACGCTCTGAACGATAGCGCGAGGATGGGTTAGGCCCCCTGTGCCAAGCGCGGCCCGACAGGTCGGTAGATCTGTCGGGCGTATTTTTGAAATACATATTCCACTATCTATTTTTTGCGGAACAAAACCGCCACTTTCCTGTTAAGCCGAAACCCAAAAAGGCCTAGGCTATGACAGAACCCAAAAACCATCATAATAATGCACGGCGAGCATCTCGCGGGATACCAGGAACTCACCAGTCTGCAGAAGCAATCGCCGAATCTTTGAGAAAGCGCCTGACAAGGGATTTTCCAGATGAGAACGAGCATCAGTTTTCAGAGCTACTTGCACGGCTAGAGCAGGCAGAGAAAAAAGATTTATCTTGATGATAATTAAACTTCTCCGGACAAATATAATGAACGTCCACTCTTTAAAAATACAACCTGCCCTTAAGTGACCTTAATTGTTCTCTTGCTATCAAATCACAAACAGTCCACCCTTAATTGTCAGTGTTTTGATTGAATACGGGCGCTCCTGACACGGGCCAGAAGGTCCTTGCCCGCAATTTGAAAGGAGGGCACGATGTCTTCCAATATCTATAATGGTGATTTTCACTCAAACCATCGCATTCTGAAGCAGATGATTATTAAGGCCGGCTATCTCACGTCCAGGATGAAACCCCTGCCAGGACCTCATTATAATGAGTCAGCGTTAATTCTGAAGAGCTTTATGGATGGAGTAATGGGCGACATTCAAACGGACCCCGGTCCACAAACGGAAGTGTCGTCCGCCTATGGCACGGCTTAAAAATTATCCCCGAGAGGGCCCAAACTGGGCCTCTCAAATAATATTTTTTTAAATCGTTATTTCACTGTAAAAACAACGGAAATATTAAGCGAGTTAAATAGTTTTATCCACTTTATTGAACCATAATTTATTAATCGGTTGACAAATTTTATTTACACCGTTAAAAGACAATCATCGATATTTTCTTGCTGAGCTTTGCTTTCTGCACGATTAGCGCCGTGCGATAAACGAAAACTCCCTTTTAAAAATCGTTTCGTCTCTGCGTTTTTCTGAACGCGGTTATTAATATACTATGAAAGGGGTTCAAATGAACACCGGCACAGTTAAATGGTTTAATGCAGCAAAAGGCTTTGGCTTTATCCAGCCTGAAAACGGCGGTTTGGATGCGTTTGTTCACATCTCCGCTGTTGAGCGAGCGGGTATGCATACGCTCAATGAAGGCCAGAAACTGACTTATGATCTGGAACAGGATCGCAAGTCGGGAAAAATGTCCGTTTGTAATTTGCAGGCGGCTTGAATGAAGTTTCTTCTTTCTCGTGACCACGGATGTACTGGCACAAAAGGAAGAAGTTGACTTTAGGGTCGGGCATTCGCCCGACCTTTTTTATTGCTCGGCAAGGGAGCCAACACGAAAGAGAGATTAAAATGAATAACCATGAAGAGAAAATCGGCCTTACCATTCCGAACACTAACTTTAGCTTGGTGAAACATACTGTTGCTACGCAGCGCGATATTGAAGATGCGCACAAACAGATGTCATCACCCTCAGAGGATTGGTCAAAGCTTTCCAATATACTTAGACGGTCATGCGGAGGCTCATCGCGAAAACGTTCTTTTCGTAGATAAGCACCCATAGAGTGCACGCTACTGGCTACGCTTTTCTTCTCGTTTCCAAAGTTTTGAGGCGTTCGGCGAAATATATGATCTTGTTCAAGTCATACATTCGACTAGCCGCGTCTTTTTCTCCAAACCGATAGCAAGCCTTGAAGATGTTACCGAGCGCAAAAGACATGCCTTTGTGCTCGATTAGGTCGTTCAGTTCTGTGGCTTGCGGAGGCAATTCGTAGTAGCTCGTCTTGCCGCCGTCGGAAGTGACGGGAGCGTGAGGCTGGTTGCAATCAGACGTGTTCGCCCATTCAGCAATCTCGCGGTCAATTCGTGCGCCTGGAACCATTAGACACCCTCCCTCACCTTCCGCTTTGGTTCTTCGAACTTCTCGGTCACTGGGCCGCCTGCAAGCAGTCCGCGCAGCGAAGACAGCTTATCGCGAACAAGTGGACGAAACCGGCGCGCTGCGAATGGCGGGTTGTCGTAACCGAACTGAGGGCAAACGCCTCGATCGACGCCTTTCAGCCGAACGCCGATGAAACTGCCCTGCGTGTAGTGTTCGAACGGGCCGACCCAGCTTATGGTGTAGACCTCGCCCTCTTTGATCTCAATGAACTGCTCAAAGCCGACGGAGCTATCGATGCAGACAACCTTCTGGCCTACATGGAAGTTGGTCATGCCGCCGCCCTCCAAGCTGTCAATTTCCTGAACTCATGCAGAAACTGCGCCTTTGCCTTCTCAGGCGACCAATATTGCAGATGCGCCCCGATGCCCGGCCCCGTCGCATACCACTCGGCAACGCAGGGCGCCATATTGGAGCGCTCATCGCCAATAATTGCTCGGTCGGCAGCTTTCACCTCCGCCGGCATTTCATGCGGCAGGCCGAACCTCTCGCAAACCGCCGCCATGACGGAATTCTCGGCTTGTTTGTAACCCGGCAGAAATGGCTTCACCGGTCGAGGCACATCAACGAGGTAGGCTTCGCTAGCGTCGTGCAGCAATGCCCATAGGCGGCTTTCTGGCGATACGTGGCGGGCCAGCAGAACGCTGTGTTCGGCGACGCTATAGAATCGCAAGCAATGACCAGCATATCGGCATTGCATCGACAGCGCGTGCGCAACGTCTTCGATAAAGACTTCGTCAGCGCGCGGGTCCAAGGGCCAGAATTGCCGACCGCTATACGTTTGCAGCCAGTCGCCTTTGCGCGCTGATTGCTCGTTGTCGTTATAAGGTTTTGGCGCACAGCCTATAACTGTCCTGCCTGTCCTCCTCTGCCGTCCTTCAACTGCCGCTCGCGCGGCGCGGTCTTCTGCCTCTTCAAGCATGTTGCTCTCCTCGTGTTTGTGGTGAATGCGCCGCTTGGTGGGCGGAGCGGTGGTCAGGCTGCCGCACGGCTGGGCTTGTTATCATTCGCGGCCACCGGCATACGCGCGGCGCCCTGCACCATTTCAGGCCGGAGTGTCAGCCGTGAAACTTCGCCGTACAGCTTCGAGTACGTAATCACCTTGGCCGATCTGCCTGACAGCCAGCCCCCGCCAGCAGCATATGCGTCTGGAGCCGCCAGCGTCTCGTGGCGCTCGACATACATCAGACCTGACTTGCGTCCCTCGTCCGAATGCAAATGGCCGATGTGCGCATAGGCATATTTGCTCCGGCCGTACATTTCGCGAAACATGCCAGCTAGCGTCGCATCGACATTATTGACGCCTCGTTTGTGGCCATGGTGTGCGAATATCGCCGTCTTGCCCCACTCGTAAGCGTAATAAAGGCTGGGCGAGTTATCGACGGTGATGCGGGGCTCGTTCTCATACATAGCTGCAAGCATTTCTCGAAGCCAAGCCGATGAGGCTGGGTCGTGGTTGCCCTGCGCCATAATGATGTGCACGTGCTGATGCTTTTGCAGCAACATGTCAATGACGCGCCGAACCGTCCGGATGATGACGCGAATTATCTTCTGCAGGCGTGAGTCCGAATCCAGCACGTGCTTGCTGGCAGGCGTGACCGTTTCCATGCTGTCGTAGTGAGCGAGGTCGCCGAGTTGCGCCAGCACGGCGGTATGCGCGTCAGGCGCAAGATCAATCGCGGCAGCGAACCAGTCCGTAACAAGCTGCTCTGCAATCTCGATATCGTAATCGGCGCCGGTTTCTTCACGCCATGCCAGCATCCCAAAATGGGCGTCTGTTAAACAAAAGAAGTTGAGCAACTCCGCATTAGTGCCTCGCGGAGCTGGCATGATGCTAACGCGCGGTAGGCTTTCGGATAGGGCTGCCACCATAGCATCGAGTGCCTCGCGCTGTGCGCTGGCGTCTGCCCGCTCCATGATGTGCTGCGTAATCACCCGACCTTCGGCATTAACGAGCGTCGTCTTGCCTTTGACGGCAAGGCCAGCCGTTGGCTCGTAAGCCGGGCCAGCCTCTTTCGTCTGGCGCATGTAAGTGCCGTTCGGCGTCTCGGTCAGGCTTTTGATCGCATAGCCGGGCAATGTCGGTGACGGACCCAACAGCCCAATCTCAGCGGCCCGCTTAATGCTTTCGTGGAGCGCCGACTTCTTTATGCCGAGAGCCGCGGCAGCCTTAACCAGCGTGCCGTGCTCGCGGTAAGCCTCCGCTCGGAGCAGGAGTTCTTCGTGTGAAAGGCGCGCACCAGCGCCCTGTCTGTCATGGGACATACAGTCTCCTCGTGTTTGGTTTGGTAGCCGACTCGCGGCGCGGATTGGTCGTCCGATAGTGAAAAGAGAATGAGTCTCGAGATGAGATGTCAAGCAGGAATAAGAAAGACGCCGCGTAACCTTCAGGCAAGGTTCATCTCCCAGATTCTGTTTTGAGGATATGGAAGAGGAGTAATCAATGAACGAAGACCGGAGGCGTGAGCGCCGTGGGCGCCCGAAAAATCCGATTGAAAAGCTCAGTATTTCCATTCGGTTGGAAGCGGAATTGGTGCGCCGGATACAAGCAACTGATCCCAACTGGCGTGAGAATATTGCCGATCTGGTCAGGCGGGAATTTCAGTTAGAAGATACGAAATGATCGGCGCCGTCCGGGCGACCGTGGTGAGCGGCGCAAAAGGAAGGATGGAATGTCTCGATAAATGTGGTGTTAATGGAAAAACAAATGAAAAACCCCGCCGAGGCGGGGTCTTAACTAACGCGCCTTGTGTTCCTTAGATCGATGCGCTGCCGGAGATTTGACGGAAAGCGCAGCTCGAACCTTAACGGCTGAGTTAAAAGAATCTTTGATCTTTCGTTTTGTCTGATCAATCGTTTCCTTGCTTTGCCTTTGGTCTCGCTTCGATCCGTGATCGTTCTCCAAACTCAGAATGCTTTCATAAGTCAGATTATTTAACATCATGGATGGCCTCCTGCTGCCATTGGCGAATCCACTTTAACGCGTTTATGGTAACGTGGGTTTAAATTCGCATCAAAATAATGCTTCCTTTTGACCCAGATAAATCCTTCAGTTCTTGAAATGACAGCCACATCAATCGGGCCGCCGACGGTTTCAAAGCCGCGTGAAACACGTCTTTTGATGGATGTCAAGTTAACAAGCGCTTCTGCCATAGTTGCAAGTTCCGGCTTGGGCATGAACTCGACCATATCCTCAATTTCTTTTCGCGACTGCGATCGTATCTCCTCGAATCGCAAAGATCGCAGGTCACTGATGAAAGCTGCTTCAGCAGCTTTCGATGCCACTTCCAGTTGAGCCTTATCATCATCAGGCATGATGAGATGCTCCATGATTTCATTCCGAATGGCAGGAATGGTCTGTTGACAAAACACAGTGATATTGCGCTCAATTTTCTCATCCAGCCCGTAAAGGAACCGCTCGACCATTTCCTTTTGTGCGAACGGAATTACTCTCGCACGCTCACCATTTCTATCGATGTCAACGTGGTTTGTAGTTTTGAACTTCAATTTTCCGAAAATGGTTCCATCGACTTCGAAAGAAATCAGGGTCGGGAACAAATCATCATCCCCAAAACCTGCTATGACAATTCCGGTATGTGATGGAGTGGGGACCGTATACTTGAGAAGAGCTTGTTTGCAGAATTCGATGAGCAACGCCATTTGCTCGGATGCTTCATCCATCCCGGGGAATCTCCCTTGGATGATTTCTTTGATGACTTCAATTCGCTGTTTAGTAATGCGCGGCGGCGTATCACCAACAAACTCAGATGCTTCAGCATTCTGAAAAATTCTAAGAAAAGCAGAAATTGCTTCAATGGATATTTTTTTGATCTCTGCCTCTATATCAAGTTCCTTGGCCTTTCCTTCTCTGATCAAAGAGATCAAGTCGTCGATTTTTGCGTCGATACGATTGGAAATCATATCTAACAATGGACGAAGTAAAATTGTAACCGACTGGTTTTGAATTTGTTCAGAGCTACGTGCGCCCCAATCATTGAGAAAGGATAAAAAAGACTTCGCAGCCGTTTCAACCCTATCAAACCGATCGCATTTCTCCCTAAACTCGTGTATCAGCGTTTGGAATGGGATCTGCATAAACTGCATACCATTATAAATCATTATTCCAATCGCATTATGGCGAGACAGCTCAAATAGCTTGTCGGCAGAATCATAAATTTTCTGTTCAGTACTGCCCGTTGAAATCGTAACGGCGCTATCTGTTGCAAGTGAGACAGCAGTTTTATTTAGAATGGCAATCTCAGCGGTCATTCATTCACTCCCCCAAGCCAACGACCAACACGATTGCACTAAATCGTGAGTCGCCATTCTAAGTCGAGGACATTCTGATGTC
>Ga0180220_1002982_pt1 | contig 10202 bp, 11 predicted proteins | sample eDN5th37CBELigBY_FD_151335 | JGI IMG/M metagenome (GOLD analysis project Ga0180220, IMG submission 151335) | Enriched backyard soil microbial communities from Emeryville, California, USA - eDNA 5th pass 37_C BE-Lig BY (version 2) (version 2) | ecosystem: Environmental > Terrestrial > Soil >... | reverse complement strand
TCAGTTTTCATCATTTCCTTCTTCCTTTCTTCAACTTTCGCCAAAATAATTAGGGCTTATGACTCATTATAAGACAGGGTGTCGGAACAAACAACAATAAGCAACATAAATGGGTAATTATTACTATTCATTTCGCTTTTTCGATCATTTTTTTATCAAAATTCTGATGTTTTTCTAGTTAATATGACAAAATCCCTGATTATCCCACGAAAATGCAAAAAAACAGGAAAAGCCGCCGATCAAGGCGATTTTCCCTGTTTTGTCTTGGCTTGACGAACCCCCCCAATGGGGTTTTAAGCCAGGGACTCGGTCATACTCAGGAATTCTTCCACGTCTTTTTTGAGGAGGTCGGATGCGCTTTGCCAAAATTCCCGTCCGGTCAAATCCGCGTTCAGATGCTTTTGGGCCAGTTCTTCGACGGTCATGGCCCCGGTATCCTGAAGCAGCGCATCGTATTTGTCCGCAAAGCCGCTGCCTTCCTGAAGCGCCTGCGCGTAGATCCCCGTGCTGAACATATAACCGAAGGTGTACGGGAAGTTATAGAAAGGAACGCCGGTGATGTAGAAGTGCAGCTTCGAGCACCAGAACGTCGGCTCGTAAGCCGACAAGGCGTCGCAATACGCTTCTTTTTGCGCTTCTTCCATCAAATCGTTTAATTCCTGAACGCTCAGCAGCCCGTTTTTCCGTTTTTCGTAGAAGCGGGTTTCGAACAGGAAACGGGCGTGGATGTTCATGTAGAACGCAACGCTCCGTTGGATCTTGTCTTCAAGCAGCGCAAGCTTTTCTTGCTCGTCGCCCGCTTTTTTCACCATGGCGTCGGAAACGATCATTTCCGCAAACGTCGAGGCCGTCTCGGCCACGTTCATCGCATAGTTTTGGTTGAATACCGGAAGGTCGTCCATCACGTGTTGATGATATCCGTGACCGAGCTCGTGCGCGAGCGTGGACACGTTGGAGGCCGTGCCGCTGTAGGTCATGAAAATCCGCGTTGCCTTGCTGACCGGCAGGGAAGTACAGAACCCTCCCGGACGTTTGCCTGGGCGATCCTCGGCTTCGATCCACGATTTGTCAAAAGCCATTTCGGCGAAGTCGGCCATTTTCGGGCTGAATTTACGGAACTGCTCCACGATCGTTTCCGCCGCTTCCTGATAAGACACCTTGGAGGAAACCTTGCCGATCGGAGCTTCGACGTCAACCCAGCTAAGCTTGTCGACGCCAAGGAGCTTTGCTTTGCGCTCCATATATTTGACCAGCATCGCCTTGTTGTCCTGAATAACGCCCCACATGGCGTCCAGCGTTTGCTTGGACATGCGGTTGATCGCAAGCGGCTCCTTCAGTACTTCGTTCCAGCCGCGGCGCTCATACAGCTTCAGTCGGAAGCCGCCAAGATGGTTCAGCGTATCTCCGCAAAAATCCGCTTTATCGGCCCATGCTTCCTTCCACTTGACGAACATGGAGTCGCGAACTTCCTTATCCGCGTCATGAAGTTTGTTATGCGCTTGGCCTGCCGACAGCATGACGGTTTCGCCGTCTTGTTCGAACGGGATTTTGATGTGGCTGACCACCGTGTCGTAATGGTCTCCCCAGCCGTGATAACCGTCTACCGCCAAATCCAGCGCGAGGCTTTCCAGCTCGGGACTCATTTTTTCGCGCGCCTGATCCCTGCTTTCATTCAGCACAAAGGAAATCGGCTGCACCTCTTCGCGCTGCATCCAGGCATTCCAAGTATTGTCGTCCGTGCGGGCAAGAAGGTCGTCGAACTGCGTGGAAATCGTGCTGAGCAGCGCATGCAAGCCGGTAATCCGTCCGGAGAGCTGAACCGCTTTTTTGTCGCTTTGATCCTGCGCCTGCAAACAGCTGACGAACGCGCTGCCCTCGGAAAGGCGGGAGATGCAGCTGCCCATCGAAGCGATGATCGCATCGAACGCTTTCGTTTCCTCCACGCTGGCAGGCGCTTTGACCGCATCGACATCCTGTTTTAGCTGGCGGAGATCTTTTTCAAGCGTTTCCAGGAACGCCTGGTATTCCGAAGAGGAAGAGCCTCCCGGAAAGATGGACTCCAAATCCCAGGTCAATTTCAAATCGTTATTCATGAACAATCACCTTTCTTTCAATAGGTTTTCAATTGAGCGGTTTTCATGATAAGGTGTATTACGAAAGGGAACAATCCTGCAGACAGGTCCCGAAGGGACTAAGATAGATCCGAATGGAGGGATGCTTGCCATGAAACCACTGCAAATATCGCCGGAGACGGCCGTAAAGCTGTCCGAAAAACTGGGAGTGCCGCTCGAACATCTCATGCACATGCCGCAGCATATTTTGCTGCAAAAAATCGCCGAGCTCGGCAAAGAGCAGGCCGATTCCAAACAAGCGGAAAAGAAGGATGAGCAATGATTCCTTTCTCGCACACCTGGCCTTACGACAAGCAAATGGGCGACATTTACGTGCATGAATGCCCTTTTTGCGGCGCAGGGAACGTGAGGTTGAACCTGAAGCCCGGCGAACTGAAAACCGTCAACGAAGGCCGGAAAAAGCTTGTGGTCTTCCCCTGCTGCAGCAGCCGGCTGAACGTGATCGAAACTGACAACGATTATCTTCGGTTCGACCAGCCAGTCCGCTAACCTTCTTTGTAGACAAAACACGCATGAGCCATGCGTGTTTTTGTTTGCTTAAGCCGGGTTCATTTCCGACGGCAGCTCCAGTTTGCGCGCAAGCATTTGCTCGCGGAGAACGCCCCATTGTTCGCGTGAAGCCCGGATCATGGCCGCATCGATGATATTTTTGTCGTTGATGACCCGCGAGAACCATTTGACCGCTTCATTGAAGGCGCCGGTTCTTCGGTTGAGTTCCCCGATCAAGTACAGAAGCCGGGCGTTGTTCGCGCCCACTCCTTCGAGTTCATAAACCTTTATGTATGATTCCAGGCAGTATTTCAGGAAACGCTGCTCTTGGATCTCGTCTCCTTTATACCGATACAGCCATGCGATGTGATGAAGCAAACTCGCAACGATGCGTTCCCTTTCCCCGATGGTCTGCGCGACGAGAAGCGCCAGCTTGTACGTCTCCAAAGCCGCTTCCCAATTGCGCTGCCCGCCGAAGTCGCGGGCGATCCAGCGGTTGCCGATGTTGCTTGCAAAACGTTTCCTTTGCGATTCGTTCAGGCGTTCCAGCGAATTTTCCGTCGAGGCGAACCCGCAATGGGGGCATACCCTTACCACGTAATAATCCGGGTTTTCGTCCTTGTAATACGCGCAAAAATCGGAATCGGTCCGAATGGCTTTTTTAAAGCTGGGACGAACGCGCGAGGTTTGAAATTCATGTTCGCAGTAATTGCAGGTCACATTGATGGTATAAAGAGGTTCTAAAGCCACATCCCCACGTTCCTTTCATGTCCTTCGTTCTAAATCTCCGGGGTCCATGGTGTGCCGGGCAAGCAGGACCCTTAAGCCGATAAGGCGCCATGGTCTCATTTCCAAGTATATCAAAAAACAAAAAAAGGCGCTAAACGTTTGTTTAGCTCCTTCAAAGATCTTAGTAACTGCTCCAATCCTCTTCCCCGGGATGGACCAGTGAGGCGCGAATGACATACACGAAAGCGCAGACCAGAACACCGGCGACAATACTCATGATCCCATCACTCCATCCATATATTCAAATTTGAAAATGAAATAGTGGTTTGTTTGTATATTTTAACATACATCCGTCAAAAAAACATCATTTTTTGTAAACGCTTTCTAACATTTTTTGTACTGTTTGTCCGATGCGAAACATAAATTATGGGTATACAGGTTCATTTCCATCGACCCATTTTAACAGGAAGGTGTGACTATGTCCGTAAAAAAGCTGGGTCTTCCGCTCATAATCGTTTCACTTGCTGCGCTGCTTCTGCTCATGATGTTGTTTCCGGGCGCTTATCTTGAATCCGCCCTGCGAGGTCTTGCGATATGGTGGGATGTCCTCTTCCCTTCCCTGTTCCCTTTTTTTATCATTTCGGAAATCATGCTCGGTTTCGGCGTCGTCCATCTATTCGGGACGCTGCTTGATCCGCTGATGAAGCCGCTTTTCCGGATTCCCGGGAGCGGAGGATTCGTTGCGGCCATGGGTTACGTCTCCGGGTACCCGATCGGCGCCAAACTGACGGCCAAGCTATGGGAGCAAAACATGGTAACCCGGGTTGAAGGAGAACGGCTTGTCGCCTTTACCACATCTTCGGATCCGATCTTTCTGATCGGGGCGGTTTCCGTTGGTTTTTTTCATGATCCGAAAATGGCCGTCATATTAGCGGTTTCCCATTACGGCGGCGGCCTATTGATCGGGCTTCTCATGCGCTTTCACGGAAGCCGGCAAAGCCCTACGAAATCTTCGGGCGATTCGGTCAAACCGGCGCAAAACCCGTCGGATCGGCGCAACCGCATACGGCGCGCCTTCGTCGCGATGCATCGGGCAAGAATGGAGGACGGCCGGGGCATAGGCGAAATGATGCGCCAAGCCGTTGAATCCTCATTAAAGCTTATTATTGTCGTCGGAGGGCTAGTCGTATTCTTTTCGGTTTTTTTGGAGCTTCTGACGCAGGCCGGCGTGATGAAAAGCCTTTACCTCGTGCTCGAACATGTGTTGAGAATGGTCGGTTTTCCCGCTTCCCTGTCCGAGGCGCTTATAGGCGGGCTGTTTGAGGTAACGCTTGGGGCCCGCTTCGCGGGAGAAGCAGCCGCTTCCATCCCTCTGCCGTTTAAAGCGGCGGCGGCGGCGTTTATTTTATCCTGGGGAGGCCTTTCGGTTCATGCGCAAGTCGCGAGCATCCTGCATGCCACCAATTTGCGCTACCTGCCGTTTATGTTCGCGCGCCTGATTCACGCCGTTTTGGCGGCGGCGCTTGTCCTGGTTCTGTGGAATCCGGTCATGGGCAAGCTTTTGCCGGCACCTGCCTTCCAGCCTGCTGTACCCGATCCGGGCTTTGCATGGGCTCCCGGCGTTTTTGCGGACCGGGCCGCGTATTTTTGCCTTTTGATTGCCTTCATTACCGCAGCCTCGATGTTGTGGTCGCTGGTTCGCTCGGTTTGGCGGCGGCTGCATGCGGAAAGGTGAAATAACGTTGTGTTATGCTCCGATATTGTTTATGATCTTTATATCCCCAAATAAAAGGAGCTTAACTCTCTTGAGATATTATGTTCTGGATCGCGGTGATCAGTTATCCGTTGATTTAAGTGAGCAGTTCCATAAGATGGCGGCCAAGCATGGTTTTCGGCTGGATGCCGAATCCCCCGAGATCGTCGTTTCGATCGGCGGCGACGGCACGATGCTTCATGCTTTCCATACGTTTATCGACCATATTCCCGATATCGCGTTTGTTGGCGTTCATACCGGCCATCTCGGCTTCTACGCCGATTGGCAGGCTGACGAGCTGCCTCAGCTCGTCGAGTTAATGAGTTCGGCCAGCAAATCCGGCTCCGTCCGGCCGAGGATCGTCAAATATCCGCTGCTTGAGCTGGAGATCCACCGAAAATCGGGCAATTCTTCTTATATTGCATTAAACGAATTTACGCTGAAAGGCATGGACGGAACGGTTGTCGCCCAGGTCGACATTAATGACCAAACCTTCGAGATGTTCCGCGGCGACGGGATTTGCATCTCGACTCCGACCGGCAGCACGGCGTACAACAAAAGCCTGGGCGGCGCCATGGTGCATCCGACGATTGAAGCGCTGCAGATTGCGGAGATCGCGTCGATCAACAATCGCGTGTTCCGAACGATGGGATCGCCTCTGCTGCTGCCGAAGCACCACCATACCGATATTTTTTCGCGAAAAGAACAGCGGCTGCTGCTCACGATCGACCATGTCAACATTCAGGTGGACGATTTGATTTCGGTACGCTGCCAGGTAGCGAAGGAAAAAGTGAGCTTTGCGCGGTACCGTCCGTTTCCGTTCTGGAATCGCGTCAGGGAAGCTTTTCTGGGCTAGGGATTTCGGGCTTATCGAGCATTACAATAATATGACCACAACGAAAAAGCGGCTCCCTATTGGGAACCGCCTTTTGCTTTTTCAGGCTTTTCTTTGTCTTTATCCTTATCCTTTTCCTTCTCTTTCGGCTGAACATCCCGGTTCTTTTGCAGAACGAAGTAAGCACATCCAAAATTGCAGTATTCGTTAATGTAATCCAACATGCCGGAAAAGGCGGTATCTTTGTTGGCTTTAGGATGCTTATCCCGGTAAAATCCCTTCAACCGCAGCTGGTTGTAGCCCCAGTCTCCGACGATGTAATCGTAGCGGTCCAGCACTTCGCTGTATCGGTCGCGAAAGGCTTCCGGGTTCCAGCCGTTTTTATGGTCTTTCAGCAGCTCGTAGCTTTTTCCGCCTATCAGAATCAAATGTGCTCCCCCTGCCTTCCACTGCTCAAATGAATAATGATTTATTTATGGCCAGCCGCCGATTTGACCTGCTCATGGGCATGGTAGGAACTGCGGACGAGCGGTCCGGATTCCACGTGGCTGAAGCCTCTCTTCATGCCTTCTTCCTTGAGCTTGGCAAATTCGTCGGGATGATAATATTTAACGACGTTCAAATGCTGCGGCGACGGCTGCAAATATTGGCCGATGGTCATGATGTTGCAGTCCACGGCGCGAAGATCGTCCATCGCCTGCAAAATCTCGTCCCATTCTTCCCCTACGCCGAGCATGATGCTCGATTTGGTCGGAATATCCGGCTGGAATTCCTTCGATTTTTTCAAAAGCTCCAGTGAGCGGTCGTATTTCGCTTTTGCGCGGACGCGGTTCGACATGCGCTCCACGGTTTCGATGTTATGGTTCAAAATATCGGGTTTGGCATCCATCACGACCTTCAGCGCGTCCCAGTTTCCCATAAAGTCGGGAATGAGAACCTCGACGCTGCACAGCGGCAGGCGTTTGCGGATCGCCTTGATCGTTTCGGCAAAAATCATCGCGCCTCCGTCGGAAAGATCGTCCCGCGCAACGCTCGTGACAACGCAATGCTTCAGGCCCATGTTCTCTGCGGCTTCTGCAACGCGCTCAGGCTCCTGCAGATCCAGCTCGGTCGGTCTACCGGTGTTGACCGCGCAAAAACGGCAGGCGCGCGTGCAAATGTCGCCCAAAATCATAAAAGTCGCCGTGCGGTTCGCCCAGCATTCGTATATGTTAGGGCAACGCGCTTCTTCGCACACGGTATGTAGCGTCTTCGAGCGCATCATGCTCTTGATTTCCTGATAATTGTCACCGGTTGTCAGTTTGATGCGAATCCAGTCCGGCTTTGGTTCCTTGACGGTTTGTTTAGGCAATGATCTGACCTTCTTTCGCTTCATGGTTTTACTGCTGCACGCCCCATATTATATCATGAAATACCCCAAAATACTTCCATTTCTCTCCCCCGGATAAAATGACCTTTCTTGTATCAATCTAAGTTTATGTCCGTTACGTCCGGAAACATCGATAAAATGCTGCCAGCAGGAGGTAAACGATGAGAAAATCCGAATCCAAGCCGAAAAAAGCCCGTCGCTTCTTGATTTGCGCAACATCCGCAGCGATTCTCTTCGGAACCGCGGCTTCTCCTGCATGGGGGTATGCGGACTCCGAACCTGTAGAACCAACCGAAGCTTTGGAAAAAATGAGCCGTGAGGAAATTCTTTCCTCGCGAAAAAAACTTTACGATAAAATATCGGCAGCCACCCGTATTCCATGGTACCGGATCGCCGCGATCGACCAGTATGAACATACGCTTACCAAAGCCCACCCGAAAGATCGCAGCCATCCGAAACGGCTGACCGGCATTTTCATGAACGAGCCGGTGTGGAGCGGCATGTTCAATCCCGACCGGAACGACAGCAATCCCCGTTCCATCAGTATTTTCAACGGCTACGGCAAAGACGGCTCCGGAGACGGCAAGGCCGACTTGAACAACGATTTGGACGTGCTGTACAGCATGGCCTCCTATCTTCTTGGGTATGGCCAATCCGAAGACGATTTCAGCATCGCCTTGTGGGAGTATTATCATAACAGCCGATCGGTTCAACGCATTTTGCAGTTTTCCAAGCTCTACGAAAAATTCCAAACCCTCGATTTGTCCGGCCATGCCTTTCCGCTCCCCGTTTCGGCTTCGTATTCGTACCGGGATACGTGGGGAAGCGGGCGAAGCTGGGGCGGCTACCGCATCCATGAAGGAACCGATCTTTTCGCTTCGTACGGTACCCCTGTGCGCAGCACCTGCTACGGCGTCGTGGAGCTGAAAGGCTGGAACCCGTTCGGCGGCTGGCGCATCGGCATTCGGGACCTCGAAAACCGCTACCACTATTACGCGCATTTGCAGGGCTTCGAAAAAAGCCTGAGCCAGGGCGATGTCGTCGTTCCCGGCCAAACGATCGGCTGGGTCGGCAGCTCCGGGTACGGCAAACCGGGCACCCAGGGCTAATTCCCGCCGCATCTTCATTACGGCATATACCGCGATAGCGGTTTGGTCGAGTGGTCATTCGATCCATACCCTTTGCTGCGTCACTGGGAGACGGAAGAGCGGAAGGCGATCAAGGCAAAGAAAAAAGCAGGCCGTTAAAACAATCCTCTCGAGCCCCGTAAATAAATCCCCCTCACCGGTTAGGCATACTCGATGCCCAACCGGTGAGGGGGGATATTTTTTATTTATGCACTCCGGTTTCCCCGGTTTCAGCCTTCTCTTCCTTTTTTCCGGACTCTTCCGGCGGCTGGCCGGGAACGGCCGTCACGCCTTGGCTCTGATCACCCGATCCGTTCTTGTTGGTAGAAGCTCCTTGATCCGTTATGCCTGGCAGCGCAATGTTCGGTGCGTTGGCGCCGTTGGTTCCGACCGGCTGGCCTTGACTGTTGTAATAATACATCGGCACGTCCCCGACGACCATCAGGTAGGAAACGGGAATTTCCGTATCGATGACCTCGGGTTCCATGTCAAACGGAATGACGACCGCCACTTCCACGGTCACATGTATGAAGACCTCGACCAGCACCATGTTGATGCCTGCGTCTTTTTCCCTCGTGTTCAGCTCCACCTTGACGGCCCCTTGCGGTTCGACGCGAATCGGAATGTTCGGGCCGAAGGAAGCCAGGATCGGGCTGCCGAGCGCCTGCCCAAGCGGGATGCTTTCGGAAAGCATATGTTTGTTTTGCAGCGTGCTTTGCACGACTTTGAACGTTTCCGACGTAATTTTCATATGTTCGGCATAATTCAGCATAAATCCGGATACTTTGCCGGCGGAGTCCATTTTCCAATCGATGAGTTCTTCCGCATTCTCCCCTTTGGCCACCTGCGATGCGACGGCCTCGTTGATGGCGTCCGTTCCGATTTGCTTCATGCGGATTTTGGCCAGATGCATGATCGGAGGCTTCATATGGTTTTCCACATACGCAAAAAACTGCAGAAACAAAATCAGGCTCACCAGTATGCCGATCAGCCATATTTTCCTCCTGCTGCGCGGTTTGTTGGCGCCTCTGCTTCGCCATCTCGCCCTTCTTCTCATGTTCGCCCATCCCTCCTTTGAAGAAGAGGTTGCCTACCTTACAAGCATATGTCCCTGTCCACCAAAATAACCCACAAAGTCGGGCCAAGCCGCGATAACCCTTCCTGCTCCTGACTCAACTGAAAAATGATCCTTAATCGTCGTCGGGTTCGACATCGAACGGGCTTGGCTGCCCATGGGTGATTTTATGAAGGAGGATTTTCGTGCACGCGCCGGATATAATGGAGAAAGAGCTGCGGAAATTTTTTTCGTGCCCGTATCCTTTAACGCCATCCCAAACGTTTATTATATAGAGGCCTCTCAAGGAGAGTGATTAACATGTTAATCCATAAAGAAATGGAAGACGTTTACCCGAAACTGAAGCACTTCTGCCTGAGCGTGACCGGCAATCCTTGGGACGCCGAGGATTTGGCCCACGACTCCATGCTCAAGGCGCTGAGATTTTGCAAAAAGGACCCTTCAGGCAAACGAACGCCAAGCTTCCCGCTGTTGGCTACGATCGCCCGCAACCACTGGATCGACCAGCTGCGCAAAAAAGGGCGCGAAACGACGGGCCAGTCCGTAGACGAACCGTCCTCCGACAAACCGCTGGAGCTTTTGCTCAGCGGACTGGAGACGCTGATGGAGCGATTGACGCCCAAGCAGCTGCTTGCTTTCGTGCTGAAGGATGTCTTCGAATACAAGTTGTCCGATATTGCCGATGCGCTCGAA
>Ga0180220_1002981_pt1 | contig 10205 bp, 6 predicted proteins | sample eDN5th37CBELigBY_FD_151335 | JGI IMG/M metagenome (GOLD analysis project Ga0180220, IMG submission 151335) | Enriched backyard soil microbial communities from Emeryville, California, USA - eDNA 5th pass 37_C BE-Lig BY (version 2) (version 2) | ecosystem: Environmental > Terrestrial > Soil >... | reverse complement strand
GGTCGTCGTGCGACCCAGCACGGCATTGCGGTGCGGGAAGCGCCCGAAACGCTCTATCACGTCGCAATGCTGGCGTGCGTAGTCCAGCGCCTCCGGCAGCCCCAGTTGCTCGAACAATCCGACGGAGCGTGCCTGGATCGCGACATCCTCGCTGTGCTGGAACGGCATGTACAGGAACATGCGCTGCTGCGCGCTCGAGACGACATCCAGGCCTGCGCGGATCGCATGTTCGGCGATCGCCAGCGCCTGCGCGTCCGTCGCGTAGGCACGCGGTGAACCGCGGAACATGTTGCGCGGAAACTGATCGAGCACGATCACGGCGGCGACGCACTCGCGCGCGTCGGCCGGCTCGCTCGGACGCATCGCGGCGATGCACTCGTACAACGTGAGGAATCGCTCGCGCACGAGTGCGTCGACACTCGCGTTCTTCACGAACCAGGCGCCGGGCTGCAGCTCTTCGAACCAGAAGTGCAGCACGCGCTCGACCCAGCGCCCGGCCGTCGCATCGGCTTCGCTTGCCTTCGTCATGGCGTTGAACCTCCTCGTCGAGCTCACTCCGGCAGCGTAAAGAAGAACGCCGCCCCTTTGCCAGGCTCCGCCTGAGCCCAGACAGTGCCGCCGTGACGCTCGATGATCTGCTTGACGATCGCAAGCCCGACCCCCGTGCCCTCGAATCGTCTCGCGTCGTGCAGTCGCTCGAACACGCCGAACAGCTTGGACGCATGATTCAGGTCGAATCCGATGCCGTTGTCGCGCACGAAGTACGCCCGTCCGCGCTCCGATCGCTCGCTGCCGATCGTAATGCGCGGGGGGTCTGCATCGCACGAGAACTTGACCGCGTTCGAGATCAGGTTCGCGAGCGCCTGCTTCAGCAGCGACGGATCGGCGCACACTTCGCCCAGCTCCTCGGGGCTGACGTCGTAGACGACGGAGCTCGTGGACGGCATCTCCTGCAGCAACGGGCGCACGATGTCCCACAGGGCGATCCGCTGTCTGGCCAGCGGGCGCCGGCCGATGAAAGCGAAGTTGAGCAGATCGTCGATGAGCTGGTTCATGCGCGTGATGCTGCGGTGTACGGCATTCACGTGATGATGCTGAACCTCGCTCATGTCGGCCGAGATTTCGATGAGCCGGCCGATGTGGCCGTCGATCGCGCGCAGCGGCGCGCGCAAGTCGTGCGAGACGCTGTAGGTGAAGGCTTCCAGGTCCCGATTCGCCGAGGACAGCTCGCGGTTCGCGACTTCGAGCTGGGCCGTGCGCTCGATGACGCGCTGTTCCAGTGTCTCGTTGAGCTCGCGGACTTCCGCTTCCCTGCGCCGCAGGTCGGTGATGTCGCGCAACGAGGCGGCGAACCCGATGCCACGCGGCGTTCCGATCTGCACGATCGAAAGCTCCACGAGCAGCTCGCTGCCGTCCTTGCGCAGCGCCGGCATTTCCAGCCGCCGCCCCAACAACGCGTGCCGGGTACGCTCGCCGAACCTCGACACCGCCTCGACGTGGTCCGGGCGTAGCTGCGGTGGCACGATCGTTTCGGCCAGCGGCCTGCCGATCACCTCGCGGGCGGACCAGCCGAACATCGCCGTCGCCTGCCGGTTCCACTCCAGGACGATGTCGTTCGCGTCGATGGAAATGTAGGCGTCCAGGGCATTCTCGAGCACCTGCGTCGCCTGGCGCTGCCGTTCGGCGAGCAACAGATCCGCGCGTATGCGCTCGTGCAGTCGGCGGCGGCTCAGGTTGAGTGCAGTCACGCTGGCTGCAAGCAGCAGCGTGATCAGCCCTCCGCCGAACGCGATCAGGGTCGCCGGTCGCGCCGCGTCGACCGCGAACGGCGCCTTTGCCGCCGACAGCCTCATGGTCCATGTGCGGCCCGCGAGGGAGATGCGCCGCACGTCGGTCGAGACTGCGCCGGGCGCGGCGGCTGCGCTTCGATACAGCAGCGCGTCGGGCTCCGGATCCTCACCGTCGAAAACTTCGAGCACCGAGCTGCCGCGCGCCTTCGCGAGTGCGCTCGCGAAGAAGTCCTGCGCTCGAAAGGGGCTGTAGACGAAGCCGCGCAGCGCGTCGCGACGCTCCTCGATCCGTGCCGGCGTGAGCGTCGTCGCGTACACCGGCAGATACAGCAGGAAGCCCGCACCGTCGTTGCCCAGCCGCGAGTCCTGCACGAGCACGACCTTCCCGGAGAGCGCGGCGACACCCTGGTCGCGGGCCCGTTCCATTGCGCGCCGGCGCGTCGGTTCGCTCATCATGTCGTAGCCGATGGCCTGGCGATTGCGCCGGTCCAGCGGTTCCAGCAGCACGATCGCCGTTTCCGGCAGAGGTTCGCCCCCCTCTGGAAGGGCCGTCAGATCGTTCGGCGCGAGGGGACGCAGCGCCTTCGACCAATGCTCCATCTGCTCGCGACCCTCGATACGGGCGGCGAAGCCGACGCCCTGGATGCCCGGATAGACGGTCGCCAGCCGCAGCTCGCCCGCGAACAGCTTCCACTGCTCACCCGACACGGGCCAGAACGCGTTCACGACGCCGGCCCCGGAGCGCAGCAGCCCTTCGTATGCGAGCAGCCGATCCTCGATCGCTGCTTCGATCTCGGTCGCCTCCAGCGCAAGCTCGCCGCGGGCACGCTGCTCCTCGGCGTTGACGGTCGCGCGCCAGGCAAGCCAGGTCAGAGTGGCACCGGCGACCACGACGATGATCGTCAGCAAGGCGCCCGGGGCACCGCGCGCCAACGCGACGTCCGCCTCCGAAGAGCATCTCTGCAACCAGGTCCCGTGCATGGGCGCAGGAGTATCCGACAGTCGCCGTTTGGATGCACATACGAGTGGTGCCGGCGCTGCACGAACACTGCATCCGTGCCTCACTCCCGCTACACTTCGCACGACGGAAACATCGGCGAATTCCCAGCGCGCGCGAGCGCAGCCGGAGCACGCCGGATGCCCGCCGCATGTCTCCCGCCAACGACACCTGGTTTTCGATGAACAAAGCCGCCGATGCAGCGCCCGAGCCCGCGCTTGAGATCCGTTTCGGTCAGGTCGGCCTGGCTCAGGCCAGGATACGCACGACGAATCCGGGCACGATCGTCGACGAGCTGACCGGCCGCATTGCCGCCGCCCCCCACTTCTTCGAGCGAGCCGCGGTGTGTCTCGATCTGGGCGCGCTCGAGCATGATCCGGACATCGCAGAGACGCGTGCGGTACTGGATGCGATCCGGCGCACCGGCATGCTGCCGGTCGGGCTCGCCCACGGCACGGCGGCCGTCGAGGCGCTCGCCCGCGAGCTCGATCTGCCGGTGATGACGCAATTCCGGCCGCAGGCCAGAGCCGTCGCGCAGCCGAAGACGCCGCCGCGGCCCGTGCCCGTGGAGGTGCCGGAGCTTGCGATTCCGGCACTGATGCATCATCGCCAGGTACGCTCCGGCCAACGCATCTACGCGCGCCATCGTGACCTCATCGTGACGAGCGTCGTCGCAGCCGGAGCAGAAGTGATTGCCGACGGCTGTGTGCACGTGTATGGGTCATTGCGCGGACGCGCGATGGCGGGCGCGCGCGGTGAAGTGACGGCACGCGTGTTCTGCCAGGAGTTCAACGCGGAGCTCGTCTCCATCGCGGGCGTGTTCCGCGTGTTCGAAACGATTCCGCCCGAGCTGGCCGGACACCCCGTGCAGGCCTGGCTCGACGGCGATGACCTGCGCTTTGCCAGGATCTGAGATGTTCCGACCCGTGGCACGCATATCCGGCAATGCCCGGTCCGCGCCGCCCGCGGCTGCGGGCGAAAGCGCGCGGACGTGGTCGACCATGGGCGAGGCGACGCCGGTCGCCGAACGCCGGTCGCCGCGGGTCAATCACCATCCATCAACAGGAGATCGACTTTGACCGAGATCATCGTGGTTACCTCCGGCAAAGGCGGCGTCGGCAAGACGACGACCTCGGCCAGCCTCGCCTGCGGCCTCGCCCGCCGCGGCAAGCGCGTCGCGGTGCTGGATTACGACATCGGCCTGCGCAATCTCGACCTGGTCATGGGTTGCGAGCGTCGCGTCGTGTACGACTTCGTCAACGTCATCCAGGGCGACTGCACGCTCAAGCAGGCGCTGATCAAGGACAAGCGTCTGGACACACTGTTCGTGCTCGCCGCTTCCCAGACTCGCGACAAGGACGCCTTGTCGCCCGAGGGCGTCCGTCGCGTGCTCGATGAGCTCTCCGCAGACGGATTCGACTACATCATCTGCGACTCTCCGGCAGGCATCGAAAAGGGGGCGCACCTGGCGATGTACTACGCGGATCAGGCCATCGTGGTCGTCAACCCCGAGGTGTCGTCGGTGCGCGACTCCGATCGCATCCTCGGCCTGCTGTCGAGCAAGACGGCACGCGCAGAGAAAGGAGAGTCGATCAAGGAGCACCTGCTGCTCACGCGCTACAGCCCGCGCCGCGTCGCGACGGGCGAGATGATGAGCGTCGCGGACGTGAAGGAGATTCTCGGCATCGACGTCATCGGCGTCATTCCCGAGTCGCCCGACGTCCTGTCCGCCTCGAACGCCGGCACGCCGGTCATATTGAACGAGGACAGCGACGCAGCCCGGGCCTACGACGACGCCGTCACGCGCCTGCTGGGCGACACCGTGCCGATGCGGTTCATCGATGAACGCAAGAAGGGCTTTCTGGCCCGCATGTTCGGAGGCTGAGATGGGTCTGCTTGCCTTGTTCCGCCGCACCCCGCCCAGCGCGAACGTCGCAAAGGAGCGGCTGCGCATCATCGTCGCGCAAGAGCGCAGCACGCGCGGCGGGCCGGACTACCTGCCCCTGCTGCGACGCGAACTGCTGGAAGTGATCCGCAAGTACGTCAACGTCGACCCCGACGCGATCCAGATCAACCTCGAGCGCGAGGATGGCCAGGAAGTACTCGAATTGTCGGTCGCACTACCGGAGAAGAACGCCGCAGGCTAGTCATCCGCAAGCGGCGCCAACGCCCGGCAGGACACATGGATGTGCCCTCGCTTCATCGATGTGCCCCCGCTTCATCGCGCCGCGCCGGCGTGCTCGCCGAGCCCGCCGCCGACCGCGAGGGCGAGATCGACCGTATTGAGCAGCGCGTCACGCTGGGCAGCGACGAGGTCGATCTGCGCCTGGTACAGGCCGCGCCGCACATCCAGCAGTTCCAGGTACGCGATATCGCCCTGACCATAGCGCAGCTCGGCAAGCTCGGTCGCACGGGCGAGCGCGGCGACCTGCTCGGCATTCGCGTCGCGCACGCCTGCGATGAGCATCTGGCCCTGTAGTGCGTCCAGCACCTCGCGGAATGCGTTCTGGACGGTCCTCGCGTATTCCGCCCTGCGCTGCTCGCGTACCGCCTCGGCCCGCGCCACGTTCGCGCGCAGCCTCCCGCCTTCGAAGATCGGCTGCAGCAGGCCGCCTCGCGCGGACCATGCCTCCGCCGGCTCCGTGAACAGATCGCTGAGCTGCGGACTGAGCGAGCCGAACAAGCCGGTCAGGCTGATGCTCGGGAACAATTGCGCGCGCGCGACGCCGATATCCGCCGCCGCCGCGCTCAGCGCCGCTTCCGCGGCACCGATGTCCGGGCGACGCTCCAGCACCGATGAAGGCAGCGCCGGGGGCAGATTCGTCGCCGGCGGCAGGCTGATTCCCTGCAGCGAGATCGCGCGATCGACCAGGTCCTGCGGCGAGCGCCCGAGCAGGATGCCGAGCGCGTTCGAGCGCTCGACGACTTCCCGCTCGATCCGGTGTACCGACACACGAGTCGCGGCAGCGTCGGCCTCGGCGCGCTTGTACGTGAACTCGTCGCTTTCGCCCGCATCGAAGCGCAGCCTCTCCAGCCTCAGCGCCTCCTCGCGGGTCGCGAGCGTGTCCCGGCCGCGTGCGAGCTGCTCCGCCGCGGCGATCAGGCCGAAGTAGCCACGCGCCACCTCGCCGGTCAGGCTCAGCTTCGTCGCTTCGCGGCCATACTCCGTGTTGAGCAGCAGCGCGCGCGCGGACTCGGACGCGCGCTGAAACTTGCCCCACAGGTCGAGCTCGTAGCCGACCGCGCCCTGGACCGTGTACACCGTACGATAACGGTCGGCACGCTGGTTGACGAACGTGCTGTCCTTCGAGCGCGTCGCGACACCCTCGACGTCGAGTGTCGGCAGGCGATCCGCGTTCGTGATGCGCAGAGCCGCGCGGGCCTCGGCGACGCGCGCGGCAGCAATCGCCACGTCGGGATTGTGCGCAAGCGCCTCATCGACCAAGCCGTCGAGCGTCTGATCGCCGAAGATCTTCCACCACGGATCCGGCAGCGGAGTCGTCTGTGCGGCCTCGGACGGCAGCGAGTCGGGCAGCGGCAGCTCCGGCGTCCGGGTGTCCACTCGCGAGACGAAACAGCCGCCGAGCGCGGCCGCGCCGACGAGCAGGATCGCTGCGCGCAGCACGCGCGCATTCGTCGTCACACGCAAGCTCATCTTTTCTTTCATTGTTGTCACGCTTCGAAATCGTACTCCAGGCCGGCGTGCCCGAGGCGACGCCGGCATCGCTCAGGTCGCAGGGTGCTCCCCTGGAACGGACGCACCGCGACTGGCCGCCCTTCTCTCCTGCCAGCCCGCGATCCAGCGGAAGAACAGCGGCACGAAGAACGTCGCCACGAACGTCGCCGCCAGCATACCGCCGATGACGCTCGTCCCGAGCGAATGGCGGCTCGCCGCCCCGGCACCGGTGCTCACGGCCATCGGCAGCACGCCGAAGATCAGCGCGAGCGAGGTCATGATGATCGGGCGGAATCGCAGCTTTGCGCCCTGCACGGCGGCTTCCGCGAGCGGTACCCCCTCGTGATACCTCATCAGCGCGAACTCGACGATGAGGATCGCGTTCTTCGCCGCAAGCCCGACGAGCGTCAGCATACCGATCTGGAAGTAGATGTCGTTCTGCAGACCACGCAGGAACACCGCGACGAACGCGCCGAATGCCGCGAACGGCACCGCCAGGATCACGGCGACTGGCAACGTCCAGCGCTCGAACTGTGCCGCGAGAATCAGGAACACCATGAGCACGCCGAGCAGGTACACGCCGTTCGAGGCGCCGCCGCTCAGCTTTTCCTGGTAGGCCGTGCCGGTCCACGCCAGCTCGTAGCCCTGCGGCAGCACTGCGGCGGCAACCTCCTCGATCGCCTGCAGAGCGTCTCCCGAGCTGTAGCCCGGCGCCGCGCCACCGAGAATCTTCGCCGAGTTGAATACGTTGAAGCGCTCGACCAGCTCCGGGCCCGTGACCTCGCGCACGCTCGCAATTGCCGTCAGCGGCAGCAGCTCGCCGGCCTGCGAGCGCACGTACACGTTGCGTATGTCTTCCGGGTAGGCGCGGAAGCGCGGCTCGGACTGCAACTGCACCTGGTAGACCCGCCCCGAACGGTTGAAATCGTTCACGTACAGCGCGCCGAACGTGCTCTGCAGCGTCTCGAATACCTCGTTCACGGGCACGCCGAGCGTCATCGCCTTTTCGCGATCCAGATCGATGCGCATCTGCGGCACGCTGGCGCTGAACGTGGAGGTCACGCCGGCGAGCTCCTTGCGCTGCGCCGCGGCCTGCACGAACTTCTGCGCCACGCCCTCGAGGTCTTGCGCGGTACCACGGCCGCGCGACTGGATGTATGCCTCGAAGCCGCCGACGTTCGACAGCCCCTCGATCGGCGGCGGCTCGACCGCGAAGAAGAATGCATCCTTCACCTTGCTGCCTGCCATGAACACGGCCTTCACGACTGCGCCGGGTGAAAGACTCTCGTCGCCGGTGCGCTCGTCCCACGGCTTGAGCGGCAGCCACACGAGCCCCGCGCTCGTCTTGAACGAGAACGTCAGCGGGTCCATGCCGGCGACGGACATCGCGTTCGCGACCGCGGGATGCTGGCGCACGTCGGTCGACACGGTGTCGAACGCCTTGACCGTGCGATTGAGCGCGGCCGCATCCTGCAGCATGCCGATCACGAACACGTAGCCCTGGTCCTCGGTCGGGGCAAGCGAGTTCGGTACCAGCCGGAACAGACCCACAGTCGCGACGATCATCGCGGCGAACACGCCGAACGCGAGCGCGCCGCGCTTCATGACGAAGCGCACACCTCGCTCGTAGCGGTTCGTCACGCGCGAGAACCAGGCGTCGAACCGGCTGAGGATGCCGTTGCGCACCTTGTCGTCGTGCCGCAGCAGCAGCGCGCACAGCGCGGGCGTCAGGGTGAGCGCGACGAAGCCGGAGATCACCACCGATACCGAGATCGTCACGGCGAACTGCCGGTACATCTCGCCGACCAACCCGCCCATGAACGCGACCGGCAGGAACACGGCCGTCAGCACCAGCACGATCGCGATGACCGGCCTCGTCACCTCGTCCATTGCCTTCATCGTCGCGGCGGGCGCCGGCAGATTCTCGGTCGTCATGATGCGCTCGACGTTCTCGAGCACGACGATCGCATCGTCCACGACGATCCCGATCGCCAGCACCATGCCGAACAAGGTGAGCATGTTGATCGAGAAGCCGAACGCGTACATCGCCGCGAACGTGCCGACCAGCGATACCGGCACGGCGAGCATCGGGATCAGCGTCGCGCGCCAGTTGTGCAGGAAGAGCAGCACGACGAAGAACACGAGCACCATCGCCTCGAGCAGCGTCTTCACGACCTCCTTGATCGAGATCTTCACGTACTGCAGCGTGTCGTACGGAATCGCGTACTCGATGCCGCTCGGAAACTCCGCGGACAGCTCCCGCAGGCGCGTCTCGATGTTGCTGCCGGTCTCGAGCGCGTTCGCCCCGGGCGCGAGGAAGATCGCGACGCCGACCGTCGGCCTGCCGTTGAGCTTCGGACTGAAGTTGTAGGTCTGCGCGCCGAGCTCGACGCGTGCGACGTCCTTCAGCCGGACGATCGAGCCTCCGGGCGTCGTGTGGACGACGATCTGCTCGAACTCCTCCGGAGAGCTCAGGCGGCCCTGTGCGGTCACCGAGTAGGTGAAGTCCACCTTCTCGTCCATGGGCTCCACGCCGATCCGGCCGGCTGCGAACTGCGAGTTCTGCCGGCGTACCGCGGTCGCGATGTCCGATGCGGCGAGACCCAGCTTCGCGAGCTTGTCGGGCTGCATCCAGATGCGTATCGAATACTCCTGGCCCCACATCTGCGCGTCGCCGACGCCCGGCACCCGGCGCAGCTCGTCGAGGATGTTCAGCGAGGCATAGCTGGTCAGCGCCAGCATGTCCTGGCTGCCGTCCGGGGAGGTGAGCGCGACGACCTGCAGGATGCTCGTCGACGCCTTGCGCACGACGATGCCCTGGCGGCGCACTTCCTCGGGCAGCCGCGGCACGGCGGCCTGCACGCGGTTGTTGACGTTGATCGCGGCCAGGTCGGGATCCGAGCCGACGGCGAACGTGATGTTGATCGCAAGCGTGCCGTCGCCGGAGTTGACCGACTGCATGTACAGCATGTTCTCGACGCCGTTGATCTCCTGCTCAAGCGGCGCTGCAACCGTCTCGGCGATCGTCTCGGCGGTTGCGCCGGGATAGCGTGCCGTCAGCGTCACCATCGGCGGAATGATGTCCGGGTACGCGGAGATCGGCAGCGCTCGTATCCCGCCGAGGCCGGCGAGCACGATGAAGGCCGAGATCACGCAGGCGAAGATCGGCCGCGTGACGAAGAAGCGCGAAATCATGCAGCCTCCCGTTCCTTCGCGGCCTTGCCGCCGGCTTCGGCGCCTGTCCTGCCCGTCGTCTTGCCGCTCGTGACGTCCTCCGCCACGGCCTGCGGCGTCGCATGCTGCGCGCCGATCTCGGCCTGCCGAGCGGCGGCGTCGACCGACACGGCGCTGACCTGGATCCCCGGCTGCACCTTGAGCACGCCTTCGACGACATAGCGCTCACCGGCCTCCAGGCCGCTGAGCACGATGATGTCGTTGCCCATCGTGCGGCCCGTCTTGACCGGGCGCATCTCGACCTTCTCGCCCTCGGCGACGAGCCACACGAACGAGCCCTGGGCGCTCGACATCACGGCCTTGCGCGGGATGGTGACGACGTCGTCCAGCAGCACGCCCTCCACCTTCGCCCGGATGAACTGGCCGGGGATGAGCCGCGCGTCTGGATTGCTGAGCACCGCGCGCACGCGCACCGTCCCCGAGTGGACGTCGACCGCGTTGTCGACGAAGGTGACCATCGCAGTCTCGGGATACGTGGCGCCGCTCTCCAGCAGCAGCTTCACGGTCG
>Ga0180220_1002980_pt1 | contig 10206 bp, 8 predicted proteins | sample eDN5th37CBELigBY_FD_151335 | JGI IMG/M metagenome (GOLD analysis project Ga0180220, IMG submission 151335) | Enriched backyard soil microbial communities from Emeryville, California, USA - eDNA 5th pass 37_C BE-Lig BY (version 2) (version 2) | ecosystem: Environmental > Terrestrial > Soil >... | reverse complement strand
AGTGGATGATCCTGGAACTGAAAGTGCTTGCGGATGTTGGACTGGTAGGTTTCCCCAATGCTGGAAAGTCTACTTTGCTCTCAGTTTTATCAGCTGCAAAGCCCGAAATTGCTGATTATCCTTTTACTACGCTCGTTCCTAACCTGGGTATTGTTTCCTATCGGGATAATAAATCATTTGTTATGGCCGATATTCCAGGAATTATCGAAGGCGCTTCTCAGGGAAAAGGTTTGGGCTTGCGTTTTTTACGACATATTGAGCGAAATTCCGTGCTGCTGTTTATGGTTCCGGCTGATAGCGCCAGGAGCATTAAAGAGGAGTACGAAATTCTGCTAAGCGAACTAAAAGCACATAATGCGGAACTTATGCAGAAGCCGCGTCTGCTGGCAATTACAAAATCTGATATGCTCGATGAAGAACTCCAGAACGAAATGAAAAAGGAGCTTCCCAATATTCCTTCAGTTTTTATCTCTTCTGTTGCACAAAAAGGCCTTCAGGAATTGAAAGACATGCTCTGGAAAGCAATAAATGCCTGATCATTTACCAGGTTTGCACTTACACCTATTTTTCACGCTTAATGATGTATCCGTTATTTACTTTTTCAAATCCTGTTTTGGGATAATAATCCATTGCCGACGGAGCTGAGAGAAGTAACAGCATCGTCTCACTGCCGATCTTTTCTTTGGTTAACGCAATAAGTTTTTTTCCAATTCCCTGTTTCTGATATTCCTTACAGACAGCGAGGTCGGATAAATAACAGCAATAACAGAAGTCTGTTAACGATCGTGCAATACCTACTAACTTTTTCTCATCCCAGGCAGTTACGATCAGATTAGAATTTTCATACATTTTAAAGATCCGGCCTGGATCATTTACAGGCCGGTTTATCTCCGAACTTTTATAAACTTCAATGATGTCTTCTATATCGGGAGCAATGTCCGAACGGAATATAATGTTCATAAAGTTAGATTATACTTCGAGGTCGGCCATTATTTTATCGATTTTGTCTTCAAGCTGCTTATCAGCCTCCCTAAATACATCCTTATTTTGCAATTTTCCCTTTACACTGCAATAAAACTTGATTTTTGGCTCTGTCCCAGATGGACGGGCTGAAATAATACTGCCGTCTTCAGTGATAAACTGCAGTACATCCGATTTTGGAAAATCAAGTGTTACAGCCTGCCCTGACTGTAAATCAGTTTCTTTTCCTAAAGCATAATCTTTTAAAGTAATGACTTTTGAACCGCCAAGCGAACCCGGTGTATTGGTTCTGAACCGTTCCATCATGGCTTTAATTTCTTCAGCGCCGCTTTTTCCTTTTTTGGTGATAGAAACCAGTTTTTCTTTATAAAAGCCATATTGCTGATACATCTCCAGCATCGCTTCGAACAGACTGCTTCCTTTGTCTTTATAATAAGCGGTCATTTCCGCAATAAAAGCAGCTGAAACCACAGCGTCTTTATCACGAACCAGATCGCCGATCAGGTAGCCGTAGCTTTCTTCGCCCCCGCCAATAAAAGTTTTGCTGTTTTCAAACTTTGTCATCAGCTCTCCGATATACTTAAATCCGGTAAGGGTATTATAACATTCTACATTTTTCGCTTTCGCGATCGCATCAATGAGATAGGTTGTAACAATGGTCTTAACAATATATTCGTTTCCGGTCAAAAGCCCCTTTTCTTCCCAAGCTGTAAGAAGATAGTTAATGAGGAGGCTTCCAGTCTGGTTGCCGTTCAGCAGAACGAAGTTTCCTTCAGTATTTTTTACAGCAATGCCGATACGGTCGGCGTCCGGGTCTGTGGCCATCAGCAGGTCGGCATCAATTTCTTCTGCTTTTTTTAATGCCAGCGTAAGCGCTTCTTTTTCTTCGGGATTTGGATAAACAACTGTTGGAAAGTTTCCGTCAGGCTGAATTTGTTCTTCTACTAAGCTGATATTATTAAAGCCGAAGCTTTCCAGCGCTTTCGGAACCAGTGTAATGCCTGTGCCGTGAATAGGAGAGTACACGATTTTTAGATCTTTCTGTCGCTGAATGGCATCTGGTGAAACAGATAGTTTTTTGATTTTATCCAAATACAATTTATCGATATTCTCTCCGATCTTCTCAATGTTTACATCGACCCGATCAAATTTAATTTCTTCAACGCTGCTGATCTTTTGCACTTCTTCCATCACCTGTTTGTCGGCTGGAGAAACAAACTGGCCGCCGTCGGGTCCGTATGCTTTGTAGCCGTTATATTCTTTAGGGTTGTGAGATGCAGTAAGCATGACGCCGCTGCGACAGCCTAATTCGCGGATGGCGAAAGAAAGTTCCGGTGTAGGGCGCAGTTCTTCAAAAAAGTAAACATAAATACCGTTTGCCGAGAAAACTTCGGCGGTTATCTGTGCAAAATAATCAGAATTGTTGCGGCTGTCGTGTGCTACCGCGACTTTTATTTTTTCTCCGGGATAAGTTTTTTTAAGATAATTGCTAAGCCCCTGGGTAGCGGCGCCGATCGTATATTTATTAATGCGGTTGGAACCGGCACCCATAATTCCGCGTAGGCCTCCTGTACCGAATTCTAAATCCTTATAAAAAGCATCGGTAAGTTCAGAGAATGATTTTTCATCAAGAAGACGCTGAATTTCGGTTTTGATATCAGCATCGTAATTTCCCTGAAGCCATTGATTGACTCTTTCTGAAACAGATGGTTCTAATTCATGCATTGTTTTTTGCTTATAGTTTTTGGTTCATGGTTCATAGTCCATAGCTCATAGTTCATAACTCATAGCTCTGACCTATGGGTTTTTATTTAATGATTTCTGAATTTTGTTATGATTTTACTTAATATCTCATATTTTGAATATAGTTCCTGAAAACACTCAGAGGTAATATATAATCTTCTTTTTGCTATAAACAAACCGCTTACCACTTCTATGGCTCGAGCGTGATGAATAATTTAAAAATCGCTGAAACTCCGGTTTTGTTTGTCCGGTAAGCCTTCCGCTATGTTTAACACGACAGAGTCGGCAGCTCTCTTTATTTGAGAAGCAAGGTTGAATAGCTCTATCTTCAGAAATCCTTTAGCGATTTTATCAATCTCATCACTCAACTCTATTGCTCTTTTCCAGATATCTAAATCTTCAAAACGAAACGGCATGCGGTGATTTATTGGTTAATGGCTTATTGTTCATAGTCGTTAGCTAATAGTTATTGGTTCATAGTTCATAGCTGGAAGCAAATAACAAATAAATAATTGCATAAACTATCCACTAGCTGCTATGCCGCATTTGCTATGACCTATCTGCCATGAACCCATTCAAATTTCTCACTCCCTTTATGCAATAATTACAGCCTTTTATCTAATTTTGCCGCCGTATTAAAATAACAATAAATTTTACGCCCAAAGTAAGCATTAAGCTGTAAAGAAGATGAAAATTTTAAAATTTGGAGGGACGTCTGTGGGAAGTCCTGAGCGGATGAAAAATCTGCTGGATATTATCCGACGGAGCCAGTCGGCACAGGAAACCGACACAAAAGAGATCATCGTTTTATCTGCCGTTTCCGGAACTACCAACAGCCTGGTGGAAATTTCACAGGCTTATCTTAATGGTGATAAGAAGAAAGCCGATGAGCTGACCAAGGCCCTTCATCAAAAATATGAAGTATTCATCAAGGACCTTTTTTCGACTGAAACCGGTTATAATAATGGAAAGGAACTGATCGATTATCATTTTACCCTGATCAGCTCTTTTTCGAATGAACTTTTCACGCCTATAGAAGAGAAAATTATACTAGCGCAGGGCGAGTTGATTTCTACTGCGCTTTATCATTTTTATCTTACAGAAATCGGTGTGCGCTCCGTTTTACTGCCTGCGCTTGAGTTCATGAAAATTGATGAAGATAACGAGCCGGTTATTGACCATATCGGGCAGCATCTTCAGCAGCTGCTGGATAAGTATCCTGATCAGGATTTATTCATCACACAAGGATTTATCTGCAGAAACAGTTTCGGGGAAATTGATAACCTTCGGCGGGGCGGAAGCGATTATACCGCTTCGTTGATCGGTGCGGCAATCAAAGCTGAAGAAGTGCAGATCTGGACCGATATTGATGGAATGCATAATAACGATCCACGCATCGTTAAAGGAACAAAGCCCATTTCGCAGCTATCTTTTTCGGAAGCGGCAGAGCTTGCTTATTTTGGTGCAAAAATACTTCACCCCCAGAGTGTATTTCCTGCTCAGCGGTATAAAATTCCGGTTCGTTTGTTAAATACAATGGATCCAGAGGCATCAGGGACACTTATCACAAAAGTAAGTGAAAAAGGTAAGGTGAAAGCCATTGCGGCGAAAGACGGTATCACTGCTATTAAAATTAAATCGAGCCGGATGCTGCTGGCCTATGGTTTCCTTCGCCGTGTTTTCGAAGTATTTGAGCGGTATAAAACGCCAATCGATATGATCACTACTTCGGAAGTGGCGGTATCGCTTACCATCGATAATACTACTTATCTGAATGAAATTACAGAAGAATTGAATGATTTCGGTAAAGTAGAAGTAGATACCGATCAGACAATTATTTGCGTGGTAGGCGATTTTGGGTTTGAAACGCACAGCTATTCTTCGCTGGTTTTTGAAGCGCTGAAACATCTTCCAATTCGTATGATCTCTTATGGAGGAAGCAGTTACAATATTTCGCTTCTGCTTAATACAGCAGATAAAATTGATGCGCTGCAGAGCCTGCACAGCCGGTTATTTGAAAGCTGATAGTTTGTGGCCCATGGTTTATAGTTCATGGGATCATAGTTCATGGATAGTATAACAACAGCTATGAACCTGGCTTTTAAATCGGCTTGAAGTTTTTTTACTTTTTACTTTTTAATTTGAAAAATGTTTAATCAGGAAATTCTCCGTCGATTTGAGTCGATAGAAACACCGTTTTACTATTATGATCTCGGCCTGTTGGATCAGACTCTGGAAAACTGCAGGAATGCAGCGGATCAATTCGGCTTTCATGTGCATTACGCGATGAAAGCGAATTTTAATCCAAAGGTACTGGAGCTGGTATGCAAAAAAGACTTTGGTGCTGACTGCGTGAGCGGGGGAGAGGTTAAAAAAGCAGTTGAGGCCGGCTTCGACAGCGGGAAAATCGTGTTTGCAGGCGTAGGAAAATCAGACAGAGAGATCAACGAAGCACTGGATAATGATATTTTCTGCTTTAATGTCGAGTCGATCCAAGAGCTGCAGGTAATTAATGCGCTGGCTGAAGCAAAAAGCAAAAAAGCGAGAATTGCCCTCCGCATCAACCCTAATGTGGACGCTTATACCCATCATCATATTACCACCGGGCTGGAAGAAAATAAATTCGGAATAAACCAGTGGGAACTGAACGACTGTATTGCAGTTTTGAAACAGCTTCCATTTGTAGAACTGATCGGGATTCATTTTCATGTGGGCTCGCAGATCACTAACCTTGATGTTTTTAAAAGCCTTTGTGTAAAGATTAACGAGATGAACGACTGGTTTGAAGCACACGGCTTTTATTTAAAAGTGCTGAATGCAGGCGGCGGTTTAGGTGTAGATTACCATAATCCGGATACTACTCCGATCGTTGACTTTGAGTCTTATTTTCAGATTTTTGATCAGTTTTTAAACCGAAAAGCAGGGCAGGAAGTACATTTTGAACTCGGCCGGGCTTTAGTGGCACAATGCGCAAGTCTAATCAGCCGGGTATTATACGTCAAAAACGGGATAAAAAAGAATTTTCTAATTCTGGATGCCGGCATGACCGAGCTGATACGGCCTATGTTGTACCAGGCTTATCATAAAATTGAAAACCTATCTCAAATCTCTCCAAAGGAGTCCTTTCGGACAAATCTTGAACCTCAAATCTTCAAATATGATGTCGTAGGCCCGATCTGCGAATCAACCGACTGCTTTGGTAAAGAAGTTGAGCTTCCTGCGAGTTTTCGCGGTGATTTGATCGCCATACGTACTGCAGGCGCTTACGGTGAGGTGATGGCCTCGGGATATAATCTGCGTGAGGGGGTAAGATCGGTTTATAGTAAGTAAGTAAGTATTCAAAGATTGAATAGAATGAAAGAGGATGCAGTTGGTTATTGCATCCTCTTTGTTTTTCAATAAAACGATCATTAAAAATGAGAAGCGGGAGTGTTAAAAAGGAACATCTACCGTTTCTTCATCCCATTCTGAATTTACTGAAACGGCGAATGTTTCAGGGGTTCCACCTGAAGAGTTAAAAAGCTTTCCGCTTAAAACCGTAATCTTATTCTTATAGCAGCGCACATCATTTACTGTTTTTGAAGCGATAAGGTTATTGGATGCATCATAACACATGATGACAACATTTAATGGAGTTGCCGTATTGATAATATATTTTTCGTAAGTGTAATCAGGCTGCCCTTTTTGGGAATTGTTAATAAGTACAGGAAAATGAAATTCATCATCGGTAGTGTTACCAAAAGGCTGCTCCGTGCTGAATTTATACGCTTCGTTTTCATTCAAAAACTGGAATTCAAAGTGATCCGCGTTCGCAGGAAGCGCATCCTCAAGATGAATACGAATCTTACCAACAATTCGGTTTAGAGATACAGACGTATCACAGTCCTCACTCTTGACTGTTAACGTGAGTTTTTTAAAGAACGTATCGCCAGCTCTGGACCAGGAATTCAATCCGCGTTCATAATAAAAGGAAGCTTCATTCAGCGGATTGTAAAAAACAACACCTAGTCCTTCTTCTGTATGGCTGTTGATGGAGATCATTTTTTGAGAAGCGGCAAATACGATGGTATAAGTGCCCGCTGTTAATGAATCAGTAATATCACCAAAAGGGCGGTTTCCCAGTGGTTCAATATACGCTTCCGTATTCGGAATCAAATATTTAAGAGTATTTCCTGTGGAATCCTGCCATCTCCTGCTCACCTCCGTTCCCGAAGAATCATATACCATGTAATACAGGTAATTAACTCGTCCCGCAAGAGGTTCCGCAGCGGTTTTTGAAGCTCCTTTAACAGCTGAAATCTTTTCAACCGTCTGCTGAAAATCTTTAACATTAAATTTTACAGCATATTTTTTTGCCTTATCGTTTAAAGGCCGGGCTGCTTCCTGTGTTTCTTTTTTACAGGCAGACAGCATCATACAAACTGCAGCTGATAGTAATAGAATATTTTTCATAATAGGTAATTTTAATGAATAAAATTACCTCGTTTCTATCTTAAGTTTTTTTTAATCAATAATTTGATTATCAAAATGTTGTATTTGAGAATACAAACGTCTAAAGAATTGCTTATTTCTTTTCTCTTAAGTAAATGGGGAAGGATTACTAAAGTTGTATGTTTTTAAATTTATCTTCCATTCCAAGCACTCCGAATAAACCTCCTGTATGAATTGCCAGTATTTTATCCCCTTTCTTAAAATAATCTTTTGCTGCAAGATCAAAGATCGCAAACAGCATTTTTCCTGTATAAACAGGATCAATTAAAATGCCCGTATGTGATGAAAAATTCTTAATAAACTCCAGCAGTTCTGCACTGGTTTTTGCATAGCCGCCAGAGTCATAGCCTGTATGAAGTTCAAATATGGAATCTGCTTTAAGGTAATTTTGAATTTCAGTCCGGATAAAGCCGCCATTTTTCAGCACCGGGATGCCATGAAATCTAGAACTGTATTGCTGTGAAGCAATTCCATTAATAATACCTGCCGCTGTTGTCCCTGTTCCGCATGCGCAGAAAATATGACTGTAATTTTCCTCAAGTTCGTTGATAAGCTCTGCACAGCCAAGTGCCGCTTCTTCCGAAGCTCCGCCTTCATCGATAAAAAAGGAATGGGTGTCAGTCTTATAAAGAAAATCAAATAAAGATTTTTTATCTCTATAGTTTTCGCGGCTGACGAATCGGAGCTGCATGCCGAACATGCGGCATAAAAATAAAGTTGAGTTGTTTACTTCTTCTCCACGCACAATACCTGTGATCTTAAATCCGAATTTGGCAGCCGCACAAGCGGAGGCTAGCAGGTGATTTGACCAGGCACCTCCAAAAGTCACCAAATGGTTTTTTTTCTCCTGCAGCGCTTTCCGAAGTATATATTTAAGCTTTCTACATTTATTTCCAGATATAAACGGATGGATCAAATCATCCCGCTTGATAAAAAGCCGGAGTCCTTTTTCTTTAAATAAAGGAAAAGAAAGCTCTTCAACGGGGCTGTTAAAACTAAAATCTATCATTTGCGAGAAGGGAAGGCTGCTCTCTTAATATTCTCTTATCAATGATAACTACTTTCCAACGCCGATACCAATACCAGCATTTACTGCATTGTATTCACCCAGAGAGTAGGCTGCGAAAAGCCGGAATGCAGCAAGGTTTAACTGAAAGCCGGCATTGCCCCGAAAACCGTTAATGTCTTTCTTGTCAATATTTACAGGATCTGAGAATATAGTGTAATATGTAGTGCCATTCTCCAGCTTTGCCGCAATCGGGTAATTCCCTTTCAATACTGCAGTGGTATTCGAGCTGTTATAGCCGGCGCTGACAAAAGGAGTAAAGAAGGCCAGCTTTTTAGACAGGATTAGTTCTGTGCTGATGGCTGAAAGCTTCGCATCGATCTTTTGATTTGAAAAATCTTCGTTTTTCCCATCGGAAGAATCATGTATTGCGCCGGCTGGCGGCTGTACATCTAATCCAAGTTCATAATTTAACTGAGTATATCCAAAGGCAGCGGCTAAATCAAAGGGAAGAACTTTGCTGAGAGTTGACCCAGTGATAAGAGGAAGCAGTTCCACTTTTATTCCTCCGCCTATCATACTTAATCTGCCTGCATCATCACCCATATTAACCTGGGGCATTCCACGCAGGGTAAGGTCAATCCCTCTCGGCAGGCCGATAGTTCCCTGAAGCTGGGCCGCCGGAACAAAATTGAAATTAGCTCCTTTAGGCAGATTGAAAGTTTCCATTTCATTTCCATCGTCATCCAGAACTTTCATTGCAGGGCCTGGATTTTTTGAACCGGCAGCAGTTGGCGCAATATAATTTTCGGAATTAACCAATTGCAGCGAATTGGAAAGTCCGAGCTTGCTGACATTAAAAGATTTGTCTGCATCAGGAATAAAAGCCATCGTGCCTGAAATTCTAAATTCAAACCGGCCTGTACTTTTTGCATTGGCAGTATAGTTCCATCCTGAATTTAATCCAATTCCAAAACCTTTAAATAATGGATTAAGATAGGCTTCGGCCAGTTTTTGGGCATCCTCAGGACCCGATTTTATAAGTCCTGAAACGCTGCTCTGTGCTGAAGCTGTTTGTAATGCACACACGGACATCAGCACAAAAATAACTCTGAAAATGGAAACTGGCTTTTTCATATAACTAAGATACATATTGCAAGGAAAATAGTGTGATTTTCAGATTAAAATTAATTACGAATGTAAACTTTTCTATTTTTAATAGAACATACACTATTCGCCCGATCCTGCTGAATATTTTTGATATTTGCCTTTTGAAATATGTCGGAAGAAACAGAAACAACAGAGCTTGATCAGGACCTGTATGAGCATTTACGGATAGTTGTTGATAAAGGGCAGTCGCTTTTGCGGATTGATAAATTTTTGATGCATCGCATTGAAAATGCCTCACGAAACCGTATTCAGAATGCTATTGAATCTGAGAACGTACTGGTAAATGACAAAGCGGTAAAGTCGAGCTATAAAGTAAAACCGCTGGATGTTATTTCTATTGTATTGCCGCATCCGCCCCGCGATACAGAAGTTTATCCGGAAAATATTCCCTTGAATATTGTTTATGAGGATGATGACCTGCTGCTGGTGAATAAACCAGCGGGAATGGTGGTTCATCCGGGATACAACAACTACACGGGAACTCTTGTGAACGCATTGGTATATCATTTTCAGCAGCTGCCCCAGCTTCCAGGAAATGATGGAAGACCAGGACTGGTTCATCGGATAGACAAGGATACTTCGGGTTTGCTGGTTATCAGTAAAAATGAGCGTTCGATGGCTTATCTTGCCAGGCAGTTTTTCGAACATAGTATCAGCCGGAAATATCTGGCGCTGGTATGGGGCGATCTGGAAACGGACGGGACAGTAACGGGATATATCGGCAGGAGCATGAAAGACCGGCGTGTGATGTCTGTTTATGACGATGAAAATAAAGGCAGATGGGCCATAACACATTATCGTGTACTCGAAAGGTT
>Ga0180220_1002978_pt1 | contig 10223 bp, 8 predicted proteins | sample eDN5th37CBELigBY_FD_151335 | JGI IMG/M metagenome (GOLD analysis project Ga0180220, IMG submission 151335) | Enriched backyard soil microbial communities from Emeryville, California, USA - eDNA 5th pass 37_C BE-Lig BY (version 2) (version 2) | ecosystem: Environmental > Terrestrial > Soil >... | reverse complement strand
TCCCAATGGCGACGGCACTCCAGAAGACGGGCGGCGTCGACTACGTCGTCATCCTCCTGGCGCCGGTGATCTCGGCCGGTCCCCTGCCACTGCTGATCGGGATCTTTTTGGTCACCGCCGTGCTCGGGCAGTTCATCTCCAATACTGCGACAGCGGTGCTGATCGCGCCCGTTGCGCTCGGCGCCGCGCTCGAGCTCGGCGTCTCGCCGTATCCCGTCATGATGACCGCTGCGGTGGCCGCTTCCACGTCATTCGCGACGCCCGTCGCGAGCCCGGTCAACCTGCTCATCATCGGGCCAGGGCAATACAACGCCAGTGACTTCGCCCGCGTCGGCCTCCTGGTCCAGGGGGCGGTCCTGCTGGCGACGATCCTGGTGGTGCCGCTCCTGTTCCCCTTCTGACGATACCTGGTCCGGGCCCGGGCCGCCGCTCAGATGAGCGACGCGAGTCCGGGATGCCGACGTCGCATCTCCGCCGCGATTGCCGGGGCGTCCCGGAGCAGCTCGAAATCCTCGAAATCAAAACCCGGGGCCACCGTGCAACCGACGAGCGTGTATTCGCCCGTGGTGCGTGCCGCCTGCCACATCCCTGCCGGGACCACGACGACAGGCCGCGTACTGTCCGCCAAAGTACCGAGCGTGTTTGCGTCGACGCGGTCGAGCGCCGGGTCCGCCGTGAACATCTCCAGCGGCGCCCCTTCGTAGTGGTGCCAGACCTCGTCGGAGGCCACGCGGTGCCACCGGCTCACGTCGCCGGCGACGAGTAGGTAGTAGATCGTGGACACGGCTGCACGCTCTCCGCGGCCGTCCCGCGGGGATACTGTGCTCGTAGAACCGAAGATCCGGCGGTAGTATCCGCCTTCCGGGTGTGGCGACAGGCCGAGAGTCCCGATCAGGTGTGCGGCTCGCGGATCCAAGGGGGCAACGCTCCGTGGAGGACATCGCGACCGGAGCCGCCCGCTCCGGGCTGGTGTGCGCGACTTTCCTGTTAACGATTCTGCGCCGCGGATCGTAGTATAGATACACGGTGCCTGGCGGAAGATGGCGCGCGGCAGTGGCGCTGACCAGCAGCCTGCCCGTGTGTCGCCGGATTGCCGGCGGTCCACGCTCCCCTCCCCCCATCTCGGAGGTATCCATGCGCATCGCACTTCGTGCCGTGGCAGCGGCTGCGGCCATCACGGTCGCCGTGGCGACCACCGCCTCGGCGCAGGACCATCCAGACTTTTCAGGCTCCTGGGTGCTTGCCCAGGGTGGCGGGCCCGGAGGCGGCCCGGGCGGAGGCCCGGGTGGACCTGGCGGCGGACCTGGCGGCCCGGGTGGGCCGGGTGGGCCGGGTGGGCCCGGCGGCGGACCGGGTGGGCCCGGCGCCGGCGGATTCGGCGGAGGACCCGGCGGTGGTGGCCCCGGCGGCGGTGGCATGGGCGGCGGCGGCATGGGGATGTTGATGGGCGGACTCGGCCAGCAGTTCCAGATCATTCAGGATGCGAGCACGCTCACTGTCGTGCGCAACACGCAGGCGGGTGAGATCCGGCAGGTGTACAGGCTGGATGGCTCGGAGAGCCGGAACACGCTGGCGATGGGCGCAAATCAGATCGAAACTGTCTCCCGGGCGGCGTGGGAAGGTCAGACGCTGGTCATCGTAACGCCCATGACTTTCGGCAACATGGGCGGCGAAACGCGGCTCCGGCTGTCGCTCGATGCGTCGGGCGCCCTGGTCGCCGAAGTCAACAGGACTGGCGGTCAGGGTGGCGGCCAGACCATGCGGATGACGTACACGCGCCAGTAGCGACGTCCCGAAACGCGCCGGCGCCCACCACAGGGTGGGCGCCGGCTCCAGTCGCTCTCAGATCCCGCCAGCGTGGCTCTGGGCCTCCCTCTACGTCACGGATTCAGCCAGTAGCTCCACTTCAACACCAGCACGTTGTCGGCCGGCGCGTCGAAGAGCGTGCTCATGGCGCGGGCGGCGGTGAAGTCGTCCATACGCTCGCCGCTCGAGCGCTGCTGCTGCCACACCACATAAATGGCGCTTCCGGGCCGGTACTCCCACCGCAGCACGGCGTTGCCACGGAGCGACCGCCGCGTGAAGCTCCTGTCCTCGAGGGTAAAAGGCGTCGCCGGCCCCGTGCCGTCCGGGTCGATGGTGTAGCCATTGCCAGTCTCCTCGAGGGTACCCCCTTCCCGGCCGTAGACCATGAAGTCGTACGCGCCCGGGTGCGTGAACTCCATCGGCGTGCCGTATACACCGTTGGAAACGAGCGGCTGAGCGAAGATCTCGAGGGAGAGATTGGGCGTGAACGTCCAGTTCAGACGCGTCACCATGCTCAGCTCCGTCTGCTCGAGCGGCGCGAAGATGTAGCGCGTCCCGAATGTACCGCTCGCCTGCGCATCCGTGCGGGTGGTGACGAACTGCGCATCCGTGCTGCTCTTCTGCCAGCGAGGGCTGAGCGTGAGGTTCCAGTTGGGCGAGGTACGAATCTCGAGGTTGCCCTGTAGGGTCCGGCTGCGGCTGCCGGCAGCATTACCGCTGAAGTTGACGGAGACGCCGCCGATGACGTTACGACGCGGATCTGAATCGATGCCGACGCGGGCTGTCCATTCGGTCGGCACTCTGGCGATCGGGCCGCCGCGCGTGAGGCGGTCATCGATCTTCGCCGGTTCGATGGAGCCTCCCATGCTCAACTCCCAGTAGTTGAGGTGCGTCATGGCCAGGTTCGCCCTGATCACGCGCTCGATGAGGTCGCCATCGAAATTGACCGCGTGGTTCTGACTGATGCTGGCGTTCCAGTTCCGGAGGAAGCTGCCCGGCTGCCGCCAGCTATACCGGATCATCCCGCCGGTAGCGATCCGGTCGACGCGCTGGAGGAAACCCAGATCGTTGATCTCGAATTCCGGTGTGATGAAGCCGACCCAGAAGTCGCCTGTCCAGTGTTGTCCGGATGATTTCCGGAGCTGGACCGTTCCGGCGTAACCGGTGAGGGATGTCAGCGACGGATCGACCTCGAGGCCGTCGGAGTCCGGGCGCTGGAAATAGCGGCTCGACGCGCGCTGCGTGGCCCGGATCGCCGCCTCGCTCCCGCGCACGTGACTCGCCGAGAAGTATCCGCCGAGCGCCCAGCTCCGGTTCGCCCATTCGTGGAGGAAATCCACGCCACCGGCGAACGCCTGGGAATGGAGCGCCTCCTCCGCCCGTGCGTCGGAGACATCCCGGACCACGGCGGTGAGCATACCGCCAATGGACGACTGTCCCTGCCGCAGCTCGCGCTTGAGGTTGCCGGTGAAGTAGTGGGTCATCGGCTCGGCGAGCGCCATGACCTCACTCCCCTCATCGTCCAGGTACCGGCGGTTCTCCTCGCCGGTGAGCGCGTAGAGCGCGCCGATGTTCCAGCCGCTGGCCGTCTTGCCGGAGATCTTCGCGGCTCCGAGGATTCCGGTAACGCCGGTCGCCTCCACGTGCGTGGCACGAACGGCGAGCTGCGGCGGGCGACCGACACGGCGAGAATACAGGAGGTTCGACGCGTTGCCGCCAGGGCCGAAGATGCCGCCCCCGAAGTTGAAGCTGCTCGAGCCTTCCACGAAGAACGGGCGCCGCTCGGTGAGCCGGGTCTCGAACGCGCTCAGATTGATGACCGCCGGGTCGACCTCGACCTGGCCGAAATCCGGATTGAAGGTGGCCGTGAGCGCGAGGTTCGACGTGACGCGATAGCGCACGTCCACCCCTGCATTGACCTCGAACTCCCGCCGGTCCACCAGGGCATTCGCGCTCTGGGCGGCGAAGCTCCCCTGGCTCAGGCCATATGGTATGATCTCGAGGGGCCGTCCCGGCCGGATTCCGCTCAGCCCGTGGAGATCGCCGAACCTCGCCGGGCCGGTCGTAACGGACCTGGGCGTGAATGCGAACTGGGCCAGCTCCTGCGTGCGGTCGATCACGCGCTCGATCTGGATCCCCCAGACCTGCTCGGTGGCCGGGCTGAATCGCAGCTGACTGAAGGGCACCCGCATCTCCACGGTCCAGCCTTCGGCGTCCTCCGTCACGGCCACATCCCAGACGGCATCCCAGCTCAGATCGCCGTCGGAGCCGGTAAAACCTCCACCACCTCCTCCTCCACCACCTCCACCGCCGCCTCCCCCACCACCGCCGAAGCCGCCACCTCCACCCAGGACACCGTCCCGCCGGACGCCCGCCGGGTTCACGTCGAAGCGAAACGCGGTGCGCCGGTCGAGGTAGCTGTCGAAGGCGACGCGGAACCAGTCGGAGCCGGCGAGCGGCATGTCGCGCCGCCCGAGGCGCTTGCTGACCGGGCTCCGGTCGTACAGTCGGGCACCGACGTAGATCGCCTGATCGTCGTAGACGATACGGACTTCGGTCCGCTCGCTGACCGGTGCACCCTCGACGGGATCGCGCTGGGTGAAGGTGTCGATGAGCGGTGCCTGTGCCCACGCAGCGTCGTCCAGGCGGCCGTCGATGGACGGCGCGACTTCAGCGCGAACGGCTACCGCCCTCGGCCTCGATCCTGGTTGCTCGGTATTCTGCGCAACGGCCCCTTCATCGCCTTCGAACTCCTGGGCAAAGGCGAGCGCCGGGAACGACAGCGCGAGCGTGAGCGCGTAAGCGCAAAGCTCTTTCATATCGGTCCGTGGAGTAATGGTCGGAAGCTGGCGTGGCCTGGTCCGCGCCGGGATCGATCCTGAAAGTGGCGCTACGGGCGACCGCCGGTCAAGCGACGGCAAGGGGACGCCTCGTGAATTTCACGCCCGACGGAACAGCACCCCACCCGCGACGTCGCCCGGTCCGAGGCCGACGTCCTGAGGGCGCTCATCGCGCCCGCGCCTGCGCGCGAAACCTGAATTCAGTCCACGAGCCCAGCGCCTCGCCGGGGCGCAGGATAACCGATGGCGCGTGCGGCTGGTTCGGTGCGTCAGGAAAGTGCTGGGTTTCCAAGCACACGCCGGCATGGGGTCGATAGACATGGCCGCGCTTCGCCGAGTGCTCGCCCCGGAAGTTCCCCGTGAAGAGCTGGAGTCCGGGCTCCGAGGTGTACAGCTCGAGCACACGGCCGCTCCGGGGATCAGACAGGCGGGCAGCCGGGGTCACTGTCGACCGGCGCCGTGAGAGAATGAAATAGTGGTCGTACCCGCCGGCCAGCCGGATCTGCGGATGATCGTCCCGGATCCGCTCACCGATCCGGCGGGGCGAGCGGAAGTCGAGCGGCGTACCCGCAACTGGCGCGACCCCCCCGGTCGGCAGGAGCTCCGGATCGAGGACTGCGAAGGCTTCCGCGTCGATCATCAGGACATGGTCGAGCACATCGCCGCTCCCCTCGCCGGCCAGGTTGAACCAGACGTGCTGCGACAGGTTCACCGGCGTGGCGCGATCCGCAGTGGCCACGTACTCGATCCGGAGCGTGTCATCGGGGTGGATCGTGTACGTGACCTGGAAGCTCGCTGTCCCCGGGTATCCTTCTTCGCCGTCGGGACTCAGGTACCGGAGCACGACGCCCGCGACTCGCCCATCGACGAACGGTTCTGCCTCCCAGACTCGTCGGCTGACTCCGCGCGGCCCGCCGTGGATGTGATGTGCACCGAGATTCAGAGGAAGCCGGTAGTGGACGCCGTCGAGCGTGAACTCGCCGCCGCGGATTCGTCCGGCGACGCGGCCCAATACGGCACCGTGGTAGGGCGAGTCGTCCTCGTAACCCGAGATGTCGTCGTAACCCAGGACAACGTCATCAAGCCTCCCGTGAGCGTCGGGCGCCCGGAGCGCCTGGATCCGGGCCCCGTAGGTGATGACGTCCAGCTCGAGGCGGCCCGCTCCGGTAACGGAGTATCGGTCGATGGACTCGCCCGTTGAGAGGCGACCGAATGGAAGGCGGCCGACTGCCGGTGCCGGAGCACCAGGCGCGTGGGGAGAATCGGGCGACGATGTCGACTCCATCACCGTCCGGACGCGCGGACCCGCTTGCGGGCGGAACCGAGTCCCTCGATCCCGTATTCGAGAACGTCGCCGTCCACCAGGAATCGCGGCGGCTTCCTGCCGAGACCGACGCCCGCCGGCGTACCGGTCGAGACGACGTCGCCCGGAAGGAGCGACATGAATCGGCTCAGATAGCTCACGAGGAACGGCACGCCGAAGATCATCGCGGACGTGTTCCCCTGCTGCATCGTCTCGCCGTTGAGGCGCAGCCAGACGTCCAGCCGGTCCCAGGCCGGAACCTCGTCGCGGGTAACGAGCATGGGGCCGAGCGGCGCGAAGGTGTCGCAGCTCTTGCCCTTGACCCACTGTCCGCCCCGTTCGCGCTGAAAATGCCGTTCGGAAACGTCATTGTGCAGGACGTAGCCGGCGACGTGCTCCATCGCGTCCGCCTCGTCCACGTACGACGCCCGTTTCCCGATCACGAAGGCGAGCTCGACCTCCCAGTCCGTGTGCTCGCTGCCGCGCGGGAGGATGAGGTCGTCATCCGGTCCGCTCAGCGCGCTGGTCGCCTTCATGAAAACCACGGGCTCGGCTGGCGGCTCCGCCCCGGTTTCGGCAGCGTGGTCGCGGTAGTTGAGCCCGATGCACAGGATCTTGCCCGGCCTGGCGATCGGCGGACCCAGGCGCACGCCCTCCGGGACCTCCGGGCCAAGGCCGTCCGAAGCGTTCGAGATTGCCTCACGAAGGCGGACGATGCCGTCACCTGCGAAAAACGATTCGTCGTAGTCGCCCACGATTTCCGTGACGTCGACGCGACGACCCTCGGGAAGCACGACACCGGGCCTTTCGCGGCCGGGGTCACCGTAGCGGAAGAGTTTCATGGATCATGATTTCCGCCTCGCCAAGTGCGGCGAGGCACGGTGTACAGGGGCGATCAAGTCCGCGATGCCCCGCGCCTCGGCGCGACGCCGCTGATCTTCGGCGTTCGTATTCGGGTTGGGCGACGCAGCCGAAATGAGCTCCATGGCGCTGTGGCGGCGAGCCAGCGCAGCGCTCCTGGCCACGGGGCCGCGGCGAAGCTAGCCCACGACCAGCTTCGGCACCACCCTCATGGTACGGCCAGCAGGCCGGTCGCGGAATCCTGACAGCACTTCGATCAAGCGGTCGATGTCCGCGGATACGCTTGCGATCCCGAAGCTGACGCGCACCGCGCCGACCGGCTTCGTGTCCGGGCAGGCGGCGAACTGCTCGATGGTGAAGCGGTCGGGGTGCAGCGTGCTGAAATCCGGGAAGTCATCGATGCTCGAGTAGTCGAACGCGAAATGGGCCGCGCCCGGATTGCAGAACCCGCCGGTCCGAAGGGAGATCCGGGCCTCCGCAGCCCGCTCCTCGACTTCACCGGCGTCCACGACCCGGCCTTCGGGATCCACGACGTTGAACGCCACAGTGCCGCCGCGGTCTTCCGTGCCGGCGGGTCCGTAAACGCGCACGAGGGGCTCGCCGTTCCCGTGCAGCAGATCGGAGAACCGCCTGAGCAGCCCGGCGGTCAGGGTGCGCACATGCTCCTCAAGTCGGCCCATCCCGATCTCGCGCAGCAGCTCCAGCCCCGCCGGCACCGCCGCGATTCCGAGGAAGTTCAGCGTCCCGTCCTCGAACGCCTCACCGGTCAGCTCCGGTGCGGGCGTGCCGTCCGGACCGGGAGCAAACCTGGCCGTTCCTCCGGCGAACCAGGGGCGCCGCAGCTCGACCAGCGCATCCCGCCGGGCCAGCAACGCGCCCACGCCGGTTGGGAAGCCGAACATCTTGTAGAACGAGATGCAGACGAAATCGGGATGCACGGCGGAGAGGTCGAGGGCGTGTGTCGGCACGTACGCCGCCGCGTCCAGCACCACGCGATATCCCGCTGCCGCAGCCTGTTCCACGAGCGCCAGGGGATGGATCACCCCCGTGAAATTGGACTGCGCCGGGTATGCGAAAAGGCCAGGCCGGTCCCTGGTAACAGGCGGCAGGTACCGGCCGATATCGGGGAGACGGAGCTCCGGATCCAGCGGAACGTAGACGACCTGTGCGCCGGCCGCGCGCGCGTACTCCCGGATCCCGTTGACCGAATTGTGGTTGTCCGCAGTGAGCACGAAGCGTGACGCGGCCGTGAAGGGAAAGCTCTCCCCCACCAGCTTGAGCGCGCCGGTAGCGTTGGGCGTGAAGATCACGTCGTATTCGCCCGGATCGGCGCGGAAGAACGCCAGCACCGCGGCCCTCGCCGCCGCTACCCGCTCCGTCGCCACACGCGAGGTCGGATTCCACGAGTGCGGATTACCGAGGACCTCCGTTGCCAGGAAGTCGGCGTGGACCCGAATCTGGCGCTCGGCGTAGAGACCGGCGCCCGTGTAGTCCAGATAGGTGTGCCCCGCTGCGTCGAGGCGGGAGAACTCGCGGGCCCGCAACCGGGCGAAGAATCCTTCTACAGAGGACCCGGACACGGCGGCGTGCCCTGCCCGCTCGCGGGCTCGCCGGTCACCCGGCTCGCCCGCAGTCACCGTCCGGTCCGGGCCATCCATCTTACGGCAGCCAGTGCGTAACTTCCGAGGCGGGCCGGCGAGGTTTGAGCGCGGGCAGCTCCCGTGGCTTTCCCAGGTGGAGGATCGCGACGAGCCGGTGCTCCCGGGGCACGTCGAGCGCGGCCCGCAGCTCATCGTCCTCCAGGATACGCCCGGTGTGGATCTTGGCCCCGAGTCCGAATGCCTGCGCAGCCAGCAGGATGTTCTGGATCGCCATGAAGACCGCCGCGTAATCCTCCTCGCGCGTCACCGGATCATCGTCGAGATAGGAGGACACGGCGAGGATCGCCGGAATCGCCACCGTCTCCTCGAGGATCCGCGCCCGCTTGCGCTGCGCCTTCTCGCCGTCGGCGACCTCGAGAGTCTTGAAACGCGCCCGGACGTGGCCGTAGCGCTCCTTCGCGGCGTCGCCGAGGACGAAGAACCCCCACGGCTCGGTCATCCGGTGGTTCGGCGCGAGGATGGCCAGCTCGAGCAGCCGCTCGATCGTCTCACGCGGCACCGGCTCCGGCTCGTACTCCTTCACCGATCGCCGCCGGGCTATGGCTTCGATGACGTCCACACGCAATCCTTTCCAGGCAAGGCCGCGAAACGTGACGCGCGCGGCAGGCGGTCCATGCGTTCAACGTGCGGTGCGGCCGGAAACGCCCGCCAGGGAAATGGCCGTTGGCTTCGGCAAGGCTCGAGACGACCAGCTGTTCCCGAGGAAGCCCTCGCCTCGGAAGGCGCGTGCCCACTCACCCCAACGCATCGCGGGGTGGCAGTGCCTCTCTCCCGGTCCGGTCCGCCGTTGCTCTCCGGCTGTTTAACATACCCCGCGAGATCCGATCGAGGAACCCGACGCCTATTAGATTCAACTATGGCGAGATCCCGGCGTGGCCGCGACGCCCGGGACTCACCGGTACCGTTGGCCACGCCGACCCCAGCGCGGCGCCCGCGCGGCGCGAGGCTGCCGATCCTCTTCCCACCCGGCCCCCGACGCATCCGGATTCCATTCACTCCTCTCCACCCTGCCAAACGCGCCGCCACCGCCGTCACCATAGCGGCGACCAGGACCGGTGTAGGACGGCGGAACGCCACGCGGACGGCCGTATTCCCCTTCGTATCCGTAACGACCCGTGCGGAATTCGGGCGTCCGTGACTCGGCCTCCCGCACCCGGCGGGCGCGCTCCCGTCGCCGCCGGCGAGCCTGCCGCTGCCACGCGCGCCACCGCTGCAGAACACCTCGCGCTTCCCGCGGGTGCTCGAGCCTTTCCCACTCCCGCCCGGAGGCGCGTTCAGCCTCCAGGAACCGCTTCCACTCGATGTACGCGTCCAGAAGCGCCCCGGGTCGGTATGGGCCGCGCATCTCGAAGTCATAGTCGTGGAGCTCCGCCCAGGCAGGGTCCTCCCCCACCCACCCGGAGCCCCAGCGCTCGTGCGCCCAGAACGGAGTGTCGTATGCCATCGGCCCTCGGAAATCTGCGGCGGTCCCGCGCACCCGCGCGCGGTTTCTCCGTCGGGCAACTCGCATGCCGGATGTCCCCTGAATGAAGAAAGGCCGGGAACGTGCCCCGGCCTTTCGCCACACCACACCGCCACCCAATCCTGTAGTCAGACCAGCGCCACCTCGCGGGCCGTTGCGTGCGCCTCCTCGAGGCCTGCGGGCACCGAGGCAACAGACCCCCGTGCCGCAAGCGCGAGGAGCACCTCCGTGTAGAACTGGTCGCCCGTAAGCCGCCTGGACTCGAACAGCCGGGACAACGTCTCCAGCTC
>Ga0180220_1002977_pt1 | contig 10227 bp, 8 predicted proteins | sample eDN5th37CBELigBY_FD_151335 | JGI IMG/M metagenome (GOLD analysis project Ga0180220, IMG submission 151335) | Enriched backyard soil microbial communities from Emeryville, California, USA - eDNA 5th pass 37_C BE-Lig BY (version 2) (version 2) | ecosystem: Environmental > Terrestrial > Soil >... | reverse complement strand
CAGCGCACGGTGGACGTGCTGGTGCGCAACGGCGTCATCGAGGACGCGAGCAAGGTGTGGTGGGATCTGCGGCCCTCGGCGCGCTTTCCAACGCTCGAAATGCGCGTCACGGACGTGTGCACGCGCCTCGACGATGCCATCTCCATCGCCGCCCTCTACGCCTGCACGCTGCGCATGCTCTACCGCCTGCGCCGCTCGAACCAGAAATGGCGCTCGTACCCGGCTTTCCTCGTCGAGGAAAACCGCTGGCGCGCGCAACGATACGGGGTCGGCGAGACGCTGTTCGACTTCGGCAAAGGCACGCTGGTTCCGTTCGCCACGCTCGTCGACGAGCTGATCGAGCTCATCGCAGAGGATGCCGCGGCGCTCGGATGTGAGCGCGAGGTGAAGCACGCGCATACCATCGCGACCGGCGGCACGAGCGCGGACCGGCAGGTGGCCCGTTACCGCGAATTGATATCGGCGGGTGCGGATAAGGAAGCGGCGCTGATCGGCGTTGTCGACGGGCTCATCGCCGAGACCGTGGCCGGCTGCACGTGAGGCCCAGACGGCCGAGCACGCGCTCAGAGCGCGGCTTGCATGCCGCCGTCGACGGCCAGCTCCGCTCCAGTGATGAATGCGCTTTCGTCGGAGGCAAAGAAAAGAACCGCGCGGGCTACGTCCTCGCCGGTGCCGAAGCGGCGCAGGGGCGTCTGCTCCAGCAGCGCCTTGGAAAACGCCTCGATGCGCAGGACGCGCTCGGTCAATGCCGTCTCGATGAAGCCGGGCGCGAGCGCGTTCACGCGGATGCCGAATGGCGCATACTCGACCGCGAGCCCGCGCGTCAGCGCCGAGATCGCACCCTTCGTCGCGCCATAGGCGGCCAGCGTGCGCATGCCGCGATGGCCCATGATCGAGGCGAGGTTGACGAGCGAGGCGCGCCCCGAAGCCTTCATCAGCGGGAAGGCATCGCGTGCGATGCGAATGATGCCGTCGAGGTTGACCTCGCGCAGGCGCACCCAATCGGCATCCGTCATGTTGCGGAAGTCGGTGCGCACGTTGATGCCCGCATTGTTGACGACGACATCGAGGCGGCCATGCTGCTGTTCGATGGTGCGCATCAATGCCGTCACGTCCTGGCCACGCGAGACATCGACGGCCATGGCGGACGCCTTGAGACCTTTCGCAATCAGGGCGGCGGCGGCCTTCTCCGCCCCCTCCCCGTCGACGTCGGTGATGTAAACATGCGCACCTTCCGCGGCGAACAGGTCGGCGGTCGCCAGACCGATACCCGCGGCCGAGCCGGTGATGAGCGCAATCTTGTCCTTCAAGCGAGACATTGAAAACTCCAGGTGGGCAATTGCGCGGTTGGATCAGCCGGCCGCTTCCGTGGGCGCGATCCACTTCTCGCGCATGGTGACGAACTCCTCGGCGGCCGTCGGATGCAGCGCCATGGTGTTGTCGAAGTCGGCCTTGGTGACGCCGAGGCGAAGCGCGACGGCGGCCATCTGGATGATCTCCGCCGCACCCTCGCCCACCATGTGACAGCCGATGACCTTGTTGCTATCGCCGTCGACCAGGAGCTTCATGAAGATGCGCTCGTCGCGGCCGGAGAGCGTCGCCTTCATGGGCCGGAACGATGCCTTGTAGACATCGAGCTGGCTGCAACGTTCCGTGGCGAGGTGCTCGGGCAGGCCGACGCTCGCGATCTCGGGCGTGGAGAAGACCGCGGTCGGGATCAGCGTATGCTCGATCATGCGCGGATTGCCGCCGAACTCGGTGTCGGCAAAGGCATGCCCTTCGCGGATCGCCACCGGCGTCAGAGCTGCGCGGTCGGTCACGTCACCCACGGCGAAGATGCTGTCGACCGAGGATTTGGAATATTCGTTGACGACGATATTACCGTTCCAGCCCAGCTCGACACCGATCTTTTCCAGCCCGAGGCCAGCGGTGTTGGGCGTGCGGCCGATGGCGAACATGATCTGCTCGGCGCTGAGCGTCTTGCCGTTCGAAAGATGCCCCACCAAACCGTCGGCCGTCTTCTCGATGCGCTCGAAAATCGCGCCGTAAGAAAAGTGGATACCGCGGGTCTCGTAGGCGGCGATCAGACGGTCGCGCAGATCCTCGTCGAAGCCGCGGAGCACCTTGTCGCCGCGATAGAGGATGGTGGTATCGACGCCGAGCCCTGCAAAAATGCCGGCGAACTCGAGCGCGATGTAGCCGCCGCCGGCAACGATGATGCTCTTTGGCAGCTGCGGCAGGTCGAACGCCTCGTTCGAGGTGATGACGTGCTCCAACCCTTCGATTTGCTGGCCGAGCGAGGGCGTCGATCCGGTCGCGATGAGGATTTTGCCCGCGGTGAGCGTGCGGCCCGACTTCGCAAGCCGCACGGTGTGCGGCCCTTCGAGGGTCGCGCGCTCGGGGATCAGGTCGACCTCGGCATTCGCGAGCGTCGAGCCGTAGGCGGCTTCGAGACGCATCAGCTCGCGGTTCTTGGCCGCGACGAGCGACGGCCAGTCGAACGACGTCTCGCCCACTGTCCAGCCGAACCCGGCGGCGTCCTCGAACTCGTGCGCGAAACGGCTGGCGTAGACGAGCAGCTTCTTGGGCACGCAGCCGCGGATCACACAGGTGCCGCCGACGCGATACTCCTCGGCGATCGCCACGCGCGCGCCATAGCCGGCGGCGATGCGCGCCGCACGCACGCCGCCCGATCCGGCGCCGATAACGAAGAGATCAAAATCGAATTCTGACATTTGCGACTGCTTCACAATCAACGGCGGGGATGGGAGGCGGGGACTGAGAACTATTCCTTGGCGCCTTCGAGGACCTTCTGGCTGTACTTCATACCGATCTGCGCCCCAGCCTGCATCAGCCCCGGCATCGCTTCGATGAATTTCTGCCCCGTTGGTGACTGATAGAAATCAGTCACGGCTTCCAACTCCTCAGCCGTGAAGCGCTGCGCGTAGATGACGGCAAAATCGTCGATCATCGCGTCGCGATACGACATCAGCCGCTTCATCTGACGGTCGAAGGCATCGCTCAGCTTATCGGCGTCGGTACCCTTGCGGGCATCGTTGGCGCCTTTGCGGAAACCTTCTCCCATGGCGGTGACCATGCCGTCCATCTGCCTGGTGACGCCGGTCACCTCCATCAGCTTTTTTGCCGCCGCTATGCGTGCCGGATCGACGCGCCCGGCCTCCTCGGCCATCGCGCCGCCCGCGCACAAAAGCGCGACCGCCAGGCTCGCCGCGGCGGATGCCAGGGCCGCCCGCAAAACATGTGCACGCCGGATCATGGAAGCTCTCCCTCCTCGGCGCCGATCACCGTGATGCCGTCGCTGCCGGCAACGATGGCGAGATCAGCGATGCCGATGAAAAGTCCGTTCTCGACCACGCCGGGGACGAGCTTCAGCGCTTCGTCCAGCTCCTCGGGCGCATCGATGCGGCCGAAGTGGCAGTCGAGAATCAAATTGCCGTTGTCGGTGATGTACGGCTTGCCATCCGCTAGCGTGCGCAGACGCAGCTCGCCTTCACAGCCCGCATCGGCCGCGAGCGCGGTGATCATGTTGCGCGTGGCGGCAAGGCCGAACGGCACGACTTCCAGCGGCAGGGGAAAAGCGCCGAGCGTCGCCACCTGCTTGGAGGCGTCGGCGATGACGATCATGCTGGCGGACGCGGTGGCGACGATCTTCTCGCGCAGCAGCGCTCCGCCGCCCCCCTTGATCAGGCGCAGGGCGCCGTCGAGCTCATCGGTTCCATCGACGGTGAGATCCAGGAACTGCTGCTCGTCGAGCGTGGACATCGGAATGCCCAGCGCTTCGGCCCGCGCCTGGGTCGCCTGCGATGTCGCGACACAGACGACGTTGAGCCCGCCGGCCACCTTGCGGCCGAGGGCGTCGACGAACTTTGCCGCGGTCGAGCCGGTTCCCAGACCGACCCGCATGCCGTCCTCGACGTATCGAAGCGCCTGCTCTGCCGCCGCAACTTTGAAAGCATCCTGGCCCATGGCTCTCCCGCTCTCCCGCGCTTGCTACCCGACGCTGCCGTACGCGCACCGCGCGCCGGACGCAAGGACGGTTGTCAGGAGAGCTCTAGAGGCCGCCCATCAGGGTATACTTCGTCTCGAGGAATTCTTCGATGCCGTGGTGGGACCCCTCGCGGCCGATACCGCTCTCCTTGAAGCCGCCGAAGGGGGCGATCTCGGTGGAGGTGATGCCCTCGTTGACGCCGACGATGCCGTATTCCAGCGCCTCGGCAACGCGGAAGCAGCGGCCCATATCGCGCGAGAAGAAATACGCCGCCAGCCCGAACGGGGTGTCATTGGCCATGCGCACGGCCTCGGCTTCATCGGAGAACCGGAACAGCGGCGCCACGGGGCCGAAGGTCTCCTCGTGGGCGATGCGCATCTCATCGGTCGCGCCGGTGAGAACCGTCGGCTCGAAGAAGTTGCCGCCGATGGGTGCGACCTTGCCGCCGGTGACGACCCTGGCGCCGTGCGCAATGGCATCGGCGACATGCGCCTCCACCTTCTTGACCGCATCGTGGCTGATGAGCGGGCCTACGGTGACGCCGGTTTCGAGTCCGGGCCCCACCTTCAACTTTTGGACGGCCGCGACCAGCTTTTCCGTGAAGGCGTCATAGACGCCGTCCTGCACGAGGATGCGGTTGGCGCACACGCAGGTCTGGCCCGCGTTGCGGAACTTCGATGCCATCGCTCCCGCAACGGCGCGGTCGAGGTCGGCGTCGTCGAAGACGATGAAGGGCGCATTGCCGCCCAGCTCCATGCCGACGCGCTTCACCGTGCTCGCCGCCTGGCGCATCAGGATCTTTCCGACCTCGGTGGACCCTGTGAACGTGATCATGCGCACGAGCGGGCTTTCGGTCAGCGCGCGCCCGACGGGTACGGGATCCTTCGCCGTGACGACGTTGAATACGCCCTTCGGCACGCCGGCGCGCTGCGCCAGCTCGGCGAGCGCGAGCGCGGACAGCGGCGTATCCTCCGCCGGCTTGACGATGACGGTGCATCCCGCGGCAAGGGCGGGCGATACTTTGCGCGTGATCATCGCGGAGGGGAAATTCCACGGCGTGATGGCGCCGACGACCCCGACGGGCTGCTTGGTGACGAGGACGCGCGCGTCCTGCTTGTGCGTCGGGATGATCTCGCCGTAGATGCGCTTTGCTTCCTCGGCGAACAGCTCCACGTAGGCGGCGCCGTAAAGGATTTCGCCGCGCGCCTCGGGAAGCGGCTTGCCCTGCTCCTTGCTCAGCAGCAGCGCCAGCTCGTCGGCGTTCTCGACGATCAGCTCATACCAGCGGCGGATGATGCGGGAGCGCTCCTTGGCGAGCAGCTTCGACCAGGCTGGGAAGGCGCGGTGGGCGGCCGCGATCGCCTTTTCCGTTTCCGCGGCGCCGAGGTCGGGCACCCGCGCGATCTCCTCGCCCGTCGCCTTGTCCGTCACCGCCATCCCCGGCGCCCCGACCCAGGCCCCGTCAATGAAGGCCTGCGTCCTGAGGAGGGTAATAACCTTTTTGTCCATGGCGGCACCGGCTAGCAACAGTAGGGCGGAATTCCATTGTCTAAGATGCACCCCCGGGGGTTTCAAGCTAGACAGCCCCGTCGCTTCGCCGCACCGGCGCGCAAACGCCAGCCGAGGACACATGCCCGATCTCACTCTCGTCTTCGATCTCGACGGCACGCTCGTCGATACGGCGCCCGATCTCATCGCTTCGACGAACCACGTGCTGGACCACCTGGGGCTGCCGCACGTGGATGTCCAAACCCTGCGGCCGTTCGTCGGTCATGGCGCTAAGCACATGATCGAGAAGGCGATCGGCGTCGCCGGCGAGGACCTGACACCCGCCGAGCACGAGGATCTTCTGCGGCTTTACCTCGATTTCTACGGCGATCACATCGCCGATGGCAGCCGGCCCTTCGAGGGTGTGGTGCCGCTGCTGGAGCGGATGCAGCGCCAAGGCGTGCGCATGGCCGTGTGCACCAACAAGATGGAGGGAATGTCGCGGCTGCTGCTCGATGCGCTGGATATGACGCGCTACTTTAATGCCGTCGCCGGCCGCGACACGCTCTCCGCCGCCAAGCCGCACCCCGACGCACTGCTCGGCACCATCTCGCTCGCAGGCGGAGACAGATCGCGTGCCATCATGGTCGGCGACAGCGGCGTGGACGTCGCCACCGCCAAGGCGGCGGGCGTGCCGGTCATCGGCGTGAGCTTCGGCTACACGGAAACGCCCGTAGGAGATTACGGTCCCGACGTGGTCATCGACCACTACCGCGAGCTGGAGCCGGCCATTGCCAGCATCCTGGCGATGGCGGCGTAGCGCTCGGAGGGCTTCTCCCCCAATCAGCCCGACGCACTTTCCTTGTGCGGCCAGAGCCGTCGCCCGACCAGGATCGTCGCTGGAAGGAAAACAAGATCTGCGAGCAGCGAAGCGAGCAACGTGAAGCCGCATACGAGGCCGAAGCTGCGCAGCGATGGAAGATCGGAAAACACCGTCACGCCGAGACCGAAGGCCAGCACGATCGTCGTCAAGATAATTGCCGGCCCCACCAGCACGCGGGCCCGGCGAATGGCCTGCTCCGCTGTCCCGCCCTTGCGCTCCTCCAGTTGCAGGCGATTGAGGAAGTGTATGAGCGCATCGATCCCGAGACCGAAGACAACCAGCAGCGCCACCACGGACGCGAACTCCAGGCCCGCATCGTCAGCCCATAGCAAGGCTCCCGACGCCAACACGGGAAATAGTCCTGGAAGCAGGCTGATGACGGCGACGAACGGAGAACGGAAAGCCATGCCCAGCAGAACGCCCGCGAAGGCGACGCAAATGGGAATGCTTTCCTTCAACTGATCGATCATGCGGGCGCTGTTGCGGGCTGCCACCGCCGGCAATCCCGTAACGGAGATTTCAAAGCCCGGATTGGCGGCGCGAACGGGATCGAGCGAACGGTCGATTTTCTCCACCACGGGCAGGATATGGCTGGAATCGACGTCGGGGAGACGTCCCGTCACGAGCACGGCGTTCTTCTCTTCGGCGACGAACCGGCGCACCAAATGCTCCGGCAGATACCCGACGAACTTCTCGATCGTCTCGATGCGGTCGTCGCCAGCATCGTGCAGCCAGCGCCTCAGGCTCTCGAGCGACCAGACGTTGCCAAGGCCCGCTTCCTTCTCGAGCGCATTGTGCACCTGGCCGATCACCGCGAGCGTTTGCGGCGAGTAAAGCGGCGTGCCGTCATGCCATTCGATCATGACGTGCACGGGATTGGCGCCCGTCAACTTTTGATCGATGCGACCGGTCGCGGCGAGGGCCTGTTCGCGATCCGGAACCTGGTCAGCCAACCTGTACCTGGTCGGCAGATCTACGAACGCCGCCCCGAACATGGCGAACATCACGAGACCGACGGCTGAATAAAAATAAGGGTGCAAGGTCACACGGTCGACGATCGCGCCGACGATGCCGCCGAGCCCGTCCATCAGCGCATCGGCCGGCGTGCGGTCCCTGGCCAGCGTATCTTCGTTGCGGATGAACTCGACCGCGAGGATCGGCAACACCAGGATCACGGCAACGAACGACACCAGAACGCCGATTGCACCGGCCATTCCGAACGTGCGGATCAGGCCGGATTCGGAGAGCAGAAGCGCAAGAAAGGCCAGCAGCGCGACACCGTGCGCAAGCACGCAGGCCGGCCCGACGATGGTGATTGCAAATTTGACGGCCTGATGCTTGTCGTCCCCTTCCCGCAGCCGGATGCGGATAGCCGAGACCATCTGCATGCTGTCGGCAAACCCCATCACCATGATGAGCGGGGTCATGACATTGAGGAACAGGTTGAGCTTGAATCCGAGCCACCCGAGAATCCCGAGCGACCAGATCACGGCCAGCACCGGCGGCAGCGCCGCCACCAGCATCAGCGAGACACGGCGGAAGAAGATGACGGCGATAACGGCGCCGAACAGCAGCCCGAGGCCATTGTACAGGATCTGATCGCGCTCGACCGCATTACGGATTTCCAGCTGCATGACGGGCGCGCCCGTCGTCTTCGCCGTCAAACCGGTATCCTTCAGCTGCTCGTCGATGACAGCGTGGATGTTGCCGATGACCACTTTGGCGGTTTCTTTCTTCACCACCTTGCGATCGAGGGCGATGATGATCATCGCCAGCTGACCGTCATCGGAGAGGAACTTGCCCTTGACGATGTCGTTGCTCTTGAGCGCAGCGATCATCGCGTCGTAGGCGGGGCCGTCCTCCGGCATTTCGTCCGGCACGAGCGGCGCGGCATACCCTGTCGCGTCGGGCTTTCCTCGTGCCGAAAGCATCGACACGAGCCCGGACACGCCATCGACGAGTTGCAGCTCGGTCGTCAGGCTCCCGAACGCCTCGAGCTGCTTGCGCTTCAAGAGGTCGTGCCCCTCGACAACGACGAGAACGTCGTACTCGCTCGAGGGAAACCGCCGGTCGATGGCCTCGTAACGGCGGAACTCCTCGGTGTTCGTGCGGAACAGCTCGGCCAGCGAGTCATCGACCTGCAGCTTCAGCAGCCCCATCACGCCGAGCACCGTGGCGATGGCGATCAGTGCGCCAACCAAAAGCGGCGCGCGCAGTCCGACGAAGCCCAGACGCTCCAGCCCAAACGAAAACACGGAGTTCCGGTGATCGTCCTCGGCCATATTCCCCCCGTCAGCGCGATTCCTGCCGGCTTTCGCCTCGCAGCGCGGTTTCGATCTTTATATGTCTCGCACGACCGCCGCGTGCCACACGGAATCGGCTCACGTGGCCCGATGGTTGCATTTGCGGCACGGGCTGTGAAGAGCCCCCGCGGCGAGACTTCCCTGGAGGTGCCGGCGCCCCAATATGGCCCCATGTGAAGCGTCACTATCCGCCCATTCCTGCCATCGGATGGTTCCATGCCGCCGCCAACTGCGCCCGAGCTGACGAACGTGTGCCCTCATCGGCGCAGGGGAGCGTTGCAGTGGCGCCACGCTCTCGTTCTCGCATTTTCGGCGCTACTGGCGTTTGCGGCACCCTCAGTGGCACGCGCGATCCAGCAGCAGGCTCCGAACAGCAGGGTCGTGCTGGACCTGCCGCCGGACTACGTTCCCTCCCCCCTCTTCTCCGGTTTCCAGAACGAAACGACGGGCGCCTCCTACGTCATCCTGGAGGCGCCGGCCGCCGAGTACGACAAGATGGCGCAGGGCTTCACGGCCGAGGAGCTCGCCAAGCGCGGGATCACCGACGTTACGAAAGGCAGCCTGCCGCGGAGCGATGCGCACATCTATATGCGTGCCAAGCAGACATCGGAGGCGGGCACGTACGGCAAGTTCTTCGTGCTCTTCCGCTCCGCCGATCAGACGGTGCTCGTATCGGTCAACGTGCCCGAGCATGCGCTCTCCGACGGAAGCGTGAAAGTCCAGGACATCGAGAAGGTTCTGGCGACGGCGAAGACCACCGAGAAACCCGCGGTGCGCGATCTGTTCGAGCTGTCCTATCTCGGACCGTTCAAGGAGGCGGGCCGCATCGTAGGCACCAGCAAGGTCTATACCCTCGACGGACGGCTGGAGCCGGAGCGGGCGGGCGAGACGCGTTCGGCCTTCATGGTCGCGCCTTCGATCGACAAACGCGCGGTCACCGAGCCGGAGAAGCAGGCGGTTGCGTTACTGGGCAGCCTTCCGGGCTTCAAGGATTTCAAGCCGGGCAAGCCGCGCGCCATCCGCATCGGAGGGCTCGACGGCGTCGAGGTCGAAGCGGACGCGGTCGATGCAGATGACGGCCGTCCGATCCATCTCTATCAGGCGATGCTGCTGGGCACGGGCGGCGGCTATTTCCGGCTGATCGGCATAGCGACGCCCAAGGACGCGCCCGCCATCACGCCGGAGTTTCCCAAGATCGCCCGCTCGTTCTCGCTGCTGCCTTGAGAGGATGCCGGACGGCGCGGTGATCCGGTCCCGCCCGCCTCGGGCGCAAATCCTGAGGATGCCGGCGGCCTGCCCACCGCCCCTCTGCCGGATGCCTTGACAGTCGAGGCCGCAGCCTCGCATAAGTGCCGCCCGGATCGGCATGGTGCTTCGGCACCAGACCGCGGTATTTTTCCGGCAGGGCGGGCGGTTAGCTCAGCGGTAGAGCACACGCTTCACACGCGTGGGGTCATAGGTTCAATCCCTATACCGCCCACCATTATTCCACTCACACGCCGAAGCGCTCCGCGGGGGCGGCACCCATCTCGGGTCGCCGTTAC
>Ga0180220_1002975_pt1 | contig 10232 bp, 3 predicted proteins | sample eDN5th37CBELigBY_FD_151335 | JGI IMG/M metagenome (GOLD analysis project Ga0180220, IMG submission 151335) | Enriched backyard soil microbial communities from Emeryville, California, USA - eDNA 5th pass 37_C BE-Lig BY (version 2) (version 2) | ecosystem: Environmental > Terrestrial > Soil >... | reverse complement strand
ACGCCGCCCTGTTCCGGATCATCGCCGCCGCCCTCAGGCCCGCCCCGACATAGCCAGTGCGGCCGTGCCGCTGAACGTCCGAGCCCCTCCATCAAACCCGCAAGCCTCTCGATCCCACGCGATGAAATAGACGCAGCGGAGGCACTCGGCCTGCTCAAACGCCCGCTGCCGCCAACGATTGATCTTCCCCAAGAACAACATCGTCACGAATAAGAGCGGCTAGCTCGTTATGCGCGCGAATTGGAGTTGACCGGCCCCCACTGAGTGGTCCGCATTGATTGCGAGAGGAAATATTTACCAACGCGCATTTAACTGCGTAATTAATATTTGTCGGCGATTTAACGCTGCAGGGGATCAGATGGTGGACTGGGGGGCCCGCATTGCGGAAGCGACCGATCTTGAAACGTTGGCAGACATCGATGCCGAGTTGGCGCAGGAAGATGTAGCGGCGCGGACATGGCGGTTCAAGGTCGTCCAGCGCAGGATTGCCTTGCAAGGCAAGGCCGCCCGCGCGGGCCAGCGGGTAAAGCCTGTGATGGCCTTTGCGGCGGCCTATGGCCTGCCTGCGCCGGACGGGCGCCGGCTGCATGCTTATCGGCTGGACGGCGCGCAGTTTGACGCGCTGCAGCGCGATCTGGCGAAGTTCAGCAGCATTGCTGCGTTGCAGAAGGGCCATACGCCGGCCTTGTTCGTGCTGTGGGCCTCAGAGTGGTTCCGCCGCTCCTATCGCGGCGGCATGCGGCGGTGGGAGGACCTGGTGCAGGCGCTTGGTCTGACGTCACCGGGGCAAGTGGAGCAGAAAGTGCTGCGCGCCGTGACCCGCACCGGGCTGCAGCAATGGCAGCGCCCGGTTTTTGCCGATGCGATGATGCAGTACCTGGCGACGCTGGCGCGTGAAGGCGGGTTTCCGGCTTATGCGGTTGCCGATGGCGGGCGGGGCTGGGCAAGGGACCTGCTGGCGGCGATTGTCGGCCCGTTGATGGGGGCTCCCGCCGCTGGAGAGGCGGAAGCGCTCGATCTGGCAAAGGGCAAGGCCCATGTATTGCCTGGCGTGTTCAACGATGCGGAGTTTATCCAGCTTTGCGCCGACCTGGCGCTGGCGATCGTGCAGGTCCGGCGCGAGGCGGAACCCCATGCACGGGCAGCCGGATTGTCGCTGGCGGCCTGGCTGGGCCTGAACCGGCCGGGCTGGCGCGAGGCCTTGCCGATCTCCACCGGGGATGCCGCAGCCGACGCGCTGGTCGAAGTGTTGATGGAGGTCGAGGCGGTCAGCGGCTCGCTTGTCGGCGTAGAGCGGATGCTGCTTCGCGATGAAGCGCGCCCCGTCTGGCGCGAGGCAGTGCGGATCGGGCTAGATGGGCAAGTATCCGGCGGTGCGATGGCGGCCGTGGACGGTGCATCCGGACGGCTGCGTGCCTTTGCCGCTGGCCCCATGGCGCGGCATCTGCCGGGGGAACTGGCGTTGTTCGATCCACCGGTTGACCGCGACAAGGCCTGGAGCGCGCGCGCGGCCCGGCATGCGCGCGGCATTATGCCGCTGCCGTTTGCCTGCCCCGTCCAGCTTGATCTGCGCGCGGGCGAGCAGCCGGTGGCGCGGATCGATCTGCCCGGCGGCAAGCCCCGGCGCGGCCAGTTGCTGGTCGCCACCCTGGAGCAGGGCAGCCTGGACGAACCGGCCGCGCTGCGCATCATCGGGTCCGGATCGGGCAGCTACCGGGCAGAGGTCCTGTTTCTGCAGGTTCCGGCCAACTGGGCGGTGCTGCCGGTCAGTGGCGGCGAAGTTGCCGAGATTGGCAGCGCCAGCGAGGGGGCCAAGCTGTGGCGGGTTGCGGGCGGGGCCCGGCTGACGGATCCGCTGAACGATTGTTATCGGGTCCTGTGCGGCCAGGCCGCAGACCAGACCGCCCGGATCGACCTGATGGGCGATACGCCGGGCTGGGCGGAAGTGCACGGCATGGTCGACCTGTTCGTCGGTGCACCGCACGTTTCGCGCAATGGCGCGGGGGAGCTAGTCTGGCGGCAGATCGGCCGCCGCGTCTGGGCTCCGGCCCCGAAAACCTTGCCGGTGGGGCAATACGAGCTGGGCTGGCGGCACGACGGAATCATGCTGGACCGCCGCAGGATCGCAGTTCTGCCACGCGGGGCCGACGTCCGCATGACTTATCGCGGCGGCGCGCCGGAATACGAGATCGCGGGCTTTGCCCCGGTGACGATCGAACCCGCCGCCGGGGCGCCGGTGCGCGCGGTGGACAATGGCCAGCGCTGGACGGCGCAGCCCCAGTCCGCCGCTGTCTATCGCTTTGACGCGCGGATTGGCTGGCCGGACGGGGCGGACCTGACCGTGTCCATTTCCTATCCCGGAGAAGCCAGCCTGGCCCGGTGGAATGGCCAGGTTCTGCCGCATCGCGCTGCCCTGACGCTCGACGACCTGCGCGATTTGGTGGCGATTTCGCGCGGGCCGATGACCCTGCTGGCCGACTTGCGCGACTTGCGCGGTGGTGGCCGGGGCCAATTGTCATGGTCATTCGTGGATGAAATGCCCATGAGTGCGGTCGCCGATGACATCGCCAGCCTGCTGCTGCCTGCATCGCTCGACGCCGAGTTGGTGCTCGACATGAACGATGCCATCAATACCAATTGGCACGTTCGCCAGTTTCCGCTGCAATTGGATCGGGAAGGGGCGGGTTTCGTTGCCAGTGCAGCGATTGCGGATGCAGACGTGAAGCTGTGCGGGCGGGCAATTGCCGACCCGTTCGTGGAAGTCTGCTTCGGACCCTATTCGCTGCTGAGCGATGCCAACCATCGGCCCGCCACGCTGCCTGATGGCCTGACGGGTGACTGGCTGGTCTTCCTGCGGTCCGACGACAGAGTTCTGACCCGTCCGCTGTTTGTTTCGCTGAGCGGACCCGCGCCCGAACCATCCAGCCTGCTGGCTCAGGCCATGGTGCAGCCGTTCGGTTCCGCGCAGAATGCAGCGCTGCATGACTTCCTGACCCTGGCGCAGGGTGAGGGCGACGATAGCGAGGCCGCTCTGGCGGAACTCATCCGGCTGACGGCGGGCCTGCGGGGCTTGCCGCCGGTCACGTTCAACGTGTTCAAGCCACTGCCCGACTTTCCGCTGGTGCTGGCGAAAATGGCCTATTGCGCCAGCGAGGCGGAACGGGATGCGATCATGGGCCTGGCCCAAGCCTTGCCGTTTGCCTGGTTCCTGATCCCGCGCGCCTGCTGGGACGAGGCGGCAAATGCGGCAGGGCGTGCGGCGATGGAACTGCTCAAGGCACTGCCGGATGCCCCGCGCTTTGCCATGCAGATGGTTGAAGCGGCCAAGCGCGGGCTGGTTGAGCGCCAGCCCTTGCTGGAGGCAGTGTTTGGCCTGGGTGATGCCATTGCCCTCGAGGATGCGGCCCAGGCATTCCTGCGCCGCGCACGGCAGCGGATCCCAGCGGGCGATGGGACGCGCTACCGGGCGCGTCTAGGTGATTGCTTGCCCGCCTATTTCCTGCGGTTTGATACCACCATTCTGGACACGCTGGATGCGCCCTGCGCGGCGGCGCTCGCCGCCAAAGGGGCATGGACCCCGACCAGCGACGACATCCGCCACCTCAAGCTGATGGCCCGCACTTTCCCGACCTGGTTTTCCGAGGCGTTCGCGGCTTCGGTGAAGGAGTAACCCACAGTGAATGAAGCCGATTCCGGGGGCGCGCCAAAGCGTCCCGCGACTGGACCCTTGCGCACCATGCAGCTTGTGCGCGAACGTTCGGTGGAGGCCCTGCTGGGCCGTTCGGGGCTGAAGCATCCGGCCCTGGCCGCCGAAATCCGGCGGCGCTTTGGCTCCAGCGATGTCGGGTCTGGCGCGCTGGTGCGCGAACCCGTAATCGAAGGGGCCGCGCCATTCCAAGTCGAAGGGCGCACTTTTGCCGATTGCGCGGGTTCGCTGCTGCATCCGGACGTCATCCGCGCGATTTCCAGCGACAAGGCCGGTGATTATCGCTTCCCGCCAGAGGCCCAGCCTTACCGTCACCAGATCGAGGCATGGCGGCACCTGACGGCCGACGAACGCAATTCGGTGCTGGTGTCGAGCGGCACCGGATCGGGCAAGACCGAATGTTTCCTGATGCCGCTGCTGCACGATCTGGCGAGCGAGGCAGAACGCAGCGGTCGGCTGTCCGGCGTGCGCGCGCTGGCGCTCTATCCGCTCAACGCGCTGATCGCGAGCCAGGAAGAACGTCTGCGGGCATGGACAGCGCCGTTTGGCGGCAAGGTCCGGTTCGGGCTGTATAACGGCCTGACGCCGGAACGGCTGCGCGCGCAGGACCGGCCGGGGCCAGAGCAGGTTGCCGACCGCGAGACCCTGCGCTCCGATCCGCCGCCGATCCTGGTCACCAACGTGACCATGCTGGAATACATGCTGGTCCGCCGGATCGATCGCCCGCTGGTGGACAACAGCCAGGGCCAGTTGCGCTGGATCATCCTGGACGAAGCCCACGGCTATGTCGGGTCCAGCGCGGCCGAAATCGCCCTGCTGCTGCGCCGGGTGCTGCTGACGTTCGGGGTGCGGGCCCAGGACGTGCGGTTTGTCGCGACATCCGCGACCATCGGCGGCGAAGGCGTGGACGTGACCGATGATCTGCGCCACTTCCTGCGGGACATTTCCGGAGCGGATGAACGCCGGGTCCATGTCGTGCTGGGCGAGCGTGAGCGCGTGCTGCTGCCCGAACCCGCGGCATCTCCGATTCTGGGCGCAGCCGACCTGGCGAGCCGCGACCGCGTGGCCGCCAGCCCTGCCGTCCAGGCCTTCGTGCGCGAGGCCGAGCGCAACCCCGTGCCGCTGGCGCGGGCGGCTAGCCTGCTGGTCCCGGTGGGCCAACCGCTTGAGGATGTGGTTGAGGCCATTGCCAGCGATAGCGATCATCAACGCGGCCCGCTGCTGCCCTTGCGCATCCACGGCTTCCTGCGGGCGGTGCCGGGGTTGTGGTCGTGCATCAACCCCGATTGCGGGGATGCACCGGCAGGCTGGCCCTATGGCGCGGTGTCGCATGAACGGGTCGATGCCTGCCCCTGCTGCAATGCGCCGGTACTGGAAATCATGACCTGCGCAGAGTGCGGGGAGCCATACCTTGATTGCGAGGAGCGCGGCGGCCGCCTGCAGGCACGCTATACCCCGCCGGTGCTCGATGAATTTGCGGCCTTGCGCGAACGGGAGTTGGCCGAAGACGAGGACGACGCGGCAGAGCCGCAGGACAGCAGCCTGTATGACGGCCAGCGCCTCGCCATCGCCGTTCGTCCGCTGACGGGTTGCCGCGATGCGCATGTCGATCCGCATACCGGAGTGCGCCATGACCGGCCCGCGGAGGAATCCCGGCCCTATCCGGTGCGCAGCCCCGATGGCTGCGGTGCCTGCGATGCTGCCGCCCCGGACCGGCAGGAGTCCATTCTGCGGCCCTTCCGTTATGGCGCGCCCTATTTGATCGGGAATGCCGCGCCGGTCATGCTGGAAGGGGTAGAGCCGCGCAAGCAGGAGGGGCAGGGCGCTTATCGCCCCCCGGCCGAGGGCCGCCAGTTGCTGTCCTTCACGGACAGTCGGCAGGGTTCGGCACGCTTTGCCGCCAACCTTCAGACGACGTCGGAGCGCTCGTTCGTGCGCGGGTTTGTCTATCATGCGCTGCAAGGCAGCATGGTGGTAGCCGCCGACGATCCGGAGATAGCAGCGCTGCGTCAGGACATCGCCGCGCTGGAACCGACGGTGGCGCAGTTGGGCGATGCCGCGCCCGGTGCGCTGAAGGACTTGCTGGCCGACAAGCAAAAGGCGCTGGCCGCAAAGGCCATGCCCAGCACCGCCGGGATTGGCTGGCCTGCCATGCGGCAGAAGTTGGCGCAGACCCCGGAAGTGCATCACTGGATGGCCCAAGTGTGGGGCCCGCGCGAGGACCGCTACCGGAAGGACCCCGCTGCCCTTGCTGAATTCCTGCTGCTGCGGGAATTCAACCGCCGCCCGCGCCGGGGCAACACGCCAGAAACAATGGGGCTGGCGCGCCTGCGGTTCGATGCCGTGGACAATGCCCGCAATCTGCCGGAACCGTTGCGCGCCAAGGGCAAGACGCTCGCCGAATGGCAAGGGCTGCTTTATGCCATCATCGACATGACGGTGCGGGGCCGGGGGGCCATCCGCGCGGACTGGAACGATCTGCACTGGCTGCACACGGGCCGACCGCTGTCGACCCTGTTGCCGCCGGGGGAAGCGCCGCAGGCCCGGCGGGAACTAGCCTGGCCCAAGGTGGGCACATCGACAGGCCTGCCGTCCAACCTGGTGCTGATTCTGGAAAAGGCCCTGGGGCTAGACCGGACCGATCCGGCCGACCGCCGCGACCTGAACGAGGTGCTGGATGCGGCATGGCAAGCCTTGCGCCCGATCCTGCATGATCCCGCCCAGCCCGGCTATGCACTGAACCTGGCCCAGGCCCGGATCGCTCCGGTAACGGAGGCGTGGCTATGCCCGGTGACCGGGCGGATCCTGCCCGCTTCCGCGCTTGGCTTTACCCAGTATGGCCACCGTGAACGGATGCGCTATGCCGACACCCCGCCGCAGCCCGTGACCTTTCCGCGCCTGCCGGTGCCTTTCCCCACCGGACCCCAGGTTGACGCGGTGCGCGAGTGGCTGGCGCAGGACCCGCAAGTGCAAGCCCTGCGCGCAGCGGGTGCCTGGATTGACTTGCACGACCGGATCGCGCTGCTGTCGCCCTATACCCGCGCGGCCGAGCATTCCGCCCAGCAGCCCGCCGCCCGGCTGCGGCGGTTCGAGGCGGAATTCAAGCGCGGTGAAATCAACATCCTCAACTGTTCGACCACGATGGAAATGGGGGTCGATATCGGCTCTGTTTCTGCGGTGATGATGACCAACGTCCCGCCCTCGCTGGCCAATTACCGCCAGCGGGTCGGGCGGGCGGGGCGGCGTCGGCAGGGCTTTGCCAGCTCGTTGACGTACACCCGCGATACCCCGCTGGACCGGGAAACCTTCCGCGATCCCGCCGTCTATCTGGCGCGTGAAACGCGCGCGCCCAAAGTGCGGCTCGACAGTCGGCGCATCGTGCAGCGGCACGTCAACGCCCTGCTGCTGGCGCGCTGGTTTGCAAGTGCGGGAGGAGAGGCGCACAAGGCGCAGGCGGGCGCATTCTTTGGCTGCCCGGAACAGGGCGGGGGACAACGGCCCGACAGCAGCCCGGCACAGCTTTGCATTGCCTGGCTCGCTGCTCCGTCAACCTGGCAGGACTTGCGCGGCGAGGTCGACAGGCTGGTGGCCCGCACCGTGCTGGACGGGGATCGCACCCTGTTTGGCGAAGCCGCCCGCGCGCTGGAACAGGTGCAGGCCGGGATCGTGGCTGACTGGGAAGTGCTGCAGGCACAGATCGCCAGCGCCGACAAAGAGGCTGGGCGCGCCAGCCTGGAATACCAGTTGAAACGCCTGGCCCGCGAAAACCTGCTCAAGGAACTGGTGGTGCGCGGGTTCCTGCCTGGACACGGCCTGCCGACTGCCGTCGTGCCGTTCATTCATGAGGACAAGCCCGGCGCGGATGAGCCGGGCGACGAAGGCAACCAGCGCCGCCGCAGCTATCCTTCGCGCACGCTCGACATCGCCATTCGCGATTACGCGCCGGGCGCGGAAGTGGTGGTCGATGGGCTGGTCTATCGCTCTGCCGGGGTGACGCTGAACTGGCAGCGCCCGGCTGACGATGCGCAGGCGCGCGAAGTGCAATCGCTGCGGGTGTTCTGGACTTGTCCGCAATGCGGCGCTGCTGATTGTGCCGCCGTCGCGCCCGATCACTGCCCGTCCTGCCGCGAGGAACTGCCGTTCGAGGCCCGGCGACGGTTCCTGGAACCGGGCGGCTTTGTGGTCGATATGGGCGAAAAACCCCATGCCGATACCGACGATGTGCGCTACGTCGCGCCAGAAGCGGAACAGATCGTCGCGCGTAATGCCGTCTGGCAACCGCTGATGACCGTTGAACTGGGCCGCATGCGCACCAGTGCTGACGGGCTGGTGTTCTACTCGTCGCGCGGTCCCGGCCATCAGGGCTATCACGTCTGCCTGGACTGCGGCCGGGCGGAACCGGCCGCAGAAGTGCCGGACGGGCAGAAGCCCCTGAAAGACCACAAGCCGCTGCGCGGTACTCGCCGCAATGCCGATGGTCTGTGCCCTGGCAATGAGAAGGCGTTCAAGGTCACTGGCGCTGTCGCCCTGGGCTATCAGGCGGTGACCGATGTCGTCGAACTGCAACCCGTCGGACTGGAAACCGAAGGGGCGGCATGGGCCGCCGTATCGGCCCTGCGCGAGGCATTGGGACGGCTGATCGGGATTGAAACCGGCGAAATCGGCATGGCGGTGCGGCCGGCGCGTACGGAGCTGGGTCAGCGCACCCATTCGCTATACCTGTACGACCGCGCCACGGGCGGGGCAGGGTTCGCCCCGCAAGCTGCCCGGCTGTTCGAGGATGTCCTGGCCGAAGCGGTCCGGATTCTCGATTGCCAGGAACGCGGCTGTACCAAGGGCTGCTCGGCCTGCGTGCTGGCGTCGGACCTCTTCGACCATCAGGAGACCATCGATCGCCTGGCGGCGCTGACCTGGGCCAGGGCGATGCAGGCTGGCCTGGGCAGTGTGGCAGAGGTGGACCGGGCGGCAAGCGACGCCCGCTATTGCGCAGCCTTGGCCGATGCCCTGGTCCAGGCCGCCGAAGGCGATGCGCAGGCAGTAACCGTGTGGACCGGTCCAGAAACCGATGTGGCGGGCCTTGCCGACGGGCTGTTTGCGCTGACGGCGCGGCAGATCACCGCGCGCGGCGTGCGGCTGCGCCTGGTAGTGGAACCCGCCTGGCTCGATGCACTGGACGCAGCCGCACGGCTTGCCTTGCGCGACGGGGCCAAGACGCTGGGCCTCGATCTGCGCAAGGGCCTTGCCCCAAGCTATCCCAATGGCGCGCGCGCGCTGGCGCAATGCGACGGGGCCAGCCCGTTTGCCTGGGTTTCGCGCGACGGAGCGGCGGCCTGCATTGGCCCGCAATGGGGCCAGGCCGCCGTGCGGATCGGCGCACAGGCCGCGCCGCTCACCCCGGCGGTTGAACTGGACAGCTTGCTGCCACCATCGGGCACCCAATACCTGGAGCTGGGGGACGAGCTGGACGGCGACCTGCTGGGCTTCGGCACCCGATTTGCCGCGCTGCTGGTGCCGCGCATCCGCGCCATCGGCGGGGAGGGCGCGCTCAGCGCCATCACCTACAGCGACCGCTACTTGCAAACCCCGTTGACCGTGCGATTGCTGGTAGAGGCAGCCAGGGGGCTGCGCGATGCATTGGGCGCGGCAGGGCCAGTGCCGATCCGGGTCGTAACCAATCCGCTGCGCGAAAACGAACGGCAACCCTTCGCGCCCGATCATGACTGGCAATATGGCGAGGACCGGGACGATATCCTGATCGGCCTGCTGGAACAGGCCGGGTTCGAGCCGACCCTGACCGACCGCGACGCAGCGCATGGCCGCAAGCTGACCCTGCATCTGGCAAGCGGCAAGACCGTCCATATCGTGCTGGACCAGGGCTTCGGCCCCTGGCGCGCGCCCAGGGTGGCCCGCTTCGACTTTGGTGTGGATGCCGCCAGCCAGCAGGCCAAACTGGCCCAGTTCAACGCCATGCTCACCGCTCGCGGGGCAGGCTATGTGGTGATCACGCAGTGAGCGCGCGGCACCAGACACCAAGCGTAAACAGGAATGTGCAATGATGGATTCTGAACAGGTGATCCTGCCAAACTGGCTGGTTGCGCAGCTTTTTGGCTGGGAGTGGATGGGCTTTGCGCTAGCTGTGGAGCCTCAACAGGTTATTCATCGGCTGATTGAGCCGACTGATGGGTGGCCTGGATTGTAGGCTGCCGTGCGGGCGATGCCAGTTGTAATTGTGGAGCCAGGGCTGGAGCGCTGCCTTTCGGTGATCCGAGGTTTGGTAGGCGTGAGCGTAGGCCCATTCGCGCAAGGAGGTCTGGATGAAGCGTTCGGCCTTGCCGTTGGTTTTGGGCGTGTAAGGTCTGGTACGGATGTGCTTGAGGTTGAGAGCTTTGCAGGCATTGCGGAACGCGGCGCTGCGATAGCATGACCCGTTGTCGGTCATGACGCGGGTGACGGCAACGCCAAGCCGCTTGTAGTAGGCGATGGCGGCGTGGAGGAAGGCAGTGGCGCTTTCTTTCCTCTCGTCGGG
>Ga0180220_1002974_pt1 | contig 10233 bp, 6 predicted proteins | sample eDN5th37CBELigBY_FD_151335 | JGI IMG/M metagenome (GOLD analysis project Ga0180220, IMG submission 151335) | Enriched backyard soil microbial communities from Emeryville, California, USA - eDNA 5th pass 37_C BE-Lig BY (version 2) (version 2) | ecosystem: Environmental > Terrestrial > Soil >... | reverse complement strand
CACGTTCCGGTCGTCGTGAATATGGGCGAGGTTGCCCGGGTTGATGTTCGCCTCGATCCAGACCCGGTCGAGGTTCGCCAGGGTGAAGATTCGATGCGTGACGTCGACGGGAACGCCCGGCACCATCAGCTCGCGATCCAGGATCGTGCCGTCGAACGGCGCCTTGAGTTTGTAGAGACTCGCGGGTTGCTCCACGGTCGCCGCGGCGATCGCCTCGACCGTGGCTCGGCGCGCGGCGCCGCCGGAGAGGTGGGAGGCGCCGCTGACCCTCGGCCTGGGCTTCAGGGCCCGGGGAACGTAGTCGTCGTCGTCGGGATCCACACCCAGAACCTGGAGCTTCTCACGGGCGACGAGCACGCCGGTCTCGGCCTGACGGAGCGCCTGCTGGGCCCGGATGTTGGCCAGTTCGGTCTCGTAACCCATTTGATCCATGAGGGTTTGGTAGGTCGCCAGATCGGCGTCGTAGCGGGCCTTGCTCTCCTCGATCTGCTGGCCCCGGATGATCTCCTGTTCGAACAGGTCGCTCTTGCGAGCCAGGTTCGCCTTGGCCAGCCGCTGGGCGGTGTAGGCGGTCATCAGCCGCTCGCGATTCAGGCCGACCGGCTTGTCGGCGAACCGCTCGTGAATCTGCTCGGGGGTGTCTTCGGCCTCCAGCCGCTCGATCAGCTCGTTGGTGTTGCGAAGCACCATCTCTTGCCACTCGGCCTGAGCCATGGCGATGTCCAGCGCCTGCAAATTCATCAGCAGGTCGAGCCGGGCCTGGCCGACCTCCGAGCTTTCGATGGTCGCCAGGACGTCGCCGGCCTTCACGTCTTGGCCGATCCGAACCCCCACGCTCCGCACGATCCCAGGCGCGCGCGGGGTGATGAAGGCGAACTGGTTCTCATCCGGCGCGATCCGCCCCGGCACCCGGACGAGGACCGTTTCCGGCTCCAGGCGAACCGGTTCGGTCTCGATCCCGATCACCTTCTGCTGCTCGACGGTAATCCGAATAATCCCCTCGTCGACCATGGCGGATTCCGGTTCCACGTCGGCCGCGGGCGCGGTCGAGACCGGGAACGAATCCGTTGGAGACGCGGTTGGGTCGCTTCGCCGCCAGAGCATCCATGCCCCCGTCGCCAACGACGCGAGCGTGATCGCTCCAATCAGCCAAATCTTGCGAGACCTGAAAAAACTCGGCGCGTTCAAAGTCGTGTATCCTTGATGATCGCTTGCGTGGGACTCGCGTTCTCGCGGCCTCCTCCCGAAGCCGTCCCGGGCGCAAGGTTGTTCGTCGCGAGTCGGGCGGTATTATTCGGCCCTCTCCCTCGAATTGTCCATGAGATCTGGACACTATTAACGATTATTTATTTTGAGGGGTTTGACCGCGCGCCCGTCGATCGCGCAAGCCGCCCTGGTCAAACCGGGGGCCGTGCCGTAAATAATCGTCTAGGGAGTGGTTCCGGCGTGGACGCCGGGGCGGCGAAGCGGCGGTTTCGTCCCTCCGCCTTGATGGTGTTGGCTTGGAAGACGCAAACCCGAAGGAGGGGCGCGCATGGTCGATGATCACCTGGAAACGGACGCCGCGGCGCGCGACGGAGGACTCGGGGCGCGCCTCTTGCGCGGGATTGGCCTGGATCGGCCGGAGCTTCGGGCTTGGGCGATGTATGATTGGGCCAATTCGGCCATGGTCTGCACGATCATCACGGCCGTCTTCCCGATCTACTACTCGAAGGTCGCCTGCGCGGGGATCGCTCCGGAGAAGGCGTCGGGGCGGCTGGCGATCGCGACGACCATCGCCATGGTGATCATTGCAACGCTCGCGCCGATTTTGGGGGCTTTCGCCGACCACACGGCCCGGAAGAAGCGGTTGCTCGGGGGCTTTTTGGCGCTCGGCCTGATCTCGACCGGGATGATGTACTTCATCCACACCGGGGATTGGCTGCTCGCCTCGGCCCTATTCATTTTCGCCAACATCGGGGCCAACGGGAGCTTTGTTTTCTATGACGCCCTGTTGCCGCACGTCGCGCGGCCCGAGGAGATCGACCGGGTCTCGACCGCGGGCTACGCCCTGGGCTACATCGGCGGCGGCGTCCTTTTGGCGCTGAACTTGGCCTGGATGCTCCGTCCGGAGTGGTTCGGCCTTCCCTCGGGGCCGGGATTGACCGAATCCCAGGCGACGCTTCCCGCCCGGCTGGCCTTCGTGTCGGTGGCCGTCTGGTGGTTCGTCTTCTCGATCCCCTTGTTTCGGCGGGTGGCCGAGCCCCCCGCGCGGCCGGCTGAGGAGCGCTGGCTGGACGTCCATCCGATCCGGGCCTCGCTGACGATTTTGCGGGAGACGGCTCGGGACCTTGGGAAGTTTCGGCAGGGCTGCCTGATGCTCTTGGCGTTCCTGATCTACAACGACGGCATCGGCACGATCATGAGGATGGCGGCGGTCTACGGCGCGGAGCTTCGGATCGGCGAGGAGACGATGATCGCCTCGATCCTGCTGGTGCAGTTCGTCGGCGTTCCTTGCTCGTTCCTCTTTGGGGCGCTGGCGGGCCGGGTGGGGGTGAAGCGGTCGATCTTGCTTGGCCTTTTGGTTTACGTGGGCGTGTGCGTCGTCGGCTATTTCATGAAGAGCGACCGCGATTTCCTGATCCTGGCCCTCTTGGTCGGCACGGTGCAGGGGGGAACGCAAGCCCTCTCGCGATCGCTCTTCGCGAGCATGATTCCGCGCAGCAAGTCGGGCGAGTTCTTCGGCTTCTTCGCGGTCGTTGAGAAGTTCGCGGGGATTATGGGGCCGGCGATGTTCGCCCTGGTGAACATCCTGACCGGGTCAAGCCGCGGGGCCATCCTCGCGATCATCGGCTTCTTTGTCGTCGGCGGGCTGCTGCTGGTCTTCGTCGACGTCGAGGAGGGCCAGCGGCAGGCCCGGGCGATCGAGTTGGATCTCAACCCTGAGGAGACGTCGCCGGTCTCGGCTTGAGCCAGCTCCGAAGGGTGATGTACCACGAGGTCCCCATGTAGAAGATGGGGTAGATCAGCGAGATCCCGGCCAGGGCCGCCGTTTGCGTGGAGACCAGGCCGTCGGCCTGGGAGGGCAACCGCCAGGCCAGCAAGCCGACCAAAACGCCCCAGGCGATCCCCGTCAGGGTCGCGAACTGGTTCAAACGCCCCGGTTGCGAGGGGTAAAGGTGCTTGACCGGCACGAAGGTCAGGAACGCCAGAATCAGCAGAATCCAGAGCGCCGCCTGGGGCGGGATCGGCAGGGCGTAGAGGTACAACGCGACGATGTTCCAGAGCGACGGAAAGCCTAGGAAGAAGCCGTCGGGCGTCTTGACGTTCACCTGGCAGAAGCCGTAGGCGCTGGCCAAAAGCGGAACGATCAGCCAGCCCTCCTGGCCTTCGGGAAGGATCCCGGCCCGCCAGATCAAGAGCAGGGGGAGGCACGTGTAGGTCAAGAAGTCGGTGATGTCGTCGAGCCGGCGGCCGTCGAAGTTGGGAATCGCCTCCTTGATCCGCACGGCGCGGGCCAGGGTGCCGTCGGTGGCGTCGACCACCGTGGCCAAAAGCATCAACAGGAACGACCAGCGGAAGGCGTCCGGCCCGCCGTTGACCAAAAGCGCGACGATCACCGCCGCGATCGCCAGGCCCGAGGCCGTGTACAGGTGGACGCCCCAGCCCAGGACGCGGCGAACGAGGCCGGGGTTCGCGGCCCCCGTCGCGTCTAAGTTCGGCGAAAGTGTTTCGACCATGGCGCGGAGTCCCCAAATATTCGATCGGATCAAAATCGCGTGAACCGAGAAAAGGTTCGGCGTCAGGACGACTCTCCCGGCGCCAGTTGAACCACGACGCCCGACGTTGGGCTGGAATAATCGAGTTCGGAATCGGCTGAGGGCTCGGCCGCGTGTTCGGGCAAAACGCCCCGGCGAGTTCGACTCACCAACAAATAATACGCGGCGCCGACGACCAGAAGTCCAATCGTGGCCAAAACCGCCCCGAATCGGCCAATCGGATCCTCGCCGTAGATCGAGGCGCGCGGCCAGCTCATGTTGACCACCACGAAGCAGCCCCAGAGCACCGCCGCGATGTTCACCGGCAGCGCCCAGCGGCCCAAACTAAACCGTCCGTCCACCGGGGCGACGCCTCCGAAGCGTTTGTCGCCGGCCCGAAATCGAGACAGCAAGAGCGGAAGCGTCACCATCAGGTACGCCAGGTTCGCCCAGACGAGGGCCACCGAGCACAGCGTCTCGACGATCCGGGGGGCGTTGACGTTAACCAAAAGGATCGCCGCGGCGAGAACTCCGGTGACGACCGCCGGCGCGATCGGCGTGCGGGTCTCTCCCGTCACCTTCGCCAGCGCTCGGGCGAACGGCAGGCTGTTGTCGCGGGCCATCGAGAACATCAGTCGCACCGTCGCGGCGTGAACCGCGAGGGCGCAAACGATCACCGCGAAAACCACCTCGATCAAAAAGAGGGTTCCCAGCCCCGAGCCCATCGCGCTTTTGATGATCCCCGGAAGCCCTCCCGAGATCATTCCCGCGGACGGGTCGGACGGATCGATCATCGCCATCAAACCCGTGGCGATCAAGAGGCCTCCGGCCAGGCCGGCCGCGGCCAGGGCCGTGAGGATGGCCTTCGGCGCCCGCTTGCGGGGGTTGGCCGTCTCCTCGGCCAGCGACCCCGCGGTGTCGAAGCCGTAAAGGACGTAGGAGGCCATCACCGCCGCCGCCAGGAACGAGGTGAAGTATCCCCCCGGCTCGCCCGCGCCGCGACCTTGGGTGTCGAAGAGGATCGCCGGCCCGCGCCGGGCGCAGAAGGCCAGCATGACGATCAACAGGATCACCCCGCCCAGCTCGGCGCAGACGCCCACGTTGTTGATCCAGGCCATGAGCCGGACCCCAACCGCGTTGATGACCGTCGTGAAGAGGATCAGCGAACTGCCCAACAGGACCGCGTTCTTGGCCTGGTCGACCGGCGAGGATCCGTCGCCGATCCACTGGAACCAAGGCGAGATCTGGGGGAGCGTCCCCTGAAGCGCCAAGGCCACCGCCGCGAGCGACAGCACCGAGCATGACACGTAGACCCAGCCGGTCAGCCAGCCCACCATCGGCGTGCCGACCCGCTTGGACCATTGGTACACGCCCCCGGAAAGCGGATAAGCGGCCGCCAGCTCCGCGAAGCAAAGCGCCACCAGGAACTGGCCGAAGAAGACCATCGGCCAGGTCCAGAAAAACGCCGGTCCTCCCCCCGCGAATCCCAGATAAAACATCTGGAAGACGCCGGTGAGGATCGAGATGTACGAAAAGCCGGCCGCGAACGACGAAAACGTTCCCAGCGAGCGATCGAGCTCCTGCTTGTAACCAAACCCGGCCAGGTCTTGAACGTCGTCTCTTTCGCCGCCCGGCATGCGCCCCCGTTCCTTTTTTTACCAGGTCTCGGGCTCCGCCGTGGTGTGGCGGAGCCCCGCGAAGTTCCGGAAAATCTCGCGGTCGCCCTCCCGAATTCCGTCGCGGCGAGCCGCTTGAACCGTCAGGCCGGGCGGGTGGCCAGATAGATGCCCCACTTCATGTCGCCCGAGGCGCAGAACTCCTCCTTCATCTTCCAGCGGTCGACCAGGTAGTTGAGATCCTTTTCGGTGAAGACCGAGAGGAACTCGTCCCGGCGGTCGCGGAGCCGCTCCGACTCGCGCCGAAGGATGTCGGCGAAGGTCGCGGTGGCGTCGTCGACCTTCACGTCGACGAACCCGGCGGCCTCAAGCGCCTCGCCATATTGGGCCGGTTCCAGGACGCTATAGCCGGTCGACTTGATGTAGTCTTCGAACGCCGGAGAGCCGGGGGTCTTGCCCCGGGCGTAGTCGGTGATGATGAGCTTGCCGCCGGGGGCGAGGAGGCTGATGAGCTTGCCGAAGAGTTGGGTCTTGTCCGGGATGTGCATGAAGGCGTCCCGGCTCCAGATCAGGTCGAACTTCTCGGGGAAGTCGGTCTTCAGGACGTCGCCCAGGATGAACTGGACCTTGTCCGACATCCCGGCCGTCTTGGCCCGGTCGTGGGCGACGGCCACCATCTCCTCGGCCAAGTCGATGCCGACGACCTTCGCGTCGTGCTTCTTGACCAGATCGAACGCCGCGCCGCCGATTCCGCTGCCCACGTCGAGAGCGCGGAGGCCGGGCCTCAGCCAGCCGTCGAGCCGGGCGAGGAGATTCTCGGTCGTCTCGGCGCCGCCGGTGCTGATGTAGTTGTCGCCGAAGATCTTCTCATAGCGGAGGATCGACTTGCGGCTGTACTGGCCGTTGTTGTCGAACTTCGTCCCCGCGTTCGCCGCGGTCTGCGCGCCACTCATGTTGTATCCAGGCCTGGAAAGCGATTGGTGGGAGGGAAGTCTCGGCCCGCGTCGAGCCGACCGCGCGGAGGGCGGGTTCGCCCGGAACGCGAAATTCAAGCCATCATTTTGGGGCAAGACCGCGAGCCTTGTAAAGGGGTTATCCCCAAGAAGACCCGAGGCGGGCGTCCCGCTTGATTTTGGCCCCCGGACGGCCGCGCGCGACGACCATCCCCGCGCCCAAACTCGTCGGATTTTGGGTTCGTTCGGTCTCGATCCTCAGCTTGGAAGACCGCTCGGAATTCGCGCAACATTCTGGCAACAGACAGCTTGCGACCAAAGAGACGCTCCGGGGAATTGGGTTCGTTCGGTCATTATTTCGCGAAAAGCGGGATGTCCTCCGTTTGGGCGATCACCCCATCGACGGCGCTCCGAAAGCTCCGCGCGCGAAATCCCCTCAGAGTAATGCCACAAAAATTGCGATCCCGGAAAGCAAATCACGCGCCGGGTGGGTATTTTATTTTGCGAGAGTTGCATAATCGGTTCAGTCGTCGCAGGCCGTCTGAAAAAAGCCCGTCCCGCATGGTTCGGGATCAAGGCCGCGCTGGCCGGTTGGTTCTTGGCGCTCGGCTTGTTGGACTCGATTATTCATGGAAGTCAAGGGCCGGCGTCATCGCGCGCGACCGAGGCGTTGGCCTCGCGGAACAAGCCGGCCCGCGCGCGTCTCGCACGCGAACGAGTGGAGACCTTGCCATGCGGTTCAGCACGATCAAAGTTGCCGGCAAGGCTTTAGGAGTAGACCAATCCCAAACCGGTTGGGCCGACGGGTAATGCCCGCCGTACGGGACGACCAAATCTAAGCCGCCGGCTGGACGGCGCGCGGGAGAGTGGCCGAAAGCCCCTTCGGGGCTATGAAGACCGACCTTCCACAATGGCCTCGCGCGGGGTCTCCGGCGCGCCGGCCGTCCATCGGATACAGGGGTGCGTCGAGCCCGTAGCGAAGACCAAATCTAAACCGATGGCTACTCACAGCGGGCAATGCCCGCCGGAGAATCGGCTAATATCCTTGGCGCGGCGCGTTCTCGGGCGTCGGGATGGCCCGGTAATAAAGGAAGGCCGCCGCCAGGGCCAGGAGGACGCTGACGAGTCCTCCGGCGTAGGCGGCCAGGCGGTGGAGGTTGAGGGATGAGAGCAGCGCTTCGACGCGCTCTCCCTCGACCGACTCGACGATGGGGCGTTGGGCGTCGAGTTCGCGCTTTTGCTCGGCCGCGGTTTGTTCCAGTTCGGCGAGTCGTTTTTGGAGGGCGGTCGTCTTTTCGGCCTCGGCTTCGAGCTTTTGGAGGTCCACGAGGGCGGTCTCCAGGTCGGCCGCCAGGGCGTCGGCGCGGGTTTGCAGCTCCTTGCTTCGCATGGCGAGGGTTTCGTTGATCGACCGCTCGGCGGCGAGCCGCCGTTGGGCGTCGTCGCGCTCGCGCGCGGCCAGCTCGTAGCGCTCGACGAACCGGGCGGGCTCGTCGCCTTCGATCTTCTCTCGAAGCGCGTCGAGCGCCAGGCGGCGGCCCGCGGAGTCGTCGTCGACGCGCTGTTGGACCGCGGCGAGCGTTTCGGATTGCTCGGTTAGTCGGACGTGCAGGAGCGCCAGCCCGATCGCGGCGGCCAGGCCGATCACGCCGAGCAGGCCCCCGAGAAACCCCAGAACGGCCGCGGTCGGCAAACGGTCGTTGGACGCGGAGGAATGGGCTGGTCGGTTGAGCATCTTGATCAGCTCCGCCTCAAGGCGAGGAGACGGGAAGGCGCCCGCGGATTCCGGATCCCTCGGCAGATTTTCCAGGTCGTCGGCCAACCTCGCCAGCGCCGGGCGCTCGGAGCGCGGGGCGCAGAGGTGGAAGCCTTCGACTTGGACCATTTTGCCGTCGGACCACCGGAAAAAGCCCCGGCTCCCCTGGATCGGATCGACGACGTAAGCGACTTGGAGGGGTTGCGGGAAGAAGTTTTGATGAAGGAACAGGTCGTGATGCGAGAGGAAGATCCCAAAGTCGGGATGGGTGTGATACCAACCGACGATGTCGAGGTCGGGGTGAAGCCGTTCGCGCTCCCGGGTGATCTCCTCCCACGAGTCGTGGGTGTAGGTGAAGCTCGCCCGGGTGTTGTCGTAATGCTTCGCCTCGATCGCCCGGGTGATCCAGGCGAAGTGTTCGCCGGTCGTTGGATCGACGCACTCCTTGCCGAGCAGGATTCCGCCCAGTTCCACCGACGTGTCGGAAAGGGCGTGCCGCTCGATCCGGTCGGCCGGGCCGAGGTCCAGGAAGATCGGCAAGTCGTCGGGGTGGGGCGTTTGGCAGGCGATGCAGGCGAACCGGGGGTCGCGATCGGGACGCTTCATGGGCGTCGGCTCGCGATGGCGGACTTCGCCGAAGATCATCCCGTCGTCGCCGCTCAACGGTCCAGCCCCCAACCCGAGGCGAGGCCGTCGCGGTCGCCGGCCAGCAGAAAAAACCCGGTCTCCGAATCCCCTTCGACCCGAACGATGTCGTAGGGGGGAACCCCCAGATCCGCGAGCGACCTACCGGCCAGGGGCGAATCCTCGGCGATCCGGTCAACCAGTCGCGGCCGCGCGGGCTCGTCGCAGGTCGGACAAACCGACTCGGCCATCGGCACCTTCGACCTGGGCCGCATCATCTCGGCCCGCCAGTCGCACCGGGGGCACTCGATGACCTCGACCAACTCGCGATCCAGGGCCAGGACCAAGGGGCCGGAGAGCGCGCCTCGGGCCTCTCGGAACAGGTCGGCGACCGTGGAGTGATGGCCGAGGTTCAATTCGGTCGGCTTTGGGTAGCTCTCGTGGCTGAGGCAGTCTTCGCGGAAGGGGAGCCGGGTGGAGTAAAATTGGTTGCCCACGCCGTTGAAGACCAAGGCCGAGCCGCCGGCGACGGGCATCCCGTGCAGCAGCTTCAGCGCCTCTTGAACCTGGAGCGCGGCCATCATCGACGCGATCGTCGGGGCGGTGGGGACCTTCCCGGCCATAATGTCGTCGCGCTTCAAGAGCGGGCAAGAGTATCGGAGGTTCAAAAGCTGGTAGTCGCGCTCGGTCATCGCGCACTCGTAGCAGGAGGAGTCGGGCGGGGTGAAGACCTTGACCACGCCCTGGATCTCCTGAATCCCGGCGTCGATCCAAGGCGTCCCCACCTTCCAGCACTGCCGGTTGACCCAGAGCCGGGCCTCGCGGTTGTCGAGACAGCCGATGACCAAGTCGACGTCGGCGAACAAGCCCAGCCCCAGGTCGGTCAAAACGTCCCCCCGCATGGGGATCAAGCGCGTGTCCGGGTTCAACTCGCCCGCCCGCTTCGCCGCGACGCGGGCCTTGGGCCGGCCTTCGTCGTCGGCTCGGAACAGGACCGATCGGGATAGGTTCGACGGCTCGACCACGTCGAAGTCGATAACGAGGATCTCGCCGACCCCCACGAGCGCCAGGTTCTTGAGGACCTCGTTTCCGAGCGCCCCGGCGCCGACGACCAGGATCCTTCCCGCCGCGAGCCGCTCTTGCCGCCACCAGGGGATCAAGCGGAGACGCCCATAGCGGTCGTCGTCGTCGATCCGCAGGACCTCGTCGTCATCTTCGGTTCGCTCGCGCTGATTCAATCGATGAAGAGGATGTCGTCCTCCCCTCGCGACGGTTCGGTTGGGCGGGCTGGGCTGGGCGGCTCGGGTCCGGAGTCCAGGATCACAACCTCTTCGACGACCTGGGTTTCGATCGGGGTCGAAGCGGGAGACGCGGCGAGGAGTCGCCGGGCCTTCTCCAACAGCGTTTCGGCCCTGGGCTTGGGCCCGTCGTCGGGCTTGGCCGCCACCGCCGCGGGGGGGGCGGTTTCGTCGAGTCGCCCTAGGGCTTCGCGAAGGTCTCGGATGGGCCTTGGGTCGGTCGGAAAGAGGATGGTCGTCTGATGGGCG
>Ga0180220_1002973_pt1 | contig 10236 bp, 10 predicted proteins | sample eDN5th37CBELigBY_FD_151335 | JGI IMG/M metagenome (GOLD analysis project Ga0180220, IMG submission 151335) | Enriched backyard soil microbial communities from Emeryville, California, USA - eDNA 5th pass 37_C BE-Lig BY (version 2) (version 2) | ecosystem: Environmental > Terrestrial > Soil >... | reverse complement strand
CTGACCCGCTTGCCGGCGGCCGAATCGGTCGAAGAAGTGGAGGCGTTGTTGCCATGGAATCTGCATCCGCATGATTTAGCCACGGAACTGGCAATCTGAGAACCCTGTGGTTCGTGGATCGCTTACGTTTCATTGGCTTTCGTGCGCCTGCCTAACTCTGTATCGTTTTGTAATAAGACGACTTTACACCAATTATTGCTTTTCGCTCCATGCGAGGGGAGAGGCTGGCGGAACGCTCTGCCAGGCCACAAACGATATAGCCGGCCTGCGCATTATGAGGTGCTCGTTTCCATGGTCGGCGCCGAGGTCCATGGCATAGATGCAAATGATCAATATGATGAAACCGGAGCCCACCGCCATGGGCCCCGGTTCCGGGCTGATTTACCGGCGCGGATCAGAAATCCATGTCAGCCGGCATGGGCGCGGCTGCGGGTTTCTCTTCCTTGGGCGCTTCGGCCACGGAGGCCTCGGTGGTCAGGATCAGGCCGGCGATGGACGCGGCGTTCTGCAGGGCCGTGCGCGTCACCTTGGTCGGGTCGACCACGCCGATCTCGACCAGGTCGCCATATTCGCCCGTGGCGGCGTTATAGCCGAAGTTGCCCTTGCCTTCGACCACCTTATTGACCACCACCGACGGTTCTTCGCCGGCGTTGGCCACGATGGCGCGCAGGGGCGCTTCCAGGGCGCGGCTGACGATCTGGATGCCGGCGTCCTGGTCGGCGTTGTCGCCCTTGAGGCTGGCGATGGCGGCCCGGGCGCGCAGCAGGGCGACGCCGCCTCCCGGCACGATGCCTTCTTCGACGGCGGCGCGGGTGGCGTGCAGGGCGTCATCGACGCGGTCTTTTTTCTCTTTCATTTCGACCTCGGTGGCGGCGCCTACCCGGATCACCGCTACGCCGCCGGCCAGCTTGGCCACGCGTTCCTGCAGTTTCTCGCGGTCATAGTCGCTGGTGGCCTGGTCGATCTGCACCTGGATGGATTTGACACGGTCCTTGATGCGGACCTGGTCGCCGGCGCCGCCCACAATGACGGTGTTTTCCTTGTGCACTTCGACGCGCTTGGCGCTGCCCAGGTCTTCCAGCGTGGCCTTGTCGAGCTGCTTGCCGGTTTCTTCGGAGATGACGGTCGCGCCGGTCAGGATGGCGATGTCTTCCAGCATGGCCTTGCGGCGGTCGCCGAAGCCCGGCGCCTTGACGGCGGCCACTTTGAGCACGCCGCGCATGGAGTTGACCACCAGCGTGGCCAGCGCTTCGCCTTCGACGTCTTCGGCGATGATCAGCAGCGGCTTGCCGGCCTTGGCGGTGGCTTCAAGCACCGGCAGCATGTCGCGCACGTTGGTGATCTTCTTGTCATGCAGCAGCACAAGCGGGTCTTCCAGCGAGGCGATCTGCTTTTCCGGTTCGTTGATGAAGTACGGGCTTAGATAGCCGCGGTCGAACTGCATGCCCTCGACGACTTCCAGTTCGTTGTCCAGCGACTTGCCGTCCTCGACGGTGATCACGCCTTCCTTGCCGACCTTGTCCATGGCGTCGGCGATGATCTTGCCGATGTCGGCATCCGCGTTGGCCGACAGGGACGCCACCTGCGAGATTTCTTTGCTGGTCGAGATGGGCTTGGACAGAGTCTTGAGCTGCTGCACGACGGCGCTTACCGCCTTGTCGATGCCGCGCTTCAGGTCCATGGGGTTCAGGCCGGCCGCTACATAGCGCACGCCTTCCTGCACGATGGCCTGCGCCAGCACCGTGGCGGTGGTGGTTCCGTCGCCGGCCACGTCGGCCGTCTTGGAGGCCACTTGCTTGACTACTTGCGCGCCGATGTTTTCGAACTTACCTTTCAGTTCGATTTCCTTGGCCACCGATACGCCGTCCTTGGTGATGGTGGGCGCGCCGAAGCTGCGTTCCAGCAGCACGTTGCGGCCTTTGGGGCCGAGCGTGACCTTGACGGCGTTGGCCAGGATGTTGACGCCCTTGACGATGCGGGTACGGGCGTCGTCATGGAACAATACGTCTTTCGCACTCATGTCTGTACTCCAGTATCGCGATAAGGTGTAGGGATCAGGCGGCCTTCTTCAAGGACTTGTCGCCGGCTTCGACTACGGCCAGCACGTCGTCCTCGCGCAGTATCAAGAGCTCTTCGCCGTCGACCTTGACGGTCTGGCCGGCATACTTGCCGAACAAGACCTGGTCGCCGACCTTCAGGGTTAGAGGCTGGATAGTGCCGTCTTGTAGTCGTTTGCCATCGCCTATGGCCAGGATTTCGCCCTGCTCGGGTTTTTCCGCGGCGTTGTCGGGAATCACGATGCCGGAAGCCGTCTTGCGTTGCTGTTCGATTCGCTTGACGATAACCCGGTCGTGAAGAGGACGCATTTTCATGGTCGTTCTCCTTGCTTTTATCAGGATTACCAAAAAGGAATCAGGAAGCCGCGCCCTGAAACCTTGCATGTCGGCCGGGCGGCCCCTGGCAGTGGAGTGCTGCGCAAAAAACGATGGGGTTTCGCCCGGGCGGTTTCAAGGGGCGGTAGATGGATTATTTTGTAAAAAATTACAACAGAATGCGGGTGCCGCGGCCCAAGCGATACAGGCGCCGCCCGGCGCGATGCCGGTCGAAGGGCGCGGGCGGCACGGGGCAGGGCGGCTCGCGGCTTTGGGAGGGCGCCAGTGTAGCGTCGTCTTCCTGCAGGCGCGCCCACAGGCCATGGGCGCGCGGCCTGAACAGCCAGCGGATATAGCCATAGCGGGCGGCCATTTCCAGCAGGTCGGATGGGTCTTCGTCTTCGTCGGCGCGCATGATCTGGTCGTCGGCTTCGGAATAGACGCCGAAAGCGCGGTGGCAGGCCAGGGTTTCGGCCAGCGGCGCGTTCAGCCGCCACCAGGGCCTGTGGGTGGTGCGTTCCAGGTCCCAGGCGCCTGTGCGCCAGGCGGCGTCCAGCAGTTGCCGATCCCAGTCTTCGACGTCGTCCCAATCGGTTTGCAAGCGCAGCGCGGATCCGGCCACCGAGCGCGGCGGGATGGGGATCCCGGGAATCCGCAGCGCCGCCGCCCGATGGAAGCCATGCCAGTGCAGGATCAGTAGCGCCGGCGTGCGCTTGCGCGCGACGGCGCTTAGGGTGACGGCATAGAGCGGCAGGCGCATGGCCGTGGCTTGCGTGTTGATCGTATCAAAGATATCCATGGGAGACCTCCGATGTTGGTGCCGCTTTTAGCGGCGTATGCCTGTTGTTATTTTAGATGGCAAAAGGTGTGCCTCAATTATAAAAGCGAGCCTCAATCATAAAAGAAGCGTGCCTCGGCCCCCATGGTATTAGGGCCTCGATGGGCTATGGCCTTGTATGAGTCTGGCTACCGTAGGCGCTCTCTGGTAGAGCGGTTGCATCAGCCGTTCTGGAGGGGCGTTTTGGAGCTTGTGGCGGCGAATTCGGATGCATCGGGAGTAAACACGCCTTCCAGGGTTTGGGCGTCCAGAATATTTAGGGACCAGGTTTCTATCTGGGCGGGCGTCGCGCCCTGGATGCATTGCTGTACGCTCTCAGGCAAGGGACCGAATTTGCGTGTCAGCAGACGCTGCAGCAGGGTGATCTGGCCTTCATTGCGGCCTTCCTTCCGGCCTTTTTCCCATCCCCGCTTTTCGCCGAGGCGTTCGATGCTGGTGACGAATGCCATTTTGTGCTCCTGTTCGATTGTGATGATCGCCTGCTCGAAGGCCGGTTCCAGTTCTGCGGGCAGCGCCATCATCCAGTCGATGATACGAAATAAAGCCAGGACGTCTTGCCTACTGTAGCGGTACTGGTACAACAGCTGGATGATGCGTGTTTTGGATACCAGGCGTTGTGGGCCGCTTTTGCTGGTGGCTTGCGCTTGCAACTGCGCCATGACGATGGCCGCGAAGGGGTTGCGGGCGGCCTGCTCTTCCAAGGTTTGCCAGCGGCCCAGCCACGAAGCCAAGTGTACGACACGGAAGCGGAATTGCCCACTGTTGGCATCGAGGCGGCCCCACGAGTAATTGAGATGGGTGCCGCCGCCCCGGCTGGCGGTGAGTACCGCCAGGCTGACGAGTTCCACCTGCTCTTGTGCGCCATCGGGGCCCGCCATGCCGCCGCTGTAGTGGTCTTCGATACGCCAGGCATAGCGGAACATGCGCCGCCCGAACGCGGCGAGCCTTGCCTTGCCCATGCGTTCGCCCTGTATTTCGATATGGACCAGGATGTAGAAGGGCCGCTGGTTTTTGCTGACGACGCGCACCAGCTTGTCGGCATACAGGCGTCCGTGCCGCTCGCCGCGGGTGATGGCTTGCAGCTCCTTGTCCAGGAAGACCGGCGGGTGCGACCAGTCGATCCGTTCGTGCAGCCAGGGCGCGAGCAGGCGCAGGAAGTCCTGGAAGTAGGGAACCAGCGCTTCTTTCCAGGGGCTGTCGTAGTCGGCGGCGGGCGGCGTTGCCATGGGCGGCTCGTCAAAATAAGCATTGAGGGCTTACTTTAAGGATCGCCGCCTGAAGCCGGCAGCCGTAGTTCACGCACATATCCCTGTGGAAAGTACTTCGTGGATAGCTATGTCGCAGTGGATGCTATGAAGGTGTGGCGTCCGCTAAAGAGGCGCCGCGCTTGCGCTATGTTTCTTGATATGTTGTCGCCGCATGGCGTGTCTGATCGCCTCGTTGTACGGCAATGGTCCTAGACACGCACATCCTGGGCGATGCGGGTACCGGCGTCATGGTCAAGCAGTATGCCGTTCGTAATTTACAAAGCTGCCGCAGCGCCATAATGGTTGACTAATTACAATTAGTGGTTAACAATAAATTAAACCATTTGCTGTTTTAGCGGAAGGCCGGATCAACCATTTTCCATTTGTCGTCGGGGCTGTGGCAGGAGGCCGGCCCTTTACGCTCGCTGTCTACTGGGGATCGCGGCTTTCCCTTTTACCCGTTGTTGTGCTTCGCCGACGCGTGGCGGTTTCTTTGCCGTGCGCCATCTGAATGGTTAGTGCCATGTCCGGCCATCGCTATTGGCCGGGCCTTATTTACAGGTGGTTTAAATGGGATTTACCGCAATTGAGAAAGTATTGGCGCGCACCAGCGGCCAGCCCGGTGTCCGGGCCGGAGACGTGGTGCACCCGGACCCTGATATGGTGATGATCCACGATGGCGTGGTCAGGGAAATCAAGATCAAGCTGGACGAAATCGGCATCAACCGCGTCCGTGATCCCGGCAAGCTGTTGATGGTCACGGACCACGAGGTGGTGTACGGAAATCAGCGGTCCGCCGATAAGGGGGTGTTCAACCGCAAGGCTGCGGCTGAATGGAAGGCGGGGCGGTTCTACGACGCGGGCAGGGGCGGGCACGGCCACATATTCCCTATGGAACGGGGCATGGTGCTGCCGGGCATGTTCTACTTCGACAATGATACGCATGCCACCAATGCCGGCGCCGTGGGAGCTTTCGGGTTGCGGGTCGGAAGCGAAATCGCCCGGGTTCTGGCCACGGGCACGACTTGGGTGCAAGTGCCTAAAACGGTGAAGCTGGAATTGAAGGGCCGTCTGGGCAATGGCGTGCAGGCGCGCGACATCGGTTTTTACTTTGCGCGTATGGTCAAAAGCGGCGAGCTGCCCATCGATCTGGACTACCGGGTGCTGGAATACGCGGGCGACCTGGATCAGTTCAGTCTGGGCGCGCGGGTGGCGCTGTGCAGCACACCCACGGAAATGCGGGCGGCCGGTGTGTTCGTCCCCCCCAGCAATGAAGTCCTCGCCTACTGCAAGGCGCACGCCACGCGGCCGTTCGAGCCCGTCTACAGCGATCCGGATGCCGAATACGAGTCCTGTCACACCCTGGATCTGAATGCGGTGGAACCGCAGGTATCCCGTCCAGGAAACGTTGCCAATGCGGTCGATGTCAGCGAACTGGCAGGCATCGAAATCAGTCACGCTTTCATTGGCTCTTGCGGCTCGGGCATGTATAGCGACCTGCTGGCCGCCGCCAGTGTGCTCAAGGGCAAGAAGGTCGCGCCCAACGCCCGTCTCATTATTGTTCCCGGTTCCGAGCAGTCGATGAAGCGCATGACCGACGAAGGGCTGATGCAGATATTCCTCGAGTCGGGCGCCATGGTGATGCCGGCGGGTTGCGGGCCCTGTAATGACGCGGTCGTGGGACCCGTCGGGGCCGGCGAAGTGTCCATCTCCACCGCTACCAACAACAATATAGGGCGGTTTGGCTCGAAAGAAGCCAGCCTTTATCTAGGCAGCCCTTTGACTGTGGCGGCCTCGGCCGTCATGGGCAGGATTTCGGACGTCCGCAAAGTACCGCTGGACGCGGCATTGTTCGACCGCATGGAGGCGGCTTATGTCATCTGATTTTCAGTGGTCGCTGCGTGGCCGTTGCTATAAGCTGGGTGACAACGTCCCGCACCCTGGGGGTGTCATTCCCCTGTCATTGATCACGGCCAGGGAAACGGACCCCAAGATCCTGATCCCGAAGCTATTCTCCGAAACCGACCCCGGTTTTTCAACGCGTTGCAGGCCGGGCGACTTGATCATCACCGGCAAGAATTTCGGCATGGGGGTGAAGTCCACGGGCTATATCGCCATGGCGGCGCTCGGCTTGGGCCTGCTATGCGAATCCATGTCGGTGCAGGCTTATCGCGAAGCGCTCAGCACCGGCTTGCGCGTGTTGTCGCCCTGTCCCGGGATTCTGGAGCTTTGCGAGCGCGACGATGATGTAGAGATTGATTACCGGACTGGTGAATTCATCAACCATACCCGCAATTTAAGAAAGACCTTCACGCCCATGCCGCCCACGCTTCAAGAACTGGTGGCCGAAGGGGGCACCATTCCGTGGCTGGCGAAATGGTGGAAGACGACAGGCTCCAAAGAAGTGTCAAGCTGAAAGACTCATCGAAGTATCGAGCCGCAAGGCTTACATAAGCAGCAGTGTTTCATCAACCAAACCCAGGAGACAAGGCAGGGCCCGTAGGCTGTCAATGCAATCCATGGTCTGAGGACTCTGTTGAGACATATGAAAGCAAAGCCGAATCCTTGCAAGGCGGTTTTTTACGCCTCTATTGCACTTATCGCCTCTTCGATTTCGATCAATTCCGCATCCGCTCAGGGAGAGGGCGCATCGTATCCATCCGCCACGATTACTTTCGTCGTCCCGGCGACCCCGGGGGGGACGACGGACGTCGTTGCGCGACAAGTGGCCAAGCGCTTATCCGAGCGCTGGAAATCGCCGGTGCTGGTGGAAAATCGGGCGGGCGCGGGAGGGGTGATCGGGGCCACCCACGTCATCAAATCCAAGCCCGATGGATATACCGTATTGGTCGCGCCCAGCGCGCTGGGGGTCAGGTCCGGCCTGGATAAGAAGCTGCCATACAACGCGGTGCGCGATCTGGCCGGAGTGGCGCTGATGGCGAAAACGCCCAGTTATCTTGTCGTCGCTCCGGATCTGGGCCTGAATTCGGTGGCCGACCTCAAGCGTCTTGCGTTGGCGAACAAGGACGGGGTCATGTATGCGTCGGCGGGCGTGGGAAGCACCGGGCATTTGCATGCCGCCATGCTGGCCGGCAGCCAGGGTTTTCAAGCCAGCCATGTCGCTTATCGGGGCACGCCTGAAGCGGTCACCGACACCATAACGAAGCGGGTGTTATATGTGTTCGCTCCGGGCCCGAATGCCTTGCCTTTGGCCAAGGATGGCCGTGCCCGCATTCTGGCTACGACCTCGCAAGGCGGCGTGGGGTTTGCCTCGGACTTGCCGGTAAAGCCGGAGGTGTTGACGGAGGATATCGGCGACGATTGGTATGCGGCGTTTGTGCCGGCGGGAACGCCGGATGCGGTACGCAAAAAGCTGAGCAGCGGTATTGCCGAGGTGTTGGCCATGCCGGACGTGAAGGAAAGCCTTGCCAATATCGGCGCGGAAGTGCACACCAGTACGCCTGCCGAACTGGATGATATGTTCCGCTCCTATGTGGCGACGGTCGGGAAAATTGGGGAACAGGCGGCCATCAAGCTGGATTGAGTCCGGTGGATTGGTCTTGGGATTGAGGTATAAGCCTTGCCTCTCAAAGGGTGTTGTGAAACATCCTTTGAGGGGCTCTTTGAGATCATGGGGGGGTGTTGCGGCGTATACCGGCGCCGCGCGGTAGAGCGCGGTCGCTGGCTTCAATGGCAAGAATCGTGACATAATAATGGTTGACCAATTTAAGGCTTGTAGGTCATTTTGCTTGCATGGTTTTGGATTGAAGCACTTATGTCTGAGGATTCGGAATGATAGAGCAGTCGGTTGCCGTCGAAGCGCCCAGTAAAGTCAGCCTGCGCGCGGCTACGGCCGAAGCGCTGGAAGACGCCTTGATGGCCTTGATTGCGTCGTCTGACTATGGCCCCGGGGCGCGTTTGCCCACAGAGCGGGCCCTGGCCGAGCGTTTCAATGTATCGCGGGGAACAGTGCGCGCCGCGCTGGCGCGCATCGAAGGGCGCGGCAACATTGTGCGGATCATGGGCAGCGGCACTTATGTGGCCGACAATAATTCCACCGGCATGGGGTTGTCGGGCAGCGGGGACGCCAGCCCGCAAGAAATCATGGAAGCCCGCATCATGATCGAGCCGCGCATGCCGGCGCTGGTCGTGGCGCACGCCAATAGCGCCGATATGGAAAAAATCCGTCAGGCGCTGTATGAGTCCGAGGCCGCGGCCACGCACGAAGCCTTTGAAATCTGGGATGCCCGTTTTCACGAGGCGATCGCGGAAGCGACCCATAATCGCCTGGTGATGCAGGTCTACCAGACCATCACGGCGGCGCGCAACCTGACGGAATGGGGCGAGCTCAAGCGGCGCAGCTCCACGCCGGAGCGGCGCGCGGCCCGCGAGGCCGAGCATCGCATTATTTTCGATGCGCTGCTGGCTCGGGATGCGCTGCGGGCGCAAAAAGCCATGGACGAACACCTGGGCAAGATCAATTACGAGCTGCTGGGCTTTGGCCACTGACTGCAGGCCGCGGCACGGCGCCGAGCGTTTGTGCATTACGAGCTGCTTTGGCACTGAGCATCTGCCACAGTGAAGCCACGGCGGTCGTCGCGGGTATTTGAGACCATGGGCGGTCGCCGCGGGTGGTTTGCCGGCAGTGCTGGTTAAAGAAAACGTAAAGCTAAGCGCGTGTGCGTGTTGCGGTTTTTGAAATCTGCATCAGGAGCTCGCTGACGAGCTCTGGCGAGGTGACCATGGCGTCGTGGCCGGAGTCGATCTCGTGGTAATCCCATGTCGTGTGGTCGCGTACCCATTGCCGTACTGACGCCAAGGGCGCGTAGTCGGGCTTTACCGCTATATAGGATGCCGGCAGACCATTACCCACTGGGTGGCTCAATGTCAGTGTGGATTCATAGGTCGAGACGGGGTGCGGGGTGCATTTTTCCCGCAGCCATTGGGCGTCCTGGGCATCCGTGACGCCAAAGGCTTCCGGCGGCGGGGTCGGAATGGAAAGCCCGCCCGGGCTTTGCCGGGCCAGGGCGCGCCGAGTCTGGGCAACGTCGGGGGGGAGTACAGAGAACGGGCTTTCTCCGCTTTGGATGATAAGGGAGTCCAGATACACCAGGCGCTGTATGCGTTCCGCGATCCGGTCAGCCGCCGCGCTGGCGGCGATCCCGCCAAAGCTGTGGCCCACCAGCACGACGTCCTTCAAGTCTTCCCACAGGAAAACGTTGATGAGGTCCAGAGCATGGGTTTCCAGCGTGATATCGGCGTTCAGCAGATGCGAACGTTCTCCAAGCCCTGTCAGCGTCGGCGTATAAACAGTATGCCCCGCCGCGCGCAGGCGTTGCGACACGCGCTTCCAGCACCAAGCGCCATGCCAGGCGCCATGGAGCAATACGAAGGTGGAACCGCTGGGCGGCTTTGCTGTTTCAAGATTCATGTCGGGTTGCTTGTGGGTGTGTTTTCGATGCCGTGTGCTTTTGGCGGCATGCGGGTAAGGCGATTATAAATATCAGACAGTGGGTAATCGGCCGCGATATGAGCCTGCTGTCCCAGCGAGATGATCTGAACTTGTAGTGGTGAATCCGAAGACTTAAGTGGCAAACACTTCTTCCAGGGTTTGGGCGTCCAGAATATTCAGGGACCAGGTTTCTATTTGGGCGGGCGTCGCGGTTTGGATGCGTTGCTGTATGCTCTCAGGCAAGGGGCCGAATTTGCGTGTCAGCAGACGCTGCAGCAGGGTGATCTGGCCTTCATTGCGGCCTTCTTGCCAGCCTTCCTTCCGGCC
>Ga0180220_1002971_pt1 | contig 10243 bp, 6 predicted proteins | sample eDN5th37CBELigBY_FD_151335 | JGI IMG/M metagenome (GOLD analysis project Ga0180220, IMG submission 151335) | Enriched backyard soil microbial communities from Emeryville, California, USA - eDNA 5th pass 37_C BE-Lig BY (version 2) (version 2) | ecosystem: Environmental > Terrestrial > Soil >... | reverse complement strand
GCATGGTCATCCGGTCGCCCCCGGGGGCGCGGCCCAGGCCCAGGTCGATCCGGCCGGGATAAAGCGATTCGAGCGTGCCGAACTGCTCGGCGACCATCAGCGGGGCGTGGTTCGGCAGCATGATCCCCCCGGCGCCGACCCGGATCCGCGACGTTCCCCCCGCGATGTGGCCGATCAAGACGGCGGTCGCCGCGCTGGCGATCCCCGGAATGTTGTGATGCTCGGCCAGCCAGAACCGCTCGTATCCCCACTCCTCCGCGCGCCTGGCCAGGTCGAGCGAATTGCGAAACGCCTCGGCCGCGGTCCCTCCCTCGCGAATCGGCGCGAGGTCGAGGATCGATATGGGGATGTCCGTAAACGCCTTCATGCGGGATCGCCTCGATTGGGGCCCTGGGTTCGGAAGGCCGCCGTGGTTCGGCCGAACCGAGGAATTTTAGAGGGTCGGGCGACTCCGAATCAAATCGGCTTGGAATCGAGCGACGACCAAGCCGGCGAAATCGCCGACCCGTCGCAAGCTCGCCTTCAATGCGGACGGAAAAGCCCCACCACAAAAAGAAAGACCCCGAAAAGCATCAGGGCCGGCCCCAGCAGCAACAGGAGCCTCCCGAATCTGGCGCGCCAGTCATCAAGCTTGGGATCTTGGCCGGGAGGCTTTCCAACCCTTCGAGAGCCCAGGAGCCAGCAGTACAAGCCCCCGAAAAACGGGATCGCGCTGTTCACGACCGCTCCCAAGATATGCGCCGACATACCCACCTCGGTTGAGCGCCCTCGGCCCATGACGATCCACTCGCGCCAGGCCAAGCCGAAGTTGGTCGGCCCGGCGAAGAACACGTTGATGAGGGACGCCAGGGCGATTTCCCCTGGATCGCGGCCCGCTCGCTCAATCCGTCAGCGGCAGGTAGGTTTGCAGGTCGACGCTTTCGACCAACGGCGGAAGTTCGTTTTGGACGTATTGGGCGTAATACGGGGCGGCGCGGTGGGCTTCGATGGCGGCTTGGTCGTCGTATTGTTCGTAGACGAAGAACTTGCGGGCGTCGTCGGGCGAGCGGTGGAACAGGTACATGCGGCAGCCGGGCTCGGTTCGGGAGTGCTCGGTCAGACTCCGAAAAATGGCGGCGGCGGCCTCCTCGTTTCCGGGTTTGATGATGAAGGTCACGGCGAGGCAAATCATCGCGTCGGGTCCATTCGGCAAGAGAAAAAAGGGGATCGCCGGGATTGGCGGGTCAGTTGCTTCGGGGGTCGTCGGGGATGTGTCGGGGTTCGATCAGGGCCTGGATCTCGCGACGGCCGGCCTCGGTGGTGGCGGCCTTCCAAAGCGAGAAGGCGTCGCGGTCGCCGAAGGCGTGTTCGGCGGTCGCCGGGGCGAGCAGCCAGCTTCCCTCCTGGATTTCATACTCCAGTTGTCCGGGGCCCCAGCCCGAATGGCCGACGAAGAAGAAGGCCCGGCCCTCGTCGGACGAGGCCAGGGCCTCCATGGCGTTCAACTCGGTGGCGACGTACAGGTCGTCGGTGACGACCAGGTTCGCCAGCGGTCGGCGGTCGTGCAGGGCCATCAACGTGCCGGGCACGGGGCCGCCGTGGCGGATCTTCTCCGGCCGGACGCAGGGCTCGGAGCTGATCCGGCTCCAAATCTCGGTCAGGTCCGAATCCAGCTCGTGGTTCAGAACGAGGCCGAGCGCCCCGGTGTCGGCGTGGGAGGCGACGAGCACAACCGTCCTCGCGAAGTTGGGGTCGGTCAGGCTCGGCGAAGCGATGAGTAATTGTCCTCTGAGTGATTCCATGAGCGATCTCGCGTTCCGTTTCTCGATCGCGACGGGGGAGCGCGCGGGCGGCACGATCGCCTCGGTCTGAACCGCGAGGCGACCCGGCCCTTCCTCTTCGACCCATCAAACCACGCCCCGCCGCGGCTGTCGAGAAGCGCCCGGGGATTCTCGCCCCGGAAGCGCGCGCCGATCCGGAGCCCCTGTTTCCTCCATCACTCCCCGATGTGATAGAGATCGATCGACTTCCCGACCCGACAAACGGGCTCGTGGTCGCGAAGCCAGGCGAAGTTTTCGGGATACAAGCTCCGGAGCGTCAAGCTGACGGCGACCCAACCCGTGGTCGGCTGGCCGGGAACCAACTCTTGGTGAGGAGGGAAGCCCGTCCGCTCAAAGTCGAAGTTGCCGAAGTAGGCGATCGAGAACCGCTCGACGCCCAACTCCGCGAGCTTCTCGCGAAGGCGGAGCGCGTCTTGTCCCCAATCGAGATCCGACTCGACCAGATAAAGCTCGGGTTTCGGACCCGCGAGTTCGTTGAAATAGGCCAGGTAATCGGGATGGCTGGCCGCGGAGCCGACGACCGTCCACGCGATCAGGCCGACGACCAAAACGCGCCGCCACATCCCCTTGGACCAGAGGGACGCCAGGCCGCCGGCCGCGGCGATCGCCATCAAGGGGTAAATCGGCAGGAGGTAGCGGATGCCCAGATTCAGCGAGCTGGTCAAAATGCTCAAAAAGATCGCGATGGCCGCCGCCCCGGGCGCGATGATCCGCCAGTCCCTCCGCCGCGCTCCATCCCTCGCGGTGATCCAGATCCCAAGGACCGAGAGGATCAGGAAGCCCAGCGGCGTCTTGAGCGCGAGGTCCACGGGATAAAAATACCAGCGCCCGTTCTGGAACACTTCGCCCATCAGAAAGGAGTCGTGACCGAGTCGGACATGGTTCACCACGGCGGCGACCCCGCGAAAACATTCGCCGGGGATAACCATCCCCAGCAGGCCCTTGAGCCAGGTTCGCTCCTCCAGATTCAACCACCCCTTCTCAAGGCAAAAATCGGCGACGGACCAAAGGCTAAAGCGGTAGAGGGCCCAAACCACAAGGTACGAGACCAGCGCGAACACGCCCGCCGATTTGAGGCAAACCCTCCATCCCGGGAACTTCGCGCCCTCGGGCGGGAGGAACCACCGAATCGCGATGATCGCGGCGGCCGACGCCAAACCGAACGGCAAAACCGAAAACTTGGACGCGAAGGCGAGCGAGAAACTCACCGCCAGAAGGATCGCGCGGGACGTTCCGGGATCGTCCAGCCAGCGCGTGAACGCCCAGATGAACCAAAGAAACGTGGCGGTGATCGCCATGTCGGTCGTCGCCACCCCGGCGTGCGCGAGGATGGGGGGAAGGTTCGTGAACAGGAGCAGGGCCCCCAGGGCGGGCCAGACCCCGAACAGCCGCCGACTCCACAACCAGACCCCAATCGAGGCCGCCCAAAATAAGGGGAGAACGCCGGCCCTGGCGGAGGAAAGCGTGCGCTGGTAGTCGTTTTCGGAGAGAAGGATCTCGGTCCCTTGCCTCCAAATGTCGTCCGTCTCTTGATATTCGAGGCCGCGCAGGTGGGGGATGAAGCCGATCAAGATCCGACTGAACGGCCCGTTCGGCGGGTCCGCCGCCGTGGTCCCGTTGCCCCACCACTCCAGGCCGCAGGCGACGTTGACTCCCTCGTCAAACGTGTTGCTCAGGGTCGAATAGGTGTCGACGATGCGTCCCGTCCCAATCGCGATGAGGATCGCGACCAAGACGCCCTCGGCCATTCTCCGGCCTCGAACGCGCCGATCGGGGCTCGGTGGGGTTGGGGATGTCATTGGAGTCCGTTCCTGGTGTGGAGGCCGCGCTTCGATTTCCAAGAAGACGCGAGGCGGGGCCGTGGCTCAACTTCCGTACCGCGCCGCGCGGTCCCGACTTGGACCACGAGCGCGCGCCGGCCGACACGCGGCCCATGCTAAACCCGCCTCGAACGATTTGTCAAACCGCCGTGGCGCGGCTTCGTCGATCGGAGGTTTGTCTCCTTTCGACGCTCCCGCCGACGGACGGAGGGCTCGCGCCCCCCCCGTTCGCCGCTTAAGAGAAATTTTGAACCCTCGATTCGGGACGCTACCCGACTCGCTTCAAGAACGAGACCCGGCCGGTGGCGACCCATTCGGCGACGATGATGTTTCCATCCTTGTCGAAGCAGGCGTCGTGGGGGTGGATGAACTTGCCGTCGGGCCACTGGTCGGGCTGGGTTCGGACTTTGAAGCCGTCGAGGACGCGCTTGGTCCACTCGGGATCGTATCCCAGATGGGTTAGGACCTTGTTGTCCTTGTCCATAAGGGTGATTCGGGCGTGCAGGTCGGGGACGAGCAAAACGTCTCCCCGGATGTCGAAATGGGCCGGGAAGGAGACGTCGCGGTCGTCGCCTTGGTATTGATCGTCGAGGTCGAAATACTGGAGGCGGGCGTTGGCCCGGTCGGCGACGACCAAGCTCGTCGCTCGGCCGGGGCGGTCGTCGATCCAAAGCCCGTGGGGGGTCTTGAAGAGGCCGGGCTCCTCGCCGGTCCCGCCGAAGGTTCGGACCCACTTGGCGTCTTTGTCGTACTTGTGAATATAGTTGGAACCGTAGCCATCGGCGACGTAGAAGCCGCCGTCGGGGGCGAAGGCGACGTTGGTGGGGGCGAACCGGGCCTTGGGGTCGTCGTAGACGTGGGCCTCCGAAGGGGCCTCCTTGATCCAGACGACTTCGCCCTTCAGGTCGGTCTTGACCACGAGGTTCACCGGCATCATGCAGGCGAGGTAAAGGTATTCGACGCCGTCTTCGCGCCTGACGTCGATCCCGTGGCCGCCGCCGTGGTACTCCTTGCCGAACGATCGGACGAACTTGCCGGCGGGATCGAAGACAACGATGGTGTCCTGGGCCCGGTCAGCCGTTTTGGGTTTCGCGGGGCCGGCGCGGTGGGTGACGTAGATGAACCCATCGGCGTCGACGGCCGCGCCGTGGGTTTCGAACCAGCGGATCGAGTCGGGGACTTGAAACCAGTCGTGATGGCACTCGAAGCGGTGCTCGCCGTCGCCGACGATCGGTTTGCGGACGCCCGCCTTGTCGGCGGCGCGGACGAACGGGCCGGTGGAGGCGGAAGCCGCGGCGGCGAGGGTCGCGACGGCGCCTTGTTTGAGGAAATCGCGGCGGTCCATGGTCGGTTCGCTCCCTCAAGGAATTGGCCGCGGCCGGCGGCCGCGGGGTCGATTCCGTCACGGTATCACGGCCGGCGGCCCGGTGAAATGGGCTAGCGGAGAACGTGAGAACGTTGAACCGAAGGGCCGGGATGGGTTCGGCGAGCAAGCCCTCCCGAATCCGCCCCGCGCCAAGCGTCGGCTCGGCGGGAGCCTCGCCCTCCCGGCCATGATCCTGGGCTCGATCGGCCTACCCGTTGACGGGGGCGACCGACCGAGCCGGCCTTCGCCGAATCGGCTACTTCGCCTCCTTCTGAAAATCGCCGGCGGTGACGATCGAGAAGCTTTCGGGGTCGACGTATTTACGGAGCGCTTCGTTGACCGCGGCGGCGTCGAGGTCTTTGACCTTCGCCTCCAGGTCGGCTTCGTAGCTCATGGTCCGGCCGATGAACAGGTGCGAGGCCAGCAGCCCGGCCAGCGCTCCGTCTTCGGCTCGGCTGATCTCCTGGCGTCGGAGGAAGCCTTCCTTGGCCTGCTCGAGTTCGTCTTCGGTGACGCCGTCTTTGAGGAGCCGGTCGATCTCTTCGTCGACTCCGGTTTCGACCTTCTCGCGGTTGGTCGGGTTGTAGATCGCCATGACCATCAGCGAGGCCCGGTCGTCGAGCGAGCCGGCGTTGAACATCGAGGCGGCCGAGTACGACAGACCTCCCTTGCCGCGGAGCCGGTCGGCGATCCGAGACGAGATCGCGCCGCCGCCGAGGATGAAGTTGCCGACGGAGAGCGCGGGGTAGTCGGGGGCGTCGTCCTTCATGGGGAAGACGGTCCCGGCCAGGTACATCGCGTTTTCCTTGTCGGGGGTCTCGATCGTCCGCCGCTCGGGCTTCAGATCCGGCTGATAGGGCCGCTCGATCCGGGCGTAGCTTTGCTCGGCCTTCCAATCCCCCAGGATCTTCTCGAGGATCGGCAGGACCTCGGAGGGCTCGAAGTCGCCGACGATGGCCAGCTCGCCGTGGCCCGCGCCGAGGTATTCCTTGTGGAGCTTGCGAACCTGCTCGACGTCGGTGGCCTTGACCCGCTCAATCTCCTCCTCAATGGTGGGAGTGTAGCGGACGTCGTCGGCCGGGTAGTCGGTCAGGAGCCTTCGGAGCTCGGTGGACGCCAGCGCCGTGGGCTCGGTGCGCGAGGAGTCGAGTCCGGCCAGCTCGGCGTTCTTCATCACCTCGAACTCGTCGGCCGGCAAGAGGGGCTCACGGAGGATCTGGCGGAGGATTTCCAGGGTCGCGGCCAGGTTGGGACGCTTCGTCTGGACCGAGAAGCGGATCGCCCCCGAGCCGCCGCCGCCGTTGATCCGGGCGAAGTTCTTGTCGAGCTCGTCCTGGACCTCTTGTTTGGAGAGTTCCTTGGTGCCGCCTCGGATCATCAGGCCGCCGAGGAAGCTTTCGGCGGAGACCAGCCCCTTGAGGTTCGTTTCATCGCCGTAGCGGAGCGTGAGGCTGAGGTGGACCGACTCGCCCCGGGTCTTCTTGGGCAGGAGGGCGAGCTTGACCCCTTCGATGGCGTCGGGATGCTGGACGCGGGCCTCGATGGCCTCGGGGGCGACGTCGAACGCCTCGCCGGCCTGCTTGGCCTCGCGGCCCTCGTAGTCGGCCACCAGATCGGCGACCTTGGGGGTCTCGGGGATCGGCGAGCGCTCGGGCTTGTCGGTGGGGATGAAGAAGCCGACGGTTCGGTTGCTGGAGTCGAAATACGCCTGGGCGACCTTTTGGACCTCCTCCGGCGTGACCTTTTCAAGCCGGTCGCGGCCGAGGAAGTAAAGCCGCCAGTCTCCCTGCGCGGCCCAGTTGCTGAGCTGAATGGCCAACTGGTTCGGGTTGGACATGCTCATCTCGAAGTGCTTGGCGTAGCTGCGCTGGGCGCGCTCGACCTCCTCGGGCTCCACGCCTTTTTCGGCGACCTCGGCGATTTGTTCGAGGATCAGGTCGCGGACCTCCTCCAACTCGGCCGGGTCTTTGGTGTTGACCTCGGCGTTGATCTCGAAGAGTCCCGGATCGTGGGCGGCCTGGGCGTAGGCCCAAACGCTCGACGCCTTGCCCGACTCGACGAGCGCCTTGTACAAGCGGCCGGAGGGGCGGGAGTCGAGAACTTCGGCCAGGATTTGAAGGGCCGGGAAGTCCGGATGGGGGCCGGCGGGAATGTGGTAAACCAGGCCGACCAGGCCGACGTCGCCCACGCGCCTCAGCGTGACGTTTCGCTCGCCGTCCTGGGGGGGCTCCTCGGTGTAGGTGGCGGGCAGCTCGCGGTCCGGCTTGGGGATCGCGCCAAAGTACTTGAGGATGTACTCGCGGGCCTTCGCCTCGTCGAACTTGCCGGCGACGACGAGCATGGCGTTGTCGGGCTGGTAGAACTTCTTGTAGAAGGCCCGGAGGTTGTCGACGGGCACGCGCTCGATGTCGGAGCGGTTGCCGATGGTCGACTTGCCGTAGTTGTGCCAGTCGTAGGCGGCGGAGGCCAGGCGCTGGGAGAGGACCCGGCCGGGGGAGTTCTCGCCCCGCTCGAACTCGTTGCGGACGACCGAAAACTCGGTCGCCAGGTCCTCGGCCTTGATCGGGCTGTTGACCATTCGGTCGGCCTCGAGCCGGATGGCGAACTCGAGGTTGTCGTCGGAGGCCGGAAGGGTCTCGAAGTAGTTGGTGCGGTCGTTGCTGGTGGTGCCGTTGAACTGCGCCCCGCGCTCCTTGAAGGCGGCCGGGATGTTGGGGTGGTCGGGAGTCCCCTTGAAGACCATGTGCTCAAGCAGGTGGGCCATGCCGGTCTCGCCGTAGCCCTCGTGCCGCGAGCCGACGAAGACGGTCAGGGCGACCGTCACCTTGGGCTGGGAGTCGTCGGGGAAGAGCAAAACCCGCAAGCCGTTGGGCAGTTGGTATTCGGTGATCCCCTCGACCGAGGCGACCTTTTTGAACGCCTCTTGCTCCTCTTGCGCCCTGGCCGGCGCGGGCGCGACCGCCGCGAGCCCCAGGGCCAAGACTAAAATCGGAACCGACGCCCTCGCGAGTCGTTTCGCCGTCGTCAACATGCGTTCCCCTTTTGATAAAAAAACTAATCGCCGTCCCGATGATTCTCGAAATCGCGCGCGGTGATGACGACCTTGTCATCGTCAATCTCAAATTCCTTGATTCCGCGAAGGAACTCGTGGCGCTCGGGATGGTCCTTCAAATCCTTGTCGAATTCCAGGATCACGTTCGGCTGGTCCAGCAGGTCGCGGAACTCCTTGGGCAGGGGCTTGCCGCCGACGCTCACGGAGTCGATCCGCATGGTCAGGGCTCCGTCGTCGATCTCGGCCTCGATGTCGGCCTCGCCGTTGAGGTAGCGACCGCGCGTGAGGCTTGTCTCGAACAAGTCGTCCAGCGGGAGGCTGAACTTCGCCTGGATCTTGTCGTCGGCGATTCTCATATAAACGTGGTCCTTGAGCTTCGGCGATTCCTGAATCAAGGCGTTCAGGTCGTCGCCGTCGAGGACCAAGGGTTCGGTTGGCCGCCGGGCCTCCACCGCCTCGCGGAAGGCCTGGAACCGTTCGACCGCGGCCCGACGCCGCTCCTCCGGGATGTTGGCCTTGGGGATCTCGACCGGCTCGCCGGAGGTGAACAGCTCAAAATAACGCATCGCGGTTCGATGCATCAGGAACGCGCCGAGGGCCAACGCCAACATCAGAAGCCCGAACGCGGTGGCGCTGAAGACGCAGCCGTAAAAGACGCATCCCCGGCCCTTCGTCGGCGACGCGCCGCCTTCCCCCGGCGGAAACTGAGACGAGTCGAGAAGTTCGGGGTCGTAGGTCGCCATGCGTCTCTCGGGCCGGGCCCAACCGCGCCGCGCCGGCCTTGTCCGGGCCGCGGCGTTTCCTCAAATCTTCGTCGATGATGGGGCCGAAGGGAAGAGGCGAGGAGTTTGAGGGAAAAAGAAGGGGAAGCGGCCGTTCTGAGAGAGGCTTCCGCCAAGCATCCTTCTCCCCCCCGGGAGAAGGTGGCCGCGCGCAACAAAAAGGGGAGCGCGACCCGCGCCGCGATCCCCCTTTCGATCAACTCGATCAACGAAATCGGCTCGACTTAGATCAACTGGGTGTAGCCCGGGATCGGCACGGGGGCGACGGGCAGGGGGTCGGGGCCGAACTCGTACTTGGCGGGGCTGAGGTCCTCCTGGGATTCGAGGATCTGCTCGGGGGTGACGACCTCGCCCGTGTAGGCGGCCATTCGACCCATGATGCCCAGAAGCGTCGAATGCGCGGCCTGCTCGCCGTTGTTGATGATCTGGCCGGCGCGGAGGGCGGCGTACATTTCGTCATGCTCGTTTTGATACATGTCGAAACTCCTCCTGCCGTCGGCGGCTCGGAACCGCCACTTGTTCTTTCCGCTGATGCTGTTGCCGAAGACGTCGCACACGCCGTCGCTGCCCAGGATGTAGTCTTTGACGCGGTTGGCGGTGTTGACCCAGTGGCGGCACTGGTGGTAGCCCCGAACGTCGTTCGGGTACTCGTAGACGATCGAGAAGTGATCGTAGATGTTGCCGTACTTCGGATCGGTGCGGGTCTGCCGGCCGCCGACGCCGAAGCAGCGCTCGGGGAGCTTGTCTCCCAGGGCCCAGGCCATCGTGTCGATGGCGTGGATGGCCTGTTCGACGATGTGGTCGCCCGAAAGCCAGTTGTAGTAGTACCAGTTGCGCTGCTGGTACTCCATGTCCGACGAGCATTCCTCGCGGGTCTTGCGGGGCTCCCAAACGCCCTGCGAGTTGTACGTCGTTTCGACGGCCCGGATGTCGCCGATCTGGCCGTCGAAGACCTGCTTCATGGTCTCCCGGCGCGGGATGTGGTAGCGCCAGCAGAAGCCGTTGACCACCATCAGGTTCTTCTCTTTGGCGTCCTGAACGGCCTTCAGGAACTTGCGGAGGCCCGGCCCGTCGACGGCCATCGGCTTCTCGACGAACGTGTGCACGCCCTTCTCGACGGCGTAGGCCATGTGCATCGGCCGGAAGTGGGGCGTGGTGGCGAGGATCGCCACGTCGACCTGGTCGATCACCTGCTTGTAGGCGTCAAACCCGGTGTAGATCCGGTCGTCGGTGATCTCGACCCGCGAGCCGACCGCCGAACCTCGGAGCGCCGAGAGGCTCTCTTGGGCCCGATCGCCGAACAGGTCGGCGATGGCGACCAGCCGCGTCCCCTTGTCGGCCGTGAGGGCCTGCTCGGCGGCGCCGGTGCCCCGCCCCCCCGAGCCCACCAAACCAACCTTGAT
>Ga0180220_1002967_pt1 | contig 10255 bp, 6 predicted proteins | sample eDN5th37CBELigBY_FD_151335 | JGI IMG/M metagenome (GOLD analysis project Ga0180220, IMG submission 151335) | Enriched backyard soil microbial communities from Emeryville, California, USA - eDNA 5th pass 37_C BE-Lig BY (version 2) (version 2) | ecosystem: Environmental > Terrestrial > Soil >... | reverse complement strand
ACGCGATCTCCCACGGCCACGTGCGTGACGCCTGGTCCCACGGCCTCGACGACGCCGGCCGCTTCATGCCCGGGCACGAGTGGCAGCGTGCCGGCGTACAGGCCCGTGCGCTCATATACATCGATGAAGTTCAGGCCGATTGCGCTGTGACGCAAACGGACCTCGCCGCGGCCGGGCGCACCGACCTCGACAGCCTCCCAGCGCAGGACCTCCGGACCACCGTAGCCGTGTATGCGAATTGCGTGAGCCATGCGTTCAGTCTAGCGCATGTGCGCTGGTGCACGCGCGCCCTGGTCGCCCGCTCGAATCAAAGCGCCTGATCGTCCGCTTCGCCGGTACGGATGCGCAGCACGCGCTCCAGGTCGGTAATGAAGATCTTGCCGTCACCGACCTTGCCGGTCTTCGCCGCATTGATGATCGCCTCGACCACCTGGTCCACGAGCGCGTCCTGTACGGCGACCTCGATACGCGTCTTGGGCACGAAATCGACGACGTACTCGGCACCGCGGTAGAGCTCGGTGTGGCCGCGCTGGCGCCCGAAGCCCTTCACTTCCGTGACCGTCATGCCCGAAACGCCGATTTCCGACAGCGCGGCGCGCACATCGTCGAGTTTGAACGGCTTGATGATCGCGCTGATGAGTTTCATGCCTCGTCACTCCTGTTATCGAAATGCGCCCCGCCTCGCGCAAGCTGCGCGCCGGTCGGGTGGGATCGACACCGGGTCGATCGGCCCTGCTCGATCGAGTCCGCTCGATCGAGTCCGCTCGATCGAGTCCGCTCGATGGACCGATGCACCTTCTGTGCCGCACCGCCCGACAGCCGCCACACGCACGACTTTCCGCGCGCAGGTCGCACGGCGTGCCGGACAGCCACCGGAATCGGCTTCCGGACCACGTCATTGCGCACCAGTTTAGCGCGCCGCGCACGCCAAGCGATCGGCTTTGGTGCATGAGAACCCGTTCGCGTCCTGCACAGGAGCTTGACCTGGTTCCTTGTTGCACGGGCGCCCCTGTGCGAAAAGGTGCGCCACTTTCCGGGGTGGGATTCATTATGTGGGCTCGCAGAGAGGCCGGCGCTGCCGTGCGCGGCGGCTGTCTCCTCGCCGTCATCTTGTGGTTCGCGTCTGCGCCGGCGCCGGCGGCCGAAGCGTCCGGCGGCACTCGCGTGCTGTACCTCGAGCGCTTGCCGGCGCTGACCGTGGCGAGCCCGAGCGCGCGCCCGAGCGGCGCGGGCAAAGCCGCCGTCGCCGCCGACGTCCGCGCTTTGAGCTTCCAGGCCTACGGCCGCCAGTTCGAGCTGTCGCTCGAGCCGAACGCCGGTCTCGCAGCGATCGTGGAGGACACCTCCTCCCCATCCGCCGCGACGTCCCCGGCAGGCTCCGCCCTGACGCCCTTGCAGAAGGCCGGCATGGAATCTCGGCAAGGATCCTTGCAGCTCTACCGCGGCCACGTCGACGGGAGCGAGCGCTCCTGGGTGCGTCTTGCGCTGAAGGACGGTATTGCTCGGGGCATGATCTGGGACGGCGTGGATCTATACGTGATCGAGCCCGCCGCGGGGCGGGAAGACCTGCCCCCGGCGACCTCGCCCGGCAGTGCATCCGCAACGCCGGCGGATGACGCGAACGTCATCTTCCGGCTCGCAGACGTGCTGATGGATGCGGGCGCCGCCTCATGTGCGACCGAGGAGACCGCGCCTGACGCGATCGGCGTGAGCGGCAAACAGGCGTACGGTGCGCTCGTGCAGGAGCTGAAGGGCTCGCCGGCGATCATGCAGGCGGCCGGCGCAGCGCGACGACTCACGATATCCGCGATCGGTGACACACGGTTCCTGCACCGCTACGGCGGGCTGCAGGCTGCACGGGAGGCGATCCTCGCTCGCCTCAACAACGTGGACGGCATCTTCAGCGCTCAGCTCGGCATCGAGATTCACGTGGAGGGAGTGTTCGTCAACGAGGCCGGCAGTGATCCGCTCTCCGACGCGACCTCACCGAATGCACTGCTGACGGAGCTCGGCAAGTTGCGCAAGCGATCCCCGGAGCTGCGCTCCAGCGGCTTGACCCACCTGTTCACCGGCCGCGACCTGGCTGGGACCACGATCGGCATAGCCTATGTCGGCGCGCTGTGCGCGCCCGAACATGGCGCCGGCCTCACGCAGACGCTCAACGCATGGCGGGACTCCCTGGTCGCCGCACACGAGATCGGCCACAACTTCGGCGCGGATCATGACGGCGATCCGCAAGGCAATTGCGCCGCCGCGCCATCGGGATTTCTGATGGCGGCCAGCGTCAACGGCTCGGAGGTATTCTCGCAATGCAGCCTGGAGCGCATGCGGGCACAAATCCAGACGGCGAGCTGCATCACGAACCTGCCGCCTGCGAACGTCGGCGTGCCGCGCGATCTGGGCACGGTGCGCGGGCCGCTCGCGGCGCCGTTCGACTGGCGGATCGACGTGACGAACGCGGGCGGGCTGAGCGCACTGGACGTGCGGGCCGATCTGTTCCTGCCGCCGGCCATGTCGGTCGAAGACGCGTACGTCAGCGGCGGCACGTGCGTCAGCGGCGCCGGCGTGGTCCAGTGCCAGCTCGGTGAGGTCCCGGGCAGCGCAATGCGCACGATACATCTGCGCTTGCGCAGCGAGCTCGCAGGCTCGAGCCCGATCTCGATCTGGTTGTCGTCGCAGCGGGACTCGACCTTGTCGAACAACCGCGGCGTGGGCACGGTCGTGATCGCTCCGCAGGCGGACCTGGCGGTGCACCTGAGCGGTCCCGCCTCGGCCACCGTAGCGCAAGCGTTTCCGATCGATTTCACGATCATGAATCTGACCTCGACCGACGCCACCGGAGTCGAGGTGACCTTCGAGCTGCCGCAAAGCGCGACCCTCGCCGCAGTCAGCCTCGCGAACGGCGAGTGCGGACCGCTGGACGCAGGAAGCCAGGAGTCTCGCGGCGGCCGCGTACGCTGCACGCTTCCTACGTTGGTCGGGAATGGACACGCGATCGGCCGTCTGTCGCTGCAGCCCTCGGTGCCGGGCGGCGCAGTCGTGCAGGCCGGCGTCTCCGGCGCTTACATGGACCCGAACGCGGCGAACGACCGTGCCGAACTGGCCGTCAGCATCGAAGGTATGCCGGTGGCCGCCGTGCAGGCCAGCGGCTCCGGCGGGGGCGGCGCACTGGGTCTCGGCTGGCTGCTGGGACTGGCGGGGCTTGCGGGCGTCGGGGCCGCGCGGCGGGGCGGACGGCCGTCGGGGCGTCCGGCCGCTACGACCGGCACTTGATTTCGAGCACGGCCGCCTTCAAGTTTCGAGCTCGGATCCGGGCCCGGACCGAGCCCCGCCCTCTGCGCCACAGCCGAACGTATGGACTACAAGGACTACTACCAGATCATGGGCGTCGCCCGCGACGCCAGCCAAGAGGACATCAAGCGCGCCTATCGTCGGCTTGCGCGCAAGTTTCATCCGGACGTGAGCAAGGAGGCGAACGCAGAGGCCAGGTTCAAGGAGGTGCAGGAAGCGTACGAGGTGCTGAAGGATCCCGAGAAGCGCGTCGCGTACGATCAGCTCGGCAGCAACTGGCGCTCCGGCCAGGAGTTTCGCCCGCCGCCCGACTGGGGCCGGGACTTCGAGTTCTCGACGTCCTCGTTCGGGTCGGCGCAGGACGGCGGGTTCAGCGATTTCTTCTCGTCCTTGTTCGGCCAGCGCAGTCCGTTCGGTGGCGCGCGCGGCGGCGCAGGGTCACGCGGGTTCGCGGCCGCGGGAGAGGACCACGTCGCGAAGATCCAGATCGACCTCGAGGACGCATTTCGCGGCGGCTCGCACACGGTCGAGCTGAAATCGCCACAGCTCGGTGCGGATGGCCGGGTTGCGGTCAAGCCGCGCACGTTGAAAGTGATGATTCCCCCAGGCGTCGTGGAAGGCCAGCGCATCCGACTCGCAGGTCAGGGCAGCGCAGGCATCGGCGGCGGTCCGGCGGGAGACCTGTATCTCGAGATCGGCTTTCGTCCCCATCGACTGTTCAGAGTCGAAGGACGTGACGTCACACTCGATCTGCCGATCGCTCCGTGGGAAGCCGCGCTCGGCGCGACCGTGCAAACTCCGACGCTCGCAGGTCCGGTCGATCTGCGCATCCCGCCGAACGCGAAAGGCGGACAGCGCCTGCGGCTGCGAGGGCGCGGCCTGCCCGGCTCGACGCCGGGAGATCAGTACGTCGTGCTGAACGTCGTCGTGCCACCGGCCGACACGCCGCAGGCACGCGCGTTCTACGAGCAGATGCGCCGCGAGCTGCCGTTCGATCCGAGGGAAGGCCTGACTCATCGAGCTCACTGAGGTCGAGCTCACTGAGGTCGAGTGCACCGACGTCGAGCGCACCGACGTCGGCAACCGTTTCGATCGGGTTGCGCTGCCGCGCGTCAGCGACGTTCAGTGCTTCACTTCCGCTTCGGCGTGATCGATGAGATAGGCGACGCGCCGCAGGATGGACACGTCCATGCGTGGCCTCTCGATGAAGTCGACGGCGCCTTCGCGTATCGCGTTCACGGCCGCCGCCACGTCCGACTCCTCGCCGAGCAGAATGACCGGGGGCGCTCCCCTCGCGGCGCGCAGACGACGCAGCAGATCGAGCCCCGACATGCCGGGCAACGCCATGTCGGTGATCAGACAGCCATGATCATCGCCGCGTGCCGCCAGGTAGCTTTCCGCGCTGTCAAAGACGCGAACCTCGGCATCCAGAGAGCTGAGCAGCAAGCGCAGGGCGCCGCGTGCCGAGGCGTCGGCTTCGACTACTGCAACGATGGGACGAGTGGGAACCACGGACTAGGTGAAGAGGAAAAACCGCAAGAGGGAAGAAGAGCGATGGATACACCTGTCGAGCGTGGCTGCATGGGACGCATATTTCGTCCCCGTCCTGCCCGGGAGAAGTTCGCACTTGTACCTAAACGCGCACGTGTCGACAGAAGTCGGCACGCGTGCTGCTCGCGTCGAGGAAATGCCGCTAGGCACTTCGGGTTACGCTTCTAAGGATTACTCCTCACCCGGCGCCGCGACCGCGTCGGCGACGCGGTCGCATGCGCGCCCGTGCCTCGCGTCAAACCTGGCCGACTTCGAGCACCATACGCACGAGGTGCGCCAGCGAGGAGGCCTGCATTTTCTCCATGACTCGCGCGCGATGGATCTCGACCGTGCGCTGACTCAGATTGAGGTCGCCGGCGATCACCTTGTTCGCCTTGCCGTGCACCACGAGATCCAGCACTTCGCGCTCGCGCGGCGTGAGCGTTTCGAGGCGTCTGCGTATGTCGTTGCGCTCGCCGAGGGCAGCGCGGTTGGCGCCGTCCTTCTCCAGCGCCTGATTGATGCGATCGATGAGATCCTGGTCGCGAAAAGGTTTCTGTATGAAGTCGACGGCGCCCGCCTGCATCGCCTCGACCGCCATCGGCACGTCGCCGTGGCCCGTGATGAAGATGATCGGGAGTATCGAGTGTTTCTCGTTGAGCTTCTGCTGCAATTCGAGCCCCGACATGCCGGGCATGCGGATGTCGAGCACGAGACACCCTGGCCGATCCTCGCCGTAGCCCTCCAGAAATTCCTGGGCAGATGCGTAGGTCTCCACCGCCTGCCCCACCGAGCGCAGCAGCAGCTTCAGCGCGTCGCGTACTGCGGCGTCGTCATCCACGATGAAGATGGTCGGACGCGCAGTATTAGAATTTCCCCGCATGATCATCCCCCTGCTGTCGCCGGAACTGCCGGCAAGGTAAAAAAGAAGCGCGCTCCGCCCCCAGGATTGGCGCTGCACCATAGTTTGCCGCCATGTGCGCGCACGATCGAGCGGCTGATCGATAACCCCAGTCCCGTACCCCCGGGCTTCGTCGTGAAGAACGGATTGAACAGCTCGGCGACCGCCAACGCGTCCACGCCCGTGCCGCGATCGGCGACCATGAACTCGATGTCGCCCTCGGCGTCGATGTCGGTGCGCAGCACGATCTCGCGCCTGCCTTCGGGCACCTCGAGCATGGCATCGATGCTGTTGCGTACCAGGTTCAGAATCACCTGCTGGATCTGCACGGCGTCGGCCTGCACCTGCGGTGCGCTTGCACAGCGCTGCAGAACGATGCGTACACCATGGTGGCGCGCATCGGTCTGCGCGAGCATGAGCACGTCGTCCAGCAGCCGGTTCGCGTCCAGCAGCTCGCGACGCACTTCCCGATTCTTGACGAAGCTGCGCAAACGCCGGATCACCTCGCCCGCCCGCAGCGCCTGCGCACCGATGTGGTCGAGCGCCGCTGCGATCTCCTCTTTGCTGGAATCACCGCAGGCGATCAGGCGCTGGCAAGCCTGCGCATAGGTTGCGATCGCAGTGAGCGGCTGGTTCACTTCGTGGGCGATGCCCGCGGCCATTTCGCCCATCGTGGAGATGCGGCCGAAGTGCGCGATGCGATCCTGCATCTGTTTCGCCTCGTCTTCGGCGCGCCGTCGGTCGGTGATGTCGTGCAGGGTACCGACCTCGCGCACGATGCGCCCGTCCGAAGCGCGCGAGGTCTGCGCGATGTGATGCACGTGCCTGACCGATCCGTCCGGCTGCAGCACCCGGTACTCGATGTCCATCGAACGTCCTGTCGAGTGCAGATCGGCGCGGGCTTGCATCCAGCGTGCACGATCGGAGGGATGGACCATCTGCTCGAGGTAATCGTAGACGCCGATGTACGGCTCGCCGTAGCGCCGGCCCAGCACGCGATAAAGATGCGGCGACCAGTAGTCCTCGAACTTTCCGTCGTAGTGCACGACGTAATTGCCGAGGTTGGCGATCTCCTGGGCGATCGTGAGCTGTCCCTCACTGCGTCGCAGGGCCTCCTCCGCATTGCGCCTGACGGTGACGTCGCGGATGAAGCCGACGTAGCGCGGCGGATCCGTGCCCTGCACGCGGCCCACCGCCAGCTCGGCGGAGAACTCGCTGCCGTCGCTGCGTTTGGCGAGCAGTTCGCGGCCGATGCCGATGATGCGCGGCTCGCCGGCTTCGATGTAGTGGCGCAGGTAGTCGTCCTGCTGCGAACGATAGGGCTCGGGCAACAGCAGGTTGACCTTCAAGCCGATCACTTCCTGCTCGTTGTAGCCGAACATGCGCTCGCCGGCATGGTTCAGCAGCTCGATGCGGCCTTCATGGTCGAACAGCACGACAGCATCGACAGCCGCGTCCAGCACGGCTTGAAATTCCCGCTCCAGCCGATGCGCGCGCTCTTCCTGAGGCTCGGCGACTCGCAGCAGCGTCATGCAGCCATTCTAGCGAAGGCCGCACGAAAAAAGCTCTACGTCGTCGAGCTGGATCGCCGTGCTCGAATGACCGGCGCTCGCGCGGAACGGCGGATGCGGCCGGTGCCGGTGTGGCGGCTGCCTCAGGTCAGTCGGCCGTCCCCTCGCCTTCGGGTGCCCGCTCGCTTGCCGGGCCGAGCACGACCAGCAGATCCTTGGCCTCGATCGCCTCCCCTGGCCGGGTCAGCACCTCGACCACGGTCGCGTCGCGCTCGGCACATACCGAGGTTTCCATCTTCATGGCCTCGATCGTGACGAGCACGTCGCCACGGGCGACGCGCTGGCCGGCCTCCACGGCCACGCTCGCGACCGTGCCGGGCATCGGCGCGGGGACGTGGGCGGCATCGCCCGGGTCGGCTTTGGGGCGTGGGGGGGTCAACGCGACCTGGCTGCGATCCGGCACCTTGACCGAGCGGGGTTGACCGTTGAGCTCGAAGAACACCGTGCGTGTGCCATCCTCGTGCGCGTCGCTGACCGCGACGAAGCGCACGATCAGGGTCTTGCCGCGCTCGATGTCCACACTCACCTCCTCGCCGGGCTCCATGCCGTAGAAGAACAGCGCGGTAGGCAGGGCGCTGACGCGCCCGTACTCCAGACGGTTCTGCATGTAGTCGAGGAATACCTTCGGATACATGAGATACGAGGCAAGCTCCTCGTCCGTGATGTCTCGCCAGGTCCGGGTCCGCACTTCGGCACGGACCTGGCTCAGGTCGACGGGCGCCAGCACCTCCCCTGGCCGCACGTGCAGCGGCGTTGCGCCCTTCAGTACCTTGTTCTGCAGCCCCGGCGGGAACCCCCCCTGCGGCTGGCCCAGATCGCCCCGGAACAGCGAGACGACCGATTCGGGGAAAGCGACCTCGGTCTGCGGATCGGTCACCTGGGCCGCGCTCAGACCGCTGCTCACCATCATGAGCGCCATGTCGCCGACGACCTTGGAGGTCGGTGTCACCTTGACGATGTCGCCGAACATCTCGTTGACGTCGGCGTACGCGCGTGCAACCTCCGGCCAGCGCACGTCGTCGATACCCAGGGCGCGGGCCTGCTCGCGCAGGTTCGTGAACTGCCCGCCCGGCATGCCGTGCACGTACACTTCCGAGGCGCCGGAGCGCAGGTCACTCTCGAAGGCGGCGTAGCAGCGGCGCACCTGCTCCCAATAGCCGGACAGGATGCGTAGATTGTCGGCATTCAGGCCCGAGTCGCGCGGGCCGTGGCGCAGCGCCTCGACGATCGAGCCGAGGTTCGGCTGTGAAGTCAGGCCGCTCATCGCATCGATCGCACCATCGACGGCGTCCGCGCCGGCCTCTACGGCAGCGAGCACGCTCGCCGCGGAGATGCCGCTGGTGTCGTGCGTGTGGAAGTGCACCGGCAGACCGATCTCCTCCTTGAGCGCCTTGACGAGCACGTACGCGGCGCGTGGCTGGCACAGCCCGGCCATGTCCTTGATGCCCAGGATGTGGGCACCCGCCGCACGCAGTTCGCGTGCCAACGACAGGTAGTACTTGAGATCGTACTTCGTCTGGCGAGGGTCCGACAGGTTGCCGGTATAGCAGATCGCCGCCTCGCACAACTTGCCGGCGCGGCGTACCGCGTCGATCGACACGCGCATGTTGTCGACCCAATTCAGCGAGTCGAAGACGCGGAACAGGTCGATGCCGGCACCGGCCGCCTGCTCGATGAAATAGCGCACCACGTTGTCGGGATAATTCATATAGCCGACCGCATTCGCGGAGCGCAGCAGCATCTGCAGCAGCAGGTTCGGCATCGCCTCGCGCAGCTCGTGCAGGCGCTCCCACGGGCACTCGTTCAGGAACCGCATCGCCACGTCGAACGTCGCCCCGCCCCAGCATTCGACCGAGAACAGGTCCGGCAGGAGACCGGCGTAGTAGGGCGCGATGGCGCGCATGTCGTGGGTTCGAAAGCGCGTCGCGAGCAGCGACTGGTGCGCATCGCGCATCGTCGTGTCGGTCAGCAGCACCCGCTGCTGACCGAGCATCCAAGCGGCGAATGCTTCGGGTCCCAGCTCGTCGAGCTTCTGCTTCGTGCCGGCGGGCGGCGGCGGAAGCGCGACTTCCGGCAGCTTGGGCGGCGCGAGGCGCACCGGTCGCGGCCGGCCCCGGACCTGGGCGTTGCCGTTGACGACGACGTCGCCGATGAAGTTCAGCAGGCGGCTCGCGCGGTCCCGTCTGCGCGGGAACTGGAACAGCTCCGGCGTCTCGTCGATGAAGCGGGTCGTGTACTGCGCGGAGGCGAACTGCGGGTGCATGATGAGCTGGTCGAGAAAGCGCAGGTTCGTCACGACGCCGCGCACGCGAAATTCCCCCAATGCCCGATGCATGCGTGCGATCGTCTGCTCCGGCGTCGTGGACCACGCAGTCACCTTCACGAGCAGAGAATCGTACGAGCGGGTGATGATCGCGCCGGAGTATGCAGTCCCGGCGTCGAGCCGGATGCCGAAGCCCGCAGGGCTGCGGTACGCGGAGATGCGCCCGTAATCGGGAATGAAGTTGTTTTCGGGATCTTCGGTCGTGACGCGGCATTGCATGGCGTAGCCGTTCAGGTGGATGTCCTGCTGCTTCGGCACCCCACTCTCTACCGTGCCGATCGCCGCGCCCTCGGCAATGCGTATCTGCGCCCGCACGATGTCGACCCCCGTGACCGCTTCGGTGACGGTGTGCTCGACCTGTACGCGCGGATTGACCTCGATGAAATAGAACTTGCCAGTGTCGGCGTCCTGCAGGAACTCGACCGTGCCCGCGTTCAGGTAGCGCACGGCGCGCCCGATCTTCAGGGCCTCCTCGCACAGCGCATGCCGCTGCTCGTCGCTCAAGAACGTCGCGGGCGCACGCTCGATGACCTTCTGGTTGCGACGCTGGACCGTGCAGTCGCGCTCGTACAGATGCACCAGGTTGCCGTGCGCGTCGCCAAGGAGCTGCACCTCGATGTGCCGCGCCCGCCGCACGAG
>Ga0180220_1002966_pt1 | contig 10268 bp, 5 predicted proteins | sample eDN5th37CBELigBY_FD_151335 | JGI IMG/M metagenome (GOLD analysis project Ga0180220, IMG submission 151335) | Enriched backyard soil microbial communities from Emeryville, California, USA - eDNA 5th pass 37_C BE-Lig BY (version 2) (version 2) | ecosystem: Environmental > Terrestrial > Soil >... | reverse complement strand
GTCCAGCGCCGTCCATTCCGACAGCGTGGAAAAGACGCGGTTCGACATGTTGGCCGCCGCCGCGCGCGTATAGGTCAGGCACAGGATTTTCGACGGCTCGGTGCCGCGCAGCAGAAGCCGGATGACGCGCTGGGCCAGCACATGCGTCTTGCCGGAGCCGGCATTGGCCGATACCCAGGCCGAATTGGCCGGGTCGGAGGCACGCGCCTGCGCAAGTGCTGTGTCGGTGGGGATCGGATATTTCATTCCTCTCCCCCTTCGCCGGCACCGTCGCCGCCGGCCGACCATTCCAGCACGCGCGCCAGATGGTCGTAGTCGCCATCCGTCTCGCCCTCGCGGAAGGGCAGTGCCCGTGACAGATAGCCGGTGGCCGGATTGGCGTAATGGTAGAGCAGCTTTTCCAGCCGCGCCCACGCATCCTCGCCAAGCTCCGTGCCGGAGCGGATCGTCTTGCCGTGCCTGAGGATGGATTCCTGTTCCACCTCGCCATTGGCGCGCAGGCGGATGAAGGCGAGGTCCGCCGGCTCGCGGCTGCCGAGATCGCGGAAGCTGCCACGCCTCAGCAGTGCGGCTTCCAGGGCGAGTTGCGGTGCAAGCAGCGTGTGCGCCTGCACCTTGGAGGGCGAGGAACCCGTCTTGTAGTCGAGAATGTCGGCCATGTTGCCGGTGAGAAGATCAACACGGTCGGCATAGCCGGACAGCGTGACGCCGGTGCCGCCGACAACCGTCTTTTCCGCCCGCGCCTCGGCATGGCGCGAGAGCACGTCGAAGCGGTCACGCTCCCATGCGATGACGTTCGCCGCCATCGTCTCGAAACGCGGCCACCACACCGCCTCGACATCCTGGGGCAGTTCGGCTTCGGCGAAACAGTCGCGGCCGGCCTGCACCAGCTTTTCGAGTGCATCCGGAGCGGCAGGATCAGCCTCTGTAGAAAAGCGGTGCAGGATGGCGTGGAACAGCGTGCCGCGCTCGGCCGCGCCCGGATCGCGGATCACCGGATCGAGCGCATGAAGGCCGAGGATGCGGCGCGCATAGACGGCGTAGGGATCGCGCCGCAGCGTCTCTATCTCCGTAACCGAAAAATGCTTCGGGCGCACGTCTACGGGTGGCACGGGGCAGGGGCGTGGTGCGAATTCCACGCGTGGCGCTTCATCCAGCGTGCGCGCCCATGAAAGCAGTTGCTCGCCGCGCCGGCGCATGACGGCGGCATGGTCTTTGCCGGTGAAGGTGAGCAGACGTTGCAGCCAGCGCGATGGCACGGCCGGCGCGTCGCCCGAGCGCAACGCCCGCGCCAGCACCACCTTTGGCGCGCCCATCGCCATCTGGAAATCATGGGCGGCAAGGCCGATGCGCCGCTCCGGCGGCTCGAGATCGAGCCCGCCCTTCATCAGCCGCGACATGAAACGGTCGCTCTCCGGCTTGCGCGGCCACACCCCTTCGTTGAGGCCGCCGACCACCAGCGTGTCGACATGCTGGAGCCGCGCCTCCAGCGCGCCCCATATGGCAATAGTGCGGTCGGTGCCCTGCCGCGGCTTTACCGTTTCGGGGGCGAGCAGAGCGTCGAGCACGTCCGGCCATTCGTCCGCGCCGAAGGCGAAGGGCGATTGCGCCGCCACCAGATCGCGCAGCACCTGCGCCAGCTTCTGGCCGGCATCGCCGGCATAAAGGGCGGTGACGCTGCCGTCGGCATGGCGGCCCAGAGCTTCCAGCGCCTTCGTGCTCGCCTCTGCGAACTGGGGCACGCCAAGATCGGAGCGTTCGCGCAGTTCGAGCAGCGGGCCGAGCGCCTCGACAAGCCGCTGGACGATGGCGATCGCGTCCGCGATGCGCCGCGCTGGAAAGCGCGTGAACCAGAACGGCTCGCGCCCGCCGTCGCCGGGATCGGCCAGACGCCGCTCGAACAGGTCGGCTAAGGTGGCGATGTCGGGGCGCCCTGTGCCGCCGCGCAAGGCGGCAAGCTCGATCAGTTCGGCCGCATGGCGCACGGGCGCGCGCTCCAGCCCCAGCGAAAGCAGCGGGTGCTTGACCAGCGCCAGCAGCGGCAGCGGATCGCCGGGGTGGAAGGCGGCCTGTACCGCAAGGCGCAGCAGGGCGGCGGGCGGCGTGTTGGCGAGCGGCGTGCCGCCGGAATCGTCGGCCGTGATGCCGAAGCGCAGCAATTCGGCCGAGACGCGCCGGGCAAGCGCCCGGTCGCCCGTCACCAACGCGGCGCGCTTGCCTGGAACCCTCACGGCATGGCGCAGTGCCACGGCAATCGCGGTGGCCTCGTCGCGCTCGTTCGGCGCTTCCAGCACGGTCACGCCTTCGAGGGCTGCCGCCATGTCGGCATCGCCGAAGCCTGCGCGCGTCTGCGGCCACAATTCGGTGGTGTCAGCCGGGCGCAGCGCTTCGCCGACGATCAGGTTGCGGAGGCCAAGCGCGGATGATGGCGTGCCAAGCGGCGTGATCTCGTCGCGGGCGATGCCGATCTTGCCCGCCAGCTTGACGAGGCCGTACTGCGGATGGCCGAGCAGCGCCGGCCGCGCCTCCGGGGCGGAGATGGCGGCCAGCGAAGCAGCATCGAGCGCGGCGTCGAAGCCCGGCAGCACCACCGCGCCATTCGGCAAGCGGGAGATGACCTTCAGCAGTTCCGCCGTGGCGGGGATCGAGCCGGTCGAGCCGGCGGCGATGACCGGGCCGGCGGGCGGTTTGCGCAGCAGGCGCTCGGCCTCGAAGCGAATCAGCGCGCTGCGATGGGCGGCGGGGTTGGAACGGTCGCGCTCGGCAAGGATGAGCGGCCAGTGCTGGCTGGCGATGCCGAGGAAATCCAGCGTCACCTGCCACCAGCCGGCAAGGTTGCCGGTGACGAGATCGGAAAGCTTCGCCCAGTCGGAGCCTTCCGTCTCCACCTCGTCCATCAGTTCGGCCAGGTCCCGCGCCAGCCAGATGGCGTCGGCGGCCGAGGCCGGCACCATGATTTCCTCCGCGAAGCGTGCTGCCACTTCGGCCGGCAGGCGCTGCTTCCACGCCCGCACCAACACGGCGAGCAGCAGCAGCCTTTCCGTCGAGGCGATGGGCGGGGCAAGGTCGAGCGCGGCTGCGCTTTCCGGCGCACCGGTCTCGAACAGCGCCTCGTCCTCGTCGAACTCGCCGAGCGGCCGCACCGTGGGCAGGATGGCGGCCCGCCCGCCCATCAGCTCCATGAACTCGGTGCGCAGCGCGCGCGCCGCGCGCCGCGTCGGCACATAGATGGTGACGTCGGCCAGCACCAGCGGGTCGCCGTCGAAGCGGAAATCGGGAACCAGCGTGCCCGAAAGCAGCGCCTCGGCCAGTGTCGGCAGGAAAGGCGCTCCGGGCGGGATCGAGAAGACGCGTGGCGCGCTTCTCATGCCGCCCCGGCCGGGAATTTCCGGATGGCCGCTTCGGCCGGTGCGATGGCATCCGGCGTGCCGACCGTGATCCAGTGGCCGTTCATCGCCATGCCGAACAGGCGGCCGGCGGCAATAGTGCGGTCGAAATAGAGGTTGAGCGAATGCGGCTCCGCTTCCGCGTCGGCGAAGATACGCGGATGGATGATGCCCGCGCCGCCATAGATCAGGCCTGCGGGGTCGCCCTTGGCGCGGGCAAGACGGCCGTCTTCACCGAGCAGGAAATCGGTGCTGCCGCTGTGACCGGTGGCGTTCGCCGGATCGGCGAGCATGAGCAATATGTCCATGCGCCCATCGTCCCACGTCGCGGCCAGACGCTCAAGCTCGGGCGTGCCGCGCTCAATCCAGAAGGTATCGGCATTGAGGATGTAGAACGGATCGGGTTCCAGTTCCGGCAGCGCCTTGACGATGCCGCCGGCGGAATCGAGCAGCCTCTCGCTTTCGTCGGAAATGACGATGCGCGGACTGGTGCGTCCTGCAACATGCGCCGCGATCATATGGCCGAGATGGTGCACATTCACCACTGCCTTTTCCACACCGGCATCGGCCAGCGCATCCAGTCCCCTGTCGAGCAGGGTGCGGCCGGCGATCTCCACCAGCGGCTTCGGCAGCGTGTCGGTGATCGGGCGCATGCGCGTGCCGAGCCCGGCGGCGAGCACCATCGCATTTGTCGGACCCGTCACAGTTCGCGCTCCTCCAGAAAGCCCTGTTCTTCATAGAAGGCGCGCAGGGAAGCCAGCGCCGGATGGGCGAGCGCGCGGCGCAGATAGTCGCGGATGCGGGGCAGGTGCTTGAGATAGCCGGGCTTGCCGTCGCGGCGGTGCAGGCGCACGAAAATGCCGAGGATCTTGGAGTTTCGCTGCGCCGCCATCAGGGCGTAGGCTTCGAGGAAAGCAGCTTCGTCGAAGGGGCCGGCGGCGCGCCGGGCGGCGAGATAGGCGTCCACCGTCGCCTGCTCCACTTCGCGCGGCACGGTGGCGCGCGCATCCATGGCGAGCGAGGCGAGGTCGTAGGCGGTGGGACCGATCAGCGCGTCCTGAAAATCGATGACGCCCAGCCGGTCATGCCCGCTGCGCTCCGCCCGCCAGATCAGGTTCGGCGAATGATAGTCGCGCTGCATCAGCGTGATCTCGCCGCCTTCGATTCGGTCGAGCGCATCGTTCCACTCCTGCCGGTAGCGGGCGCGCAGGCTGTCGCCGGCCGGCTTGCCGGTCACGGCCGGCACATACCAGTCGACCAGCAGGTCGACCTCGATCAGCATGGCTTCGCGGTCGAAGGGCGGCACCTCGTGGATCACGCCGGGCGCGGCCTCGATGCAGGAAGGCCATTGCCGGCCGTGCATGTCGGCCAGCAGTTCGGCGGCCGCGAGATAGCGCTCCCGTATCGGATTGCGGTCGGCATCCAGAACGCCGGTGCTGCCCAGATGTTCGATGAGCAGGAAGCCGTTGTCGAGGTCCTGCGCGTAAATTTCCGGGGCGCAGATGCCGGCTTCGCGCAATGCCCGGTCGATGGCGAAGAAGGCCGTCACGGTCTTCGATGTATGGGCGATCTCGGCATAGGGTTTGCCGTCGCGCACCGGCGGGCCCATCACCAGCGGTAGCGAGTTCATCAGGATGCGCTGGGTTTCGCCTTCAAGGCGCACCGTCTCGTAGGAGCGGGCCGAGGCGTCGCCCGTGAGATGGCGGCGCTGGGCGTTGCCCCAGCCAGCGCTTGCGAGAAAGGCGCGCATGGCGAGCGACCGCCCGACCCGCGCCAGCGCCTCGCCGCTGCCGGAAATGCGCGCGCACCGGCCTTCGCCTTCGTGGACAAGCTCGACCGAAAGGGCTGTGCCGGGCAGGCGGCTGCCGGCGCGTTCGGGCCATTCCACCAGCGCCACGCCTTCGGCGATTGCTTCCTCGAAGCCGAGTTCGTCCAGCTCGTCTTCCGCGCCGAGGCGATAGAGGTCGAAGTGATGGACCGGAAATCGCGTCTCGTAGCTCTGCACCAGAGTGAAGGTGGGGCTTGGCACTTCCAGCGCTTCATCGTCGGCAAGGGCGCGGATCAGGGCGCGCGCCAGCGTGGATTTTCCGGCGCCAAGGTCGCCTTGCAGGGCCAGTACGTCGCCCGGCCGCACAGCCATGGCGAGGTCTTCGCCGAAGCGCCGTGTCGCGGCCTCGTCCTCAAGCACCACCTCGAAAGCGGAGGCTTCCATGAACCGGCCTACTCCGCGGCCTGGCGCACGCCCGCCGGAGTGTCGGGGAAGGTGCAGACGACGGTGGTGCCCCGGCCGGCGCCGGTTTCGATGCGCACAGTGCCGCCATGCAGCTCCACGAAGCTCTTGACGATCGACAGGCCGAGGCCCGCGCCGCGCCGGCGCCCGCCATTGACCCGCGATTCGAAGCGGTGGAACACGAGGTCGAGCACGTCGGGCGGCATGCCCGGCCCGTCGTCATGCACGGCGAACTCGATGCTGTCGGCCAACTGCCGGCATGTCAGCCGCACTGCGCTGCCTTCCGGCGCGTAGTTCGCGGCATTGGTCAGCAAATTGTAGAGGATCTGGCGGATGCGCACCTCGTCGCCATTGAAGCTCCTGGGTGCGGCCGACGCATCGACCTCCAGCTTGATGGCGTGTTCCTGCAGGCGCTCGGAAACCAGCTCGGCGGCGGCCGCGATGGCGTTGCCGACATCGACCTCGGTGATCTCGAGCTGCATGATGCCGGCGTCGACCGTGGCGAGGTCGAGGATATCGTTGACGATGGTGAGCAGCACCGACGACGACGAGCCGATATGCTCCACATATTCGCGCTGGCGCGGCGACAGCGGCCCGGTGGCCGGCAGCGACAAAAGTTCGGTGAAGCCGATGATGTTGGTGAGCGGCGAGCGCAGCTCGTAGGAGACGTGCTGCACGAAGTCGTTCTTGATCTGGTCGGACTTCAGCAGCGCCTCGTTCTTTTCCTTCAATGCCCGCTCGACATTGACGCTGTCGGTCACGTCCACGAAGGTGGTCATCACCTGGCCGTTGGGCAGGTGGATGACGGCATAGCGCAGCACGCTGCCGGAATTCAGCTCGACCAGCCCGTGCCAGTTGCGCCGCTCCTCGTCGAAGCCGGTGATGGCGGCAACGAAGCCGCCCCAGGGGCTGTCCGTGGCGCGGCTGTCGCAGACCGCCCGGATCGAGGCGACATGCACGTTCGGCTGGACGATGGCGTGGTCCAGTTCCCACAGCGCGGCGAAGGCGGGATTGGAGAGGCGCAGGCGGCCGTCGGGCCCGAACACCGCCACGCCCTCGGCCAGATTGTCGAGCGTCTCGCCCTGCACGCGCACGGCGGTCTGGTAGCGGCTTTCGAGATCGATCTTCTCGGTCAGGTTCTCGAACAGCCAGGTGACGCCGCCCTTGGGCTGCGGATTGGCGACGACGCGGATCGTCTTGCCGTCCGGCAGGTGCCACCAGTGCTCCTGCGTCTCGACGGCGCGATAGGCGCCGAGCAGGTTCTCCTTCCAGCGCCGCCATTCCGGCTGCTCGGCGATCTTGCCTTCGCTGCGCAGCCTGTCGAGCAGCAGGGCGTTGTCGGGCGCGCTGTTGAGGAAGGGGATGTCCAGCATCCACAATTTCTGGAACGCCTGGTTGAAGAAGCGCAGCTTCTGTTCGGTGTCGAAGATCGCCACAGCCGTGTTGAGCTGGTCGAGCGTGTCGGCATGGCTGCGCGCGGCGCGTTCATATTCCTCGCGCACGGCTTCCACCGCGCTGACGTCGCAGGCCAGTCCGGCCGAGCCCTTCGCCCCGTTGTAGTCGGTCACGGCGAACTGGCGGCGGTCGCCTTCGATGACGGTGGAAAGCGTCTGCGCGAACACCGGATGGCTGCGATGCTGCTCGGCGATCGCCAAACGCGCCCGGTCGCCGAGGAATTCCTTGCCTTCGCGGATCGCGTCCTCGCCCGTCGGCGCCTCGACGGCATCGGCATAGGCGCGGTTGATCCATTTCAGGCGGCCGTCCTCGCTGCGCAGCCACACCGGCATGTTCAGGGCGTCGAGCAGGCCGACAATGGTTTCATGGTCGGCGGCCAGCCGCTCGTTCTCCAGCTTGAGGCGGGCATGGGCGCGCTGGGTGTCCGACAGCGACAGGAAGCGCACAAGCGTATGCGTCGCCCCTTTCCGGCCCTGGACCTCGAGCGGCGCGCCGGCATGGGTCTCGGCGATGAGGTCGAAGGACGTGCCCTTCTCGCGCAGCGCCGCCATGCCGCGCTCCAGCGCGGCGGCGGAGCGGGGCGCCAGCCAGCGTCCGAAGGCGAGGAAAGCGGCCCGCTCCTCCGGTGCGCCCGTGGTGAGCGGCAGGGCGCCGATCAGCTCGGGCTTCTGGTTGTCTCCGGCCCAGACGATGACGCGCTGGTCGCGCAGGTTGAGGATCGCTTCCGAGCGCTGGAGGGCGGCGTTGACGTCGGCGATGCGGGCGCGAAGCTGCACATTCTCGGCCGCCGTGCGCTGGCGTTCGCGGATGAGCACGATCGCCGAAATCAGGGCAGCGCCCATGACGCCGACCGACAGGGCGAGCTGGATGACCTCGGAGGTGCCGATGGGCAGGGCGGCCCGCGCCGCCGTCTGTGCCGCCGCGTTCAGGGTGGAGAGGGGGAGGGCAAGCGCCGAGGAGGCCAGCAGCCAGCCAAGCCGCCGCCCGGCCGGCGTGCGCCAACCGAAGGACGGGACAATCCCGCCGCTGGAATCGCTATGGCCGCCGGAAACGGCCTTTCCCGCTCGAAGCGGGTTTTCCCCCGGCATGTCGTGATCCTCTCCGCCGCCGTCTGCAAGGACGCTCAGCCGGAAAACCCGGCCACCAGCCCACCCCTTTGGACCCGAACCCATGACCGGCTGAAGCGTCGCGAATCACCTCACAATACCGCCTCGCCGAATCGGCGTGAAGCAGGCCGGCCCGCAAAAATAGGGCCGGACGGAAAGTCAACCGTCCGGCCCTATATGTGGTAGTATTTTCAAGCTTGGTTAATAGCGGTAGTGTTCCGGCTTGAACGGTCCCTGCGGCGTCACGCCGATATAGGAGGCCTGTTCGTCCGAGAGCGTGGTCAGCTTGGCGCCGAGCTTGTCGAGATGCAGCCGCGCCACCTTCTCGTCGAGATGCTTGGGCAGCACGTAGACCTCGTTCTTGTACTCGCCGCCCTTGGTGAACAGCTCGATCTGGGCCAGCACCTGATTGGTGAAGGAAGCCGACATGACGAAGCTCGGATGGCCGGTGGCGTTGCCGAGATTGAGCAGGCGGCCTTCCGACAGAAGGATCAGGCGCTTGCCGTCCGGGAAGGAGATCATGTCGACCTGCGGCTTGACGTTGGTCCATTTCAGGTTGCGCAGCGCCGCCACCTGGATCTCGTTGTCGAAGTGGCCGATATTGCCGACGATCACCATGTCCTTCATGGCCCGCATATGGTCGAGACGGATGACGTCCTTGTTGCCGGTGGTGGTGATGACGATGTCGGCGGTCGGCGCCGCGTCTTCCAGCGTGACGACCTCATAGCCGTCCATCGCCGCCTGCAGGGCGCAGATCGGATCCACCTCGGTGACCTTGACGCGCGCGCCGGCGCCGGCCAGCGAGGCGGCCGAACCCTTGCCGACGTCGCCATAGCCGCAGACCACGGCGACCTTGCCGGCCATCATCACGTCGGTGCCGCGGCGGATGCCGTCGACCAGCGATTCCTTGCAGCCATATTTGTTGTCGAACTTGGACTTGGTGACCGAGTCGTTGACGTTGATGGCCGGGAAGGGCAGCAGGCCTTTCTTCTGGAGCTGGTAGAGGCGGTTGACGCCGGTGGTCGTCTCCTCGGTGACGCCGCGGATCGCCTCGCGCTGCTTCGTGAAGAAGCCGGGCGTCGCCGCCATGCGCTTCCTGATCTGGGCGAAGAGGATTTCCTCTTCCTCGCTGCCGGGGTTGGACAGCACGTCCTCGCCGGCCTCGGCGCGGGCGCCGAGCAGGATATACATGGTGGCGTCGCCGCCGTCGTCGAGGATCATGTTGGAAGGCTCGCCGTCCGCCCACTGGAAGATGCGGTCGGTGTAGGTCCAGTAGTCCTCCAGCGTCTCGCCCTTGACCGCGAACACCGGGATGCCGGCATCGGCAATCGCCGCGGCGGCATGGTCCTGGGTGGAGAAGATGTTGCAGGAGGCCCAGCGCAGCTCGGCGCCCAGCGCCTTCAGCGTCTCGATCAGCACCGCGGTCTGGATGGTCATGTGCAGCGAGCCGGTGATGCGCGCTCCCTTCAGCGGCTGGGCCTTGCCGAACTCCTCGCGGCAGGCCATCAGGCCCGGCATTTCCGTCTCGGCGATCTCGATCTCCTTGCGGCCCCACTCGGCAAGCGAGATGTCGGCGACCACATAGTCCTTGTTAGCTGTCATGATGGCACTCCAGTGGAATCTGTCGGCGGGCTGCCGTGCCGCGGACGCGGCCGATGGCGCGAAGCTGCCTGCTGACTAGCAGATCGCGTCGAAAACGACAACGGGATATAAAGAAATCTTTATCTCTGCATGCTTATTCTGGCATGCGGCACGGGGCCGGCCATCGGCTCCCCCGCCCGAGGCGGCGAGGGGCAGGCGCCATGCCCGAAGGTCGGTCAGGCGGCGCTCTGCTGCGCCGTGTTCCCGGCCAGCATGCGGCGCGCCTCGTCCATCGAAAGGCTGAGGTCGGCGATGGCTTCGTCGAGCAGGGCGCGCTGCTTTTGCAGGCGGGCCATCTGCTTCTCCGATTTCTCCAGCGCCACCTTGAGCTGGCGGGCGTTGGAGCCGGAGGGATCGTAGAGGTCCATCATCTGCTTCACGTCGCGCAGCGAGAAGCCGACCTTGCGGCCGAGCAGGATGAGCTTCAGCCGTGCCTTGTCGCGATGGGTA
>Ga0180220_1002965_pt1 | contig 10274 bp, 7 predicted proteins | sample eDN5th37CBELigBY_FD_151335 | JGI IMG/M metagenome (GOLD analysis project Ga0180220, IMG submission 151335) | Enriched backyard soil microbial communities from Emeryville, California, USA - eDNA 5th pass 37_C BE-Lig BY (version 2) (version 2) | ecosystem: Environmental > Terrestrial > Soil >... | reverse complement strand
CACGGGCACGGGCACATGGCGCCGGCGGCCGGACACCAAGTGGAAGCTGACGCGCGAGCTTGTGGCGCAGCGCTCCGGTGAGCAGGCGGCGCTGCTCGAGGAGGGCTTGCGATATCTCAAGCCCGGCGGCACGCTGGTCTATATCACCTGCTCCATCCTGCCGGAGGAGAATGCCGACCAGATCGCGGCCCTGCGCACTCAGCACCCCGAGATGCAGCCGCTCGACGCTGCGGCGCTCTGGCATGAGATGCTTGGTGTGACGCTCGCCGGACGACTCGATGCCCAAGGGGGGCTGACGCTGACGCCGCTGCGCACGGCCACTGACGGCTTCTATTTCGCGGCGCTGCGCAAAAGCTGACGCCCGGCAGGTCGCTTGCGCAATCCGGTTCCTGTCGCTAAAGGCTCGCCATGCAAGACCAGTCCCCCGCCACCGATACCATCCTCATCGTCGATTTCGGCTCGCAAGTCACGCAGCTGATCGCGCGCCGCATTCGCGAAACCGGCGTCTATTGCGAAATCCATCCATTCCAGAACGCAGGTGACGCCGTGCGCAAGCTCGAGCCCAAGGGCATCGTGCTCTCGGGCAGCCCCGCCTCGACCCTCGAGGAAAACGCGCCGACCATCGATCCGGCGGTGATCGAAGCCGGCGTGCCCATCCTCGGCATCTGCTACGGGCAGCAGGCGCTTTGCGTGGCACTCGGCGGCAAGGTAGAGGGCGGCCATCACCGTGAGTTCGGCCGCGCCGAGGTGAAGGTGCAAAAGCTCTCTGGTCTCTACGATGGCGTCTGGGAGCTCGGCACCGAGCATCAGGTGTGGATGAGCCATGGCGACCGCGTGGTGGATATCCCCGAAGGCTTCGAGGTAGTCGGCACTTCGCCGGGCGCGCCATTCGCCATGATCGCCAACGAGGCGCGCCGCATCTATGGCGTGCAGTTCCACCCGGAGGTTGTGCACACGCCCGATGGGGCGAAGCTCTACGCCAATTTCGTCCACAAGATTTGCGGCATCGGCACGACATGGACCATGGCCGCCTATCGCGAAAAGGCAGTCGAGAAGATCCGTGAGCAGGTCGGCGACGCGCGCGTGATCTGCGGACTTTCGGGCGGCGTCGACTCGTCAGTGGCGGCGGTACTGATCCATGAGGCGATTGGCGACCAGCTCACCTGCATCTTTGTCGACCACGGTCTGATGCGGCTCAACGAGGCCGAAGAGGTCGTGACCATGTTCAGGGACCACTACAATATCCCGCTGGTTCACGTTGATGCATCGGACAAATTCATCGGCGCGCTCGAAGGCGAAAGCGATCCAGAGGTCAAGCGCAAGACCATTGGCCGGCTCTTCATCGAAACCTTCGAGGAGGAGGCGGGCAAGATCGGCGGCGCGCAATTCCTGGCCCAGGGCACGCTTTACCCGGACGTCATCGAGAGCGTCTCCTTCACCGGCGGCCCTTCGGTGACAATCAAGAGTCACCATAATGTCGGGGGCCTGCCCGAGCGCATGAACATGAAGCTCGTCGAGCCGCTGCGCGAACTGTTCAAGGACGAAGTGCGCGCGCTTGGCCGCGAGCTCGGTCTGCCGGAACGGTTCGTCGGCCGCCACCCCTTCCCGGGACCGGGCCTCGCCATCCGCTGCCCCGGCGGCATCACCCGCGAGAAGCTCGATATCCTGCGCCAGGCCGATGCCATCTATCTCGACGAGATCCGCAAGGCCGGGCTCTACGACCACATCTGGCAGGCCTTCGCCGTGCTGCTGCCGGTGCAGACCGTCGGCGTCATGGGCGATGGGCGCACCTATGAGTTCGTCTGCGCACTGCGTGCGGTGACGTCCGTCGACGGCATGACGGCGGACTTCTACCCCTACGATGTGGCTTTCCTCGGCAAAACCGCGACCCGGATCATCAACGAAGTGCGCGGCATCAACCGTGTGGTCTACGACGTGACCAGCAAGCCGCCAGGCACGATAGAGTGGGAATGATTCAGGCCCTTTCGTAGCTATCCAAAAATGCGCCACCGTTCGCGGCATCGAAAGAAAGGAGATGCTGTATGAGCTTTGAGCTTACGATGCTTGTGGCGAGTTCGGCACTCTGCCTTGTGCAGATACTATTGGCGTCCCACACAGCAAGTCTTCAGCGCGGTTATCGTTGGGCGGCAAGCGCGCGTGATACCGAACTTCCCCCGTTGACGGGGATAGCGGGACGCCTCGAACGAGCGTTGCAAAATTTCCTCGAAACGTTCCCGGTCTTTGTTGCCGGAGTTTTTCTGGTCGAGTTCTTGCACCATGGAGGGCTGCTCAGCGCATGGGGAGCTGGTCTCTATTTCATTGCCCGTCTGGCATACGTACCACTTTATGCGTTTGGAGTTTTTCTCATCCGCTCGCTCATCTGGAACGTGGCCTTCTTTGGAATCGTGCTCTTGTTTCTCGCAGCGGTTCTTCCGGTATGATAACTCCTGCAGGCGTCGAGCGCCGCAGCCAAGGCAACCGTAGCAAGTTCATAGCCCCTTTTGCGGGGATTGTCGGAACTCTTCGCCACAGCTAAACATTACAGGAAGCTTGAAAAAAGCCGTGAGCGGCCCGGTTGTGCTACCTACCGTGCGAAGCTAGTTCGTGTACCTGCCAGTGTTGGCACCAGCGCCCGCCGGAGAAGGAATAGTGACCGAGTACTCTCCGCACTTGCCGGCGCTGCGTCATCAAAGCGAGTGCCTGATCAGCATTCGTCGCGCTCATGTCGTCATCTGCGACCGCCCCGGACTCGAACGTGCAGCCTGTGAGTGTTACGCTGCTGTCCGGCGTCGTTTTGAACGGCTGCTGCCGTCAGGCGGCGCCAGCGAGACCAAGGTAGAGGCGCCGTGATGTTCGATCCGTCGCAGACATCCGACATGCTGACCCAAGGCGCGGCAAATTGGCGCAGCCTTGCAGACGCGATGCGTGCGCTGGTCTTCCTTGCCGATCCGGGCGGGCAAAACGTCTATATCAATGCCCGCTACCACAATTATACGGGCTTGCCGGCCGAGGCGCTGCTTGGCGAAGGTTGGCTCTCGGTTCTGCATCCCGACGACCGCGCCCGGGCAATCGAGACCTGGGGGCGCTCTGTCTCCAACGGCCAATCCTACGAAGCCGAGTACCGCTTCCGGCGTCATGACGGCGTCTGGCGCTCATTCATCTGCAGCGCTGAGCCCGAGCGCGACGAGGCGGGGCGGCTCGTGCGCTGGGTCGGTTATGCGTTCGACATCGAGGACCGCAAGATCGCACAGCGAAGAGAGCGCGAACTCGCTGCGGTTTTGGAGACGACAAGCGACAGTGTTATGGCGCTAGACCGCGATTGGCGCGTCACTTTCATGAACCGCCGAGCCATGGATCAGGTAGCAGGCGGGCGCGATCTGAGTGGCGAGGAAGTGTGGGAGGTGTTTCGCGAGGCAATGGGCGGGCCGTTCTGGCAGGCCTATCAGCGCACGATGGAGGAGCGCGTACCAGAGACGGCCGAGGACTACTATCCTGCGCTCGGCCGGCGCTTTCGGGCCGAGAGCCATCCGCGCGAGGATGGCGGGATCACGATCTTCTTTCGCGACGTGACCGAGGAGCGCATGGCCGCCCAGAAGGTCGCCGAGAGCGAAGCGGACCTCAACGATTTCTTCGAAAATGCAGTCATACCAATGCATTGGGTCGGTCCGGACGGGACGATTCAACGCGCCAACCGTGCCGAACTGGAGCTGCTCGGCTATACGGCCGAGGAGTATATCGGACGCCATATAGCCGAGTTCCACGCCGATGCGCCTGTTATCGACGACATCCTCCAGCGCCTGTTGAGCGGAGAGGAACTCAACGAATATCCCGCGCGCCTGCGCCGCAAGGACGGCACTATCCGGGATGTTCTGATCACCTCCAACGCCCGGCAGCGGGACGGGGAGTTCATCCATTCGAGGTGCTTTACCCGCGACATCACCGAGCAGAAGGCGGCCGAGGCGGCGCTGCACCAGGAAAAGCATACACTCGAGGTGCTGAGCCGCACCGGGTCCGCGCTGGCCGCCGAACTCGACCTCGACCGCGTCGTGCAGATGGTTACCGACGCGGGCACCGAACTCTCCGGTGCCGCCTTCGGCGCGTTCTTTTACAACGTCACCGACGAAGGCGGTGAATCCTATACGCTTTATTCCATATCCGGCGTGGCGCGCGAGGCGTTTTCCCGCTTTCCCATGCCGCGCAACACCGCGGTGTTCGCAACGACCTTTGCCGGCGAAGGGATCGTACGGTCCCACGACATTACGAAGGACCCGCGCTACGGCAAAAGCGCACCCCATTACGGCATGCCCGAAGGGCACCTTCCCGTGCGCAGCTATCTCGCGGTGCCGGTCATCTCGCGGTCCGGCGAAGTTGTTGGCGGTCTCTTTTTCGGGCACCCGAGAGCTGGCGTTTTCAGCGAACATGCCGAGCAGATCATCGCCGGCCTCGCGGCGCAGGCGGCAATCGCCATCGATAACGCCCGTCTCTATCAGGCCGCACAACGCGAGATCGCGGCGCGCAAGAGCGCCGAGGAGGACCTGCGCGAGAGCGAGAAGCGGTTCCGCGCCATGGCCGATAATATTCCCCAGCTTGCCTGGATGGCGCGGCCGGGTGGCTTCATCTTCTGGTACAATCAGCGCTGGTTCGACTACACCGGCACGACGCTCGAGCAGATGCAGGGCTGGGGCTGGGCCTCGGTGCATCATCCCGATTATGTCGACGGCGTAGTCGAGCGCATCCAGCATAGCTGGGATACGGGCGAGCCCTGGGAGGACACCTTCCCGCTGCGCAGCAAGGACGGGGAATACCGCTGGTTTCTCTCCCGCGCCCTGCCGATTCACGACGCCGAAGGCCGCATCATCCTCTGGTTCGGCACCAACACTGACGTTACCGAACAGCGTCAGGCCGATGAGTTACGCCAATTGCTGGCGCGCGAGGTGGACCATCGCGCCAAGAACGCACTGACCGTCGTGCAGTCGCTGCTGCGGCTGACGCCCGCGCAAGGCGAGGAAGCCAAGCGCTTCGCCACCACTGTGGGCCATCGCGTCGCGGCCATGGCCCGGGCTCATGGGCTCTTATCGGCAGAACGCTGGGCCGGCGTGGATTTGAGCACGCTGGCAAAAGAGGAGTTGGCCGCTTACACCTCGCCGGATTCGGATGACGTGCTGCTCCAGGGGCCGCCGCTTCGGCTTCCTGCCGACGTGGCGCAGTCCATCTCTATGCTGTTGCACGAACTGGCCACCAATGCGGCCAAACATGGGGCGCTCTCGATGCCCAGCGGTCGGCTGGAGGTCATCTGGACCTACGATCAGGCAGGCGACGGCGATTTGCGGCTAAGTTGGCGCGAGACCGGCGGCCCGCCCGTGACACCTCCGCCCCCCGGCGCTCGCCGCGGTTTCGGTTCTCGCCTCATCGAAATGACCGTACGCCAGCTCGGTGGCGAAATGGATTTCGACTGGAAGCCCGAGGGTCTGCATTGCGTCCTGCATCTGCCCGCCGACCGCCTCACGGTAACCGGCTCGGCGCAGCACTCTCAAGTATCGGAGCGGTCCTCACATCAGAGCGAGCCGCACGCGCGGGACTAGCGATATTCGTCAATTGCCCTCGATTCGCCGCCGCGGCGAATACGGGCTGTTGGGATTGACGTCGAGGTCGACGTCTTTCACGCAGGGCTGTGACTGCCGGTGGCTCAAACCGGAACGCCAGGGGCCCTCGTGAAGCTGCGCGCTGCTGACCTCGGCCAGGCGCAAGCACCTCCAGGCACCTTCTCGCGACAGCGGTTGACTGCTTTCCCCGCCGACCTGGAACACGAGTGCCACTTCCTGCCCATTGGTGTGCCCGAGAATGATGGGGCATACCGCGCGGGGGCGTCCCCGATAGATACAGTGGACCTGTGTGCGCTCCTGCATCGCTTGGGCGAACAGGTCGTAAATTGGGCTCGACATGACTTGTCCTTTCCAGCTGCAATACGGCAAACCAAATGAGCCCGGCACGGTATCAGGAGTTACCCGTTTCCTGCCACTCGCCCATTCCACCTCCCGCGTGGAGATTTCCCGCTTTTGTGCGTTCGCGCCGTTTGCATTCGCTGGGGCGCACCACTATTGTGCCGCGACTTTTCAAGAGTTCCACTGTCAAAGGCGTCTATGTCGAACGAGAACATTTTCCGCGAAGTCGATGAGGAACTGCGCTCCGAGAGGATGCGCAAGCTCTGGCGGCAGACGGGGCCCTATATCATCGGTGCCGCGGTGGCGATTGTCATACTCGTGGCGGTCAATGAAGGCTGGAGCTGGTGGCAGCGGTCCCAGGCTGCGACCTCTGCCGAGCAGCTCTATGAGTCGTTCGATCTCGCAGAAGGCGGCGATGTTGCTGCTGCACAGGCTGCACTTGACGAAGTGATTGCCAGCGGATCCGGCAACTATCCGGCGCTGGCGCGTTTCCGCAAGGCAGGGCTGCTCGCCTCAGAGGGGCAGAAGCAGGAAGCGGTAGCCCTCTACGACACCATTGCCACTGAGCAGTCGAATCCGCAGCTGCGCGAGCTGGCGCTGGTACTCGCCGCCAACCTGCTGGTCGATACCGGCACGCCGGCCGATGTCGAGGCGCGCGTCGGCGCCATCGCCGTCGAAGGCAATTCGCTGCGTAATGCTGCCCGTGAGGCGCTGGGGCTCGCCTATTATCGCGCCGGCGACTTCGCGACAGCGCAGATGCATTTCGAAACCACACTGAACGATCCGCTAGTGCAGGGAACCCAGCGCAATCGGGTTGCCTTCTATCTCGCGCAGCTTCTCGCCGAAGGCGTCATTGCTCCGGAGGAGGAAGACGCCGCGGCGGCTGACATCGCCGAAGATGTTCCGGATGCGGCTGCTGCGGTTCCGGCCGACGATGCGGCGCCTGCCGAAGCCGCTCCAACTGGGCCAGACGCCGCGCCGGACGCGGCTGCTGCACCGGCCGAGGAGCCCGCGACCGACGAGCCGCAAACGCAGGTGCCTGCGCAAGAGGCGCCGGCGGCGCAATAGGCGCTGCCGCCCCTGGGACCGAGGCCATGACCGTTACAGTCGCCATCGTTGGCCGACCCAATGTGGGCAAATCGACGCTGTTCAACCGGCTGGTCGGCCGCAAAATCGCGCTGGTCGACGACACGCCGGGGGTGACGCGCGACCGTCGCGAGGCCGAGGGGCGCATCGCCGAACTACGTTTCAAGGTGCTCGACACGGCCGGCTACGAGGATGTTCGTGACGGCAGCCTTGAAGACCGGATGCGCCAGCAGACGGAAACGGCCATCCGCGAAGCCGACGTCATTCTCTTCATGATCGATGTGCGCGCCGGTGTCGTGCCGCTGGACGAGCGCTTTGCCCAGGTCCTGCGCAAATCGGGCCGCGATGTGCACCTTATCGCCAATAAGGCCGAGGGCCGGGAGGCCGAAGCTGGACTGGTGGAGGCCTATCGTCTCGGATTCGGTGAGCCAATTCCGCTTTCGGCCGAACACGGGCTCGGCATGGCGGACCTGCACTCCATCGTCTCGCAGGCCATCGATCGTGCGGCAGCCAAGCACGAGGCTGAGACGTCCGAGGTCGAGATGCCTCAGGTCGATGTGGACATCGACGAGAGCCAGCTCGAAGGCGAGGGTGAGGAAGCGACCCTGCGCTGGAACCCCAGGCGCTATCTCAACGTCGCCATAGTCGGGCGTCCGAACGCCGGTAAATCGACGCTCGTCAATCGTCTGGTCGGGGAGGACCGCGTGCTGGTCGGCCCAGAGGCAGGGATCACGCGCGACAGCATTCTCGTGCCGTGGGAATGGCAGGGGCGCACCATCAATCTGGTGGACACCGCCGGAATCCGCCGCCGCGCCCGAGTAACGCAGAAGCTCGAAAAGCTCGCCGTCGGCGATGCGCTGCGCTCGATCCAATACGCCGAAGTCGTCGTACTGATGCTCGATGCCACGATCCCATTCGAGAAGCAGGATCTGCAACTCGCCGACCTTGTCGAACGCGAGGGCAGGGCGATGGTGATTGCCGTCAACAAATGGGACCTGATCGAGGACAAGCCGGCAACGCTGGCGGCTCTCAGGGAAGCCTGCGACCGGCTGCTGCCGCAGTTGCGCGGCATTCCGCTGGTGACGATCTCAGGGCAGACAGGCCGCAACCTCGATCGTTTGATGGACGCGATCTTCGAGGTCGAGAAGGCATGGAATGCGCATGTCTCGACCGCACGTTTGAACCGTTGGCTCGCCGGCATGGTCGAAGGCCATCCGCCCCCGGCGGTCTCCGGCCGGCGGCTGAAGCTGCGCTACATGACCCAGGCCAAGACACGGCCGCCCAGCTTCATTGTGTTCGCCTCGCGCCCCGACGCACTGCCAGCGTCCTATCAGCGCTATCTGATCAATGGATTGCGCGAAGCCTTCGGCATCATGGGCACGCCGATCCGCCTGTGGGTGCGCGCGAGCAGCAAGGCGAATCCCTATGATGACGCGGGCAAGCACTGAGGCATCGCCACGGGCAAAAAAGTTTCGGCCCGACCCGGTGGTGTTTGGCTTGCGATTGCCCTAACTATTCCAAGGTCCAAGCGATCCCGATGCTGAGTGCGGGACTGCAACACACGATCAACGCAATTGTTTCTCGAAATCGCTATCGTCGTCGTCCTGACACTGGTCAACGGGCTGTTGGCCATGTCCGAACTGGCGGTCGTTTCCTCGCGCCCGGCACGGCTGCGGGTCTTGGCCGAGCAGGGCAACAAGGGTGCGAAGACGGCCCAGCGCCTTGCCGATGATCCGGGGAAATTTCTCTCTTCAGTGCAGGTCGGTATCACGCTGGTCGGTGTGCTGTCGGGTGCATTCTCGGGCGCAACATTGGGTCAGCGCCTTGCAGACTGGCTTGCGCAGGTGGGGCTCAGTGCAGAGTTTGCCCACGCGCTCGGCGTCGGACTCGTTGTCGTCGTCATCACCTATATATCGCTGATCTTCGGCGAGTTGGTGCCCAAGCAGATCGCGTTGCGCAATCCCGAGCGCCTTGCCGCCCGCGTGGCTCCGCTGATGGACATGCTTGCCAAGGTTACCGCGCCGCTGGTGTGGTTTCTCGATATTTCCGGCACGGCGGTGCTGACCTTGCTCGGTCAGCGCGGTGAGCAGGAGGAATCGGTGACCGAGGAGGAGGTGCGCAGCCTGATTGCCGATGCAACGACCGCGGGCGTCCTCGAGCGCGAAGAGCAGTCGATGATCACCGGTGTCATGCGCCTTGCCGACCGCTCGGCGCGCGGGCTGATGACGCCGCGTCTCGACGTCGACCTCATCGATCTGTCGGACAGTCCGGACGAGATTCGCAAGGCTATCCTGAATACGCCTCGCTCGCGCCTGCCGGTGCAGGACGGGGATGCCGACAGTATTGTCGGCGTCGTCATCATCAAGGACCTGCTGGAGGTCTTTGCCGCCGGCGCGCCGCTCGATATCCGCAAATTCGTCGAGCCGGCGCCGGTGGTGATGGATCACACCGATGCGCTCGACGTCATCAAGGCGCTGCGCACCTCAACGGTGCACATGGCGCTGGTGTTCGACGAATACGGGCACTTCGAGGGCATCGTCACGGCCGGCGACATTCTGGAAGCCATTACCGGCGTCTTCCGCGAGGAGGGCGACGAAGAGCCGGCGGTGACCAAGCGCGAGGACGGCTCCTATCTCGTTGCCGGCTGGATGCCGGTCGACGAGTTCAGCGATCGGCTCGGCATCGCGATTCCGCGCGATGCCAAGTTCGAGACCGTGGCCGGCTATGTGCTGTCCCTCATCAACCACTTGCCTCGTGTCGGCGAGACGGTCGAGGCCGGCGACTGGCGGATCGAAGTGGTCGATCTCGATGGCCGCCGCATCGACAAGGTGTTGCTGAGCAAGATCGGCTGAGGGCGCGCCGGGGTCAGAGGTCGCGGAAACCCTTGTCGATGTCGTAGAGCTTGCCGGTTTCGGCGAGATCGGGTGCCAGCAGATCGACGAGCCTGGGAGCGATTTCGGCCGGGGTTGGCAGGGTATCCGGGTTCTCGCCGGGCATTGCCTTGGCCCGCATGGCGGTGCGCACGACCCCGGGATAGAAGACGTTTGCCTTGACCTTGGTCTGCACGATCTCGCCGGCCCAGGACTTGACCATGGCATCGAGTGCAGCCTTGCTGGCGGCGTAAAGTCCCCAATAGGGGCGGGCCGATCGCGCGGCGCCCGAGGAAACGAAAACGGCCCGGCCGCCCTCCGACTGGCGCAGCAGCAGATCGGTCGAGCGGATCAGGCGGAAATTGGCGGTGACGTT
>Ga0180220_1002964_pt1 | contig 10276 bp, 6 predicted proteins | sample eDN5th37CBELigBY_FD_151335 | JGI IMG/M metagenome (GOLD analysis project Ga0180220, IMG submission 151335) | Enriched backyard soil microbial communities from Emeryville, California, USA - eDNA 5th pass 37_C BE-Lig BY (version 2) (version 2) | ecosystem: Environmental > Terrestrial > Soil >... | reverse complement strand
TGGACTAATACAGCAGTCTGTACTCTGGACTAATACAGCAGTCTGTACTCTGGACTAATACAGCAGTCTGTACTCTGGACTAATACAGCAGTCTGTACTCTGGACTAATACAGCAGTCTGTACTCTGGACTAATACAGCAGTCTGTACTCTGTACTAGTATAGCAGTCTGTACTCTGTACTAGTATAGCAGTCTGTACTCTACATCTATTCAACAGTCTGTCCAGTAATACACGCTATCATCAATCAGTAGAGTGTGGATCTGCACATACAGTATCATAATATAGAAGGGACTAGTAAAAGCATGAGTAGTAAGAGGAGTAGGACCAGTAGGAAGTGGGTGAGAGAAGAGGAGTGCAGATCTATACTTGAGGAGATATACTGTGAGCCGTTCCCGTCATGTAGACCTGACTTCCTAGTTAATCCAGAGACTGGTAAGTGCTTAGAGCTGGACTGCTATAATCAGAGACTGGGTATAGCCTGCGAGTATAATGGAGTGCAGCACTATCAGTATCCCAATATATTCCATAGTAATGAGCAGCAGTTCAAGGACCAGATGAGACGAGACAAGTTCAAGGAGAAGGTATGCATGAAGAATGGTATACTGCTACTGATAGTGCCATACACTGTCAAGAATATACGTGTATATCTAGAGGAGAGACTCTGTAGATATACTAAGCTGCTGATCAGGAAGAAGATACTGACTAGGATCAATGTGACTAACTGTACTATACTGAAGGAGTACTTAAGTAGCAGACTGAAGATCAGGACTGCTGACGAGACTAGGAGAATAGATGAGTATAAGGCCAGTACTAAGAGTAAGGACAGAGCTGATAAGAGCAGTGATACGAACACTAGTACTAAGAAGCCTAAGACCAATACTAAGCCTAAGAGTAGGAGTAGTAAGAGCAAGAGCAGTATTAAGAGTACAGCTGTTAAGAGTAAGAGTAAGAGCAGGAGTACAGTTGCTAAGCCTAGGACTGGTACTGGGAGTAGGACTAATAAGAGGAACAGTATTGGTAAGAAGAGCAGTACGAGTGGGAAGAGCAGTACTAAGCCTAAGACCAGTACTAAGCCTAAGAAGAGCAGTACTAAGACTAGTACTACTAGGAATACAGGCACTGATAGGAGGAAGCGTACTGATAGGAGGAAGCGTACTGATAGGAGGAAGTGACTATATATTAGACAGTGTAGAGGACTAATATATAGTATAGGAGGAGAATAGCTGGTATATCTCGTACAGTACGTAGCTGTCATGGTACTTATCTCCAGTCAGTGTAGAGCTGATCAAGTTACTGTTATAGAGAGCAGTCACTAAGAAGTATAGATCGTAGTTGATCATACCGGGTACAGCTACTGCATTATACTCTAGTACTTCTCGTAGATCTACTAGTGTATATATTGAAGGTATCCTTGGTAGTGTATTGTAGCTGTCATAGTAATAGTATACTATACTATATGGACATCTGTACGGTATCTTCTCTCTGTACTCTCCGTCTATTATGAAGCAGAAGTCCTTATGAGTGTTGTACATAACTATGCCCTCTGGTAGATATATACGTGGTATATGTGCAGCTGCTATACCTTGATTGACATGGAGTATCTGCTGTATAGAGTAGACTACATTACTGTTCAGTACTGTATTCTCTATGCTCTGTATGGTGTCTATCACTAGATTAGGTGTACAGTCTGTACTATATATAGAGTAGATACCTCTACTATTCAGTGCGTATCTGACCTTGATATTGGACCTAGGCAGATACGCTATATCTCCAATAGACTGTGCACACTGTAGTTTGATAGATCTGTAGGGATGATCGTACTTATTATGAGGATTAGGCAGTACATGTACTCCTGGTACTATACTGGAGCTGTACTTTCTGACTATCTGTAGCCAGGCTACAGCACTGATCACCTTACTATGTACAGCACTATGGTCTACCTCTATATATGGACAGTAGTTATATCCAGTATAGCCATTGATACCTCTGACGTATATATAGGCGAATGGCCAGTACTGTGACTGACATCTACCCTCGTACTTAATGGACAGTATACGCAGCATATCTAACAGTGCTATAGAATAGATGTGAGCCTGTCCCTCGAATGCCTGGAAGTTAGTGTTCAGTATGTTGTGTTCACTGTCTACTTGAATGACTGTTCTCTTAATCTCCACTATACAGTAGTCATCTCCATGGTCTGTCTCCCTACAGTGCACTGAACAGGATACTGACAGTTCCCTAGGCAGTCTCTTCTTATGATCTATCAGGTACAGGTACTTCCTCTTGATCACTATATCTGCTACTCCATATACTGGATAGCTATATGATACCAGCATAGGCTGCACTATAATGTCAGCTCTCTCCCTTAGTGCATTCATAGTCATACTGTACTTATGCTCATAGTCATACTGCTCTATATCTACATAGTTCAGTCCATGTCTCTTACTATACTCCGACAGACTGCTATATATCTTAGTCTCGTAGTCTACTCCCTTCCTACATAGATCAGTCATATACTGGCTCATCTCGTCTCTCTTCAGTGTACTCTTAATGCTGTTATAGTAGTCCAGTATGGGATCGTTATTCATATAGTTCCTGACTGATGACGCATAGATGAAGTCCCTTCTGACCATACTATTAAGAGACTCACTGTCACTCCGTTCTCTCATCATATTCTCTGTCTGCTTCTCGATCTCCATAGATCATCTTTCTATAGTCAGATCCTACACATCCGTTGCGGCACTAATCCTCCGTACAGCTGCACTACATCTCCAGTATACAGTACACATCCATCTCTCAAGTATGCGTGGTGCAGCTGCACTACATCTCCAGTATACAGTATACTGTACGGTACACATCCATCTCTCAAGTATGTGTGGTGCAGCTGTCCTACATATATCTCTAGTATACAGTATCTACTCTGATCAGTATATAGTACCTGCATCTGCTTAGAGTATAGTACACTGACCTCTATATATCTCTAGTGTACAATACGTATAGCTCTTCAGTATAGAGTACAGTTGTATAGTACTGAAGTCAGACTATTGTACAGCATCAAAGTACAGACCGGACTACAGACTCCATATCTATCTCTGTTCTCAACATATTACAGCTACTGTAATATGTAGTGCATGTGCTATAGTGTTGTATAGCTGTCTCTTCACTGTATAGCAGCTGTATCTCTATCTATACTCAGCTCTATCTCCTTACTGTTAGCTTAGCAGGCGCCTTCCTGGGCCCTGAGGGTCCACTCTTCGGTGCTAGTTTAGGAGGAGCTTTCTTAGGTCCAGTCTTCAGTCCAGTCTTAGGCACTAATGTAGGCGCTTTCTTAATACCAGTCTTAGGAGGAGCTGTCGCTGACTTCTTAGGAGCAGTCATCTGATCCATAGTCCTAATCATACGAGTTGTGCCTCTACCAGTAGGGACTACTCCAGGTATAGTGACTACTACAGCATCGTCTCTTTCTCTACCTCTGCGCCTCTCTAGACCAGTGAAGTTCTGTATCATTCTCTCATGCTTGTACTCTATAGGCTTCATGATCGGAGACATATATGTCGCTCTACAGCACGGTCTGTACACTCTATAGTCTAGGAATATCTCCTCAGGTTCTACATTGAGTCTGGTCAGCATCCAGTACAGATATGCATATGTATTGGCTGTACCACAGGATGTGCACTCCTTCAAGTATATGCAGTGTCTGTCTATCTCTAGGTCATTAGCATCGTCGTATACTATGGTGACATCTAGATAATCTATACTATCTGTACCATATATCCACTCATCTAGTCTAATAGCTGTATCTAGACCTATAGATGGAGCAGTATAGCTGTCAGTATACTTAGCTACATCCTCTACATTTAGTCTCGTCAGCAGCTCATATGTCAAGGGTATACCTCTAGACATACAGTAGTGTATGACTAGACTCTTAAGGTCTATATTCTGTACTCTAGTCACGACAGGATCAGTATTAGCCATAGCTGCATCTCTACAGCAGTCCATGAACTCTTCAGTCTGTCCCTCGCCTGCATATCCCATCAGCTGTAGAGCAGTCTGCTCATCTATCTTACGTATATCATTGGTCAGCATATACTTAAGATACTTGATGTTCAGATACTGTCTATTACATCCAGTACACGTAGTATAGTTAGGAGGTCTGTACTTACCAGTAGCCTTAGCATGATCCTCAGCTAATCTGTCTATATCTACTACAGTACCCACATCCTCATCCTGTACTCTATCACCTGACAGCACTGTATGTATAACAGACTCTAGCATTGATAACTCTGTCATTTTAATGCAGTATATCTTCTACTACTTAGGTCCAGGATACTAGTCACCTATCTCAATGCACAGCACCGCAGTATTGGATTAGAGTATAGCACTGCATACTAGATTAGAGTACAGACTGCACATCTAAGCTAGAGTACAGACTGCATACTAGATTAGAGTACAGACTGTATACTAAGACTAGAGTACAGACTGCACATCTAAGCTAGAGTACAGACTGTATACTAAGACTAGAGTACAGACTGCACATCTAAGCTAGAGTACAGACTGCATACTAGACTAGAGTACAGCACTGCATATTAGTCCAGAGTACAGACTGTAGACTAAGACTAGAGTACAGACTGCACATCTAAGCTAGAGTACAGACTGTATACTAAGACTAGAGTACAGACTGCACATCTAAGCTAGAGTACAGACTGCATACTAGACTAGAGTACAGACTGCAGTATTGGATTAGAGTACAGCACTGCATACTAGACTAGAGTACAGACTGCATACTAGACTAGAGTACAGACTGTAGACTAAGACTAGAGTACAGACTGCATACTAGACTAGAGTACAGCACTGCATATTAGTCCAGAGTACAGACTGCTGTATTGGATTAGAGTACAGACTGCTGTATTGGATTAGAGTACAGACTGCTGTATTGGATTAGAGTACAGCACTGCATACTAGACTAGAGTACAGACTGCATACTAGACTAGAGTACAGCACTGCAGTATTGGATTAGAGTACGACACTGCAGTATTGGATTAGAGTATAGACCGAGCTGTCGTGGCAGCTCGCGAGTTCTCTCTAGAACTCGGACTGCTCAACTATACTAGGAGTACAGACCATACGATGACACTAGAAGATAGACTCTGTACATTAGTACTACTGTGCAGATACTCCCCTTCTATCCTATACTCTGTCTACATATATAACAGCTGTCTATTATATATGATGCTCTGGTAGTCTACTCTGCAGTGGCGATAGAGGATTCACGTTCTATCTCACTTAGAGTCTCCATGATTACCTCTCTGTGAGTCTTGGTTCTAGTGCCTGTACAGCCTGATATTACCTTGAGTGTATTATCCCAGTACTTGGAGATAGAGATGGGCTTAATGTAGGAGATCTTGTCTGTAGTACGACTGCAGTGCCTGGAATGAGATCTACTGCTCTTAGCGTATCTCTTGGGTGGTGTAGAGCAGTCACTGTCTACGTAGTACTTGCCGTCCTCGTACTTCAGTACTGTTATCTGGTGTATCTTGTTGTCCTTGATGACTATGTGCTCTGGCTGTATTCTCTTGAGTAGCAGCTCTGAACATAGCAGTGAGTAGATGTCCTCGTACTTGAGCGCAGGCTTATCCCTAGTGAGACTGATGGCGTAGTTCATGAGGAAGATGTTCTTCTTCTTACTTGACTTGAGGTCCTTCCAGCTGAGGATGCGCTTCTCCTTGGACTTCTTCTTGATGCTGTCAGCTATGATCTGGTCGTGCTCTCTGTCTCTATCAGACTTCATATTGCCATGCTGCTGCAGGAACTCTATGACCTTATCAGCTACCTCATTAGCAGGTATACCCTCCAGTACTACGCTGAATATGGAGTTGATATTACGCTTATAGGACAGCACTCCATTCTTCACTACGAAGCCCTTAGGGTACTTGTGATGTGCCATATCTGTCACTATAGTATGCCAGTACTCATCGTCTATATACTGTGCAGCATCTAACAGTATCTGATGTGGTATCTTCGTGGATGACCTAGTCTTCTTCTTGACAGTGCCCGTCTTACTGCTGGCATTAACACTGTTAATCCAGGGCAGCTCTCCCTTGAAGAGTATATCCTTAAGAGTGCTACTGTTAACAGTCAGATCAGCATTCATTTTATCTGCCTGAATAACGACCACACTCCGCGAGAAGAACAGGACGTGATAAAATATGTAGCCATAGTAAATGGAGTCATTTATGGAAGGAATCAAGCAGTGCGTCAACGACCCAAGCTATGCACATAGCGAGTCTGGACGCAACAAGATCATCGACGGAGTCAAGCAGATAGTCGGACCTGATGTCAATGGTAATGACCTCAACAAATCTAACATCAACGTCAATGTCGTCGTACCAAGCGTCAAGTCTAACGACATCCAGTCACAAGCACAAGCTCAATATCAGAAGCAAGTCTGTGGTGCACCTGCCCCTAAGATAGTCAAGAAGCCAATCTACAGAGAGGAGCCTGTCTACAAGACAGTCAAGGAAGAGCGTGAAGTAGTCATCCAATGCGGCACTAAGAAGGTACTCTGTGGCTACGAAGAGTACTGCATCGATCCATGCGGTAAGGTCATTAAGGATGACTGTCACAAGAAGAAGCACGGTAAGTACGTCTGCAAGAACAAGTGCGTTAAGGTCTGCGTCTGTAAGAAGGATAAGTGTGGTAAGAAGAAGTACGTCTGTAAGAACAAGTGCGTCAAGGAATGCAAGTGTAAGAAGTACGAGTCATCATCATACTGCTCATCCTCTTCATTCGAGTACTGCAGCAGCAAGTGTGAGTCTTCATCCTCATCATACTGCTCATCCTCCAGTACAGTCCCCTGTAAGAAGAACAAGAAGTGCGGAGAGGAGAAGATCATAGAATGCAAGCCATACCTCCACTGCAAGGAGAAGGTCAAGCCCATCTATGACTACGAGACCAAGAAGAAGTACATCATCCCAGACTGCGATAGAGACAGCAAGAAGTACCACAAGAACTACCATCATAAGGAGGGTCTCTACAAGAATGACCTCAAGTGTAAGTGGTAGACTGACTGAGTGATAGAGACGTGACTCTACTCAGTGTAATACACATAATACGTATACAGTATTATGTATAGGATAGATGCACTGTAGAGTAGTATAGCAGATGTATTCAGTCTGCAGCATAGTACCCTGTATCAGTCTATAAGTAATAGCAGCTGACTACTATACCCTCTACTATATCTAGTACAGAGGGAGTATACTGTTCAGTATAACAGCTGTCTATATACAGTAGAACAGTCGACTGAATAACTAATAGATGTATGGTACTGATCGGACTACTGTACTATAGATGTATACTCTAATCAGACTCTCCCTCCTCCCACTGTATAATCTAGCATGTACAGTCTGTGCATCTGTAGAGTATAAGACAGCTGTCTCGTACTAGACCTATACTATGTAGTGGTACAGTTGCTGTGATCAGTCTACTGTACATTGATATGTAGCAGAATAGTCAGCTCTATTAGCTAGAGAGAGATGTATGCAGATTATCTGTACCTGATGTATACAGTATGACAGTCTGCACATAGATATAAGACAGCTACCATATAATAGAGGGATCAGTACAGTAGATAGTGTGGAGCTGCTCTCTAGTACAGATACTAGATACATACTATAGCTGTATAGTATGTGCGATGATATAGTTGTAGAGATAGTACACTGACTACATCTATAGTATAGTAGATAGATAGAGTACAGTCTTCTCTCTAGTACCGACTGTACTGTCACTACATTAGTCTCAAGTACAGATCTACTATCAGTGCACTGTCTTAGATATAGAACAGTACAGTCTGTATCTCAGTACAGAGTCATACTAGCATCTGTATTAGAGAGAAGACTGTACTATAGTATGCAGACTACTATCCTAGTACTATATTCTGAACAGTGTTAGTATGTATCTAGTATCTGTATTAGAGAGCAGCTCCACACTATCTACTGTACTAGACCAAGCTGTTAATGTGAGCTCAGACTGCTCCCTCTATACTAGAGTAGTGATAGGAGCAGCTGTACTGTCCTATGTACTGTCTAGTGGGTATAGGAGTATACATAATATGGTTATATATTATGTACCATATGTTGGGTTGATTGGTGGAGGGATGTAGCCGTCTGTATAGCTTACTCTTCAGCTTCGTCCTCTGCATCATCTGCATTCTCTTGTGGAGCAGAGTCCTTATCTGCCTTGGCCTTAGCAGTCTTCTGTCTCTCGTAGTATTGGATGGTATCTGCTAAGAGCTTCTCGTCGTTCTTAAGTCCGTCTAGTACCTCCTCTTCATTCTCTCCGTTGAAGTCCCTGGAGTTGTACTGTAAGATCTTACTGACCTGCTGTCTAGGTATGTTCTCTGGATCAAAGACAGCCTTATGCTTCTTATTGCTGCCCTTCTCGTCTATCTTGGCATTATAGTCCTCATCTTCTTGGGCTAACTTGTCCATAATGCCAGCCAAGTACTGATTCATGAGGTCATCTGCCTTGATGAATGATTGTGGTGTACGCTTCTCTCCCTCGGGTAAGGGCACATTGATATCTGGATTAAGGAGGATGTAGAGCTTGGCTAACTGGTTGAGGATGACAGTATTGGCTACTCCATTGTTGACTGAGTAGAGTAAGGTACCGAGACTGTCCTCGTGAGTAGTGAACTGTACCTTACCTTTAGTGTTAGCCTTGCTGTAGGCAGTTCCCCACTCTACTGCAGATAAGAATGACTTCACGTCAGCATCTAAGACTACAGGCTTCTTCTTGGTGGTGCTCCAGACGATAGAGAACATCTGTTCGAATACGTCAGTGAGACTGTCCAGGATGTGCCTATTATCGTACTCATTCTCATAGGCTACTAGCTCCTTATTGAGCTTCTTCCTTGCATTCACATCAAGGGTACGGTCACCTCTAAGGGCCTGAATATCATCGAGTAACTGCAAGATACGAGACTGCTTATCCTCCTCCTTCTCCTTCTTCTTGATGACTGTGCGGCGAGTAGTCTTCTTAGCAGGTGCAGGCTGTTGATCAGTCTGCTCCTCCACAGGCTTACGTCTAGTAGTACGCTTACCAGTGGTGGTAGTGGTCGTAGGCTTCTCCTCAGTATTAGTGACCTCTATTCTGGCACGTCTAGCAGTACGCTTACCTGTACTATTGGCGTTATTAGTTGGTGCTACATCATTGACAGGTGCTGGTGCAGGTTGTTCTTCAGATGTAGGTGCTGACTGCTGTCTAGTAGTTCTGCGTCTAGTGGGTCTAGTGAATACTTGCTCAGCGGGTTTATCAAGGATTACGGTGCTCATCTTCTAGTTGTAGTGTAGGATATTTAGCTGGATTCTATTTTAGTAATCCCATCATTTAAGCCTTACTTCTGCTACATTAACTCGAGCATATATACTGACCTACTTCTCAGTATATACAATGCCTATAGCCCATACTAATCACTATTCATCCGTAGACAGCCTCCGTACTGATACTACAATGGACAGTACACATCTGTCCATATACTACAGTATTAGTCTGCTGAATAGTACTGTCGAATAGTCTACTCTCTAGTAGTACAGTACCGTGACTATAGAATTGATATGCAGTCCGAGTTCTCATAAGAACTCGCGAGCTGTGACGACAGCTCGGTCTGTACTCTAGCATAGATATGCAGTCCGAGTTCTCATAAGAACTCGCGAGCTGTGACGACAGCTCGGTCTGTACTCTAGCATAGATATGTAGTCTGTACTCTAGCATAGATATGCAGTCCGAGTTCTCATAAGAACTCGCGAGCTGTGACGACAGCTCGGTCTGTACTCTCAGTCCTATATGTAGTCTGTACTCTAGCATAGATATACAGTCTGTACTCTAGCTAATATACAGTCTGTACTCTAGCATAGATATACAGCCTGTACTCTAGCTAATATACAGTCTGTACTCCTAGTCTCATTCAGCAGTCTGTACTCTAGCATAGATATGCAGTCTGTACTCTAGCATAGATATGCAGTCTGTACTCTCAGTCCTATATGCAGTCTGTACTCTAGCATAGATATGTAGTCTGTACTCTAGCATAGATATGTAGTCTGTACTCTAGCATAGATATGCAGTCCGAGTTCTCATAAGAACTCGCGAGCTGTGACGACAGCTCGGTCTGTACTCTAGCATAGATATGTAGTCTGTACTCTAGCATAGATATGCAGTCCGAGTTCTCATAAGAACTCGCGAGCTGTGACGACAGCTCGGTCTGTACTCTCAGTCCTATATG
>Ga0180220_1002963_pt1 | contig 10277 bp, 4 predicted proteins | sample eDN5th37CBELigBY_FD_151335 | JGI IMG/M metagenome (GOLD analysis project Ga0180220, IMG submission 151335) | Enriched backyard soil microbial communities from Emeryville, California, USA - eDNA 5th pass 37_C BE-Lig BY (version 2) (version 2) | ecosystem: Environmental > Terrestrial > Soil >... | reverse complement strand
ATATCCGTTGCCGAAAAAGAGAAAAGGAAGGCTCGCCTCCGAATAGCTGTCCTCGGTCCGATAGAACCCTCTCAGCTGGAAAAAGCGAGCATCGGGGCCCTCGATTCTTGGATTCGAAAACACGCAGGGCCCACAAGGCCAGTCGTGGCCAGGTGAATGGCAAAGAATTGTAAGATTATCAGGATAAATGGTCTGTTCCGGGATCAAGTGGATCTGATGTCCACTGTTACCGCTACCGCTGATGGCCAATGTGCAGGGTGAAGGCATACTGGCATACCCCTCGAGCGCAACCGAGATCTCCTCTTGGCCAACGGCGTCCGTTCGGAGCACGAGGCGCGCGGGATATTGTCCCTCGTCGTTCGGATCGAACTTTACGGTCACGGATGTGCTGGGTTCGATGGGTACCGTGGGCTCGTATTCGACCGTGAAGGCAGCCCCATCGTCGTCTTCAATCGACGCCGACAGGAGAGAGATGGGAGCCGGATCGCCCACGTTGGTGAGCGTCACCGTCTGGCGCAGGGGTGCAAGCCCTACGTACAGCGGACCAAAGTCGAGTTGGGATGGCGATGCGACCAGGAGTGGGCCGCCCGTGTGACCAAAGACACGGACCGAAAGGAGCCTTTCGACCTCGGCCCCCTCGGTCGTGCCGTCGATCTGCAGCGTTCCCTGGTGGACGCCCTCGGCGAGGGGGGTGAACGAGATCTCCAGATCGGTTTCGGAGCCGACGGGCAGATGGTGTAGCGAGGTCTCACGACTGATGGCAAAGGCCTCGCCATGCACCTGAACCGAGGAGAGGTCCAGGTCGAGATCGCCCGTGTTGGCGATGGCGACGACCTGCCGCCGGGTCAGCCCAAGGGCCACGGGTTCGAAGCCGACCGGGTCGGGAGTGGCGGTGAGCTCTGCCTGGAGGCCCTGGCCGATCAGCGCGACCCATTCTCTTTCGCATTCCCTGCAGACACGAAACGCGATCGCGGACTCCACCGGGCCTCTCAACTGCGGCGAAAAGGTGACGGCGACCTCGAGCGTAGCGTCCGGCTCCAACCGGTGGGTGTGAGGAGCGGCGATGAAAGCACGATCGGGGGGCGTCTCGATGGCGATCTCGAGAGGAGCGGCGGTCGCGCTGGAGAAGACGAGCGGTAGCGTCCGCGACTCACCCAGCTTCACGCCTCCAAAGTCGATCGCCTCCTCCGCCCTCACCTTGCGAACGACGCCGGTCCCCTCGACCGCAACCTGGGCAGTCAGGTCCCCTGCTGCGGCACGAAAGAGGATTGCCCCTTCCACCAGGCCCGCCTCTTCCGGGCGGAAGGCAACTTCGACGATCTGCTTCCCCCCCGGAGCGACGGTGAAGGAGGCAGGTTCCAGCGTGAAGTCCGAGGGGGCCTCTGTTGCGTCGACGGTGAGCGCTGCGGCCACCCCGGTGTTCTCGACCTCGACGCGGTGAACGAAATGCTCGCCGACGAAGACCTTGCCGAACGATAGGGTCACCGGCTTCACCGCCAGGCCTGCTTCGGTCTCAACGAGCTTCGCCTCGTCCTCGCAGCCGTAGACGAGGGGCACCATGAGGATCAGCGCAGGCACCATCGACTTCCACCTTTTCATGGCACGCCCCTCGGTAACGGCCGCCGACAAGAGCGTGCCGCCCATGATGTCCACGGCGTTCTCGAGCACCAACTCCTCCTCAGACCTCTCCCGACAGACGCCCGCTTCTTCCGAGCCCGCTTCCTGCCCGTACTTCTGCCCGGTCCGCCGGGGGTCTACGAAGCCAGTCAATCTGGAGAGCGCGAGAACCGTATCGGTTGCATGAGGATGGCATTCTTCAAGGAAGCGATCTCAAGTCGATAAATATGTAGAAATCGCGAGTAATCCCGTTGACGTCGTATAAAAAGTCAGCGTGAAGCACCTCCCTCGGGGAATCAGGAGCCATCGCGATGTGTGCTGCCAGGCCATAAGAGTGGAGGAAATATCCGTTGCCGAAAAAGAGAAAAGGAAGGCTCGCCTCCGAATAGCTGTCCTCGGTCCGATAGAACCCTCTCAGCTGGAAAAAGCGAGCATCGGGGCCCTCGATTCTTGGATTCGAAAACACGCAGGGCCCACAAGGCCAGTCGTGGCCAGGTGAATGGCAAAGAATTGTAAGATTATCAGGATAAATGGTCTGTTCCGGGATCAAGTGGATCTGATGTCCACTGTTACCGCTACCGCTGATGGCCAATGTGCAGGGTGAAGGCATACTGGCATACCCCTCGAGCGCAACCGAGATCTCCTCTTGGCCAACGGCGTCCGTTCGGAGCACGAGGCGCGCGGGATATTGTCCCTCGTCGTTCGGATCGAACTTTACGGTCACGGATGTGCTGGGTTCGATGGGTACCGTGGGCTCGTATTCGACCGTGAAGGCAGCCCCATCGTCGTCTTCAATCGACGCCGACAGGAGAGAGATGGGAGCCGGATCGCCCACGTTGGTGAGCGTCACCGTCTGGCGCAGGGGTGCAAGCCCTACGTACAGCGGACCAAAGTCGAGTTGGGATGGCGATGCGACCAGGAGTGGGCCGCCCGTGTGACCAAAGACACGGACCGAAAGGAGCCTTTCGACCTCGGCCCCCTCGGTCGTGCCGTCGATCTGCAGCGTTCCCTGGTGGACGCCCTCGGCGAGGGGGGTGAACGAGATCTCCAGATCGGTTTCGGAGCCGACGGGCAGATGGTGTAGCGAGGTCTCACGACTGATGGCAAAGGCCTCGCCATGCACCTGAACCGAGGAGAGGTCCAGGTCGAGATCGCCCGTGTTGGCGATGGCGACGACCTGCCGCCGGGTCAGCCCAAGGGCCACGGGTTCGAAGCCGACCGGGTCGGGAGTGGCGGTGAGCTCTGCCTGGAGGCCCTGGCCGATCAGCGCGACCCATTCTCTTTCGCATTCCCTGCAGACACGAAACGCGATCGCGGACTCCACCGGGCCTCTCAACTGCGGCGAAAAGGTGACGGCGACCTCGAGCGTAGCGTCCGGCTCCAACCGGTGGGTGTGAGGAGCGGCGATGAAAGCACGATCGGGGGGCGTCTCGATGGCGATCTCGAGAGGAGCGGCGGTCGCGCTGGAGAAGACGAGCGGTAGCGTCCGCGACTCACCCAGCTTCACGCCTCCAAAGTCGATCGCCTCCTCCGCCCTCACCTTGCGAACGACGCCGGTCCCCTCGACCGCAACCTGGGCAGTCAGGTCCCCTGCTGCGGCACGAAAGAGGATTGCCCCTTCCACCAGGCCCGCCTCTTCCGGGCGGAAGGCAACTTCGACGATCTGCTTCCCCCCCGGAGCGACGGTGAAGGAGGCAGGTTCCAGCGTGAAGTCCGAGGGGGCCTCTGTTGCGTCGACGGTGAGCGCTGCGGCCACCCCGGTGTTCTCGACCTCGACGCGGTGAACGAAATGCTCGCCGACGAAGACCTTGCCGAACGATAGGGTCACCGGCTTCACCGCCAGGCCTGCTTCGGTCTCAATGAGCTTGGCCTTATCTCCGCAGCCGATGACGACGGCAAACGGTAGAGCGAGCAGTATCGCGTTCCTTACGATCTTGGCCATCGTCTCCTCCGATGGGGAGATGTGTGAGGATTGGGGCCATTGTGGTCAGGGCAGAAGGAGAAGGTTGGGAGATGGCCGACGCGGATTTGGGACAAGGGCTCCCGTTCCGAATTTTCCATTGGACTCGTCGCCCCAAGCAAAGGATGGTCCGCTCCAGGTTGAGGAGAGCGAAAACTTTTCGCCTGCTGTGATGGCACCTACGTTCACCATGGGCGGATTTGGCGATATGGAAGCAGAGGTGGTTGGCTGATAACGATCAGTACCGGTTCCGTCTCCAATCTGCCCCTTGGAATTGCCGCCCCACGCCACCACCACTCCAGATGAATACAGCGCCATCGAGTGATCGTCGCCGGCAGAGATCGCCACTACAGGTGAGGTCAAGTTTGCGACCTGCTGCGGGCTCCAACCGATGGGAGGAGACTGATACCCGAGCTGCCACGATCCGTTGGCACCCCAAGCGTAGACGTCGCCAGACGTGCACAGGGCCAACGAGTGGTCGTTCATGGTCGAGATGGCCGTCACGTCACAGGGCACGTCGACCGGGACGGGATCGACCTCGAGCGGAGAGACGCCTGGGCCGATGCCGAGCTGACCAAGGTTGTTGCGCCCCCACGCCATGACGACACCATCGTTTCGCAGCGCGAGCGAATGCGAACTCCCGGCGGCAACCGCCACCACGTTGTCGAGAGTGGTGATCTGCGTGGGGTACGTCAGCCAAGTGTAGGTGGGGTTGGAGCCACTCGAGCCGATCAGCGTCTTTCCCCATGCGTAGACCGAACCGTCGACCAGGACCGCGAGGGAGTGAAGCGGGCCGGCGGCGGCGGCCAGAACGTCGTGAAGATTGGAAACTTTCCCGGGTTCGTGCTGGGTGCCGACGGTGGGGTATCCGAGCTGCTCTTCCAGGTTCGAGCCCCAGGACCACAAGGTTCCGTCAATTCTCACCGCGAGCGAATGGTCTTTGCCGGCGGAGACCGACGAGACCTGCGAAGGCATCGATGAAAAGATGATCAATCCGGGCTCGTTGGAGGGGACGCAGGGGGCCGGCGTCGTGCAGCGACCGAGGTATCCCGAGGTGTTGTCGCCCCACGCCCAGAGTTCGTCAAAAGGGCCGATCGCCACCGCGTGCTTCGAGCCTGCCGCCAGATCGAAGTGGTGGCGGCGCACCTGGATGGGAGCACCCGGGCCTTGGCGAGGGTTCAGGGTCCCGTCTCCCAGCTCACCCCAATAGTTGGAGCCCCAGGAGACGATCCCGCCGTCACCCCGGACGGCCGCCGAGAAGAGCGTGCCGCCCATGATGTCCACGGCGTTCTCGAGCGCCAACACCTCGGTGAGATATTCATGGTCGTCATAGCTGTCGTCACCCAGTTGTCCGGCGCTATTGGCTCCCCATGCGACCGCCATTCCGTCTGCTCGGATGGCGAGCGAATGCTCGAGCCCCGCGGCGACCTTCACGATGTCGAGGTCGCCCACCTCTGCGGGGACATCCGATCCACGGCCGGCATGGTTCGCCCCCCAGGCGAACGCTCTGGCACCCGGGCAAAGCGCCAGGGAGTGGCTGGCACCTGCTGCTACCTCTACCGCCAAGCACGGAAGGTCGGCCAGCCTTTCCGGGGAGGAACGGGAAGTGGTCGTACCGTCGCCGAGCTGGAACGATCCGTTGTACCCCCACGACCAGGTGGTGCCGTCCACCGTCACCGCGAGTGCGTGCTCGCTTCCAGCCGCGAAGGCCACCGTCTCCTTGGGGACGAGAACCTGAACAGGTGTGAGCGCATCATCATGCGTGCCGTCGCCAACCTGCCCTGATCTGTTGCTCCCCCAGGCCCAGAGAGTCCCATCCGCCCGCAGCGCCATCGAATAACCGTCCGAAGCATCGATGGCGACGATTCCATCGAGGCCTTCGACTCGAATGAAGTGCGACCTCGGCGAGAGCGTACCGTCTCCGAGCTGCCCTCTGCTATTTTGCCCTCGGCTCCATACCGTGCCGTCGACTCGGAGGGCGAGCTCGTGATCGAAGCCGACCGCCATGGCCTTGATCGCCGGAATCGTGGTCGACCGTGACGGCAGCTTCGTGCGCCGGCCGACGTCCCCCCACTCCCACAGCGTCCCGTCGGGCCGGATGGCCTGCATGCGGAAGTGTTTCGCGTCCGCCACGATCCGGCCCAAATCACTATAGGAAATCAGCTCGGGCACATATGCGTCCACTCCAAAGCCGAGGTGGCCCCAAGCCCATGTGTTCCCGTAGCCGTCCACGGTGAAGTAGCGTTCGGCGCCCGCCGCGACCTCCGTCACCGGTCGATCGAGCCCGACCTCGGTGGGCACCGCAATGGAACCCGAGTCGATGTCCCATCCCCAGGCCATGAGCGTGCCGTCCATGCGCACGGCGATCGAATGGTTCCCGCCCGCGCTGATGGCGATCATGGGATCGGTCTCCGGGAAGACCGGCCAGCGAGACTCCTCGAAGCTCTTATTCCCAAGCTGGCCCCAGTCGTTCGAACCCCATGCAGCCATCTGACCGTCGGCGAGAAGCGCCAAGGAGTGCCTCTCGCCGCCCGCGACCATCACCACTCGATCGAGCCCCGGGAACAAGGGTGAGCCCGCAGGCGAGTACGTCCCGTCACCGAGCTGGCCGGCGTCGTTCGCCCCCCAGGTTGCGATGGCTCCATCGGCCAGGACGGCGAGCGAGTGGTATGCACCCGCCGCCACGCGGATGGCTCCGTCGAGGGATACCTGGCAAGGACCAGGGCATTCGGACCAGTTGTCGTCCCCTATCTGCCCTTCGGCACCTCTGCCCCAGGCCCACAGCGAACCGTCGTCGCAGAGCGCCAGGGAGTGTGCGCCGCCAGCCGCTATCGTCACGACGCCGGTCGAGCAAGGGACGAATACGGGGACGGGAGTCCACCGATCCTGGAATGATTTGTCGCCGAGCTGTCCCTCGTCATTGCGCCCCCATGCCCATACCTGCCCGTCGGCAAGAAGCGCCAGAGAGTGGTCGAACCCTGCGGCTACCTCGATGGCGTTGAGCAGGTCATACACTTTGACCGGAAATGGCGCGTCCGTTCCCGTTCCATCTCCGATCTGACCGAAGCGGTTCTCACCCCACGCGACGACCTGCCCGCCGGGCAAGATGGCGAGCGAATGCCCTGTACCAACCGCGACGCGTGTATTTCCCCGGAGACCTTGGCGGAAGGCCCTCGCTCTTTCGATGCCGGTGGCGTGAGCATCATCCATCATGGAAAACGACATCAACACCGCTGCGCTCAGAGCCAACCGCCGAACCGAGTTCATCGCGATCACTTGGGACCTCCCCGCGGAGGCGTCCTGGCCTCCGCCGGCTGCCATTATCGATCCCGCGGGAAGCAGGATCAACACTTATAGCAGCAACGTTTGCTACCAGACACTTCGCGGTGCTGGGGCCGTCCGCTCGCGCGAACGCCATGACTCGAAGCGGGACCTCCCGAGGAGCGAACCTCGGTCCGGACAGCGCACGATCGTGCCAGCGGGATCCCGCGGGTCGGAAGGTCGATCGCAGGCCCGGAAGTGAGGCGATCGACCTTTGCGCAGGTTCCAGGCAAGATCCCGCGGTCCATGATTCGCGCCCTCGTACTCGTCCTCGCCCTCGTCCTTCTCCCGGCGCTCGCCGCCGCGGCGGACGATCCCCTCGAGCTCCTTTGGAGCGATCGGCTGGACTTCGCCGCCGACGGCAGCCCCCTGATCACGGTGCGGATCCAGGAGGATGCCTCGGAGATCTCGATGGTGACCCGGGGCGCGGCGCGGATCTCCGCGGGAGGGCTACAGTCCCGGCCGGGATCGACGTGGCGGTTTCGGGTGGAGGGAGCGGTCCCGGCGAAGGTGCGGTGGGCCGCACAGGTGGCGGACTTCCGCCTCCGCGATCGCGAGGCCGCAGAGGCCGCGCTCGCCACGTGGAGGGAGCGGGGCTTCGCGGCGCGGGCGGTGACGGTGGGCGGGGTCTTCGGCTTCCAGGGCCGGGTGATCGACAACCGGCGCTACGCGATCCTCCTCTCGGAGCCGGGCACCCGCGCGGCGGCGGAGCGGATGGCGCGGGACGCCGAGGCCCGCTTCGGCGCGACGACCCAGCTCTTCGAGGAGCTGCTCGAGCGCCCCTCGGGGAAGATCGTCGTCCTGGACGCGGAGGGCCGGGTGGCGGCGAGCGCACCCGGCGTGGTGGTGGTGGAGCCCCGCGACGCCGCCGGGATCACCTTGCTGCAGGTGGAGCACGACATGGGCTACGCGGCGCACGGGCGCCAGGATCGCACCTACCGCGGCAAGGTCTTCGTCACCGTCGACGCCCGCGGGAAGACAGCGGCGGTGGGGGTGCTGCCGATGGAGGAGCTGGTGCAGGGGATCGTCCCCAGCGAGATCTTCGCGTCCGCGCCCACCGAGGCCCTCGCCGCCCAGGCGGTGGCGGCCCGGGGCGAGGTGCTCGCCAAGATTGGCGTGCGGCACCGGGCCGATCCGTGGCTGATCTGCGCGGAGCAGCACTGCCAGGTCTACAAGGGGCTCTCGGGCGAACACCCCAGGACCAACGCCGCGATCGCCGCCTCCCGCGGGGAGGTGCTCTTCGGAGAGGGCGGAGGCCTCGTCGACTCGGTGTACTCGTCCACCTGCGGTGGCCATACGGAGAACAACGAGGTGGTGTGGGGCACGCCCCCCGATCCCAACCTCCGGGGCGTGCCGGACTGGATCGACCACCCGGAGTTGGAGCGGTACGCCGCCAGGGTGGAGGACGTGAAGGGCTTCCTCGAGGCCGAGGTGCCGGGCGTGTGCCGCGACGCGAGCTTTTCGAGGCCCGAGAAGTACCGATGGGAGCGGCGCTTCACCCGGGTGGAGCTCGAGTCCCTGCTGCGCCCGCTGGGCGTGGGCGCGATCGTCTCGCTGCGGGCGGAGGGCCGCGGGGTCTCGGGCCGGGCCACGCGCCTGGTGGTGGAGGGGACGAAGGGACGCCGCGAGGTGACGGGAGAGCTGGCGATCCGCCGCCTTCTCCGGAACCTGAACTCCTCCCTCTTCGTGATCGAGCCCGAAGGGGCGCCCCCCACCGCCTGGACCTTCCGCGGGGGCGGCTGGGGGCATGGGGTGGGCATGTGCCAGATGGGCGCGATCGGCCGGGCGGAGCGGGGACACGACCACGAGGCGATCCTGCGGCACTACTACTCCGGGGCCGAGACGGTACGGCTGTACTGACGGCCCCCGGGCATTCGTCGGGAAGTCCACGGAAGCCTGGTCGACGGGGCGGCCCGACCCGCCGCTCCGGGCGGAGCGGCGCGGTCCGGGCCGACCTTGCGGCCGCCCGCCTCCCCGGCGAACGTGAATTCCGCCGAGGCAGGGGATAACCTTTGCCCTTGGTGGAGCCCCTTCTTCGTGAGCGACGGCGACGGCAGGCCGCAGGGAGGGACCGGAAGCGTCTCGCGGTCGCGCTCGTCCTGGCGCTGGCCGTCCACCTCGTCGCGATCCCGATCGGGCTCCTCACGTTCCGGCACCAGCCGCGGGAGAGGCCGCAGGTGTCGCTGGTGCGGATCCCCGCGAGCCAGTGGGACGCCGCGATGCAGGGCGCGCGGGCGCTCGAGCCGGGCGAGCGGGCGAAGGCGGATCGGGATCGATCGCCTATGGAGAAGCGCGCGGAGGCGCAGGACCCTCCCGAGAAGCGGGTGCCGGAAGAGCCGCCCGGGCAGGTGGTGGAGACGGTGCCCGGCAACCGCGAGCGCCCCGACGACGCCCGCTTCGCCGGCGAGACGGACAACCGGGTGGAGCGGGAGACCGTGTCGCGGGATCGGAGGCCTTCGAAGGTGGTGGCACCCCGGGCCACCGCGCCCGCCGCGGAGCAGACCCCCCCCGGCGAGTCGGAAGGCGACGCCCTCGCGATCGGCAGCGGCTCGGGCGAGGGCGAGGCGCAGGAGGAGCGGAAGTTCGGGAGCAAGCTGGAGCTGCCCTCCATCGCGCGGCGGGACGAGCTGAAGCTGAAGCTCTCGCCGGACGGCGTGGGGCAGGTGCGCAACCGCACGGGATCCGACGAGCTCCACGGCAACTCGGACCGGTTCCGGGTGCAGCTCGGCGAGGGCGACGATCCCGCCGATCGGCCGGGGAGCGACGGCCCCTCGGGCGGCAGGGCGCTGCAGCTCTTCCCCAGCGCGGCGGTGATCGATCGGCTCACCGCCGCTCCCGCCCCCGATCACGTGGAGGGGGTCGAGGAGGGGGACGGGACCTTCCTGAACACGAGGGAGTGGAAGTATGCCTCCTTCATGAACCGGTTGAAGAAGGGCGTCTCACAACACTGGGATCCGAGCGGCGTGGCGCGCACCCGCGACCCGACCGGCAACGTGTACCTGTGGAAGGATCGGTACACGATCCTCTCCGTCACGCTGAGCTCCGATGGCAGCCTCGACGACGTCTACGTGGAGCAGTCGAGCGGCGTGGACTTCCTGGATCGCGAGGCGATCGCGGCGTTCGAGCGGGCCCAGCCCTTTCCCCATCCGCCGCGGGGGATGATGGACGAGGACGGCCGGATCCACTTCCAGTTCGGGTTCTTCATCGATACCCGCAGCGCCGGCTTCCGGTTTTTTCGGAGATGACGGCGCTGCCGGCTTCCGGTTTTTTCGGAGATGACGGCGCTGCCGGCTTCCGGTTTTTTCGGAGATGACGGCGCTGCCGGCTTCCGGTTTTTTCGGAGATGACGGCGCTGCCGGCTTCCGGTTTTTTCGGAGAT
>Ga0180220_1002962_pt1 | contig 10279 bp, 10 predicted proteins | sample eDN5th37CBELigBY_FD_151335 | JGI IMG/M metagenome (GOLD analysis project Ga0180220, IMG submission 151335) | Enriched backyard soil microbial communities from Emeryville, California, USA - eDNA 5th pass 37_C BE-Lig BY (version 2) (version 2) | ecosystem: Environmental > Terrestrial > Soil >... | reverse complement strand
CGCGCAACGTCCGGCGAGCGTTCACGCTCGTCGATGTCGACTGAATCACCCCACCGTAATCATTCTACGCCGGCGCGGCTGGCGTTCGCGATGATCGCGTCCCGGACGTATGCGGCCAGACCGGGCGCACGATCATCGTAGTGCTTCGTGAAGCGCGGGTCGCTCACGTACATCTCGCCCAACCCGCGGTGCATCGCGTGCGAGCACTCGTAGAACCACCTGTGGATGTGCTGGCGATGCCGCTCGGCGATGTCCATGGCTTCTGGCGAATCGGCGGGCACACCGCGCGCGAGTGCTGCCGCAAAATCGGCGGTGATTTGCTCCGCTTCGCTCTGGATCACCTGCCACTGCGCCTTGTCGTACTTCGACGTACGGCGCTGTGATTCGCGGTACGCGTCCGTGTCGCCCCAGCGCGCTTCGACCTCGGCTTCGTGGGCAGCCGGATCGAAATCGCCGAAGACCTCACGCATCTCTTCCGGCGTCAGACTGAGCCCCGCCTTTCTCGATTCGACCATTTTCTCCACTCCCTTCAACATGCGTCGGAGCCTCGCGATCCTCGCCCGAAGCAGCGACCGCTGCCGCTCGAGCTGCGTGACCGCATCCACCCTGTCGTCCAGGATCTCCGCGATCCCGGGGAGGTCGAGCCCGATCTCACGGTACACCAGGATCCGGTACAACCGCTCGGCATCCCGGAGGGAGTACCGCCGGTACCCAGAGCGAGTCCGCTCCATCGGCCGCAGCAGGCCAATGGCGTCATAGTGATGCAGCGTCCTGACGCTCACGCCGGCCATGCGGGCCAGCTCACCGATCGAATAGCTCATCTCCACCTCCGTCACCGAGGATAAACCATGACGTAACGTGAGGGTCAAGGGGATTGTTTGGGCGATGGCGATGAGGGGCGATGAGGGGCGATGAGGGGGCGGTACGCGCCGGTCAGCCGGCGGACGGGGCCGCAGGCTGAAACCGGACGGCGCGTCTATCGGTAGTTGCCGAATTGGAGCTCGACGCCGAAATCCTGGGTCCTGAGGAAGGCGATGACTTCCTGGAGCGCGTCCCGTGATGGGCTGGTGACGCGGAGCTGGTCTCCCTGGATCGCGACCTGGACCTTTTTGAATCCCTGAGCCTTCACCTCCTTGACGATCTCGCGGGCGGTATCGGTGGGGATGCCCTGCGTGAGGGTCATGACCTGGCGGACGCGTCCGAGGGAGGCTTTGTCGAGGTCGCCGAGCTTTGCGTTCTTGAGCGGGACACCTCGGCGGACCAGCTTGGACTGGAGGACGTCCACCAGCGCCTTCATCCGGTAGTCGTCATCAGCCTCGAGCCGGATGATCCCGGCGCCGCGATCGAGCTCGATAGAGGTGTGGGCGCCCTTGAAGTCGTAGCGCTGGGCGACTTCCTTGTTCGCCTGGTTGACGGCGTTGTCGACCTCCTGGAGATCGACGCCGGTGGTGATGTCGAATGAATTCTGCGCTGCCATGGCTGTGGAGTCCTGTTCGCGACGAAACCGGCGTGGCGGGAGGCGGCGCCTCCCGTCACACGGTGCCGATTCTGGCCCGCCCGGCGCCGCGTTGTCAACGCCGGGCGGTGCGGCAAGGACGGGGTCATTGAGTGCGCGCGGTGTCGAATGATTGAGAGTCGCGTCTTCATCCTCTCGCCGGCGAGCACGAGCGGACGGCGGGCGATGTGGCTCCTGGATCCGGATTCGGCGAATCCTCTCGCGGTGCGACTGCGAGGTGAGGGTGTTCCGCTAGGCGAGCTGTACGCGTTCGTCAGCGGCCTGTATTTCCGGGGGAAGCTCCGGTACGCGCAGGCGTTCGCGCGACCGCCGGCGGGTGTGCCGGGCGTCGCCGTGATCGTGCCGGGTCGGGGCCTGCTGGAACCGCACCACCTGATCACCCGCGATGATCTGCTCGCCATTGCTGACGTGCCGGTCGACGTCTCGGACGACCGCTACCGGATCCCGCTAGCGCGCAGCGCGCTGGAGCTGGGAGCCGCAGCGGGTGGCGGGTGCCGGGTGGCGCTGCTGGGCAGCATCGCAAGCGGCAAGTACGTGGACATCCTCGTGGGCGTCTTCGGCGAGCGGCTGGAGTTCCCGGCGGAGTTCGTGGGGCGAGGCGACATGAGTCGCGGCGGGCTCATACTCCGCTGCGTGGAATCGGGTCGGGAGCTGGAATACGTCCCGGTCATCGGTGCGCCGCGGCGAGGACCTCGCCCACCACGGCTGCCACCCCGGGGTTCGTGACCCGGGGCGAATACCCGCGCGAGAGGCAGGCGGGTGCGTCGGGCGCACTTGCGGGTGCCACATGCCGCCTGGGGACGAGTACGCTATGATGTGCGACATCGCTGGACGGAGCGGCGCCGGTACGACTGCCCGGGCCGCCTGGCCCTGGAAACCATGCGGAGCGTGAGATGGGAAGGACCATAGGGGCGTTGGCCGTGATCCTGGTGCTGGCTGGCGCAGGGGTTTACGTGCTGCGGGGCGACGGGCGCGCCGCGGCGTCGCCGGCGATCCGCACGGCGGTCGCGGAACCCGGCGCCGTGAGAGTGGTCCTGAGGGAGACTGGCGTCATCCGGCCGTACCGCCAGGTGGTGGTCACGAGCGTCGTGAGCGGCCGGCTGGCGCGACTGCACGCCCGGGAGGGATCCGTCGTCGAGGCGGGCCAGGTCGTGGCTGTCGTGGAACCGGACCTGAACAACGCGCAGGTCGTATCGCAGGTGAGGAGCGCGTACGAGGCGGCGAAGCTTCGGGCGGAGGTCGCGGAGCGGGAGTACGAACGTGCCGAGGCTCTCTTTGCCGGCGCGCTGATCACCGAGCAGGAGCTTGCCCGGCTGGCCGCGGACGTCGTCGCGGCCCGGCTGCAGCTCGAGACGACGGAAGTCCAGCTGCGGATCATGGAGGAGAGCGGGATCCTGGCCGGAGCCGACGCGGACCTGCTGAACGTCGTGAGTCCGGCGTCGGGCGTGGTCATCGCACGCGGTGTGGAGGAGGGTGAGGCGGTTCAGGCCGGTACGGGTGTGTTTGGCGGTGGCACGCCAATCATCACCGTGGCATCGCTCGACCGCCTGAAGATCGAGTCGGAGATCAACGAGATCGACATCGGTCGGGTGGAAGCCGGCCGGCCGGTGCGGATCACGCTGGATGCGTACCCCGGCGTCGAATTCGCCGGCGTCATCGCGCACGTCTCGCCAGCGGCGAGGGACCGGGGCGGCGTCCGGGTTTTCGACGTGGAGATCGAAGTCACCGGTTCCGATCCGCGGCTGCGCCCCGGGATGACGGCGAACGTGGACATCACGGGAATCGAAAAGGACGGCGTGCTCACCGTGCCCATCGAATCCGTGTTCCGGGTGAACGGCCGTGACATCGTCTACCGCATGGTCAATGGCTCGCCCCAGCCGGTCGAGGTGGAGGTCGGTCTGGTGGATACGCAGCGGGTCGAGATCCTGTCGGGACTCGAAGCCGGCGACGTCATCGCGGCAGAAGATCCGGTCATCGCAGCGGAGCGGGCGGTGCAGCCGTGACCTCGCAGGTCATCCGGATGCGCGGCATCCGAAAGGACTACGTGCTCGGACGGGTGAGCGTACCGGCGCTTCGCGGCGTGAGCCTCGACGTCGAACGCGGCGAGTTCGTGGCCATCGTGGGCCCCTCCGGCTCCGGCAAGTCCACGCTCATGCACATTCTCGGCTGCCTGGATTCGCCGACGGCGGGCGAGTACCTGCTGGATGGCGTGTCCGTGGCCGGGTTGGGAGGGCGGGAGCGCGCGCGATTGCGCAACCGCAAGATCGGTTTCGTCTTCCAGCGTTTCAACCTGCTCCCGCGCATCGACCTGGTGGAGAACGCGGCGTTGCCGCTCCGCTACGCGGGCGGGATCGGCAGGGCGGAGCGACGCCGGCGCGCGGCAGCAATGCTCGATCGGCTCGGCCTGGGAGACCGACTCGACCACAAGCCGGAAGAGCTGTCCGGCGGGCAACAGCAGCGTGTCGCGATCGCCCGTGCCCTCATCAACGATCCGGCCATCCTCCTCGCCGATGAACCGACCGGCAACCTCGACCAGCGTACGTCCGCGCAGATCCTCGATCTCTTCCGGACGCTGCACGCCGAAGGACGGACCGTGATCCTGGTCACCCATGATCCGGGCGTCGCCGCCACCGCGCAGCGGACGATCGAGGTCGTCGACGGACTCATCCGCGCGGATTCCGGCGCAGCCGTCGTCGCATGAACCTGCTGGAGGCGTTCCGGGCCGGGCTGGACGACGCACGTACGAATCTCGGCCGTACGCTCCTCACCCTCGTTGGGCTGACGCTCGGCACGGCGTCCATCGTGGCCGTGCTGGCGCTGTTCGGTGGCGCGCAGTCGCTCAGCCAGGACATCCTCTCGGAGATCGGCGGCGCGGGCACGCTGGTCGTCCGCAACGGCGAGGTCGAGGGGGCGTCGGAATCGGCCAGGGCGCGCGCCTCCCGCGGCCTCACCCTCGACGATGCCCGGGCGCTCGACACGCTCCCGGGTGTGCGCCGCGCCAGCCCGACCTCCACCGCCAGCGCCAGGATCGAGAGCGCGCGTGACGCGTTCAACGCCAGTATCGAGGCCGTCTCACCGGCCTATCTGACGCTGAACGACATCGAAGTCCAGTACGGCCGCTGGATCACGGAACTGGACCTGGAGACCCGCGCCCGCGTGGTCGTGCTCGGGTCCGCGTACGCGCAATCGCTTTTCGGTTCGGCCGCCGCGGCTGTCGGTCAGGAGGTGCGCCTTGGCCGTGAGCGCTACACGGTCGTCGGCGTACTCGCCCGCGAAGAGCTGATCGTGGCGGCGTGGGAAGGGAACGCGCTCGAGTGGCGGAACCGGCGCGCCTTCATCCCCATCACTACCCATCAGAGTCGCACCACGGGGGGTGACGAGGTCGCGACGATAACGATCGCCATCGACGATCCGGGCGAACGCGCGGCCGTCGAGGCGCGCGTCGCCGCCACGCTCCTCGCCAGACACGGCGTTCGGGATTTCACCATCGGAGGGCGCTACGACTCGGCCGAAGAGGGGATGGAGTACTACTTCGTCTTCAACGTGATCTTTCTCATGGTCGGCGTGATCGCGCTCCTCGCCGGCGGCGTCGTGATCACGAACGTGCTCCTCGCTTCCGTGGTGGAGAAGACCCGGGAGATCGGAACGCGCATGGCGGTCGGCGCCTCAGCCGGCGACGTGTTCGCTCATTACCTCGTGCAGGCGGTGCTCATTACGGGGACAGGCGGCGCGGCCGGCGTCCTGCTGGCGCTGTCGCTGACCTCGACCATGCGCGCGCTCATGCAGTTTCCCGCGGACGTCACGCCGCTGATTGCTCTCGCCGGCCTCGCCACCGCCACATTCGTCGGGCTCGCTGCGGGTGTGTACCCCGCGTACCGGGCGGCAAGGCTGGATCCGGTGGAAGCGTTGAGGTACGAGTGAGGCGCAAACGTCGAAGCGGCATAGGGCCAGGGCTGGGGCTAAGGCTGTGGCCAGTTCCGGTGGGGTTCGGGTTTGCGGCGCGAGGTGACTGCCCCGTGCGTTCGATTTCCCAGCCCGGAGGGCGGACCATCGGTGAAGCTGTCCCTGAGGCAGGAAGGGTGGACCTGTGCGTCCGCCCCTCGCCGGACCTGCCGATGATCCCGGGGACGGCCTGCACCCCGGCGCGCGGATACCCGTCGGCAGTGCCCGCGAAGTCTCCTGGTTCCAGCATTCTTCCATCGGCGACGACGCCCATTGGCTCTGGCCTCGGCCCCAGCCCTGGCCCTATGGCGTTCCAAGGGGTTCTGTGCTGACCGAATTGGTTGACCTGGCCACCGAGGGCTGGCGGAGGGTGGTCGCGCACAAGGTGCGCTCGCTCCTGACACTCTCCGGCCTCGTGCTCGGCGTATCCGCCCTCATCGCCATGTTCAGTTTCGTGGGCGCGGTCAAGACCATGGTCCAGAAGGACCTGGTGGGGCTGATGCCGTACCGCACCCTGGAATTCGTGAACCAGTCGGTGGACGCGAGTACTGCGGCGAACCGGGTCTCCCCCGGGCTGCGGATCGACGACGTCGTCGCGCTCGAAGGGATTCCAGGGGCGGTGCGGGTGCACGCGCTGCGCGGAGCCAACGTGTGGACGACCGGGCCTGCCGGGAGTTTCCGGTTCAACGTCCAGGCGGTCACTCCCGGATTCCTCTGGGATTTCCGCATGGCGATCGAGCGCGGACGGGAGTTGACCGACCTCGACATCGTCCAGCGACACCGCGTAGCCGTGCTCGGCCGGGCGGCGGCGGATCGCCTGTTCCAGGACCAGGATCCGCTGGGGCGCGAGATACGCATCGGGACGCACCGCTACACGGTCGTGGGCATCGTGCGCGCGCCCGAACCGCAGATCGTGCCCGTCGGCGACCAGGGGTGGCGCGAGGACCGCATCTACATCCCGGTGACCACGCTCCTCGGATATCAGACCGGCGGGCGAACCGTGTCGTCGATCTGGATCACCGCCGCCGACTACGTAGACACCGGACCCATCCTCGCCGACGCCGAGCGCCGGCTGACCTACCTGCACCGCAACGTTCCGGACTTCCGGACCACCGACTACGGCGCGATCGAATTCGCCGAGATCAGCGAGCTGGTGGATCAGATCATGACCGGGTGGAACATCGCTATGGGCGGCATTGCGCTCGTCTCGCTGCTGGTTGGCGGGATCGGCCTGTTCAGCGTGCTCCTCATCTCCGTCCGCGAACGCGTGCGCGAAATCGGCGTGCGGCAGGCCGTCGGCGCGTCAGACATCGATGTGCGCCGTGAGTTCCTCGCCGAGTCGATGACGTTGGCTGTGGCCGGCGCCGTCATCGGCACCGCGGGCGGTGCTGCCGTATGCGTGGTGGCCGAGAGCATTGCGCGATATTTCGGATGGACGTGGAGCGTGCCGGTTTCGCCGCTCGGCGTGCTGCTCGGCACCGGTTTCGCCCTCGTCACCGGACTCCTCTTCGGCTTGTATCCCGCCAGACGCGCCGCATCCCTCGATCCGGTGGAGGCCATCTCCGGTTGACGCTGACGTGCGCTCCACTCTCCGGGGAAAAGTGTGTCGGGCGATTCTATCTGGGCCGATAGAGTTCGCGCCGCCCTCGCCGGGCGGTGCACCCCCTGTGGATCTCCACGGTACTCGAGAGTGTTACGTTGGTACTGCGCGGCGGCGGTCAACGATCGCGGCCCGTCGCGCGTCTACCCGGGTAGCTGGCCGTCGGACGACGGCGTCGTGTCGAACCATCAGGAGTAGAAAAGGGCATGCGCAGTTTCGCAGGATCGTGGGGGGCGGTTGCGGTGCCGGCCCGGGGCGGAAAGGTGAAGATGCTGGCCGGCGTGGTCGTGGCCGTGGTTGCGCTCGCGGCGGCGGCGTGTACCGATCCGCACACTCCGCTCACCTTCGCGAAGATAGAGATCGATGGCGGTAACAATCAGACCGGGAAGGTCTGCACGGCGCTGCCGCAGCAGCTCGTCGTGAGCGCCTGGGACCAGTTCGGGAACCCGCTCCCCGGCGCGCTGATCCGGTTCGAGGCCCAGGAGGGCACCGTGTCGCCGGCAACGGCTCTGGCCGGTGCCGACGGGCGCGTCCGGGTCGAATACACGCTCGGTTCCACGCCCGGACCCGTGACGGTGCGGGCCCTCGCCTGGAACGACCAGTACCGCGTCGACTTCGAGTTCACCGCGGAGCCCGATCCTCCGCTGGAGTTCCGGAGGACGAGCGGACACAACCAGCGCGGCCCGATCGGGACCGCCCTGGCCAATCCGCTGGTGGCGCGCGTGACGGATGCGTGCGGTGAACCGGTGTCCGACTTCGTGGTGCAGTGGACGACAACGGGTGGAGTCCTCGGGAGCGCCGAGTCGAGCACCGACGAGGAGGGCTTCGCCAGCAACACGCTGACACTGCCGGCGCAGCCGGGGCAGGTGACCATCACGGCGACCGCGACCGGGATCGGCTCCGTCACCTTCACCGCCACCGCAGACGAGCCCGACGACGAGGACTGAGCCGCGGTCTCGCGCGAACGCACCCGGCTGGCTCGCGGCCGGCCGGGCCCGGCCCTGACAACCGTGCGGTGATCGCGAAGGCGGGGCGCCGGTCTCCGGCGTACCTGCCCGCCACCGCGGCCAGCATTCCCCGCCACACAACCTGCCTGGCCCGGCGCAGGCTGGACCGGCCTCCGCACCCCGGCACCCACGCCGGGCTTGAGATTCGACGGGCGCTTGGGTACATTAAAAGGCTCCCGTATCGTGGGATGTCGTAAGGTCGGGCAGGATGTTCGAAGAGCTCTCGGAAAAGCTGGATAGCGTACTCGGCCGGTTCCGGCAGCGAGGCGTGCTCACCGAGCCCATGATCAAGGATGGGCTCCGCGAGATCCGCCGGGTGCTGCTCGAGGCCGACGTCGACTACCGGCTGACGCGGGAGTTCCTGGCCCGGGTCGAGGAGCAGGCGAAGGGCGAGAAGGTCGTCAAGTCGATCTCGCCCGGACAGCAGGTGGTCAAGATCGTCCACGACGAGCTTGTCGCGCTGCTGGGCGAGACGCCGGAAGGGCTGAAGATCGCGCCGGTCCCGCCGACGGTGGTGATGCTGGTCGGTCTCCAGGGTTCCGGTAAGACGACAACGGCGGCGAAGCTGGCCCGCCGGCTCGACCGCGAGGGTCGGCAGCCGCTCCTTGCTGCGCTGGACGTGTACCGTCCCGCGGCCATCGACCAGCTCGAAACGCTCGGCCGCCGGGTCTCGGTTCCCGTCTTCGCGGACCGTGGCGAAAAGGACGTGGTCAAGCTCGCGGAGCGGGCGCTGGCTCAGGCGAGGTCAGGGCGGCACCGCGCGCTGATCCTCGACACGGCCGGCCGGCTCCAGATCGACGACGCGCTCATGCGCGAGCTGGTCCGCGTCAGGGATACCGTCAAGCCGACGGAGGTCCTGCTGGTCGCGGACGGTATGACCGGGCAGGAAGCGGTACGGATCGCGACCGGGTTCCACGAGGCGGTCGGCCTGACCGGCGTGATCCTGACCAAGATGGACGGCGACGCCCGGGGTGGCGCGGCGCTGTCGATCCGCGGCGCGGCCGGCGTGCCGATCAAGTTCATGGGCGTCGGCGAGCGTCCGGAGGCGCTCGAGCCGTTCGATCCTCGCCGGTTGGCGGACCGGATCCTCCAGAAAGGGGATGTGGTCGGCCTGGTCGAGCGGGCGCAGCAGGCTTTCGACGAAGACGAAGCCGCCCGTCTCGAACGAAAGATCGCCAGGGAAGGGAAGTTCGATCTCGAGGACTTCCTCGTGGCGATGAATCAGCTCCAGAAGCTGGGGCCGCTGGAAGGGCTGCTCAAGATGGTGCCCGGGATCAACCACAAGGCGCTGAAGCAGGCGAAGGTGGATCCCAAGCGGCTGAAGCACATGGAGGCGATCATCCTGTCGATGACGCCGCAGGAGCGGCGTCGGCCGGAGATCCTGAACGGGTCGCGTCGGGCGCGCATTGCGCGCGGCTCGGGGAGGCCGGTCCAGGAAGTGAATCGGCTCATGTCGCAGTTCAAGGACATGCAGAAGCTGATGAAGCAGATGCGCAAGCTGGGGCTGGGCACCGGCGGCCGGATGCCGCGGTTGCCCCGCATGTTCTGACACCCGAGCGGGGGCGCGGACGACGCCGTGCCCGACTGGCGTCGTCGATGGTGCCGAGACGGCGAAGCGAACCTTTCAAAACCCGGTAGATCATGCCCGTCAGGATCCGACTCCGGCGCATCGGCCGGAAGAAGCAGCCCTACTACCGCCTGGTGGTAGCCGAGAAGCACTCGCCGCGCGACGGCGCGTACATCGACCAGGTGGGTTACTACAACCCGCGGTCGCAGCCTGCGGAGCTCCAGATCGATCTGGCGAAGGTCGACGAGTGGCTGGCCCGCGGCGCCGAGCTCTCCGAATCCGCCGCCTCGCTGGTGAAGAAGGCGAGGCGCGGTGGCGACGCGAAGGTCGCGCTCCGCGAGGCCGGGAAGCAGGCGGCACCGGCGGTGGCCGCGGCACCCGCGCCTGCGCCGGCGAAGAAGGCGGCGGCAGAGCCGGTCGAGGCCGCCTCGGCGGCGCCCGAGCCCGAGGCTGCGGAGCCGGTGGAAGCGGCTGGTGGTGAGGCGGCGGAGGGCGCCGCGCCAGAGGAGCCGGAAGCCGGCGCCTGAGCCGGTTCGCAGGTGGCGTCGCCCATGAGCGGCGCCACATCCGACGTCAGCCGTGCGTGCGGGAGGGGGTGACGCGATGGACGCCCTGGTCGTGGGCCATGTGACGAAGCCGCACGGTAC
>Ga0180220_1002959_pt1 | contig 10296 bp, 11 predicted proteins | sample eDN5th37CBELigBY_FD_151335 | JGI IMG/M metagenome (GOLD analysis project Ga0180220, IMG submission 151335) | Enriched backyard soil microbial communities from Emeryville, California, USA - eDNA 5th pass 37_C BE-Lig BY (version 2) (version 2) | ecosystem: Environmental > Terrestrial > Soil >... | reverse complement strand
ACCTGCCAGTTTGAGTTCCATTGGTCACCCGGTGACGTCCTGCTGGTCGACAACTGGAAGGTCCTCCATGGCAGGGCGCCCGTCCACGAGGACAGCCAGCGGCTCCTCCTAAGGTCAGTCGTAAAATGAAAGAAAAAAAGCTTCTTCCCGCACTGGCTCCCGATGCTCTTCTCGGCAAATCAAAAGCGTACATTCACAAGGCCCTGCTTCGCAAAGCCAGCGACGACCTGGATGAGTATCAGCTTTGGGCATCGCTCGCGCTTGAGCTGCTGGGCAAGGCGGCCTTGGCCAACATCCACCCTGCCCTGGTGGCCGATCCGACCCACTCGGATTCCCTCTTTGCCGCGTGCGAAGTCGTCATCAAGGTGGATGTAAAAACGATAACGGCCAAGACCCTCTTCGAGAGGTTGAAGCACATCATCTCTCACTTTGACGAGGCAACATCTCAATTCTGTTTGGCAATTGCACTCCGCCGCAATGCCGAGCTGCATTCGGGGGATACCCCGTTCAAATCGATGAAACTGGAGGCTTGGGAGGCGAAGTATTGGTATGCCACGTCGCTTCTCCTGACCCAACTAGATCTATCGCTAGACGATTGGCTAGGAAGTGATCGGTCCGATGCTCCGAAGCAGATTGTCAAACATGCCGAGCAGGCGAAGGCCCAATCAACAACGATCCGCATTGAACGTGCCAGCGAAGCCTTCAAAAAGCGACCGAAGGCAGAACGAGAGCGTGCAATTCAGGACGCTGCCTCACGCCAACCCTACCACTACAGGGATATGTTTTCACTGCTGAGTGATCACATCTGGGAAGTGGAATGCCCCTCTTGTAGTGGAAAGGCTTTCATTGCGGGAATTCAAATAGGAGAGAACATTGTTGGCAGCCATTCCGACTATGGCGACGCTTGGGATGAAGTTGAAACCACCTACTCCGCCGAGCAGTTCCGGTGCCCCGTATGCCAACTGGAGCTGGAGGGCACCTTCGAAATAGAAGTGGCCAAGCTCGATACCGAGCATGTTGAAACGGAGCAGCGCGAAATGCAGTTCGAGCCGGACTACGGAAATGATTAGGGCAACACGTCTTCCTAAGAATTTTCCTTTGGAAACTCGAAAATCGGCAGATGCCCCCCGTTGAAGCTATCCGGAACAACAATCGCAACACTTTGCTTGGCTCTTGTGACTGCCACATAGATTTTGGCCAGTGATTTCCCGGCATCGGGCAAGTTGCCGCTCTTCACATACTTCCGCAGCCCACCTGTCGGGTAAATCAGTGTCCGTTCAAAGGTCATGCCTTTGGACTCCCCAAAATTCAGCGGCGCCCCGTACTGGACCGTTGTCCGTGCATCATAGCGCAATGGCTGCGGCGCAAAGCGATCCCAATAGCGCTTCACGTCTCTCTCTCGCAGCAACACTACGCCATCGTGGTCCGTCACCGTAGCATTCCGGGAGGTTGTCGGCTGGCACTTTGGAAAGAACTTGTCAGCAAAATCGCAGATGGCTTGCACGCAGCGCTGCGATTCTGCCTTGTGGCTGATGTCGGCGAGGCCAACGTTTTTCCACTCTTCAAACTTATCAATGATCTTCTCGCCCCAGTAAGCCTTGTTCTTCGGATTGTTGTTGGTCGAAAACGTCGCCTGCCGGTGGTCACCGACCAAGGTTACTTTGATGGTGGATTTCAGAAGATGTTCCATCAATTCCAGATCCCATCCCGAAAGGTCTTGCGCCTCATCGATGTAGAGATGCTGGAAGATCTTCTCAAGCCGCTTGATGGGAAGCCCGCCAGTCTTATCAATCAAACGGCAGGCAAAATCGGTGGTCCGATCCCTCCAAAGCCGTCCTCGACTTGAGAAGAAGAACTGGTCGACGCGATTTTTCGCTATCCGCCGCGCATGATCGGGCATTTGGTTGAAATTGATCCCGATAATACGAGGCTCATAGAGGTGGTTTTGATAGGGGCGGATGAGGTGTGTCAGAACGAACGTGTACCAGGTCAGCATGGCCACATGAGGTGGAACCGCGCCTCGGCTTTCGTAAGCCTTGTCCAACAGCTCATTGCGGCCGTTGATTGTGTAGGTGACGAGTGCTGTGCGACCGCCGTTGGCACACGCTTGGTTGACGATGTCAGTGGTTTTTCCCGAACCGGCCGAGGCCAGAACAATCACGTTATCTGATGGCATCTTGAATATATTTGGGAATCTGAAGTTGGTCTGCATGCTCAAACAAGGCCAGCGCGCATTCGGTCTTGTTTGCCGTCATATGGTCATTGAGATCCGCGTCAGTCGCATGCTTGGTTCCCAGCATTTCATTGAGCTTGTCCCGGCCGTTGGCCTTCAGGAGCTGGGGCTCCAATGTTCTCGCTGCGCTGTCATCATCGATATGAATATGGATGTTGGGCACACCTTGGTAGCTCTGGAAAAGTGCTTTCTTGCCTGCCGGGTCCCCGTCATTGTCTCGGCAGATGGCTACGTCTAGCTCCAGAAGGCATGCAATATCCAGAAAGCGCTTGAAGGACGTCCCCACGGAGATCACCTCCACTCCCGCCTCCAGAGGTAGCTTTTGGTGCTTTTGGACGAAGCCCTTCTGCACAATCAACTCATCCGATGGACCTTCAACAAGAATGGAGCGTGTCGCCAGAATCATCCGCAACGTATTGTGACCCGGGAGCCGTTGGAAGTAAGCTTTCGTATCCGCCGGAAGGTGGTCCAGGGTAACGCCCTTCGAGCCATTGAACATGATGACATGATCGATACCCAGCTTGTTCAAGACAAAGCTGCTGTGGGTGCTGATGATCAATTGCTTGCCGTCGCAGCGCTTAGCCAAGTGGTTTACCAATTTTCCAAGATTGGCGTGCGAGAGGTGGTTCTCTGGCTCCTCGATGAGGAATATCTCACACTTCTCTGCCGCCTCGATGGCGAGCTTCACCTTGATGGTATTCTGCTCCCCCTTTCCAACCAATGTGAGAGGGATGTTGTCCAAGTGCGGAAGAACACCGGTCTCCCAGCTGGCGCGTGTTGTGGTGTCCATGGCGACAGACAAGGTCTTATCCGAGACGACGCCCTTCTTTGAGGCTAAGTCCGTGTTGATTGCTGTTATCCGCGCATCCCCTTGGAAATCGTCCCGCAGTGCCCGGTATGCTAGCGCCAAATTCACCGATTGCGACTTCGTGAGGTAATCCCGCACAATCTCCAGCACATATTTGTTTGCCGCATATGAATTGGAAATATTGCTTGGGTCAATTAACGTCGATTTTACGGGAACCGACTTGGTGGTAAGGCCGGTTCCTGCAAACGACTGCCAGCAAATCTCATAGTATTCTATCGGAACGCTGCTAATCGCATTTGGATCTGCCACATACGACTGAAATTCCGCGGCAAAGTTGTCGTCCAAACGGATGGTTAGTGAGATGCCTGGAGCATCTGCTTTAAGGCTATTTATGGAACCACGGAGGTCGGCCACCTCCGGTGTATCCTTGAGGTAAAGTTCAATCATCACTTCTGGAGGCGGAGCCGGCGTCCCAGCCTTACGCTGGTTCACAAATTCATTCACAGCTTCGATGTTGACCAGATAGGGGTGGAGTTCATACTGGGCGGGACGGCGATTGAGCTGGCAGCGCAGGGCGAGATTTATTGCTTCCAATAGCGTTGATTTGCCTGCCTCATTATTTCCAACGATAATGTTTACGTTATCCCCAAACTTGATATTGGCATCTCTAATGGCTCTGTAGTTTTTAATAATGACTCGTTCAATTGGCACGTTCGGGCGCTCCCAATAATTTTCTCGTCAATTGGTTCACATACTACAGACTATAGCAAGCATTGGCGAGAGTTTTTCATCTTCACATCATACGTTTGGGTGATTGGACATTCCACAAACGCAATGGCGGCCCCCTTGGCTTCAGCAAGTACTGATCAACCACCCCATTCACCAACCGCATGATCTCCAACCGCCGCCCCCGATCAGCCAGTTCAAAGTAGTTATAGGGCTCGGGCACCTTGGGGAACCGAACGCCGCAAGCTTTCCACAGCGGCCCACACAGAGGGCTCGGCGCTTCATCCTCCTCTAGAAACATCCGGCAGTGCTCGATGTCGTGGATGACCGCACGCAGGTAGCGGAACCACCAGCGGCCCCTCACAATCCTCCCCGAAGGCAACTTGGCCCTCCCCTCGGAGATGACTTGGAGGGTAATGACATCCGTAGCTCGCTCCGGCACCCTGTCATTGAGCGGCAATCCCGCGACAACCAGCTCATACCCATGGATTGGACAGCTATCAACAAGGCAGAAACTCCAAGCTAGGCGCTGATAGGGGATAGGATCGCTTTGCCGACATAGCGGGCATTCCAGCGCATAGTTGTTGTTCTTCATCAGCCATGGCACTTGAGGGACCATCGGTACCGTGAGGTTCTCGTCGCTCCAGAAAAGAAAGCGATGGTCGCGGATATATTGGTCGTAGGAACAGCTTGGTTGCCCTTCAAGGCTCCGAGCCAACGGCCACACAAAATGCCCGAGCGTGGTTTGCCTGATCCGCTCAGGCGAAAGCCGGGCGGCAACGGCAAGGGGTTCAAGCAATTCTTCGGGCAAGTGAAGGTCGAGACGCTCGATATCGTTCGAGATCAGCCGTTTATTGGTGTACCCCTGCAACAGCTGGGTTGCCGTAAGTTGATAGATGCGAGCAACCCGGTCAATCCAACTGCTGAAGACCTCACCGGGTAACGGTCGAGGGCAAATGGGCCAGTCCGGTCGCCCGGTCATTGGCACCATCCACGAAAGGCACGTTTACCACTTGCCATACCCGGATAATGACATAACGGATCAATGCGAAGAACAATGGACGTTTACATTCGGACAGTCGCCTATTTATTGAGTTATTTAACGTCTCAAGCGACTATTTAATGCAACAAATTTGGTGCCATTGAAAAATCTAAGTACATGATTTGTATTTGGTTGACGGAGACAAATTAGTAAATTCCGACATTTATAAAATAGGCTTTACCCAAGAAAGATCATTTATGGGATTGCTTGGCTGGGGCCGTGTGTATTGTGGGGACGCTTACGCGGGTATTGTCCGTGAGGAACCGGGCGACCGCACCAGCTTCACGTACGATCCGGGGTACGCAGGCGCCGATATCGCTGCGACGCTGAAGAATGCTGAACCGCATGATGAAGTATTTGCGGGGTGGGCTTCGGAGGCAAGTGCGGGGGCACCGTGTATGCCGGGGTGTGTTGCACCGCTCCCTCAGGTCAGCCGCGAACGGCGGGCCCCTGCCCTCTCGGATGTGAGAGACGGACGAGCGTTAATGAGAGACGCTGCCGGGTGTGCGGCGGCGCCGTATCGCTTTTTCGCGGGCTTTCCACCGCATGTGGGCTTTGTCGCGTTCGTCGGGCTCGAGGAGGACGATGCGGGCGTTAAGCGGGAGGTCCTCCAGTAGGATGGTGAGCCCCTCCCGGGCTTTGACCGATACTGACAATCGCGTTGAAGCGGTGTCAGGCGCGGGTTTGTAGCCTGGTTTTCCGGTACGGTCGATCCAGTCGAGGATGGTGCCCAATTCGCCTTGCAGGGTGATGGAGAGGTCGCGCCGCGTCGGGCCGGGCGCGATGACGATGCGGTCGATAATCTCACGGATGGCCTCGGCAGCCTCCGCGGCGTCGTCGGGATGGGCGAGCGCGGCGGTCAGGCGTTCGATCCTGCGCCGGTAGGTCTCGGCGATGCCGGGGTGCATGTCGGGAACGTCCTGCGGGGCGTCCGGCACGCGGGCGGTGAGGCTTTCCTGTCTGGCCTCAAGCTCGGTGAGCCGGTCGGATAGCGCACGGTGCCAGCCGCCTTGCTCGATGACGCGCACGATCTCGGCGATCGCCTTCGCGGTCTCAGTAAGTTCGCGGCGTGTGGCGTCGGCTGTATTGCGGCGCTCGCGATTGAGCCGGTTGGTTTCCTGCGCGTAGGCACGCATGGCTTCGGCCGCCATGTCCGGCGTCATCATGCGCTCGCGCAGCCCGGTCAGCACGCGGGCTTCCAACGCCTCCCGGGCGATGGTTCGGGCATTGTCGCAGCCGTTGCCCAGGACGTGGTTGGTGCAGGCGTAGCGATCCTGCCCGCGACGGGCATAAGAGCCGCCGCAACAGCCACAGAACAACAGGCCGGACAGCAAGGTGCGTGGGCGATGCGTGGCGTTCATTGCGCCATTCCGGGCGAGGCTGCGCTTCGTGCCCTCGCGCGATGCCTCGATCCGGGTCTTGTAGCGCGCCGTCAACTCGTCCTGCTTTGCCTTGGCGGCGTCCCAAAGCTCCTGCGGCACGATGCGAAGCTCGGGCGCCTCCGAGCGTATCCATTCGCTTTCAGGATTGAGCCGATAGGCGAAGTGGCCGGTGTCGGGGTTCTTGAGTTTTCGCTGCCTATTCCAGCGGATGACTCCGATGTAAAGCTCGCAATTCAGGATGCCGGAACTGATGATCCGGTTGCCCCTGATCGTGGTGTCATTCCAGCGCTTGCCGGTGGGGCTTGGGATGCCGTCGCGGTTCAAATCGGCGGCGATGCGCTGCGGCCCCTTGCCGGCGACATATTCGCGGAAGATGCGTCGCACGATCTCGGCTTGTTCCTCGATGATCTCACGCTCGCCCCGGATCGGCTCGCCGCGTGCGTCAAGCTGGCGGATGACGCGGTAGCCATAGGCGTTGCCGCCGCCGATCTTGCCGGCCTCGATGCGGCCGCGGATGCCGCGATGGGTTTTGATGGCGAGGTCTTTCAGGAACAGCGCGTTCATGGTGCCTTTGAGACCGACATGAAGCTCGTTGATCTCGCCCTCGGAGAGGGTGAAGATCGTCACGCCCGCGAAACGCAGGCGCTTGAAGACGCCGGCCACGTCCTCCTGATCGCGGCTGATGCGGTCCAGCGCCTCGGACAGCACCATGTCGAAGCGGCCTGACTGCGCGTCGGCCAGCAGCGACTGGATGCCCGAACGGATCAGCGAAGCGCCCGAGATGGCGCGATCGGAATAGCTCTCCACGACAGTCCAGCCCTCGCGAGTGGCACGCTCGCGGCACTGGCGCAACTGATCTTCGATGGAAGCATCGCGCTGGTTGTCGGAAGAATAACGAGCGTAAAGGGCGATACGAGACATTGGCGTTTTTCCCTTCCTCTGTTCGGTCATTTGCGCTTGGTGGGCCGCGCCGGGTGGGCGGCTTCCAGAGCATCAACGACGGACTTGAACGGCAGAATGAGACTGAGCGGGCTACTGTCGAGCAGCGGCATTGCGCCAAAGCGTTCGTACCAGCGCGCCGCCTTCTCATCCTTGGCGTCGATCGCCAGCGCCACGCCACCGACCTGAGCCGCCACGGCGAGCGCCCTCGCACCCGCTGCAAGCAAGAGGTCACCCCCGAGCCCTTGGCTCTGCATCGAAAGCGCCACGGCCAGACGGGCGAGCCGGAACACGGCGACTTCATAGCGCCCCAACCCCTTGGTTAGGGCGACAGGGACTTTTGCGAAAGCAATCGAGGCCGGGCTGATAGAGTAGTAACCGAGAATGGTTTGGGGCGCGGTTGCAGCTACCGCCACGAAGGTCTTGGAACCACCGCCCTCGTGATTCTGGCGGGCGTGCCGGCGCAGATAGTCGTTCAGTTCCGGCGAGCCGCAGTCGAACGCCTTGCGATCATGATCGCGTCCGATGGGTTCTTCTCGCCAATCAAGCACGCTTCCGGCCTCTGGCGATCCGGCGGCGTGCTGCGGCAAGCAGGGCCGGTGTCGGGGCCGGTGGGTTTTCCAGAAGGTCGAGCACGCGCAGCGAATCCCGCTTCGAAAGCGAGAGCCGTTCCGCCTGTTCGACTACATCGCGCGCGGCCGGCAGAGCGGCGCGCATGATGAAACTGGTCACGTCGAGCCGCTCATGGGCGGCGGCGGCGGTGAGAAGCCGCTTCTCGTCCCGCGTGGTGCGCAACTCGATACGGTCGTCACGATTGGATTGGGGCTGGGCCATTGCTGTCTCCTTCATGTACGGATAATATCCGTACTAGTGGGCAAAATCAAGATGGCTCCTGTTCATCGCCGGTTTCCGAGGCGTTGTCGTTGGCGGCTTTGGCAACGCGCGCAGCAAAATCCTCGCGCGCCATGCGGCGGCCGATGATACGGGCAAGCCGGAGGGCGACATCGTTGACCTTACGCAGCGCCTCGGGATCGGGGCTGTCAGCATCGCCGTTATCGTTGGCCGCGGTGAGATGCGCCTCGCGATCGGGCGGGTCAGCCGGCACCATGCTTGCCCGCCTTTCCGCCGAGTTCATTATTGTCGTTGGCGGCGCGCCATCCAACCGGATCGGCGACCCAGCGGTTGATGTCGGATTCGCGCCAGCCCGCGCCGTTGGTGCTGATTTTGATCTGAGGCGGGAACGTGCCCTTACGGATATTGCGATAGATGGTGGACCGCGACAGCCCGGTTCGGGACAGAACGGTCTTCATGCGGACGATACGATCTGGCTCACGCATGGTTGCGCCGCCTCCTGCTGGTTGTTTCTGATGGCTGTTGAGATCAGACAGAACCAGCAGTCGCGTACGCGCAAGAGAATTTTTCGCGTCGTAGTGCTGTGGCGTAGAATCGGCGGCAAATACTTGCAATCGGCGGAATCGATTCAGGTCGTCAAACAGTGCGCGCAGCGGTTTTGGAACAACGCCGTGCATCAAACTGCCTCCGCCTCAGGCTGAACGAGCGAGGCTCGGTCCAGCGGTTCGGAGACAGTTTTGGAAATGCTTATCCCGACCGGTAGGGAGAAACGTCGCGAGCGATCTTTCTCCCTACCGTCGCCAGCACGGAGATGCGTCGGCCCTGCGCCGCCGCGCCCCAATCACAATCCGAGTCCTCGCCCTCTGCCGAAGTCGATGCCGTGAGTGAAGGCGAGCTCGCGACCAAGGCTGCGGCCTGACTCGAAGTCGATGCCGAGTTCGCGCTTGCGGCCCGCGAGGATGGACTCCAGTTGCGGATCGCGCTCCAGGCTCTTCGCCATGTCTCCCATAGCCGCCCGCGTTGATTTGTAACTCGACATATCGCCGGCCTGATACTGGCGCTGGCTGGTCTGGTCGAGCTTCTGCCAGCGCGCGACGAAGCGGTCGGCGCGGCGGTTCGGATCAGTGCGGATTTCGGTCTCAAGCTGAAGGGCACGGACGGCGCGGCCAGTCCGGCCCGATCCTGCTTCATGGGCAAGGCTTTCGTCCTTGGCGTAGGCGGCTTCCGCATCCTCCCAACCATGGGGCCGCACCTCATCGAAGGCTTTGCGGGAATCGACCAGTTCCCTCCGCTGCTCCGGGCTGGCCTTGCCGCCCATGTCCTCGGTGCTGAATATGGCATCGACGGCGCGGGCATGACGCTTGAGAGCTTCGGTGCGGGCGCGACGGAGCACGGCCTCCGGGTCATCGGTAACCTCCCTCGCGAGCGTTTGGGAATCACGTCGCGCCTCCACACCCGCGCTTTCCCTTTCCGGCCGCTCTCCGGCGGTTGAACCAGGCGCTCCATCTGCGGATGGGCGCAGGCTGTCGAACATGCCGCGCACCTTCTCCGGTACGACCTTGCGCACGATCTCGGCGACGCGCTCGCGGAAGGTGATGCCGCGCCGCTGGGCGTAGCTCTGTGCTGGCTCGTAATCTGACGCCATGTCCTTGGTCCGGTCGCGCGACAAGGTGCTTATGAGCTTGTCCTGACTGGCGAAGTCGTCACGGCCGTAATGCAACTCCATCCCGTCGCGGTGTCGCGACAGCGCGACATAGCTGCCGTGAGCATCCATGCCCGGCGTCGCCAGCACATGGGTGCGGTCCACCGTCATGCCCTGCGCCTTGTGGATCGTCGCCGCGTAACCGTGGTCGATGCGGTTGTAATCCTTGAGGTCGAACGAGACATTGCGCCCGTTATCGGTGCGAACCGCCATGCTCTGCGCGCTGACCTGTTCGATGGTTCCGAGCGTGCCGTTCTTGACGCCAAGGCCGCGCTCGTTTTGCAGGAACATGACGCGATCCCCGGTGGCAAAACTGCGTTCGCCGCGCTCGACGGTGACGCGCACGTCCTCGCCGAGATCGCCCGCCGCGCGCATCCGGTCGCGCGCTGCCTCGTTGAGTTCGCGCACCTCGGCATTGGTGTGGGTGAGGATGATGCGGCTGCTGTCCGGCGACGCCTGCCGGTTGCGGTCCCAGCGGTCGATCAGATCGTCGCGCGCCCGTTCGCGGGTTTCGGCTGCATGCACCATGCCGTGACTGTCATAGGCATGGATCGCATTGCCGGTCCTGCCGGTTGCCAGATCGCGGGTGGCATCCCGCTACCAGTCCTCCCG
>Ga0180220_1002958_pt1 | contig 10296 bp, 12 predicted proteins | sample eDN5th37CBELigBY_FD_151335 | JGI IMG/M metagenome (GOLD analysis project Ga0180220, IMG submission 151335) | Enriched backyard soil microbial communities from Emeryville, California, USA - eDNA 5th pass 37_C BE-Lig BY (version 2) (version 2) | ecosystem: Environmental > Terrestrial > Soil >... | reverse complement strand
CGCCGAATCACAGACATCGGGAGCCTTGGCGATTTATTTATGATACCTGTAGTGAGAAGCATGGTTTTTTAAACCAACAAGCACCAGCACACGTGGTCATAACGATGAATAACGACCACAATACGCGCAAGCAAAACGAGGATTTGGCGGCCGTATTTTGCCTCATTCAAAATTTCACACTGCTCGCTTGGGAAAGGAAATTGGGAGTAAACATTTCTTTCTATGAATGGATGTTTGAACGCGAATATTGCCGAAAGCTTGGCGTTACAGATAAGGAAAGAATAGCGGCCGTTCTCGAATTGGGCTTTTATTCCAAAATCCCGAAAGCACCGTCTGTACCGTCGGCAGCTTTGAACTGGAGCTTGCTGTAATCATAGTACAACATGAACATCTAGACATTGGAGGTCGCATAAAAATGCGGCCTTTTTTCATTTTAGGATCAAAGCTCTTATTGTTGAATTGCGCTATTTCTTATCGGCCTCCTTTAAACAGTATCATTTTATGACACGATTTGAAGTTATTATGAACCCAACAAGCGAAAGACAGAACATTGAGAATTTAAAGAAAAGGATGGGATTGAATATGGCAAATTATAACCTTGAGGAAAAAGACAGCTTTACCGTATTAGGAATTGGAACTGAGCTTCAAAGCGATTACACAGATTATGCCGGCATTAACAAGGAAAAGACTGATTTTCGGGAAGCCGTGATGCAAGATGGAAGGTTTGACACTTTAAAGGCTGTGTCCGCAAACGACTACATTTTTGCCGTAAACGAAGCGGTAAACAACAAGATGATGTACTACGCTGGTGTCATGACAGAGGAAACGGTACCCGAAGCAACTAGGGTTATTCAATTTCCTAAAGGGGAATACCTCGTTGTCAAAGGCGAAGGGAAGACGGCTGAGGAGTTGAGCAATACGCTTGCCGGCATTGCCTTCGGTCAAGTTTTGCCGGAATCAAAGGATTTTGCCTATGTGGGCGGCCCAAATGCAACGGTTGAGATGGGGCAGCGAAACGGCAAAGTATTTGGTGAAATGTGGATTCCTGTTGTTAGAAAATTAATTGGATTAGAAACGTTGTAAGCTTGGCAGAATCCAAAGTTAGCTGGAACCATTCGCGGCTCGTTTTTTGTCATTAAGAAAAAATATGATGATGAGGTGGAAACAAATGAATAAGATGATCAGTGTGGAAACAAGCATCAAGCCGAATACCCGGCCCCACGGGAAAATGGTTGCGTATTGGTTAGTCACATTACTGCTCGTAGCAGCGATCATGTTAAGCGGGATCGGACAACTGATGCAATTTGGAGGAAACATCGATTTAGTGACGAATCTGGGTTACCCATTATACGTATTGACCATTCTCGGGATTTGGAAAGTGCTTGGAGCCATCGCTCTCGTCGTGCCAGGATTCCCCCGGCTTAAAGAGTGGGCTTACGCTGGTATCTTCTTTGTAATGACGGGGGCGGCATGTTCTCATGCCTTTGCTAACGATTATGGTGATTACGGTTTTAATCTGATCCTCCCGCTTTCATATGCTGCGCTAAATATTGCCTCGTGGGCTCTACGACCACCAAAGAGCCGCGGAGGGTACTGACACAAACGGTCCGACGACAAATACAGATAGACTTTGAAAGCCGCATAAACCGCGGCTTTTTTTGCACCGGCTTATCACGCGATAGGGCGATAGACCGGACGAATTGTTACTGACGTGCTCCAACGAAAGAACCTGCCTGGACAGGCATCGGAATGGGCGAGATCGATCTTTTAGAAATATTTATCCACCATTTGAAGCAAAAAATTTCGAAATTCTTCAACGTAGGATTGGGGTTCCACGATTTCCAGATTTGTACCAAAACTTGCTAAAAATTGATATCCGATATGGTTTTGGGGAACGTGGAATGTTGCCAAGAATCGTTCGGAACTATAGTATTCAATGCTCTTGCGGCCATACCTTTCGATGAATTGATCTTTGATGCTGGGGGAAATCAAAGCTCTTACAGCGACTAGTTCCGGTTGATAACTTGCCTCAGTCGCATGTTCTTGGTCTAACGAATCATCTCTAGGGGCAAATGTTTTTTCATCCACTTGAAGATGGTCGATCCTGGATAATTTAAACGTTCTGTACCTCATGCGGTGCAAACAGAAGCCTTTCAAATACCAACTCGTCTCGCTAAAATGAAGCTGATATGGTTCGACCATCCTATTCGTTTTCGAGCCGTTTTTATCTATATAATCAAATGAAATGAACCTTCTCGCTAATATTGCTTCTTGGCACTTCTTCAAGGTTTGACGAATTTCAGAGCGGCCCTCCCAATCATAAAATGACAGCTGAATTGGGCTTCTCGGAGACAAGGGGCTAACCATGGCTTCTATTTTCTTAATCGTCACTTCAACTTCTTCGCTGATCAGAATTTGTTCCAATCCGCCGAGCGCCGTTAAAATATTTTCCAGGTCGGAGCTGCTTAAAAGACGTTTATCCAGCTTGTATTCGTCCATAATACCGTAGCCGCCATGAACTCCGTTGACGGAATAGATGGGGATGTTGGATAAACTCAGCGTTTCCATATCGCGAAGAATCGTCCTTTTGGTAACGTTAAATAGTTGAGCGAAGTCTGTGGTTGAAACAACATCCTTTTTCAGCAGGATCATGATGATGGATATCAATCTCTCAACCTTTTCCATAAGTTCTCCTTCTTTTATGAACCTTATTTATAAACGGTGACATACACCTGTCACCTTTTATTCATTATACTACATTTATCACAAGAAGGAGGTTTTACTATATGTCAGCGATTGTCTATTTAAACTTTGATGGGGTTGCGGAACAAGCGATTGATTTTTACGCGGAGGCTTTAAACGCGATTGAAGTAAAAAAAGTTAAATTTAAGGATTTCCCGCAAGATCCAAACTACCCGTTGCCGGAAAATGAACTGAATATGGTCATGGAGTCTTCCATAGAATTCGCAGGCGGGAAAATCATGATGTCGGATCTTTTGCCTTCGATGAAAAACGTAACGGGCGAGCTCGTTAAAGGCAACAATATACTGATTAGTATCGTTAATGATGATCAACAGACATTGGAACAATACTTTACAAATTTGTCTGTAGGTGGTTACGTGATCATGCCGTTATCCAATACGCCTTGGTCTTCGTGTTTTGGAATGCTGGTCGATAAGTTCGGGGTTTCCTGGAAATTTAACAGTGACGCAGACAAGTTTCTTGATAACGTAATTTCCAACAAACAGTAAACAATCAAAAAATGGTCTTGCAGCCGGCTGAAGACCATTTTTTTAATTACCTTTTGTACTAAAAAGTACGTATGGGTGAATGATAGGCGATTTTTATTGAAGAGACCTTATGGCCGCATCTCATAAAAATCGTACTATATTGAATTAACGAGCCATTGATTGCCTTGTTTAACTAACAGGCTGTCCTCCGTGTCATATCCTGCACCGTTGAAAATCTCTCTATGGATTCTCATCGTAGTCTCACTAGGATAGGAATACGCCGGAGATGTATCCTTCTGGAATTGAACCGTTGGCGTAAGCCCGCCTTTGTTCATCAACGAGTTAATCATCGCGTCTGTAAAATACGGTTTCAGGTAGGCTGCGTTTTTGAGAAACGTTAGCCATATTCCCTGCTCTACGGATCGCCTCATCCAAAAGCGCAAACCCTTTCGTATACACGATGGGCTGCGCATAGATACCGATATAAGGTACACTATCTTCTAAATAGGCAATGCGGTTTTCTTTATACCAGTTCACGTCATAACCCAGACCTTCCCCAATATATTTTAATGGGAGGTAGGTTGTGCCTGCTTCGATTTGAGGCGTCACATCCATATGAATCGTTTTGTCTCCGACAAGCATATCCTTTGAGCCTACTTTGACTTGCAGTGTGATCCTACTAATGCCATTTTTGATTTTTTGCCGATTCTCATTTTATGAAACCTCCTACTCTTTGAAGTCATTTACCCAGACGCAATATTCCCAAACCAAGATGCTACGACCAGATAAGTAACGATGTAAGGCATGCTTTCAATTTAGAAAGGAAAATGTATTTTTATTATGGAAATTGAAAATTTAATTCCAGTAAAATCGAGAGCAGATTTGAGAAGTTGGCTGCAGGAAAACGGTCAGATTGAAAAGTTCTGCTGGGTCTTGGTTAGCATGAAGCCCACCCCTGAGATGCTGTTATATTTGGATGCGGTCGAGGAAGCGTTGTGCTTTGGATGGATCGATGGAGTCAAAAAGAAAATATCGGAAACGGAGCTGGCGCAGAGACTGTCTCCCAGAAGCAAAAAAAGTTCATGGACGGAGTTAAATAAAGAACGTGTCCGCCGCCTCGAAAAGCTGGGGTTCATGGGGGATGAGGGAAGAAAGGTTCTTCCTGATATGGATCAAAATTCTTTTAGGATAGATAAGGAGATAGAGCAAAGATTAAAAGAGGACAAGCAAGCATATGAGAATTTCATGGCATTCCCGGATCTTTATAAAAGAGTTCGGATCGACACGATTCAAAGCATGAAAAATCAACCGGAACTATTTAAGAGCAGATTAGACAAATTCATTGCAAACACCAGAGAAAACAAAATGTACGGTCAATGGAATGATCATGGACGACTATCCTCAACGCCCGAAGGAGATCCTTAAACGGCGGACGTTGGATGATTTCAATATGATCAAGCTACAAACCGAACAGACCCCGCTTTTTCAGAGCGGGGTCTGTTTCATGATCAAGATTGGTTCTAATAAGATAAGCAGTGAAGAAAATTGCAAGCGTATAGCTAGTAGACAAAGTCAAATTCCATTCCTTCAAAAAACTTGCTCAATAATCCATGTAATTGGGTGCGCTGTTCTATTGAAAAACTTTGCAAAATTTCATCCGAAATTTGCATTTGCACTGACCGAACACGATCGATTTGGTTCAACGCTTCCTCAGTTAGATGCAGCAGTGTTGCCCGGCGATCATTCGGGTCAGGGATTCGATGAATCACGCCATCCCGTTCTAAAGCATCAACCAATTCAGTAACTGTTCTAGGCTTCACGCCCAATTTACTCGCTAATTCATTCATGCGGATTTTTTCCGCACGCCAAACCATAAGCAATAGGCGTAATCTGGGTCCGGAAAGTTGGAACGGTAAAGAAAGTGATTCCAGTTTTATTTCATATTCATGTTGGATATGCCGGGTAGCACGAAACAGCAGATCCAGAACTTCAACCGCTAAAGCGCCGTTTTCTTTTGAATGATCCATGAGTATTCTCCCTTGACAAAAAATAAATTCAGCAGTAGGCTTACACTATATTAGTGAGGCGCCTCACTATTACATGGCTCATCATCAAATCAACCTAATCCAATTGCTGATGAGAGTCAAATCATATCGATACTAGTATAAGCCAAGGCGGGCAGAGAAAACATGTTTTTGACGATTTTCTTATTCACTCCGAATTGGTGACAGCAATGAGCAAGAATGAACATAAAGGAGAACACGGTTATGAGTGGAAAAAGCAGGCTTAACCTGAATAGGACCCTGATTGCATCTATTTTTCTAATAGGGACGTTCGTAACGATCTTAAATCAAACGGTTTTATTTACAGCCTTACCCGAGATCATGGTCGATTTTGGAATTAGCGCAGGAACAGGACAATGGCTAACCACGGCTTACTTGATGGCTAATGGTATCCTTCTTCCGGTGACGGCGTTCTTTATAAGCAAATATACGACTCGTCAATTAATGATCGCGGCCATGTCTTTATTCATTATTGGAACATTGATTGCAGCTGTCTCGCCAAACTTCACTTTGCTTTTGATTGCACGTATCATCCAAGCCTGCGGAGCAAGCATTACCATGCTGCTGATGCAAACTGTATTTTTCATCATTTTCCCTAGAGAGAAGCGGGGGACGGCGATGGGATTGGTTGGATTGGTTGTTGCTTTTGCGCCAGCGATTGGTCCAACGCTCTCCGGCTTAATTATGAACCAATTCTCGTGGAGATATATCTTTTTCATGGTGCTTCCTGTAGCTATCATTGTTTTAATTCTAACCTTTATTTACATGAAGAATGTCACTGAGGTTAACAAGCAGCAGAAAATAGACATCCCTTCCGTCATTTTATCAACGGTTGGTTTTGGCGCTTTATTGTATGGCATTAGCATTGCCGGATCAGGCAGTGGTCTCAGCGCAACGTTGTGGTGCATTGTTGGCGCCATAGGATTAACTTTACTGATTTTGAAGGGGTTAAAGTCGGAAAAACCCATGCTTGAGTTCAGGGTATTTAAGTCTTATGCCTTTGTTTTATCGACACTTGCCGTCGTGATCTCATTTATTTGCTTAATGGGGCCACAAACGATGCTGCCTATTTACATTCAAAACATTAGGGGGATGACGGCTCTTGAATCTGGTCTCATTCTTTTGCCCGGTGCCATTGTAAACGGTATTGTTTCAATGGTTGCCGGTAAAATTTACGATCGAATCGGCGGTAAATATTTGGGTGTAATCGGTTATATTCTGATTGCCGTCTCGGTGGTTCCGTTTATATTCATGAATGCACAAACAGCACTTTGGATGATCGTAGTGTTCTATGCGCTCATGATTGTCGGTATTTCAATGATCATGATGCCAATGACAACGGAAGGGTTAAATGCATTGCCGGATCATTTAATCAATCATGGAACGGCTATGCTGAACACGTTCCGTCAAATTGGGGGATCCATCGGAACTGCGTTATTGATTACAATCTATACGGAAGTATCGAGTCGCGCTTTTGAATCTGGACGATTTAATGAAGTTGCCCAATCTCAGATTTATGGAATAAATTACGCTTTCATTGGAGTTGTTATATTTGCGATTGTCGGCTTGGTAGGTTCTTCTTTGCTAAGAAGTCGTAAGGCGAAGGTAGCCTTAAGCAGCAAGTAAATTGCGATAGGCAATGCAAGAACTAACGGCAAAAGATAGCACTTCTATAGGGTCACTTTTTTCAAAATGTTCAATTATAACTAAAATCTACGAAGGCAAGTCGAAAGAGGAGGGGGAAGTATGACTAAAAACATGATATCAGGAAAAATGACCACACCCGTTACGATCGTCGGCGCGGGCCTCGGCGGTCTCACCCTTGCGCGTGTCCTCCACGTCCACGGCATTCCGGCAACGATCTACGAAGCGGAGTCCTCGGCAGAAGCGCGCACGCAGGGAGGACAACTCGATATTCATGAGTACAACGGACAACTCGCGCTCCAGGCAGCTGGGCTGTTCGACGAGTTCCTCGACCTGATCCACCAAGGCGGCCAAGCGACGCGGGTATTAGACACGCACGGGAAGGTACTTCTCGACAAGCCCGACGATGGTAACGGCGGACGCCCCGAGGTGCTCCGCGGCGACCTGCGTCGCCTTCTGCTCGACTCGTTGCCGCCTGATTCGATCCAGTGGGGGAAAAAACTAGTCCATGTCGCCACCCTCGGCGACGGCCGGCATGAACTGACTTTCGCGGACGGCTCCACATTGTGCACGGAACTCCTCGTGGGTGCGGACGGCGCTTGGTCGAAGATCCGGCCGTTGGTTTCCGGCGCGAAGCCTGAATATGTCGGCACGACGTACATCGAGACCTATCTGTTCGACATCGAAGAGCGGCACCCCGCGGTGGCCAGAACGGTCGGCGGCGGCTCGTGTTATGCGTTCGTCCAGGGGAAGGGGATCCTCTCGCATCGCGAGGCGGGGGACATTCTTCACACGTATGTCGCGCTGAACCGGACTGCCGAGTGGATCGCCGATATCGACTCCACCGACGCCACCGCCACGGCCGCTCGAATCGCGGCCGAGTTCGACGGGTGGGCACCGGAGCTTACGGCGCTGATCACCGACTGTGATGCTGGACCGGTCATGCGCCCAATCTACGCACTCCCGATCGGACACCGATGGGATCGCGTGCCTGGAGTGACGCTCCTCGGTGATGCCGCGCATCTGATGTCTCCATTCGCCGGCGAGGGCGCGAACTTGGCAATGTTCGACGGGGCTGAGCTTGGAAAGGCGATCGCTGCGAGCCAAGGCGACATCGAAGCGGCGCTCAGCGCCTACGAAGAGGCGTTGTTCCCGCGCAGCGAGGCAGCCGCCGCTGAGTCGCACCAAAACCACGAGCTCTTCTGCTTCGACGACCGTGCACCGTTCGGACTCATCGACATCCTCGACGGCCTCCATGAGGGGAAGAATAACAGACCCGTATAATCCTGATCCAAGCCGCCGGCGCTCACGGTGCGATTCCGTAGGGGACGCGGCGTCACGTTAGTTTTTTACTGCTTTGAACTTAAGTCGACAAGAACATATATGTTTAAAAAGCCGCATCACTGCGGCTTTTTAAAATTTGTTGAAAAGGCTCATTAGCATATTGACCATTACACAGCGTTAGCCCTTAAAATGGCTTCAAAGGGAGCGATTCGGAATTTATTGTTTCCAAAGGGAAGGTGGGGTCTATGCAGAACATCATGCGACAAGCCCAAAAAAAGGGCATAAAGTTAAAGGATTACGGAAGATGTCAATTTTGTGGATCAAACATCAAAGGTGGAGTATTTGAATGTTTTGACGTTTTCAATGATCTGCAAATTCACTTTATGGATGGGAGTGGAGTAAACCAATTTATTTTTGTTGACGCACATTGTTTGCAGCATTCGGAGGTTCATGGGAAGTGGAACAACAATTTGCATCTCACCAGAATGTATTTGATGCTTGAAAAAGAAATCGAATGGGAGTACTCAAAGACAAGTCGGTTAAGCAATGTTTTGGATCTATACAAATCGTCACACCCGGATATTTTGATTCCTGCATTGCCCGTCCAAGAAAGAGGACATGTAACGGTTATGGACTTAATCGAACTGAAGCAGAAAGAATTCGAATCGATGTTATTCAAATGGGCGAATGATGTATACCGGTCATATGTCCGATTTCATCCAAGCGCAAAAGTTGTGGGCGATCTCTATATCAACAAATATGAACGATAAAATGGAGGAGGACTTATGAATGTTATAAATATTGGCTACGGTTCGACAAATTACTATGCGATCGGCTACCAGGAAAAGTATCTTCTGATCGATACAGGGTTACCCGGCACGCTTGGAAAGATGGCGAGCCAATTGCGAAAGTACCAAATCGATTGGAATGACATTCCTTATTTAATGGTTACTCACTTTCATCCTGATCATTGCGGAATCGCACAAGAGCTGCAATCCATGGGTGTAGAACTTATCATCAGCAGAACGCAATCGAATTTTCTTGAAACGGCAAATGAGTTTATGAAAAATTTGTCCGGTTTCAAAGAAATCAAGGTGGAAGCCCATAATATAATCAATGAAAACGATAAAGCCATCTTCATCAAAAAATTGGGCATTCCAGGATGTATTCTTCATACACCAGGTCACTCGGATGATTCCATTAGCATTGTTATCGAAGGGTTGGGGATATTTACGGGGGATTTGCCCTTTATGAACCCTATGATTGTTGATTCTAATGAGCAGGTTGATAAAAGCTGGTCACTATTAAGAAGCACGAACGAACACAAGATATTCCCTGGGCACGGTAAACGCTTAATCCTGTGAATGGACAGTTGATCGAGCAAAGAGCTACAAAAAACATAACCCGAACAATTTCGTATTTACTACGATCCGTTTTCATCCAGATATTCAAAAGGACGGAGGGCTTGACGCCGGGACAAAATCGATAGAACACCACGGCAATGACCACGAATGAGATGCGTCGTACCGATAAAACGCAGCTACTCGAATTTCGAAGGAGGCAAGTTGTAATATTTCTTGAAAGCTTTTGAAAATGTGAATGGATCAGGATAGCCGAGGAAGCCTGCGATCTGTTGGATCGTGTATTTTTTTCGTAGAGATAATCTCTTGCCCGATTCATTTTGATTTGGGAAATGTACTGCCCCGGCGTGATGCCCACGGTTTTCTTGAAATGTGTAGTGTTCGACTCGGGCTCACCGCAAATATTGCTGGAACAAGCGCTCAACCGCCGAATCGGCGGAGAGCGTTTTTTTATTTTTCGGGTATTCCAAAAATGGAAGGGCTGCATTATGACCGCAAGCTGGAAAGTTTTCCTTTTTAAGGTTATTGTAAGGTTTAATTTAAAATAGTTTAAAGTTTCGAATTTATAATCATGTTAGTCAACTGCAAAAGAGAAACTGAAAACAAAGGAAAGATCAAACAATCATGAAAGATAAGAAAAAATACGTTTCCCAGCAAAATAGAATAGTTGAGCTAGATATTATTAGGGGCTTTGCTTTGATTGGTATATTCTTA
>Ga0180220_1002957_pt1 | contig 10297 bp, 7 predicted proteins | sample eDN5th37CBELigBY_FD_151335 | JGI IMG/M metagenome (GOLD analysis project Ga0180220, IMG submission 151335) | Enriched backyard soil microbial communities from Emeryville, California, USA - eDNA 5th pass 37_C BE-Lig BY (version 2) (version 2) | ecosystem: Environmental > Terrestrial > Soil >... | reverse complement strand
AGCCCTCGTGGGTTTTCACTTCTCGCTCGCTCCGCGGCGCGCCCGGGGCGGACATACGGTTCGTCGGGGGCGACGTCCGCCCGGCGCACCGAGAGATGCTCGCGGCCGCGGACGGGAAAAACGTATGGCTCGTCGGCGGTGGGGAGCTCGTGGGGCGGTTCCATGACCATGGGCTTCTCGATGAAATCATCGTCCAAGTCGCCCCGGTGACGCTCGGCGCCGGCGCCCCGCTTCTTCCGCGCCGGATCGCCGTCCCTCCCATGCGGCTCGTTTCGGTCGATATCATGGGCGATTCGCTCGCGGAGCTTAGGTACGAGGTGCGGCGTGCCGCCACATTCGGCTCGGGCGAATAGAGCGTGTCGCGAGGAGCTTTAGGCACGGAGGCAACTCGGTGCAGTTCATGTTGTTGGGCCCGCGCGAGGTTGCCACCAGGCGAGGCCCGACGGGAAACATAATCTGACACCGGGTTTCCCGCGTCGGGATAAATCGGAAGCCCACCGCGTTTCAATAGGGCAAGGACACCACCCATCCCCACAGGCTCGCGTATATTTGCCTCTCGCCACAAAACGACCATTGGCTGCCATCTCCATCCCCGGCCCGTGAGGATGTCTCCCTCCCACAGAATGATGCCGCCGACGACGGCAAGACATCCCAGACAGCCCAGTCGCCGATCGCGAATCAGAACGACTCCTTTGCCTTTTCTCGTCGTATGTAGTGGTGACGCACGGCTAATCCTGGCCAAAATCGACTCCCCTCGACTTCAGCCAGGAATAGATTTCGGCAAGCCTCTCACGGTCTTCCGGAAGCCTATACCAAACATCTTTATTTTCATATTTGTCGCGAATGTCCTCAAGAAACTTGATTCCTCCGCACTCCGCAATCTTGTAGTCGGCTCCTTGATCGAGGAGATATAGAACGACATTAAAATTTGTCTGAGAGGCCGCGCTCGCGAGCGGGTAACGGTTGTATTTGTCTGGCTTGTTGATGTCGGCCCCGCGTTCCACGAGCAACTCTACATTTTCGAGGTTTCCTTTGGAGCTAATTGCAGCCTCCAAAGGAGAAACCTCTAAGGGACGGCCGCGGCCGACATTCACCAAGTTGGGGTCAGCCCCATGTTCGAGGGCAAGGCGCAGCCACCATGAGTCCTCCTCCATTGCGGCCCAATGCGTGACGACCCGCTTGCCGCGCATGATGATGTTCGGGTCGGCCCCGCATTCCAAGAGGGCCTCATAACTGTAGCGCTTCTTGTGCTCCAGGGCCGTCCAAAGCGGAGTGCTCCCATCCCAGCCGAGAACGTTCACGTCGCCGCCGGAGTCTTTGTACTTCCTGATGGCGACGCCGTCGTTCCGCTCCACGGCCTCCCAGACATCGACCCCTCCGCTGATGTGGCTGCATCCCATAATCGTCAGTCCGAGCAGCATTCCCGCGATGGTCCGATGCATTCCCGATGACCTCCTACGGTTCGTCCGGTTACATCATCTTGCGCATCCCATCCAAAGGCAACTCGGTGTCAGTTCATGTTTTTAGGCGCGCGCAGGCAACTCGGTGTCACAGGCAACTCGGTGTCAGTTCACAGGCAACTCGGTGTCAGTTCATAGGCGCGCGAGGTTGCCATCAGGCGAGGACCGACAGGAAACATGTTCTGACACCGGGTTGCCTGTGACACCGGGTTGCCTGACACCGGGTTTCCATGTCGGTTTGAGAGGCCGGGGGAGATCTCGGCTCGGTTCGCGCTCGGCCACGTGAGCGGAAGCTTCCACGGGGCGAAGATCGATCACAGGCGCGGACGAGTGCGGGAAAGGCGGCCCGCGCGACCTTGGCGGGCTTTCACGGAAGCTTCGCTCATCGAGAACGAGACGTCGGAGGCACCCGAGCGACGATCCGCACTGGCGAAGGGGCCGCCGTCGCCTTACGATGGACGGGGAAGGCGGTGGGACGCGCGGTGGGGTTCGGGACGTGGATGCGGATCGTGGATGGTTCGCCGCGCGGGGGTTGTCCGCCGCGCGGGGGTTGTCCGTCGATTCAACCCGGGGCGGCGATCGAACCCGGCGGCCTGAGGCTTGGCGTCCGTCTCATAAGGGCGATCCTGATCTGCGCGAGGTTCGAGTCTCCCGAAGAGTGGGGCCAAGCATCCTTCTCCCCTCGCGGGAGAAGGTGGCCGGAACGGCCGGATGAGGGGGAGGTTCGCTGGCCGATGGTTGCGCCCCCCTCATCCGCCCCTTCGAGGCACCTTCTCCCGCGAGGGGAGAAGGGGGAGTCCACCGGCTTCCGGTCGCGGCTCACTCTACGCCCCTTTGGGGCGGCTTCTCCAGTGAGGGGAGAAGGCTGAAGCTTGATCCGCAACGCGATTAGGGACAGACTCTTAATCTTCGGAATTGAATGGTCCAGCATGGCGAATCCGACGATCATCCGACCGGAGTGGAGCACGAACATCGACCCGGTCCTCCAGAAGGAGTTGGAGCGGTACGTGCTCGTCACCACCTGGGACAAGATGCTCGGGATGGTCGACACGATCTACAACTGGGGGCGCCGATCGAGCATCTGGCCCCTCGGCTTCGGCCTGGCCTGCTGCGCCATCGAGATGATCTGCACCGCGTCGAGCCGGTTCGACATCGCCCGGTTCGGCGCCGAGGTGTTTCGGGGCTCTCCACGGCAGGCCGACCTGATGATCGTCTCGGGCACCGTCACCAAGACGATGATGCCGATGATCGCCCGGCTCTACAACCAAATGCCCGAGCCGAAGTACGTCATGGCGATGGGCGCGTGCGCCTCGGGCGGAGGACCGTTCAAGGAGGGGTACAACGTCGTCTCGGGGATCGATAAGTTCCTTCCCGTCGACGTCTACGTTCCTGGGTGCCCGCCGACTCCCCAGGCCCTGCTCAACGGCCTGATCGTGCTCCAGAAGAAGATCGACGGTGAGAAGATCCTCACCTCGTCGTGGTATCGCGAGGATGTCGACCGCGACGTGCCGATTCCGGTCCTCGGCCCGGACCTCGTTGACCTGAGAACGGTGGAGATCGCCGCCGAACGCACGGCCCAGGGATTGGTCGAAGAGCGCGAGGAGGGCTTGAAGAAGCCATCGATGATCCGGGCGCCGCAAGTGGAGGTCGAGACCCCCGAAGCTCCTGAGCCTCCCCCGACCGAGCGGCCCCCGAGCAAAATCGACCTGATCCGAGCCAAGGCCCGGGGCGAGTCTCCGCCGCCCGCCGCGCCTCGGACTTCGGCGTCGCCCGCGCCCGCGGCGGCCCGGCCCGTCAAGAGGCCGAAGCGCGCTCAGGCCCGCCCGAGTTTTGTTTGGCTCGGCGAAGCGAAGCTCAAAACTCTGGCCGAGACCCTGAACGCCGAATTCAGCGCCGGATCGATCTCGATCATTGACGCGGCGCTCTTGGTTCCGGCCGAGAAATTGGTCGAGGTCTGCCTCTTCCTCCGTGATCGCACCCCCACGCGCTACGATTACCTGGCGAGCCTTCAGAGCGTTCACTACGAGGACTGCATCGAGATCGTTTATCACCTCGACTCGATGACCCATCCCGGATCGTTGATCGCGCTCCGCGTCCGGGTCGCCGAGGAGGAGGGGAGGGGAGAGGCGCCTTCGCTTTACCACGTCTACAGAGGAGCGGACCTGCAAGAGCGCGAAGTGTACGACATGATGGGGGTTCGCTTCACGGGACACCCCGAACTCAAGCGAATCCTGATGTGGGAGGGATACGCGTACCATCCCCTTCGCAAGGATTTTCTGGAGCCCTATTACGAGGAGCCCTCGAAAGTCTTCTCCAGCCGGATCGACGAGGGGCATGGCCAGCATTTCCGGGCCGAGGAGCTCAATCCTCACGGAACGAATTTCAAGGTCCCCAAGGAGTTCAAGGATTGGGCCAGCTTGTCGAGCCACGCCGACCCCAAGGGAGAGCCCGCGCCCGGAGGGGTTGAGGTGTCCGAGTTGGCCTCCGATCAGTTCGTCGTCAGCATGGGGCCGCAGCATCCGAGCACCCACGGGGTCTTTCGGATGAACGTCCGGGTCGATGGCGAGACGATCGTCGGCCTGAAGCCGGTTATGGGCTACATGCACCGGAACCACGAGAAGATCGGCGAACGGAACACGTTCCTGATGAACTTCCCGTTCACCGATCGGCTCGACTACCTGACCAGCATGGCGAACAACTTCGGCTACGCCCTGGCCGTCGAGCAACTGATGGGGGACGACGCCAAGCCCCCCGAGCGGGCCGAGTACATCCGCGTCATCATGGCCGAGTTGACGCGGATCGCCAGCCACATGTGGTCGATCGGCTTCCTGCTGAACGACTTGGGGGCCTTCTTCACCCCGGCTCTTTACTGCATCGAGGAGCGGGAGCTGATTCTCGACCTGTTCGAGTGGGCCTCGGGCAGTCGGATGATGTGCAACTACTTCCGCTTTGGGGGCGTCGCCTTCGACCTGCCGCCGGGATGGCTCGACCGCTGCCGGGGCGTGGTCGAGAATCGGCTCGACGGGAAGATCGACGAGCTGGACCGCTACCTTTCGGAAAACGAGATCGTTCTCGACCGGGCCAAGGGCGTGGGAGTCTTGAGCCGCGAGGACGCGATCAACTACTCGACGAGCGGGCCGGTCCTGCGGGCCTCGAACGTCGCTTACGACATCCGACGCGCCGCGCCCTACGGGATTTACGACCGCTTCGAGTTCAACGTCGTGACCGGCCGAAACGGCGACCTGTACGACCGTTATTACGTGCGGCTCTTAGAGATGCGCGAGAGCGTCCGAATCCTCAAGCGGGCCGTCCGCGACATCCCCGAAGGGCCGATCCTGCCGGGCAAGAAGAGTTACCAGATCAAGGTCCCCGCCGGAGAAGCGTATTCGCGCGTCGAGAACCCCAAGGGAGAGCTCGGCTTTTACGTCGTGGCCGACGGCTCATCCTCGGCCTATCGATACCACGTCCGCAGCCCCAGCTTCCTGAACCTCACGGCCCTCGAACGGATGTGCCTGGGACATACGATCGCCGACGTCGTCGGCATCCTCGGAAGCCTTGACATCGTGCTCGGTGAGGTCGATCGCTAGACGGGACAGGTGACGGGCGACGGGCGCGGAGCGGGATGGGGCGAATCGGTTTTCGGGACTCGGGAAGGAAGAATTCATGTCCATTGGTCGAGGGATTGTTCGGGGGCACCTGATCACCCTCCGGCGGTTCTGCCTGACGTTCTGGCGGGATTTCCGCGAGGGGATCGCCTTCAAGCGACGGGGCGGCGGTCACCTGCTGGTCGACCTGTTTCGAAAGCCCGAGCGCGGCGCCGAGCCGGTCATCCACCAAGACGCCGCCACCGACGGCCTCTTCACCGTCGAGTACCCCGACGAGCGGCTCCCGGTCTACGAGCGGTTTCGGGTCTTGCCCGTCCTGATTTACGACGACGAGGACGGCAACGTCCGCTGCACAAGCTGCAACATCTGCGCGAAGGTCTGCCCGCCCCAGTGCATCTGGATGGCTCAGGCGAAAAGCCCCAAGGGGACCGTCGTTCCCTTGCCCGAGGATTTCTATATCGACATGGATGTCTGCATGAATTGCGGACTGTGCGCGGAGTATTGCCCGTTCGAAGCCATTAAGATGGACCAAAACTTCGAGCTGTCCAACTACGAGCGGCACCAAAGCCACGTCTACGGCCTCCAAGACCTGCTCGTCTCCAGCGAGTATTACGCGAGGACGCATCCGGAAGCCTGGAACAGCGAGCAAGAGGTGATCGAACGCGCGAAGGTGGACAAGAGGAAAGATCAGCGCCTTCAAAAAGCGCTCGGCGGCGTGGGCAAACCGGCGGCGACTTGAGGCGATTCGCTTTAGGGGCGCCGAAGGGAAGCGATCGCGGTTTCCATTTGAGCCTTGGAATGCTAGAATCCCAAGGGTCCTCGACGAGCGGATCCCAGACGGAGGGCTTTGGATTCTCCTCCCCCTCCACCGCGGTCCAGAGACCTCCTTCCTTTCGCCAAGCCCACCAGGAGACCGGAGTCCGATCGATGGCCGACCAGCCGACTTCGCAGCCCAAGAAGAAACTGTACATTGAGACGGTCGGCTGCCAGATGAACGTCCTGGACAGCGAACTCGTGGTGGCCCGACTGCGCGACGACGGCTACGAGCTGACCAACGATATCGAGCAGGCCGACGCGATCTTCTACAACACCTGCTCCGTTCGCCAACACGCCGAGGACAAGATCTACAGCGCCTTGGGACGGATCAAGGACATCAAGGCTCGCAAGCCCGGCGTGTCGATCGGCGTCTTGGGATGCATGGCTCAGAAGGATCAGAAGCGGATCCTCCGCCGCGCCCCGCACGTCGATCTGGTCGTGGGCCCCGGGCAGCTTGGCAAGGTTCCCGAGATGTTGGGCAAGGCCAAGGAAGGGGGCCCGCCCCAGCTCGCCGTCAGCCTGGCGCGCAACGCCGGCTCGCGCGATCGGGTCACGTCGAGCTTCGACAGCTACGACGCCGACCGCGAGCCCTCCGTCCGCCCCAGCCCCCATCAGGCGTACCTCCGCGTCATGATGGGCTGCGACAAGTTCTGCACCTACTGCATCGTCCCCTCGGTGCGCGGTCCCGAGCAGAGCCGCTCCCCTTCGGAGATCATCGCCGAGGCCCGGCTGCTCGCCCTCCAAGGGGTCAAGGAGATCACCCTGGTCGGACAGACGGTCAACAGCTACAAGCACCGCGAGCCCGACGGCCGCTTGACCCGGCTCTCCGACCTGCTGGCGAGCCTCCACGAAATCGGCGGAGTCGATCGGATCAAGTTCATCACGAACTTCCCCAACGACATGACCGACGACCTGCTCCAGGCCGTCCGCGACCTGCCCAAAGTCTCGCGATACATCCACGTCCCCGCGCAGAGCGGCTGCGACTCGGTGCTCAAGCGCATGAAGCGGCTGTACACGGTCGCCTTCTACGAAGACATGCTCGCCCGCCTTCGCGAGACCGTGCCGGGCGTTTCGGTGTCCAGCGACTTCATCGTCGGCTTTTGCGGCGAGACCGACGAATCGTTCCAGAAGACGGTCGGCCTGGTGGAGCGCGCCCGATTCAAGAACAGCTTCATCTTCAAGTACAGCGCCCGAACCGGGACGAAGGCCGACGATCTCTTCGCCGACGACGTGCCCGAGGACGTCAAGCGACGACGAAATCATGAGCTTTTGGAGCTTCAGACGGCGATCAGCCTGGAGGACAACCAAGCCTTCCGCGACCAGGAGGTGACGGTCCTGGTCGAAGGTCGGAGCCGGTCGACGGCCCGCAAGGAGGGCTGGGACGGCGTCGATCAGATGATGGGGAGGACGCACTGCGACCGGATCGTGGTTTTCGAAGGTTCGGAAAGCTTGATCGGTCAAATGGTTCCGGTTCGGATCGACAGCGCCAGCGCCGTGACGTTGTTCGGACGCGTCGTCGCGGCCGAGCCAATCGCGTCCTCGGTTTGAGGGGGTAGCCGATGACGAGCCAGCTCGCCGAGCTGGTGAATATTTGGATGGACTGGGGCGGGATCGACGCCGAGCGGGCCCCCGACGCCGGAAGCCTCGCGAAGGGATTCGCCGAGGGCTGGAAGCGGCTCCCGGCGGCGGAGCCCGGCTCCGTCGCGGCCTGGGAGCATCGCCACGGCTTCCAACTGCCGGCGGGCCTGCGCGCTTGGCTCTTGCTGTCCAACGGCCTCCATCGCGGCGGACCCCTCATTCACCCGATCACCGCGATCGGCCCGATGATCCTCTTCTCCAAGATGCGCGACCTGGTCATTCAGCCGGAGAGTTGGTTCGAGCTGGGAAATCCCAACGTGGAGACCGTTTGCGTCGACTTGGCCTACCGATGGCCCGGCGGCTGTCGTCCCATCTTCGTCTCGGGAGACGAACAGGCCGGAACCAAACCCCGGATCATCGCCCGGAGCTTCGAGGAGTGGTTCTTGGAACTGCTCCGGCAAGGGGGCCGGGAATTCTGGCTCGATCCTGACTTTCAGAGCCTCGGCGATCCTTGGGAGTGCCACCGGCGTTACACGCCCCAGCCCAAACTGCCCAAACGCCTGCGTTCCTACGCCCCAAAGGTCCTCCCGCTTCTCTCGGGGCGGGCCGACGAGCGCGAGATCGTCGCCGGGACGGGGCTCAGCCATGGAGAGGTGGAGACCATCATCCGCCATCTTCAACACGTTCCGCCCAATTCCGCGGCGCGTTGACGATCAAGCCGCCGCTCCATTCGATTTCGCAACAACCGAGGCTGGAGCCCGCCCCATGTCGCCCCGCGCTCTTCTCTTGGTCCTCTCGCTGACTCTTTCCCCGAGCTTCGGCGATACGGCCGAGATCGAGCTTGGCGAAGGCGCGACGCTGTTCATTCCCCGGGGTTATCAGCCGCGAGAAGGCAAGGTCGACGTCGCGCTTCATCTCCACGGCGCCGCCTCGGTGGTGGAGCCCGCGCTGGCGGAGTTGGACTGGCCCGCCGTCCTGATTGTCTTCAACCGAAGCGGTCTCTCCTCCGCCTACGCGAAGCCGTTCTCCGACCCCGCGCTGTTTCCTAGACTCCTCGACAAGGCGATCAAAGCCCTCTCCGACCGATATCCGGGCGAGTCTTTGGAGGTGGGCGAGGTGTTGGTCAGCAGCTTCAGCGCGGGATTCGGCGGGGTCCGGGAGATTCTCAAAGACCCGGCCTCGTTCGATCGGATCGACGCCCTCGTCCTGGCCGACTCGCTTTACTGCGGCTACTCGAGTGATCCCGCGGACAAGAGGCTCGATCCCGACCTGATGCGCGACTTCGAGCGGTTCGCGCGCGAGGCGGCCGCGGGTCGCAAGCGGCTTCTGGTGACTCATTCCGCCCAGGTCCCGGAGGGCTATGGGAGCACGACCGAGACCGCCGATTCTCTGATCGCCGTGACCGGAGCGGCCATCGAACCAACGGATATCGATTGGGGCGACGGCTGGCGGCAAACCCGCCGCGCCTTCAAAGGTCGATTCGAGGTCCTCGGCTTCGCCGGCGAGGGGGCGGCCGATCACATGAGGCATCTCAAGCGGATCGCCGAGCTTTGGAAGCGCGTCCCCGAGCCGTTCGGCGAAGCCCCGAAACCCTGACCGCCCTTACTTGACCGGATTCTCCGGCGATTTCTCGGCCCTGGACGCGCTGGTTTTCAGCTCTCGGACTTCGATCGAGCGGAATTCGATGTTTCCGCCGTGGTTTTGCAAGCAGATGTAGCCGCGAAGCGGCTTGTCCCGAAGGGCCTCGAACTCCCGTTGATCGACGTCCTGAATCAACGTGTCGTTGAGGACCACGCGAATCCTGGGGCCGTCGCAGGTGATTTCGATCGTGTTCCATTCGCCGGCCGGTTTGATCGCGCTCGCCTTCGGCGCGACGTAACGGTAAAGCGATCCGGTGCTATGCGCGGTGGGGGGCTTGCCCGCGTCGTCGAACAACTGGATCTCGTAGGAATAGAACGAGGGTCTCGTGGCGCGCGACTCCTTTGGGTCGAACTCCGTCGTCCGAATCCCCAGCCCGCTGTTGCAACCCGGCGCCATCTTGAATTCGAGCCGGAGCGTGAAATCGTCGAACTCGCGTTCCTTGTAGCGAAGGAACCCAAACCCCTTGCCCCGGCAAACGATCACCCCATCGCGAGCGACCCAAACCGGTTCCTTTTCCCCGTCCCGATCGAATTCCGAAACTCCCTCCGCGACCCACCCGCTCAGGCTTTCGCCGTCGAAAAGCGAGATGGCCGGGGCGTCGGGGAACCATCCGATCAAAGCCAAGACGAGTACGGTGCTATGCATTCTTTGCCGCCAGGTCAAAAGGATGACGTCGAATTCGCTGGTTGAACCATGCCGCCGAAGCGACAGACGAGCCCATCGCGGTCGATCCTATCGCGCGGAGCGGGGTGATGCGACCACCCCGCGTAATTCTTCGGCTCCAAGTCCAACCGCCCCCCGACTCGAAAGAATGTTCTTTTGACGGGACGCGCCTTTCGAAATCTCTCCATTGTTTGTTCCATGACGCACGGTTCTCGGTGAATCCAAAGGCCGTTCCGACTCTATCGACACCCTGTTGGTCGTCAACCCGGATGCGCCCCAATGCCGAGGTTGCCGGCGCTTGTGGAGTTCCATGACTTCGAGCCGTAGCTTTTGACACATCCTACCTACTGAGTTGAAGCCTCGCTTGCTCCAGGCGCATTTTGATCTCTCCGCCTATTTTCCACCGGTGTAGCGTGTCAAACGTAGTGGCACAATCCGGCGTCAACTGGAAGTAACGGCCTCCTCCCCTTCGAGTGGCAAGGTGCCCTGACGCAGTCTTAGATTTCTCTCCCTCCGGCGATGCCGGGCTTGAAA
>Ga0180220_1002956_pt1 | contig 10300 bp, 10 predicted proteins | sample eDN5th37CBELigBY_FD_151335 | JGI IMG/M metagenome (GOLD analysis project Ga0180220, IMG submission 151335) | Enriched backyard soil microbial communities from Emeryville, California, USA - eDNA 5th pass 37_C BE-Lig BY (version 2) (version 2) | ecosystem: Environmental > Terrestrial > Soil >... | reverse complement strand
AGTGCATCGTCCTGGCGATTGATGCCAAGCGCCGCGACGATGGCGGCTGGGAAGTCGTGAGCCACGGCGGACGCCGCCCGACCGGTCTGGATGCGATCGAGTGGGCGCAGCGCGGCGTCGAGGCTGGGGCAGGCGAGATCCTGCTGACCAGCATGGACCGTGACGGAACCCAGCAGGGCTACGACCTGGAGCTTACTCGTGCTGTTGCTGATGCCGTGCCGGTGCCGGTGATCGCCTCCGGTGGCGTTGGGACGCTTGAGCACCTGTATGACGGGCTCATGTCCGGTGGTGCCTGGGCGGTTCTGGCCGCGTCCATCTTCCACTACGGCACCTATTCTATCGCCGAGGCGAAGGACTACCTGGCATCGCGGGGCGTCCCGGTTCGACAGCCTTTCGCCGAGTCGGCCTGACGGCGGCGCGCGATGTACCAGCCCCCGAGTCGCCTGGCGCTGCTGATGCGGCACCTGCGCGATCCAATCGTGTTGCGCAGATGGTCGCCGTCGGCTTTGCTGGTTCTGGCGCTTGCAGTGGCGGCCTGCGGGCTTATCGATGGCGCTGTGGGCCGCGCGCTAACCGTCATTGGCTGGCTCCTTCTCATCCCCGTCGGTGTTGCATTCGGCTATGGCGAAGCATTCTTCGTTGCTCACGGTCGTGGAGTGCGGCGCGCAATTCTCGCGCTACTTTGTTCCGCAATTGCGTCATTGCCCCTCTGTGTCATCCTGTCAACTGGCGGAGGTGATGATTTAGGGGCAGGGACACGGGTAATTCAGGTGATTGTGACACTTGTGTTATTCCTCGTAATCGGGCTATTGATGGCCAGTGCATCTGCCCTCGGTTTTGGCTTGGGGACAGGCTATTTGGCCCGAAAGATCAATGAGCGCAGTCATGATGAATGGCCTTGATCAGGTGCGTAAAAGTGTACGTACATAGTTTGTGAATTGGTTGACATGGCTCGAAATCGTGTGCTACGGTACCTTGGTCCTGAGACGACGATGTCTCGGGTTTGTTTGGAAAGCCAGCAGACCCATCGCTGTGTGCACGGAGCGCACAGATGAGAATCCTGATCCGGAGCCGTTGTGGGGCAATGGAGCTGGGTCGGGCGCTAATCGTCAGGTTCCGGGGTTACTGCTCTCGATGGCAGGGCTCGCACAAGGGGAGTGCGACGCTAAAGACGCCGGGCCGCCAACACCCAGGACAGCCTTCGGGAGGGGCTGAGCAGTCGGATACGGTTCCAGGCTGACGCCGGGCGACCGTGACTGCTCCAAGAGAATCCAGACATTCATCACTGCCAGATTGTGGTTGTGGATGTTGCGTGCGAAAAGCAGCCGGGATTCTCTGGAAGGGGTGTCGTAGGAGGGAACACGTTTGCGACGCATGAGACGCAGTCGGTCGTTCATGGCAATTGCCGTTGCGGCCACGATGACTCTGGCGCTCGTTATTCCAGTCGCTGCAGATTTGAATCTCGTTCCTGGCGACTACGCACAGGTCGCGTACACCAACGGTGACGGTGTGAACGTGCGTACTGCAGCCGGGTACTCCGGGGCGATCGTCGCGACCCTCGGCGAGGGGGTTGAAGTCTCGATCGTTGACGGTCCGGTCTGGGCTGATGATGGCTCGGGCTGGTATTACATTTCCGCCGACACCTGGGATGGCTGGATCGAAGGCTGGGTCATCGCAGACTATGTGTCTGGTGATCCCTCAGCTGTCCGATACGAATCCGTCGCCAGCGCCGAAGTCGCCACCTGGGCGACCGTTGTTGGCACCGATGGCTACGGCCTGCGCCTGCGAGATGGCGCAACGACGGCAGCCGGCGTGATCGCCGTCATGGCTGAGGGCGCTTCGGTTGGCGTCGTCGAGTCGTGGATTACCGGCAGCGACGGCGGCAGCTGGGCAAGCATTCAGTACGAAGGCATGGCCGGCTACGCATCGATGGATTACCTCTCGATTGGTGGTGGCTCCAGCGAGACCGTGTCTGTTGCCAGTGAGCCAGTGACCAGCGGCCTCACTATTGGCGACCGGGCAGCGGTGTCCGGCACCGGTGGCGGTGGCCTGAATGTCCGCGCCGAGGCGTACTACGGCGCAAGCGTGCTGACCGTGGTCCCTGAGGGCAATGTCGTTGTCATCATCGACGGCCCAGCCTGGGACGGCGAAGGCAATGGCTGGTATCAGGTCGATTACTCCAGCACTGTCGGCTGGGTGCATGGTGGCTATCTGTCCTGGACAGACGCTGCTCCGTCGAACGCACCGGCGCTGGAATCAGTCGAGACACCTGCTCCGAGTGAGCCGGTCGCCGAAGAGCCGGTTGCAGAGGCTCCAGTGGCACCTGTCAGCGGCGTTGGTGACGCCATCGTCTCCGAAGCACTCAACTACGTCGGCCTGCCCTATGTCTGGGGCGGAACGACCCCGTCGGGCTTCGACTGCTCTGGTTTCACCTACTATGTTGTCAATCAGGTAACAAGCGTTGGTCTGTCGCGTTCGCTTGAGGTCCAGGCCGTCAGCGGCAACTATGTCGATCCGGACAACCTGCAGGCGGGTGATCTGGTCTTCCAGCAGAACACCTACAAGTGGGGCCTGTCGCACGTCGGCATCTACATCGGTGGTGGCCAGATGGTGAACGCGCAGAGCGAGCGCGTCGGTGTTGCCATCGCCAACATCTGGGATAGCTACTGGGGTCCGCGCTACTACACGGCGCGCCGCATCGGCTAGTTCCCAGCATCCACAGTCACATCAACGAGGCCCGGCCACAACAGCCGGGCCTCGTTTGTTGTCTGCCTTTGCGCGCTATCAGGAGTGCAAAAGCTCCCAGTGCCCCTCGGTGATGATTTCCACGACGCCGTCAATCACCCTGAATGCGGTCTGATCATCAATGGCATAGGCGGGGCCGGGGATGTTGGCGGCCCATCGTTCCGCGTTGGCCATTGTGTTCCAGGGCAGGCTCTCGTGATTCAGATGCGGGAAGATCGAAAAGTCCACAAACCCGAGCGTTTCATCATTCCCGGATGGCGGACTCCACTGGATGAACTCTCTTCCGATTCTGGGCGTCATGATCATGCTCCCGGCGCTGAGACCAACCCAGACCGCCGGTAATGTCGGCAGAAGACCCGCCAGACCAGACTTCTGCATCCAGTAGCTGAGAAACATCGGGTCGCCGCCATTCACCAGAAACACATCGGTATTCTGTACCCAGGGATGCCAGAGCTCTTCGCCCAGACTTGGTAACGCAGTGAGCTCCAGGACGCCAACAGACTTCCAGCCCAGGTTGGTCATCGGCGTCTCTTCGCGTCCGCTGATGAATCGCCACGCCGCTTCGGGGCCGGCCATGGGGTGCGCGTACGAGGCTGTCGAGATACAGAGCGCGCGGCATTGGGATATCGGCTTGTCCAGCATTTCGATCAATGCGCTGCGGATGCCTGAATTCGAGATCCCGCCAGAGGTGAGTAACAGCTTCATTGCATCGCCCTTTGTCCACGTCGGTTCGGAGAGCGCAGAGTCTAACCCGTTCGGCGCGATTCGGAAACATTTCGTTCATCACGGATCAGGATCGGCGTCAGGCCGCTCTAGACGCGACAGCACGTTCACCAGTCCTTCTTCGTGACGAAGCCCGCGACGGGATAACCCTCCGCATCCTGTTGAAGCGCAGGCGCAGCAGGTCGACTACAACTGTGACTACCTCGGTTGGCATCAGGTGTCAGGGCGCGGCGAGCTCTATCGTGGCCTCGCCCGGACGAATCCGGATGATCCTCGCGTCGACGTTCACGATCGCTTGCCCGGACAATGTCAACTTCAACACCCTTGGCAACCTGTGGACCTCGACCGATGGCGCGCAACGCGGTCAGGTCTCCACAGTTCCTGGTCGTCGTTGGCGGTGCCGTGTGCGCCAGCTTCGAGCTCAGCAGCGACGATTGCCAGCTTGTCGTCTCGATGCTGCGCTCGGGCGAAGGGAGTGGCCCGCTCCCGGGCGACACGACCGGCGCATATTTGTCCGACCTGGAGCATTCGGCATGGCCGGACGGTGGACTGTTCTACCGACCGACCGTGATCCAGGTGTGGAAAAACAACGGCGGCTCGATCAACAGCTTGGACTAGCGCCGCCGATCCCCACAGAATATCGAGCGATACAGCGGAGACGCTCACTGCCATTATCGGCAGTGAGCGTCTCCACGATGTGGAACCCACTGGGCTGTTCTAGCGGATGGCCATGATGCCTGCGTGGAGCAGCACGTTGTCGTCGATGCAGGAGACGGTTTCGATGACGCTGCCGTCCATGGAAGGTCTCAGAGCCCTGATGGCGATCCACTGCCGCGTTGAATCCGAGTCCCCATGGACGACAACGAGCAATCAGCGTGTCTGTCTACGAGCGACTATCGATCCAGCGATTACCGACCGGACCGTCCGGGTCGGTTGTTATCGCCACCGACGCGCTGCTGACTTGTATCGGACTCGTACGCAACGTCAAATCCCTGAATCCGGTTGCGGACGAGATAGACGCCATCGCTCGCGTAGCTACTGACGCCGATATCGAAGACTTCGCAGGTGTCGCCGTTAATATGGCAGACGCCGGCATCCTGGCCCTGATCGAGAATGGCGTTTCCACGGAGCATGATGTTCGACGAGTACTGGATCGCGATGCCGATATCAGAGTTCCCGAGGATCGAGTTGTTCGTCAGCTGGAGGTTGTGCGCGTCGTACACCACCATAGCCGTGGCGATCCAGTAGGAGGTACCGAGCCACTGGTTTCCGTAGATCGTGTTGTCGCTGACCCAGCCACCAGCGCCATCACCGATGTCAACGCTGTTGGCGGCCAGCGCAGACTGGTCATAGCCGGAACTGACAGTGTTCTTGAACATCGTCACATTGACATCGCCACTCACCAGAATACCGGTCTTCTGATAGTCCTCGACGCGGTTGTTGGAAATCTGAACGCGCACTGTGCCGTTGCTCTCGCCCACTGGGTTACGGACTTCGATGCCGTAGCCTTCCCCGCAGCCGGACGCTTCCTGGTTGATGTTCAGGATTGTGCTCTTGGTGATCGAGCCACCGGCGCGATCGAACCGGACACCAGCGAGCCGATTCGCGCCCGTATCGCAGGCGGTTGCGCCCAGGTCGCCGCGCACAACGAGGCGCGTGATGTTCATCGAGCTGCCGGCATTCTGGACGACTGCGCCGAGAAATTTGCCACCGGCAGGGTCGACAGCGGTGATCGTGTGCCCTTGACCATCCAGGGACGCGCCATCTGGTAGGTAGACCGTCGCGGTGGTGGGTCAGTAGCCAGCGACCTTGGTCGAGCGCGGCGTCTCGACGAACACGCAGTCGTTCGTCGGCGGCAGCGGCTCGAACGTCACCCAGTCGATGTCCCAGTTCCGCTCACCGAGAACCAGACGGACCTCCACGGTCGACTCCGCGCTGAACGTCTGCGTCCGGGCGACCGGCGTTGGGATGTTGCGACTATCGACGGAGACGCCGGGATAGATGAAGTCGCCGTCCACGACCGGGTGCGTGGTGCCACTGGTCAGGACCGCACCATCGATGCGGTATTCAAAGAAGGCCAGCGAGTTGGTGTCGTTGACGAAGTTCAGCGTCACCTCATCGATCCCCTGCGAGGCCAGCTCGACATAGGGATGGTTGTTGGCCTTGTTCTGCTCGCATGTGCTGGGGAAGTCGTACGCCAGAGCCGAAGTTGTAGCGAAGACGGTGAAGAGGGCGCTGACAACGGCCGCAACGGCTGCTAGTCGTAAGATCCTCATCATGGTTCCTTCCAGTAAGCGGGCGCAACCGTGGGATTGTCAGGTTCAATCACGGTCCCATATGTCCTCCAGTGGTCGACGAAGAAACTGTGGCCACGGTGAGCCGCTACCGGCGTCTGAACGTCGGACCAAACTTCTTTCTGGGATGAGCAATCATTGGATACCTTGGATCAAAGTGCCAATCAAAGTTGAGCGATCCAGTTTGGCGCGTGAGCAAGTTTCCCATCGTGTTTGGCGCGAGGTGGAGCAGCGCCTGTAGCCAATGCGAACTGGCTGGGCCCGCTCGGCTTTCTGGCGGGATGGTGCTGCAGTACACTGCCCAGGTTCGGGATACGCGTCGACGCGCGTCCGTGCGCTACGCATAGAGGAGAACCATGCAGATTCAGCTGCTTCGTCACGCAACGCTGGTGGTCGAGTTCGGCGGTCGCCGACTGATGGTGGACCCGATGCTCGGCCCGAAGGATGGGACCGACCCGATCCCCAATACACCCAACCAGGTCCGGAACCCGATGGTGAAGTTGCCATATGACGACGGGACTCTCCTTCAGCTCATCGCCTCGCTGGACGGAGCGATCGTCACGCATCTGCATAGCGACCACTGGGATCGTCGCGCGGTGGAGCTGCTGCCGAAGGACCTGCCACTGCTCTGCCAGCCGGGGAACGAGGAGCGCCTGCAGAGTGACGGCTTCCACGATGTCACACCGATTGCCGATTCGCTGGAATGGAAAGGCATTACGCTGACTCGCACAGGCGGGCAGCACGGCACCGGCGAGATTGGCGAGCGCATGGGCACGGTCTCGGGCTTCGTCCTGCAGGCCGATGACGAACCGGTGCTCTATATCGCCGGCGACACGATCTGGTGCGCAGACGTGGAGGCGGCGCTCGCCGCGTATCAGCCCGATGTCATCGTCGTGAACAGCGGTGCGGCGCAGTTCCTCGTCGGCGATCCGATCACGATGACGTCGGCTGACGTCTTCGAGGTCTGCCGCGCCGCGCCGGACAGCGCCGTCATCGCCGTCCACATGGACTCGATCAATCACTGCCTGCTCACGCGGCGGGCACTGTCCACTGCCGCAGAAGAGGCTGGGTTCAGCGACCAACTGCGGATTCCCACCAACGGCGAAGTGCTGGCGTACTAGGACGGCTGTGTGTCACGAACGAAGGCGCGCGTGAAGGGGGGCAGTGTGATCGACAGCATTCGCACGCCGGGGCCGCATCTCGGGCAGCCAGTGCTGGTCGCCGGCCCTGCATCGGCCGAGGCGACTGCGGCAGTGGTGCTTGTGCATGGGCGTGGGGCCACGGCACGCGGCATGTTCGGGCTGGTGAGCGAGCTGCCGACCGAGGCGGTGATCTACGTCGCCCCGCAGGCCGCGTCGCAGACCTGGTATCCGTACTCGTTTCTGGAGCCGATCGAGCGCAATGAGCCGTGGCTGACCTCGGCGCTGGCTGCAATCGGCGATGTCGTTCAGTCACTCGTCGACGATGGCTTGCCGCGCGAGCGCATCGTGCTGCTGGGCTTTTCGCAGGGTGCCTGCCTGTCTGCTGAATTCGTCGTCCGCAACCCGCAGCGTTACGGCGGCCTGATCGTCTTTTCAGGTGGCCTGATTGGCCCGCTGGGGATGGTACGCAACGACGTCGGCGACATCGCCGGCACGCCGGTGTTCATCGGCGGCAGCGATATCGACCCGCATATCCCGCTGGAGCGCATGCAGGAGAGCGCCGCGATTCTGGAGCAGCTCGGCGGGAAGGTGGATCTCCGCGTCTATCCAGGGATGAGCCACACAATCAACGAAAATGAGATCGGCGCGGCGTACGCCATCGTGCAGCAGGTGAGTCAGCCGGAAGAGTAGGCGGCCACCGACCTCAGCAATTACAACGCCTCGGTGGACACGGGATGTATCCATCGGGGCGTTGCATCCGTTTATAGCGCGATTTCCTCTGGTTACAGCAAGCCCTCCTGCTGCAGGAACTCGCGCGCCACATCGATAATCTCCTCATGGTCAGCGCTGACCTTCTTGATCAGCTCGAGGATGACATCGGTCGTCAGGTGCGGCTGGAGCGCATTGAGTGTCTCGGCAATGTCGGGAGCCTTCTCGAGCAGCTCGTTGCGGACGATCGGCGCAGGGTTGTAGATCGGGAAGACATTCTTCGAATCCGTGAGAACGACGAAGTCGTTGACGATGATGTTGGGGTCCGTCGTGTAACAGACATTGACATCTGCATCGCCGTTCTCGACCGCTCCAAAGCCGAGCTGCTCGCTGATCTGCACAGTCTTGCCAAACGACAGACCATACGCCTTCTCGACCGGATCGACGGCGGCCTCGACGCCATCCTGCTGGGTTGCAATCGTCAGGTCACCCGCGATCGGCACGAGATCGTCGAGCGACGTCAGGTTCTTCTCCGCGGCCACATCCTTCGACGTGCAAATCGCGTAACTGTCGTTCAGGTCGTAGGCCGGGTCGAGCCAGGTGATATCGAAGCGCTCGTCGTAGGCCGTCTTCACCGACTCGTATGCCTGCTGCGCATCCTGTGTCGCTGGCAATTCGAGCAGGCTCAGCGCCGTGCCGGTGAACTCGGGGTAGATGTCGATGTCACCACTCTTGAGCGCCTGATCGAGGACGGGCGTCTGGCCGAGGCCGAGCTTGGTGGTGACCTTGTAGCCCTGCTTCTCCAGCAGGAGCGCATACATCTGGGCGTTCAGCTGCCCGTCGACATCGAGCTTGCTGCCGATCGTAATGCTGATGTCGCCCTTGTCCACACTGGCCGCGGGAGAGGCAGCGGACGTTGTCGATGCCCCCGACGCGGCGGTCGATGTGGGATCGTTGCTTGATCCGCACGCGGCGATCAGCGGAATCACAAGAATGGCGATGGTGACGATCGCGAGGTAGCGTCCGGTTCGATGGAACATAGTCTCCTCCAATGGATTCGGAAAGCAGCCCCGTCAGGCAGTCTGCGCGTCTGTCAGCGGTTGTCCGCTCGGTCTGGCAACACCTTCCCGTAGCCCCGCCGGCGTGAGGGCGCGCTGCACAGCCGCCAGGCTGAGCTCGACGGCCAGCGCCAGCAGGGCAACGCTGACTGACCCGACCAGCAACGGTGTTGTCCGCAGCAGGTTGATCCCCTGCAGGATGTAATCTCCAAAGCCCCCGCCGCCGATGAGCGCGGCGAGCGGCGCGGTGGCGACGATCTGCACCGCCGACGTGCGTATTCCCGCCGTGATCACCGGCAGCACTAGCGGCGTCTGGACGCGCGTGAGCACCTGCCGGGACGTCATGCCCATGCCGCGCGCCGCATCGACGATCGCCGGGTCGACGCCGCGCAAACCGGCGATCGTATTCAGCAGGATTGGCGGAATCCCCAGCAGCGTCAGCGCCACCACCGAGGGGGTGAATCCGATGCCCAGATAGGGCAGCGCTGCCGCCAGAAACGCCAGCGTCGGAATCGCGCGCGCCAGCCCGCTCAGATTGGTAACGACGAAGGCCAGTAGCGGCCTTCGCGCGACGACTGCTCCGGCGCAGATCCCCACGACAACTGAGATCAGAATCGGAACAGCGCAGAGCTTCAGGTAGGCCAGTGATTGGGCCGCGAAGTCGTTGCGCGGGTCATGGATGAAGTCGAGCATGTCGTGAAGCATCAGGCCGCCGTTGCCGCGTTTGGCGCGACGCGCCCGCGACTGAGGAGATGTTGCACTCCGAGGAGCAGCAGATCGACGACGATTGCGAGTGCGCTGACCAGAATCACGCCGGCCAGAACCTGATCGTTATAGCTGGTGTTGAACCCCTGGAAGATCAGGTAGCCCAGATCCTGCGTTCCGAAGAGCGGCGCTATGGTCGCGATTCCGATCGTCGTCACTGTAGCAACCCGGACTCCTGCGACGATCACGGGGAGTGCGAGCGGTAGTGTCACTCGCAGCAGGACCTGCCGGCTCGTCATGCCCATGGCCTGTCCGATCTCTACCAGCGTCGGATCGACTCCGCGTATTCCCGCGACGATGTTGCGGATCAGGACCACCTGCGCGTAGAGGACGAGCGGAATGATGACCGTCGTGCGCGACAGGCCGGTTAACGGAATCAGCATTGCCATGAATGCCAGGCTGGGGATGGTGTAGATCAGGCCGGCGATCGTCACGGATGGGAGATAGACGCGCGTATAGCGCACCGCCAGGAGCGCGATCGGGAATGCGATGAGCAATGCCAGCAGCATGCTTATCGCGGTAATGACCAGGTGATCGGCCAGCAAGTGCGGGATGGCCGTGTCACGCGCGAGATCCCACCTGCGACCGTCCAGGATGTAGTCCATCAGTCGCACATCGATTCACGTGGCCGGGTCGCAGCGCTGGCAAGCGCCAGCGAGTCCGCGCTCGCCGCTGCATCCCCCCGACTGCTATCGAGCCGAGCGGCGATGCTCTGCGGCGTCACGACGCCGAGCGGGCCCGCTCCGTCTGCAACGATCAGCGCAGGCTGCCCGCTCTGAATCAGACGCAACAATGCGTTCAGCAAGCTCGTGTCGGCGGGAATGCGCTCGTGCGCGCCTGAAACTTCAGTCAGGGGTCCCAGCGC
>Ga0180220_1002955_pt1 | contig 10302 bp, 12 predicted proteins | sample eDN5th37CBELigBY_FD_151335 | JGI IMG/M metagenome (GOLD analysis project Ga0180220, IMG submission 151335) | Enriched backyard soil microbial communities from Emeryville, California, USA - eDNA 5th pass 37_C BE-Lig BY (version 2) (version 2) | ecosystem: Environmental > Terrestrial > Soil >... | reverse complement strand
CGTGTGGCCATGCTCTGCATGCACTGTGGGCCGTTGAGCGTCTGCATGTTGTGCATGTGCATGGCGTCCGTGCATGCGTGCGAGGCGCGTGGGCCGGTGACATAACGCTGCCGCCTCTTTCACGGCGGGGATCCGCATTCGGCCAGACCAGACTGGAATTCGACCAGGATTTTCCCACGGTTTTTACGTTTTCATATTTCCGGTTGACACACTGGCAGAATTGTGGCAGAATATCGGCAGAATAGTGGCAGAAATACGGCAGAATCGGAGAATAAGCCTGCGGAGCAACCTGAGCGCACGCAGAACTCAACCACAGGGCCGTTACCCAAAACACATCACTATCTATAAGAGCCCTTTACGTGATGGATGCCAAGTCTGGCCAATTGGGGTGGAATGGTAGAATAACGGCAGAATTTCGGCAGAATTCAGGTTGACTGCGATGTTCACATTGTCACCTGAACTTGACCAGGTGACGTCATCAGTCTGGAGGGCACTACCGGTAACGGTTTCGCATTAATAAGAGCGCCCTTGTCGTGGTGCTTGAAATTGACCAGGTGACGTCACAAATGGCAAGTGGTTTTTCATGTAATACTCGCACGTGCTGATCAAAGACCCTTCTTGTGGTGTGCGCTATGACGTCATTTGACCACGGGCCTTCCGCTCCGTACTGGCGACTGCCATGCAAGAGCCATTGTCGTCGAGGTAAACATGCACACCGTTACAGCGCCGCCGCGGAGGCACGCCCGAGGGAAGGTGCGGCGTGCGGCCGGCCCGAAACGACGAAGGATGCCGGGAACAAAGACGCTGCGGCGGTCACTGAAGAGAATGGTTTCGACAGTCGGTGACGTGTGGGCGTTGTAGTGGGCGTTTTCTGCTGTTTTTTGTGCCGCCTTCGTCCGACATCCAAGCTGATCAGGTGGGACGCGACGTGCTCCCGACCTGATCCTGGGCGCGTGCGGCTCGTGCCGTGACGCGGAAGAGGCTAAAACAACCTGGGTGTGCTCAGTGCTGGCTCCATCATGTCAGTATGAGCCGAAGCGTTGACCTGGGTAGGGTTGGAAGCGCGCCTGGATGGCCTAGACGCTGGGTAGTGTGCGAAGCACCGTTACGGCGTCATCGGAAGGCACCCACTGAACGGTCGCTGCCCTGCCAGCAGCAGCGCGTTGTCGCGCACGGAGTGGGCGCCCTAGCTTGCTTTGTTCTCTATTGGGAGCAGTTCTAGCGTGTGGTGGCTTCTGGGGACTGCGAGAGCGCGCCGGCGGTTCGGCGCTCGCGGCAACACGGACAGGGTTTGGACCGGGCGCATGATGAGCTTGGTGTTTGCAGCGGGCTCGGCCTCACGGTTGCAGAAGCACGACGCGCTTTGTAGTGCGCGGAGTGGTGCTGTCATGTACCCAAGTCGGTTATGATCTTGCCAACTTGTCACAGACTGACGGACGGTCTTGTACTCGTGCTCTGACGCCGTCGCCTACGGCCAGGGAACGCACTCGTGGTCGCTAGGCAAGGCCCGCAGCAGGGACCACTCTACCAAGAGAACGGCACGAAGCTCCCAGGGAACGTCTGGGGTCATCGCGTCTCTGAGGGAGGCGCGAGTCTGTATGCTCTGCACGGTGGTTGAGGCAAGCTGACGTCGCGCTATCGCTTGCTACGCGATTGGCCTCGGCAGATGCCGCGCGCGTTTGCTACACCGCCGCCTTCCTTATACACGAGTATAGTCGCACAAGCACCGCGTCTGACCGCCGCGCCCGCGGAGGGCGTAGGGGGGTCATGTCGACCAGCTACCCTTGCCACCAACGACATGGTTCGCTCTTCATAGCTGGCGGTGGAGCGGTACGCCCCTAGAACATCCAATGTTGGTCCTAGGGCACCATCTCATGCGAGCAAGGCCGGACGTCAGTGTTCTGCCGTTCGTGCGGGCGTTCCTGTCGATTTTTACCGCAGCCGCTATGCTGGCCCACCTTCGATCGCCATGCGACATGCTCCAGTGACTCGCTCTAATCCGGTATGTATCGTCGCACGCCACGCACATGTGGGTTGTACAAGGTCTCATGCGGTTCCGTCAGGCAGCTCAGCGTTCTTGTTACTCGGGCGTCCTTTTCGTACCAGGAGGCCCTGCTCCGCCGCCTCGACCAACATGGCGAGGACGCAAGCGCGAACCAAGATATCTTTTCTGTCGAAGTACTCGGTGAGCGGCCGCGTCGGCTGAACCGCAGCCTGCATGGCCAAGGCGGCATACAAGCCACACGAGCTCCCGTCGTTTTGTCTCGGCTGACTTTTGGGTGGCACGTACACAAACGCATGGTGCACCGCCCCCCTCGGCACAAGCGTGGAGAGCAGCTGAGCGTACTCACGGTACGCGCCGTCACCTCTCTGGGGCAACGAGTCCCAGATGCGGACCTCGAATGCCTCGGCGCGTATAGTGAGCTGAAGCGTGATCCAATGCATGTGATTTGAGTTGGCGAACGCCAGGAATTCCCGGATGCGGTCAATGGATTTGCCGCGCGCCTGCAAGGCATCAGCGACATAGCCCGGGAACTCGTCCGGCTTCTCGTAGTACGCCTCGAGAGCACCGACGGGAATAATCGCCTTGGTGGGGTCGTTCACGAGCATCGCGCTGCAGATGTTGGCGATGGTGCGCATCAGTGCGTCGTCTGCCCACTCGTCGCGGAGCAGCAAGCGCTGCAGCTGGGGCCAGCGAACCCATGCGGCAGGTTTCATCACCCACTCCATGTCTGGGCCGGCTCCCAACGCCTGAAGTCTCTGCTTCAGCAGCTCGCCGCTGATTGATGGGTGGTCCGTCCAGGGTCTGCTCTCTGGCACTTGCAGCACCGGGCTGTCCCACGTCTCTGTTTCGGCGTGCCCACGCAACCGATCTGGTACGCCCATGGTGAGCACCCATGGCCGGCGCATACAATGCATGGCAATCGCCCTCTAACCTGTCTCTGACGCCCTGTCTCCGTCCGTGTGCTTGGTGTTTGAGTCTGGTCTCAGATCTGCGCACCAAGGAAAGGATTGCATTCACCGAGGCGCGGCATGCGTAAGCCACTACCGCCGGTTGCGCCCTGGGTGAACCAACCACCGACGCCTGCGTACCGACGTCGATCGCACTGTGGGCATCCGCTTCTTTTTCGGGACGTCGAGCAGGGGGCCGGGGCACGTCTAGTGAGCGCGAGCGGTACGGTGAGCCGCTTGGCACCTCTACCTTTCCTGTGATCGCAGAAGGTATTGACATACCTTTAGCACGCTTCTTCAGCGCAGAGCGCAGGACCTTGGACTCGCACTTTGGCGCCTCTTCGTCAGGCGCCGGCCGCTTCCACGCCAGTGTGCCGCCAACTACGAACACCTGCACTTCCTCGGAGAATCGCACTTGAGCCTGCACGGCGTACGGACGACGGGCGGAGGCAGTGGGCGGAGGCACTGGGCCTCGGCGAAGTTGGTATGGTTAGCATGCCGCGCCCTCTAGCTGATGCTCCGTTGCTGGCACCGCTGCTAACCGCAGGTGCCTTCGAGCCAGCTGCCGATGCAGGTGCATCCACCTCCATGGACGACGCGAGTGCTTCGTCCTTGGTATCAGAGCACCGCCCCCAGCAACCGGTGCGTGCGGGCCGGTTCGCTCAGCGATGAATTGCACCGCGTTGGCCAACACGACTGGTACGACCACATACATGTACCTGTGGCCCCTGGCCTGAGGCGGGCGCAATTAATGCTGACCTGGACGATCTGGTCGGCATTTGATCCGATGAGGCGGTGGGTGCATGGTCGGCCACAGTCGTCGCGCCCAGGACGGACGAGGCGTACAACGCTGCCGCCGGCTCGTCCGTTATGCTGTCGTCGACCGGCGCCGCGCTCTCGTCACGCGCTGCCAGCACCATACTCTCGTCGCGCACAGCCCCGGGCGCGCTCTCGCCGGCCGTGGCTGCCGTAGAGCTCTCACCGACCGCCTCATGCGCCGCGGCGTCGCGCGGCGTTCTCGCCGGGCGCGCCTGCTGGGGAGCTGTGGTTGGCCGGCTCATGCTCCGCGCCCTCGTGCGCTCGCCTGCCGCAGCCGCTGCCGCGCTCTCGCCAGCGCCCGCCTGCGCAGCACTCTCGTCAGCGGCGGCCCCCTGCGCAGCGCTTTCGCCACGCGCTGCCGGCGCCGCGCTCTCGCTGGCGGCCTCATGAGCGGCGGCCGCGCCTGCGGCTGCCGACGAGTAGCGCTTGCCACGTGGCGACATGTTCTTGCCCGCCACGGCCGCCGCCGTAGACGCGCCGCGTGCTGCCGCCGTGGGCGCGCTGCTTGCAGCTGGCGCCGTCCTGTCGGCCACTGCGGCCGCCGCCGCCGCGGTCTCGCCGGCCGCGGTCGTGGCCGCGCTCTGGCCACCTGACGTTGTCGTCTCGCTGTGGAGCGCCGTTGCTGGCGCCCTACTCTTGCGGAATGTCGCCGCCGCCGTTGCCGCTTCCCGGCCCGCGGCTGTAGCGGATCGATCTGGTACGCTCGGTGTTGATGGCGCCGGCGAGGTGATCGACCGTGGCGCTGATGGTGCCGGATCTTGCGCGGACGTCGGGTGTGGGGTCCTGGCGGTCAGGAGAACGGCGACTACGCGCGAGTCCGGCGGCGTGCTCAAGACGGACGGGTACCACGGCTTCCGCGGCTGGTCGTCGTCGTACCACCACCACTGCCCGTTCTGACGCATGAGCACGGTGTAGTGGCCTCGGAGCGACGTGATCCCTGCGTGCAGAAGGACCGCTGTCGGCTCGTACGACCGGCCGCCGAGCTGGACGGCCTCGTTGTAGTGTACCTCCTCGACGTCTTTGCGCAAGAGGGTGCGCACGCCTCCGGCAGGCAGCTGCTCGTACTCGACCCAGTCTTCGACGGTGAGGAGAAGCTGATCGTTGAAGACGAGCCTGTGGATGTCTGGCGCTGCTGCCGCTGCGTTGATCAGAGTCGCCAGGCTGACGACTCGGCCTTGGACGGCGTTGTACGGCGGTTGCGTCGGCAAGTACGGTGTGGCGTCGCCAGAGTTGTACATCACCACCGAGAGCGAGGCGAGTGTGTCGGGCACCACGTCTCGCAGGTACTCGAGGACGCACCGCATGAACTCGATCGCGTCGACGTGCTTCTCACTTGGGCTGTAGTCGTCTTGCATGTCTGTCATGTTGTGCAGCACGTTGGCGACCTCACGCATGCGCGCGGCGACTTGCGGCTTGCTCAGCCGGTCCATGCCGTCGAGGGCGCGCAGCAGCGGCACAGCATCAACTCGCGCCCGCGAGATGGTGGCCAGCGATTGCATCGCTGACAGGAAGGTGAACGTTGCGCCCGCGAAGCACGTCGCGCCAGCGTTGGCTGTGCCGACGGGCATCTTGAACGTCGCGGCGGCTACAAGCGTGGGGCGTAGAGCATGACTCATTGGCTGCCTGGTCAGTCCTGCGCGCGAAGACGTCGTTTTAGATGCGGCCCAAGCTAACTCGCCGCCTCCTGCCGCACCTGCTGTCGACGAGGCAATGACGGGTGGGCGCGGGGTACTTCCAGCCGTACCGACGGTGGTCGCCTTCTTTGCTCTGGGCTGTGCCTTGCGGATCCTGATGGCAGCGCCCCGTTCATCGCCGTGCATATTTACGTCTGGTTAGTCCGGCGGTGCCATTGGACCGCGCAAGACGCGGACGGCGCGCTCGGACTGATGACCCCGCGCCATACCCGGTGACGGCGCTCGCGGCCTCCGCGCAGGCGCAGGGACCCCCCTCCCGACGGTCGTGGTAAGTGCACCGCCCGTCGACAACGGTGTGGGCGACCCCGGGCTCGGTCGTCGACACGATGGCGACGGCGATGTGCCCGCCCGGCAGCTCGCTCTGGAGGACCCCGCCCCGCTGCTGGAGCTGCCGACGCCGCACGGCCGGGTCCGCGCTGAACGACCGCCGGTACGCTGCTGCGCTCCCGGAGCGGCCGTCCGCGCGGACGCGGTTGCGGCGCTTGCTGCCAACGACCTCGGCGCCTTCGGTGCGCGGCACGGCGCTTTGCATGGTCGGGCCAGTCCACTTGGCGGGGGGCGCGGCAACGGCGACGGCTTGCAGGGCCCGCGACCGCGGCGTGGACGAGGCCGGCGCCGTCGCAAGGGCGAGCTGAAGCAGCTGCCGATGGACGCACCACCGGTCCGAGCACCGGTCGCAGCGTAGGGTGGCTGCGCCGTCCTCGCCCACCGCCGCGGTCACCGTCGCCCACGCCCGCCCGTCCTCGTCGGTGCGCAGACTGTCGACGACCAAGAAAAGCTCGAGCTCGCCACCCAGCGCCGCGCCCAGGTGGTGGACCACCGGCTTGTCCGACCGCTCCAGCGTCCACTGGGCATCCCTCTGGTACAGCAGCGCCGTCGGCGAGTACGTAACTTCTGGGGCGCTGCCTTTGCGTGACACAGCTGTTTCGGGCATGCGCATAGGCGTGGGATGCGAGGTACGTGGCGCGCAGCGCGTGTTTGAGGTGAGCCGACGGAAACACGTACTTACACTCGGCTGAACAACGTACTCGGTGTGACCGGTGCGGACGGTACGCTTGCAGATGTCGCCCTAGGCGTGTCGGGCCCAGCGTGCGCGGCTTGTCCTGCTTCCACCGCCGAGCGGGGTTGCGCGGTTCACGCGGCGTGCTGCAGTCAAGAACATCGGCGGCTGCATGCCAGGGTGCGCCGCCGCATGGGCGCGTACCTGAACTGGTGGTTGCTGGCGGCGCGCTGACGGCCGGAGTGCTGGCTCTGTTGCTGGTGGCTGTGATCGATCATGCATTGCCGCGTGCGGGGCACATCGGCGCCCGTGGCCGAGACTGATCAGCCTCGTCCTTGAGACGAACGACGCAACGCCGGCATCCTGGTCCGCGCAAGCCAACATGCCTTGATCGTCGTCCGTTGGCGGCGCGTTGATGTCGGCCTTGCTGTTCTCGTGCTCTGCGGAGTGTGCGGTGGGATCCAGCTTGTCCTCCTGTGGCGCCTCGACCGTGCGCCGCTGTGCGGCGGCGTCCGCTGATGCGACTCGAGCCGCGTCGTCCAATTGGTAGTTCCACCGGTCGCCGTTTGGGTGTGGAGAAGGCAGGTTGTCCTGCGAACTCACAACGCTTGCCGGGCGCACGTTCGCTGGCCATGTTTGGGATGGTCGCAGCACCACGAGCCCAAGACCGTCTCGCAGTACCGCCGTACCAGCTGCTTGGCGCGCGCCGCCCACGTCCGTTCGCGCCACTCGGGCCGTCGCGCGAGCGGCCCCTGGTCCATCAGACCGCGGCGGATGTCCGTCCACTGCACCTCGACGACGTTCCGGTACACTTCTGCAATGAAGGCTGTCACGCGCACCCGCCGGTTGCCGATGGCTGACTTGATGACGGCGTTGGCGCTTTCGCTCTGTTGCGTGTACGCTTTGTCGCTTTTACGATCGCCGGCCTCTCGAATGGCCCAGACGGACATGTGATCTTCCATGACCGCGGTATGTATGTGTGTCCAAGGCCCCTGCGGTCAGGGCTCGGCCTGGCATCGGCTAACCATCACTGACCACCCGATTGGCGTACCTCGCATGCGCTCCAGCAGGCACTTGCCTTGCTGGCCATGGTGCTCGCTCATGTGGCGGACCAGGCGTTCGGGGAGTAGCGGTCGCAGCTGACCCCAGCGCTCGCGGAACTCGCCCGGCGACTGTGCGCGGAGCAGGCTGGCGACGCGGAAGAAGAGCCGCCATCGCTCTTCCAGGGACCCTCCGATGTACATCGTGAGGTTCGCCTGGAAGTGGCGGTAGTCCTCCAAGCGCTTACACGCCGGGAAGACCTCCGCCACGGCGGCGTGGATGGCCGGCTCGCCATCGATGACCAGCGACGACAGCTATCGCATTGCCTGCAAGGACCGTCTCACTGCGCGGTACGGTCAGCCAAGCGGTGCAGGCGCTGCATAGAACACGCTTGCACCGAAACGCTTACCACTTCGCGCAACCGCGGCTCACGCACGGCCATGAGCGCCAGTGCCTGGGCGTGGTCGGCCTTGTCCTTACGCGTGTGCAGGTACATCGGCCCCACGACGATCGGGCTGAAGCCTGCCTCGCGATGGCGCTGAACTTGCAGCCGAAAATCGCGATACACGAACGCGGTCACGTAGAAGTCACCTATGCGAGAACATCCCGCCGTGATTTGCCATGCCGCCTGGAAGCGCGGTCAGCAGTTTGCAGCGTTCACCACACCTAGCAGGTACGCCACGCATACCGCAGCTGAAGGTGGTGTCCAGAGACGGGGGCACCCACTCATCCCCCCACTGACTGCGGTCGCACATGTTGAGCATGTGCTGCATCTGTTCGTCGGTGTACAGGACCACGATGCGCCGGGCGACGTCGTGCGACTGTATGTACCGCCGGGAGCTGGTCTGCAGCAACGCTGCGAGTGAGGGCTGGCGGTCGGCGGCGTCCTCAGTGAACGACCAGTCAACGACCGGCTCGCCCATCGCCGGCTGGCTGGCTGGCTGGCTCGGAGGAGTGCTCTGGCTCGCTGGATCTGCAGACGGCCGTGGCGTGGCTAGCGAGCTGGACGGTGGCGGCGCGGTCGACGGGCCGGGCGGCGGCGGCACGGTCGGCGAGCTGAAAGATGGTGGCGCGGCTAGCGAGCCGGGCGGCGGAGGCGCGGTCGACGGGCCGGGCGGCGGCAACACCGCTGGCGAGCTGGAGGATGGTGGCGCGGTCGAAGGGCCGGGCGGCGGCGGCGCGATCGAAGCGCCGGGCACCAGTGACGGTGCTGATGAGCTGGACGGCGGTGGCGCGGTAGACTGGCCGGGCGGCGGCGCGACAGGAGAGCTGGACGACGGAGGCGCTGCTGGATGGCCGGACGGCGATTGCTGGATTGGCGCTGCTGGATGGCCGAACGGCGGCGGCTGGATCGGCGGCAGCTGGATGTTGCCAACAAACGAACCGGGCACGTATCGTTGATAGCCGGTGTACAGGCTCGCTGGATCCAATGCATGCGTGCCTTGGAGCGGACCCAACGGTGACGGCGCCTGGCACACTGGCCACGGCAGTCCCGGGCTATCTGGCTGGGCCATCATGGCCAGACCATGCCAAGCTGGTGCGTTGGGAAATGTCGCATTGCGCTGCCGAGCGATGGCCTTGCCGATCGACTCAGCGTTGCGGAACACGCCAACGTGGGCGCCATAGAGCGAGCCCGGGCGGATGCGGTAGGCGGCGCCCAGCTGGGCAACATGCTGAAGGGCGCGCCGCTCGGTGCTGTAGAACGGCGATGCGCCAGGCTTTGCGTTCCCATGCGGCTTCGGGTAGTCGATGCGGCCGGCGCTGTACGCGACAACGGCGCGGACGACGCCGGGCAAGCTCGACTGCCAGCGTCGGTCGACGTAAATGCTTCGGCGGACCTGGGGATCTGCCTTCAAGCGGTCGTGACGGACGCCTAGGCCGTACTGTGTCGACTCGTGGAAAGGGCCAACGTTCCAGTGGCCCTGGTCGGCGAACGAAACCTGGCCGTTAACGAGGCATAGCTCGACCTTGTACGCCCGCGGCCGCAGCTGGGTCTCCTGGTCGACCCAAGGGATCTGCTGTACAACCGACACCGACGTGTCGTCGCACAATGCCCGGGCGCCATGCACGTCCTTGGTGAGGTCCCGGAAGACCGCAGGGCTGCCCCCCGCGTCCATGGCGGGCGGCTGTAGCGGTCCGCCGCGATCTCGCGGCGGACTTCGCGCACTCCTCTGCGTAGGCCGCTCTCTTCCTCCAGATGGCCATGTGGCTTTTCGCGCCAAATTTTACGATGACGTCACGTTCGCGCCATGGTCGATGACGTCACCCGGCCAAGTTAATTCGCCGAGGGGCTGGCAAAGACGCATCCGTTAATTTGAACGTAAATTTGCTTGTACAATAGTGTCATGGAATATACGTTGCCGATATTAACGTTTATTACTACGTTTGCCATAAGAAATATGAACCTAACGTATCAATAAACGGAAATTTAAATTTCGGCAAGTCTGGTCGAATTCCAGTCTGGTCTGGCCGAATGCGGATCCCCCCCGCCGCGGGCGTCGAGCTGCCGCCGCCGCCGCGGAGGACGACGCCACAGACGCCGCGGAAGACGACGCCGCGACGCAGAGGAATAGCCAAGGCGACGTCCTGCACACGTCCTTTCGAACGAGCCACCGTGTCGTGTTTCATCAGTCTTGCATCAGCCTCAGTAGGAGCCGCCATTCAATCCATTGCAAGCGCGTGCGCTGACGCCGCCGAGATGTCGGCCTACCCAGCCGGTACGCAGGTAGGCCCAAGGCAAAGGAGGCGCCGCAGGCCTTTGGACTGACAGGGCGCTGCACCGCCACGGTGCGGGAT
>Ga0180220_1002952_pt1 | contig 10307 bp, 10 predicted proteins | sample eDN5th37CBELigBY_FD_151335 | JGI IMG/M metagenome (GOLD analysis project Ga0180220, IMG submission 151335) | Enriched backyard soil microbial communities from Emeryville, California, USA - eDNA 5th pass 37_C BE-Lig BY (version 2) (version 2) | ecosystem: Environmental > Terrestrial > Soil >... | reverse complement strand
TTCTGCCCAAAAATCTGGACAAAAGCATCTTTGTCGGCACGGTGACCATCTACTTCGCCGTGGTCAATTACGTGAAGCTGATCCCTTATGCTTTGCTGGGCCAGCTTAGCGCCGAAAACCTGGGGACTTCGCTGTTGCTGGCTCCGGCAGCCGTCATCGGAGTGAAGCTGGGGGTCTGGATGCACGACCGCGTGGACGCAGTGTTGTTCAACAAGCTGATGTATATATTCTTGTTCTGCACCAGCTTGAAGTTGCTGTGGGACGGGCTGCCGCAGGTTCTGGCCTGAGTATATATTGAGGCGTCAGGCCGGCGGAGTCGGCATGGGCTTTAGCGGATGAGGCAGGGGTGAATTGGTGCCGCGCATCAGGCTGATGGCGCGCATGACCCAGTGGTGAAACAGCTCGGTATGTTCGGTTAGCGCCTGTACCAGGGCCTCGTTGTCCTGCGCGGTAATGGCGTCGATGATGTGGTGATGATCCCCGCATATAGAGCTTTGCATGCCTTCAAGATACCTGTCGGGATGCTGCGGCATCAGATAAATGAAGTATGAAAGTCGCCTGGCATGGTTGTATAGGCGGAAGGCGAAATCATAGATGTAACCGTTGTGCGACGCCTTGGCGATACGTTTGTGAAACTCTGAATTGAGCAGCGTCATTTCGAGGAACTGGGAATTGCGCGCGGCTTGCTCATACAGCGTGAGGGTGCGCTGCAGGTCTTGCAACAGGCCTTCATCGGTAGTCTGGCAAAAAAAACCAACCAGACGCTCTGATGCACCATAGGCGTCGAAGAATTGTCTGATATGGGGAATGTCCAGCGGCCGGACGTAAGCGCCTTTATTGCGCTGGATAATGATGAAGCCTTCGGCGGCCAACCGATTGAAGGCCTCGCGTGCTGGCGTTCGCCCTAATCCGTACTGCTCCATGAGCAGCTTGTCGTCTATACGCGCGCCGGGCGCCAGACTGAGATTGAGGATATGGTCCCGGATGAGATCGACCGCATTGCGTGTCATGGTTCCCTTCGGGGCGCGTCCGGTCGGAGAGGGCCTGCGGAGCGCTGTGGATCGCGTTGGATCGTCGGTCATGGTGATCAATATATGGGATGCTTACCGGGCGCCCACAACAATTCGTTTTTCGAGCATCGATTTTACTAGTCCGCTGTTCGGTACTCCAAGCTGGGCGCGTATGGAGAAATGGTCCTCTCGGGCCTGTACATGAAGAACCGGGGGGCAGCGCCCCTTTCTCCAGGCGTGGGCAAGCGCGGCGCTCTGGCGAATATACTCGTCCCCCTCCTTGTCGCCGACGTGAAGGTCCAGAGGGATATCCGGCGCTGGCAAGAGTATTGGACTGTTGCGCGCAGCCACTTCGCGCGTGAATCCCAAGGTGGAATTCAAATAGCTCAGCCGTATAGGTTCAAGATCGAAAATGCCGCTAATTGCCGTGGCGCCCCGGATCGGGCAGTGCCCATCATATGTAGACCAGTCTAGTGACAACAGCAATGCGGTGAGGTGGCCGCCGGCCGAGTGGCCCGATAGAAACAGGTTGTCGGGGTTGCCGCCAAAATCCCGAATGTGCCGATATGTCCATACGACGGCTTCTTGGCATTGCCCAACCAGGGCATCCAGGGATACGGTGGGAATGAGCATGTAGTTGACGACGATCGTGATGATGCCGTGAGGCGCGAAGCCGTTGGCGACATAGCTAAAGTCGTCCTTGCCGAACATGCGCCAATACCCTCCGTGAAGGAAGATTTCTACAGGCGCGTCCTGATGCAATCGGTCCGGCATGAAGATGTCGAGGATTTGGCCGTCGAGGGCGCCATAGCGCTGGTTCAAGTGCGCGCGCCACCGTCCGCGCGCTTGAGCGCTCGACACGGCGCATTCTCGAACGAACTCTTGGAACTTGGGTACGGAAATCTTGGCTTGGTTGTTGTACTGTGCATCAAGTTCGGCTTGAGTATACGTTCTGTACACGCTGGGTAGGCGAGGCGGGGGGCATGGATGGGTCATGTCAAACTGCCATTTGGTCCAACGCTCGCATTGCATCGTCCAACGACATGACATCGGCATATTTGCTCGCCATATCGAACAGATTGACCGCATGAGAGACGGCCGATCGATCGAAGACACACTCTTGGGGCACGACGATTCTGTAGTTCAAGGAGAAGGCGTCAACGACGGTGGCGCGTACGCAACCGCTAGTGGTACAGCCCGTGACGAAAAGCGTGTCGACGCCCAGATCGATCAAGTGGCTGGTCAGCGCGGTGCCGAAGAACGCGCTGGGATGGTATTTTGCAATAAGGATGTCGTCCGCCGTGGGCGCCACTTCCTGGACAAACTCGTAGCCGCGCGCGGGTATGTCTGTGATGGCAGGCAGCTTGTCGGCAAATCTGCCTCCGTCATGACGCGTTTTGGGCGCCACGTGCGGATAAAGAATAGGCAGGCCCGCAGCCCGAAAAGCGGGTATCAGGCGTGCGATATGGCCTATTGCGGTCCATCCTATGTCACCGCAGCTGGTGGGATATTCATCCAGTGATTCCAGGATAGGCCGCGGCCGGGTGCCTACCGTACGATACTGAGTGTCAATGATAAGCAATGCGGCTCTTCGGCCCACGCCGCCGGAATGGCCGAAACCGGCACGCTCGTAGACGGCCAAGTCCTGCGGGGGGATGATATCTTGCCAAGGTTTCATTGTGGTGCTCACTTGCGAAGAAAAGTGCGAGCGGTTCAAGGCGTCGCCCGCGCCAACGACATGTTCACTCGAGATACATGCGTAATATATTCTTGTCGTTGCGCAGCGTGCTGGTCTCACCTTCAAACACGCGTTGCCCGTTGCGAATCACATGTACGGTTTCCGCGACGGCGTAAATGAGGCGCAGATTCTGCTCCACCACTAGCAGAGTTTGCCTACGCTCTTGGCTAAGGCGCATCAGCACACGACTCAAATCATCAACCACCTTGGGCGCCAATCCCATAGTGGGTTCGTCCAGCAGCAGTAAACTGGGTCGCAGCATGAGTGCTCGAGCGATGGCGAGCATTTGCTGTTCGCCGCCGGACAATGTTTGAGCGTATTGTGACGCGCGTTCCTTCAGGCGGGGAAAGGTTTCGAACTGCTCCTCGAGCAACGCTTTCAGTTCGCCGCTATGAGGGCCTGTAAGCCCTGCCAGCTCAAGATTCTCGCGAACAGTCATGCTGGGGAATAGTTCCCTCCCCTGTGGAACTAGAGTGATGCCCCGCTTGACGATCTCGTGGGTGGGCTGCTTGGCAAGCGATTGCCCACTGAAGTGTATGCTGCCTGAGCGCAGCGGCAACAGCCCCATGATGGTCTTCAAAAGAGTCGTCTTGCCGGCCCCATTGGCTCCCAATATGCCCACCACCTGGCCCTGATCGACTTTAAGGTCTATGCCATGCAGCACAGTCAGCCGTCCGTAGCCGGACTGCACCGAATTCAGTTCAAGCATCGAAGTCCTCGCCTAAGTATGCCTTGATGACATTGCTGTCCGCCATGACTTGCTTTCCAGTCCCGCTGGCGATTACCGTGCCGTACTCCAGTACCGTGACGCGCTCGCACAGGCGCATCACCAACGATATGACATGCTCGACCAGTAGTATCGAGAATCCATGACGGCTTTGCATGGATTGAAGCGCATCGCCCAGTTCATCTACCTCGGGAGAGGCCAGGCCGGCCGCCGGTTCGTCCAACATGATCAAACGGGGATTGGAGACCAGAGCGCGTGCGATCTCAACGAAGCGCTGGTCGCGAAATGAAAGCACGTCGACAGTCTTGTAGAGATGCGTTTTGAGGCCGAGTTGTTCGGCTACGGTCGCTGCCCTGTCCAGTTCTTCATCTCGGCAGCCCCGCTTCAATAGTGAATCGGGCACGTGCAGGCCCAGTAGAATGTTTTCCAGCACTGTCATGGGGCGGACTAGCTGCACTGATTGAAAAGTGCGGGTCACTCCGCAGCGGGCGCGTGCATGGGGGGGCAATTGAGTATTGTCGACACCGTTGATGCGCACCGAGCCAGAAGCGAGCGGAACCAGTCCTGAAATGGCATTGAAAAGAGTGGACTTGCCGGCACCGTTGGGACCGATGACGCCATGTATCTGCCCCGGTTCCACGCTCAGTGTGACGTTGTTCAGTGCAATCAGGCCGCCGAATCGCACTCCCAGGCTGTCGACGTCAAGAGCAGGCGAAGTAGTACGGCTCATGGCTGCTCCGATTCATGTAAAGGGTTTTGGGCGACTGTTTTCCTGTTAATGGCCCTGTCGGCGCGAGACGGTGCGCGCCCTCCCAGGTCCGTGGCCTTCAGCCAGCCGCGTCGGCGCAGAAATCCGGCGATACCGTCGGGCATGAAAATGATGAAGACGATCATCAGCAAGCCATAGAGTAATTCCTCCGCGCCCCGGAATTCGCGCAGCAGCTCTGGCAGCACGGTGAGCAATACTGCGCCGATGGCGGCTCCAGCCAACGAACTCAAACCGCCGATCAAGACCATGCCGAACTGCGTGACCATCTGCAGGATGCCGAATGAGTGGGGATCGATGAAGCTGATGCTGATGGCGAACATACCGCCGCCGACTCCGGCGTAGAAAGCACTGATGGCGAAGGCGAGCGCCTTGGTTTGCATGACATTGATGCCACATACCTGCGCCGCCAGTTCTGCGTCCCGCACCATGACCAGTGCGCGCCCGAGCCGGGAGCGCATGATGGCCGACGCCAGCGCCATCATCAGCAACATGGTGATCAATAGCGGGTAAAACTTCTGCGCATCGGTGTCCAATCGCCAGCCCAACAATGTGAGGGACGACACGGCCATGCCATTTGTGCCATTGGTGACGGAAGTCCAATGGACGAACACCCAAGAGAAGAAGTACAAGCAGGCGATCGTTACAAGCGCAAGGTACAGGCCACGCACCCGGACAGCCGGCAAGCCCACGCACAGACCGACTACGGCGCTGATCAGACCGGCTGCCGGCAATGCGAGAGGCAGGGGGAAGTGCAGCTCGGCCATGAGCAGCGCTGTTGCGTAAGCCCCGATGCCCATGAAGGCGGAGTGTGCAAACGACAATTGCCCGGCAAATCCCAGCACGATGTTTAGTCCCACGGCGATCACGACGTACGACATGATCAAGTTGACCAGGTACTGCGTATAGGGATCCAGGAATATGGAAGCTGCGCTCAAGAGTATTACTGCGGCAATGCCTGCGGCGGGAATGCGGTTCATCATGTCATACCCTCCCGATGCTGCTCGTGCCGAAGAGGCCCTGCGGCTTGACCAGCAGGACGATCATGATGACGGCAAAGGCGGAAATCTTTATGAACACCGTGTTGATATAGCCGCCGATCAGCGTTTCAGAAATGCCAATGGCCAATCCGCCAATCAGCGCACCGGGTATGCTCGTGAGGCCACCCAGGATGGCGGCGGCGAATCCCTTGATGAGTATTTCGCTCCCCATATCCGGATAGAGCAGGGTAAAGGGAGCTGCCAGCACGCCGGCAACTGCGCCGATGGCGCCGGACAACATCCATGTCGTGCGGTATACGCGATTGGGATTGACTCCGATGATTTGGGCTCCAACCAGGCTTTGGGACACCGCCTTCACCTGCCGCCCCAACTTCGTATAGGTGAAAAAGCCGAACAACACTGCCATTACGATCAGCGATGCAATGATGACGATCAAGTTCTGCATCGCGATGGGCACGCTTGCTATGGTGACCTTTGCCTCGGCCAATAATGGGGGAAAGGTGTAGATGTCGTCCCCCCAGCGTAGACGGGCCATGCCTTGCAGCAAGATTGACGCGCCGACGGTGGCCATGACCAGACTTAAGTGATGGCTATTGGCCAATGGCCGGATGACGGCGCGCTCGCATATCAGCCCAATGGCCGCTCCGGCCAGAACCGCTATGCAGACGGCCGCCCAGTACGGCAGCATGGCTATCTTGAAAACGGTGAAGGCGGCGAAGGCGCCCGCGGTAAAAAACTCGCCGTTCACGAAAGGAACGAAATTCTGGGTTTTATAAATCAGCACCAACCCCAGCGCCATCAAGGCATAAAGAGTGCCGTTTGAAATGCCAACCACTAAGTAAACAGGTAAGTCCATGATCTACCGTCCTTGCCGGAAATACGGTCTCGGTTCGACGTATGTGTCGTCATATGGGGCGGCGGGCCTGTCGCGGAACAGGTCCGTATAGACGCGACGCTCGACGCGAGTGCTTACTTGACTTTCCAGTGTGGTCCGATGTTGGTCACAGCATCCCCACGTAGAGCCCAGATGGTCTGGGTCTGGCAGCCTTGATGGTTTTCCGCCGAAAAGCTGACACGGCAGGGAGCGATGCCGGCGTCGAAATCCTGCATGCCTTCGAGCGCGTCAATGAATTTTTCGCGGCTCAGGTCTTTGCCCGCGCGTTTGAGTGCCTCTACGATGGTGATTGCCGAGGCTGTGCCATAGAAGGACTCGGCCTTTGGCGTGTCGGAGGGATAGTGCTTCTTGAGCATGTTTTCATAGGGAGCCAGCTCGGTGCTGCCCAAGGGGCCGATGATGGTCGCGGTGACGTAGGTCGTCTGCACGGCGTTGGGATTGCCCACCCGTTCCGCAAGGGCCAGTAGATCGATCAGGCTGTTGTTGCCAATGAAATTCGCTTTTAGATCGTATTTATAAGCGTCACGCAGAAAGGCTGCCGTGGGGCCCGGGTAGGTAAGCAGCACGACTGCGTCGGCGTTGGCCCGTTTGATGGCGAGTACCTGCGCAGCTGCGTCGGTGATGTTGCGTTCTAGGGTCTCATTGGCAACGACCTCCAGACCCGCTTGGTTCGCAATCTCCATGAACGCGTCATGTTTGCTTTTTGCCCATTCATCGGCGTGACCGACGATCGCCACCCGCTTGGTGTCCGGTATGGATGTTACGAACTCGGCGATTGACTTTCCATCTTGGCGCCCGGTCGGGGCCACCGTGAATACGTTCCTGGCCACTGGGTATGTGATCGCGTCCAGACTGGCCGCAAAGAGCATGTGCGGGACGCCGTTGTTGACCAATTCGGGCTTGGCGGCCATGGTCGGTCCGCTACAGATGCCGGCGTTCACCATGAACACTTCTTCCCGATGGATAAGCTTTTTAACAGCGGCGAGAGTCTTTGCTGAGTCGCAGGCGCCGTCCTCGCGGATGACCTTGATCTTGCGTCCATGGATGCCGCCCTGCTCGTTGATCTCTTTGTAGATCATTTCGGCGCCGTTCATCACGGGATGGCCCCAACTGCTTTGAGGGCCGGTGAGAGGACCATACATGCCGATCACTATGGTGTCGTCGGTCACGCCGGGACTCGCCGCCCCCGCCAAGCCGCTCAGCCCCAAAAGAAGGGCGCCGACGATACATGAAACATGCGATGGGACTGGGCGCATAAATTTGATCATTCTTGTCTCCTTGGTTGGTGGGGTGCCACTTAAGCTCGTTCTTGTCATGTATCGGACGTCGCGGGCGCCGGCACGATGCGGCCCCGTAAGGTGATCGGCGTGTCATCGAGATAGAGGGAGCAGTCCAGCATGGGAATGTCCAGGTGGCAGGGGGTGTCCCGGGTGCCGCCGCCTTCCAGGTTGGGACCGGTGGAAAACATGAAGTTGCCTTCGAACGATCGTGCCTCCATGCCATTGGTCTGGCGCTTATCATGCAAGCCCAGCGCGGTCCAGTGGGCTGCCGAGTACAGGCCCCAGCCCAGATGCGACACTGCATATCCTTCCGGGTCGTTGAACATGGCCATATAGTCGCGTAGATAACGGGCGTCAAAACCACCTTCGATGCTACGTATGTAGCCGTTTTCGATGTTCAGGCGAATAGGTGTGCGCACATACTGCTTGAAGGGCAGGATGGTGTCTCCGGGCGCCAGTACGACGGTTCCATTGGCCGAACGCTCGTTGGGCCAAGTTGCCACGAAGGCGCCGGGCCAGTGATCCCAGCGGCCCGGCTCATCTGCATAGCCGTACTGCGACAGACACTCATACTGCCCCACTTCGACGCAAAGACGGGTGCCGTGTTCGGACTCGATCCGCATGTGGCGCGAGTTGCGCACACGTTGGGTTGCCTCAACGACGCGTCGCTTGTCCTCTGCGGAAGGTATGAGGCGCACGAGTGTTTCTGGAGGTTCTTTGACCAGCAGTATGCGGGTGCCGCTGGCAAGAATGTCGGTCTGCTCATGGCCGCGGTCCATACCCATTAGATCGATGACCACGTCCGCGTGCCGAAGGGCCTCCATCGCGGGGCGGTTGCCTGTCAGCGCCGTCGGGCCGAGATGGGCCGTCGATTCCGCGGCCATGTTCGGCCTGCTTCTTTCGTTCAGCTTCATCGTCACGAGTGTGGCGCCCAGCTGTTCCACGGCCAATTGCGAGGCCAGCTCGTTGTCGGGATGTGCGTGCGGACCCGTTAGCAGTACCACCGATTCGTCCGGCCGGATACGGCAGAGTTCCAACGTGCTGCGCCATGCATGGATAAGTTGCGTTCCGATAGTCAAGGTGCCTTCCTTAGTGCTTGGATGGAACTACTTCATGATGCGTAGGGCATGTTCTCGATCAGGTGAGCTCGTGGCCGGTCTCCATGGCGTCCAAATATCGGTTTATGCGATGGTGGATGACTCGTTCCAGATTGTGCATCGGGCCACGGTCGAAATAGCGTGAGTTCAGTCCTTTCTGCATCGCCAACATGAGTTCGGCATCTTCGTTGCCAAACTTTCGTACGAACTGCGCAAGGATCTGTACCTTCTCCTTGAAGGCGGGCATTGTCGTGAACTCTTTCGGGATGCAGGTCCAGCCGGTTACCCGTGTGCGCGTGGGAGTCAGGGGATAGGCGACCCAAGGTTGCACCATGTCGGCCCGAGCAAAGAGGTAGAAATTGGGACGCAGGAACGCGGAGAAGGCGAAGAGCTTGCCTTTTTCATGGTCGGCCAGCCAGGGGGCGGGGCCAAATAGAAGTTCCGCATCCGGCGCCATCGTCCCGGAAACGTATTCCTTGTGCCAGCCGTACTTCGTCAGAGTCAGCTCCTGAAGCGCGCGTTCGGTGCTATAGGTGACACCCCCGAATGTGGATTTGTGTATGACCTCCACATGATAGACGTCGGCCAGGTTCTCGGGAATCAGCTTCCAATTGCAATCTATTTCATAGGTGTAGGTGTCAACCAGCACCATGTTTTCAGGCTGAACATAGGCGGCGGCTTCGCGGTAGCCGTCCACGTCGAGGTAGGCCTGCAAGTCCGGAGAATCGGGACTGAAATTGATGAAAATGAATCCGCCCCACGTATCCAGGCGGATGGGCGGCAGTCGACAGTCTTGAGCGTCGAAACCGGGTAGGCCGGCAGAGCGCGCCGCCGCCATCAGCTTACCGTTCAGATCGTAGGTCCAGGCGTGGTACGGGCACGAGAAGACGCGGGCATTTCCTTCGCCATGTATCAGGGCTACGCCCCGGTGGCGGCAAATGTTGGAAAACGCCTTCAGCTCGCCGTCCTTGTTGAGACATACGACCACGGGCTCTCCCAGGATGTCCATGGCGCGAAAGTCGCCTGGCTTGGAGAACTCTTCGACCCGGCCTACTACTAGCCAGTCCTTGAAGAAGAGTTTTTCTTTTTCTTCTTCTAATAACTGGGGGGATGTGTAGTACCACGCTGGCAAATGTCGAGCCTCGTGGAGCGGAGCGCGGGTAATGGCCAGATCGGCGCTGGAAAAAGCTTCGGTCGGGGCGATGCCAGAACTGCGGTTATCCATGGGTCTCCTCCAAGAGCCCGGCTATCGGGCAAATTATATATTCATTGTATATTGAAAAAAATACAAAGTGCATATTATTTTTCGTGAGACATATTTGAAGTCACGCTGTCATAGGCGCTATAGGTAAATTAAAAAGAAAGGGCGGTTCGGGTTATGGCCCCGGCCTCGGGGCTGAATGAGCTGGATACTCGGCCACACGGTAGCGATGTTATCGCTGATAGGCCAGCTGCCCTTTGATATAGACCGCTTTCGTGGCGCGGTCGTCGGCCATGATCATCTGCACGAACAGTGCTTCGTTGATGTCCTGGCAATGCCTCATGCGAAAGTCGATCAGGGGCGTGGATTTCAGGTCCAGCACCAGCAGGTCGGCTTCCAGGCCGGCCTCTATCGAGCCGATCTTGTCTTCCAGGTAGAGAGCCTGGGCGGCGCCCCGGGTGGCCAGGTACAGGGCCTTGGCGGCCGAGAGCGAATAGCCCCCTAGCTGGCCCACCTTGTAGGCCTCGCTCATGGTGCGCAGCATGGACAGCGAGGTTCCGCCGCCCACGTCGGTGGCCAGGCCGGTGCGCAC
>Ga0180220_1002949_pt1 | contig 10318 bp, 8 predicted proteins | sample eDN5th37CBELigBY_FD_151335 | JGI IMG/M metagenome (GOLD analysis project Ga0180220, IMG submission 151335) | Enriched backyard soil microbial communities from Emeryville, California, USA - eDNA 5th pass 37_C BE-Lig BY (version 2) (version 2) | ecosystem: Environmental > Terrestrial > Soil >... | reverse complement strand
AGCCGCGAGGGGGGGAAATAGGGCTCGCCGGCCGCGATGCAGATCTTCGCGAACGGCACGGTCATGACGAACTTGTCCCAGGTGCGCAGCAGGCGCGCCGGACGCGCGGCGTAGGCCAGGGGGACGACCGGCTTGCCGCTGATCTGCGCCGTGAAGATTGCACCGGGCTTCATGACGAAGCGCGGGCCGCGGGGCCCGTCGGGCGTGATCGCCGGAGAGATCCCGTCCCTGACGATCGCCTGGTGCACGCCGCGTACCGCCCGTACACCCGTGTACGAGCCCGAGCCTCGCACGACGTGCGCGCCGTAGAGCTGCGCGAGCATGGTCGGCGCCTGCCCGTCGACGGACGGCGAAATCATGAATCCGGGCTTGAGGCCGCCGGCGCGCCGGTCGACCATGAAGCGGGCGCAGATGAGCAGATGCTGATGCCAGAACACCGGCACGATCGCGCCGTGCTCGCGCACGAGCTCGGCCAGGGCCTCGCCTCCGACGACGCGAATGCGGGCGGTACGCCAGATCGTCTCGATGAACGCTCCGGCAAGCCAGACCGCGAGGCGGTAGGCCAGCATGCGCGCGGGTGTCAGCCGTCGCTTGGATTTGGTGCGCTGTGGTCGTACGGTCAAGTCGCCGCGATCCTCTGTGGACCCGGTCCCGTCGCGCGATGTCCCCCGATGTCCCGAGGCTGCGCACGGCTGCGGGTCCGTCGGCGTCGGACGCGCGGGGTACCTTACAGACGAACGCCGCGCCCACGTGCCGTGAGCGCGGCGTTTCGTACCAAGATGGTGCCGGAGAAGAGACTCGAACTCCCGACCCGCGCATTACGAATGCGCTGCTCTACCAACTGAGCTACTCCGGCGAGGGGGGCGAAGTATAGGGAAAGAAGTGACCGGGAACCAGTGAGTCCTGCGGTTTGCGACGCGTGATCCGGGGCCTTCGTACGAGGGTCCGAACGTCGCTGCGGCGCGCGACGTGCGGCTAGCTGCTGCGCTTCTTCCTGAGGCGGATCACGACCTCGACGCCGTCGGCCTCCATGCCGTCCGGCAGTGCCGGGAAGCGGCTGAAGGCGATGTCCGCGGGATCGATGTCGCGCAGCTCGCCGGTTTCCAGGTCATGGAAATGGTGATGCGGCAGCCGGGTGGAGTCGTAGACCGAGCGCTCCGGATCCAGGTGGATCTGGCGGACCAGGCCGCGCTGCGCGAGTACCTTGAGCGTGTTGTACACGGTCGCCTTCGAGACGCGCTCGCCGCGCTCGCGGACCTCCGCCAGGATCTGCTCTGCCGTCATGTGCCGGGGCTGGCTCATGAGGATCTCGGCGATACGCAGGCGCTGCTCGGTCGGCTTCAGTCCATGTCGATGGAGCTGGCGCGCGATCTGCTCGCGAGTCATCGTCATATCGTGCTGAACGTTCACGGTGTGCCCATCGGCGATCGGATCGTGTAGACCGGATCGAGGATACCGTGCCTGAGGCGCCGAAGGCGAGGATTTCGCGAGAAATTCCGGCAGAAGTGGCGGGCGCTCAGCGCGGCGAGGGCCCGTCGGACGGCCGGCCCGGTCCCGGCAATGTGTTGCAGTCCTGCAACATACTTTGCGATCCGGGCCTGGACTGGCGATCATGCGACATGCTCTGGACCCGGACTCTCGCGCCGATGCGCCCCGCCCGGCGCAAGCGAGCCCCCGGCCGCTCGTCGGCTGGATTCACGATCGTCGAAGCCCTCGCTGCGCTGCTGGTGATTGCCGTCGGCTTCATCGGCATCGCCGCGCTGTATTCGGAGCATGCCCGCGTGAACGAGAGCGACCTGCCCCAGGCGCGTGCCGCGGCGATGGCGGAGGCGATCGCCGCACGCGTGCGCGCGACACGCGAGGGCCGGGACGGCTACGCGACGACCGTCGGCGTGGTGTGCGATCCGACGCTCGAGCCGAAGCTTCCGCTGGATGCGGCCGCCCAGGAGGCGGCGTGCTGGGAGGACGAGGTCGAGCGCACGCTGCCGAGCGGATTGGGCACGATCACGCGAGACATCAGCACGCACCCGGTGAGTTATGTCGTCGCCGTGAGCTGGTCGACGCCGGAGGCCGGCACCGCGTCGTACGTGCTGAGGGTCGTACCGAAGGACTAGCGCCGCCGGCGCCCGAAACGCGAGCGCTAGCGCGCCTGCGCGTCGCCGCGCAGCTCGCGCGGCAGACTGAACACGACATGCTCGGGCTGGCCGAGCAGGTCGACCGGCGCGGCGCCGCCCCATTCACGGATGCGCGCGACGACACGCTCGACGAGCACCTCGGGCGCGGATGCACCCGCCGTGACGCCCACGACCCGCTTGCCCTCGAACCATTCGCGCCGCAGGTCCTGCGGGCCGTCGACGAGGTAGCCGGGAATCCCGACCTTTTCGGCGATCTCCCGCAGTCGATTGGAATTGGAGCTGCTCGGCGAGCCCACGACGAGGATGATGTCGCAGCGCTCGGCCAGACGCTTGACCGCGTCCTGGCGGTTCTGCGTCGCGTAGCAGATGTCCTCCTTGCGGGGGCTGGCGAGCCCCGGGAAGCGGCGCTTGAGCGCCTCCACGACGCGCAACGTGTCGTCGACCGACAAGGTCGTCTGCGTGACGAACGCAAGCCGCTGCGGGTCGCGCACCTGCAGGCGCTCGACGTCCTCGGGCGTTTCCACGAGCAGGATATGCCCGCCGAAGCGGGTATCGAACTGGCCCATGGTGCCTTCCACCTCCGGATGACCCTGGTGTCCGATCAGGACCACGTCGCGCCCGTCGCGCGCATAGCGCGCCACCTCCATGTGCACCTTCGTCACGAGCGGACACGTCGCGTCGAACACCTTGAGCGAGCGACGCTGCGCCTCGTTCTGCACCGCGCGCGACACCCCGTGCGCACTGAAGACGACGGTCGCATCGTCGGGCACCTCGTCCAGTTCCTCCACGAATACGGCGCCCAGGCTGCGCAGACGATCGACGACGTAGCGGTTGTGCACCACTTCGTGGCGCACGTAGATCGGCGCGCCGAACAGCTCGATCGCGCGCTCGACGATGTCGATCGCGCGGTCGACGCCGGCACAGAAGCCGCGCGGATTCGCGAGGAGGATCTGCATGGAACCAGGATCGTTCATACGCATCAATGCCCCGCCGAGCCGGACGCGCCCGAGCGCTTCTCCTGCTCGCTCTCGCGAAACGCGTCGAGCAGCAGGCAGCCTGCGCCGATCGAGATCGCGGTGTCCGCCAGGTTGAACGCCGGGAAGTACCAGGTGCGCCAGTGGAAATAGATGAAGTCGACGACGTAGCCGTGCATGACGCGGTCGATCACGTTGCCGAGCGCGCCGCCGAGCACGAGTGACAGGCCGATCGCGAGGATCGTCTGGTCGGAGCGGATGCGGCGCAGCCAGATCATCAGCATGAGGCTCACGCCGAGCGCGAGCGCAATGAAGAACCAGCGCTGCCAGCCGGACGCCTCGGCGAAGATGCTGAACGCCGCGCCGGTGTTCTCCAGGTACACGATGTCGAGTATCGGCAGCAGCGTAATGCTGCCCTGCAATTTCACGGTGCCGATGACCAGCGCCTTCGTCGCCTGGTCGAGCAGCACGACGAAGAACGACAACCATAGCCAGTTGCTCGCACCCCGCGTGGGCGTGAACCAGACCTTTGCAAGCGGATTCGAGCTCATTACCTCTCCAGCCCAGGACCCATACTCAAGTGTAGCGCCGCTGCTCGCCGGGGCCGTCCACGTTCGTGACGCAGCGCCCGCACAGCTGCGGATGCGCGGCATGCGCGCCGACGTCCGGCCGCTTGTGCCAGCAGCGCACGCATTTCGCGGCGGCACTCGGCCGCACGACGATCCAGGCGCGGTTGTCCTCGCCCTCCTCTGCCGCGACCGCCTCGGCGGGACGCTCCTCGGCGGGGTGCACGTGCGCGGCGGACGTGATGAACACGAAACGCAGCTCCTCGGCGAACATCTCCAGGGTGTGCAGCAGCGGCGGCGCCGCGTACAGCTCGAGCTCCGCATCGAGCGGCGCGCCGATCGCATTCGCATTGCGCAGCTTCTCCAGCTCGCGCATCACGGCGCTGCGCAGCCGCAGCATCGCGTCCCAGTCGATCGGCGGGCGCTGGCCCGCCCCCGCGGGCAGCGCGACCCAGGTGTTGAAAAAGACGGACTCGGTGGCCGCGGCCGGCATGTGCCGCCAGATCTCCTCGGCCGTGAACGACAGGATCGGCGCGAGCCAGCGCACCATCGCCTGGATGATCCAGAACATCGCGGTCTGCGCCGAGCGCCGCGCGTGGCTGCGCGCCGGCGTCGTGTACAGGCGGTCCTTCAGCACGTCCAGGTAGAAGCCGCCGAGGTCGACGCTGCAGAAGTTGTGCACCTTCTGATAGATCAGGTGGAACTGGTAGCTGCGATAGGCGGCGACGACCTCGTCCTGCAGCTGCTGCGTACGCCACAGCGCCCAGCGGTCGATCGCGACGAGCTCCTCGATCGGCACCTGGTCGGCGCTCGGGTCGAAGCCGGCCAGATTGCCGATCAGGAAGCGCGCCGTGTTGCGGATACGCCGATAGGACTCCGCGACGCGCTTGAGGATCTCGTCCGACAGGCTCATCTCGTTCGAGTAGTCGGTCGCCGCGATCCACAGGCGCAACACGTCCGCGCCCAGGGTGCCCACGACCTTCTGCGGCACGATGACGTTGCCGAGGGACTTCGACATCTTGCGTCCCTTCTCGTCGATCGTGAACCCGTGCGTGAGCACTGCGTGATACGGGGCATGCCCGTACAACGCGGTGGACACGAGCAGCGAGCTGTGAAACCAGCCGCGATGCTGGTCCGAGCCCTCCAGGTACAGATCCGCCGGGGTCCTGATCTCGGGCCGCGTCTTCGAGACGCAGTGATGCATGACACCGGAGTCGAACCACACGTCCATGATGTCGGTGACCTTCTCGTACTGCGAAGCCTCGGCGCCGAGCAGCTCGACGGGATCGACGTCGTACCAGGCGTCGATGCCGTCCTTCTCGATGAGATCGGCGACCGCCTCGAGCAGCTCCGGCGAGCGCGGGTGCGGCTCGCCGCTCGTGCGGTGAGTGAACAGCGCCAGCGGCACGCCCCAGACACGCTGGCGGGAGATGCACCAGTCCGGGCGGTCGGCGATCATGTTGCCGAGGCGGCCCTCGCCCCAGGCGGGCATCCACTTCACCTTGCCGACCTCGTGCAGCGCCGCCTTGCGCAGACCGGCCTGCTCCATGCTGATGAACCATTGCGCGGTCGCGCGAAAGATCACCGGTGTCTTGTGGCGCCAGCAGTGCGGATAACTGTGCTGCAGCATCTCGTGCTTGAGCAGCGCCCCGCGCTCCTCGAGCACTGCGATCACGTGCTTGTTCGCATCGAACACGCGCTCGCCTTCGAACAGCAGTGTGCCGGGGACGAAGCGGCCGTCGCTGCCGACCGGATTGTCGATCGGCAGCTTGTACTTGATGCCGACCTCGAAGTCCTCCTGGCCGTGGCCGGGCGCGGTGTGCACCAGCCCCGTGCCGGCGTCGAGCGTGACGTGATCGCCGAGCACGACCGGCACGGTGCGCTCGTAGAACGGATGCGAGAGCCGCAGTCCTTCCAGCGCCGCGCCCGTCGTCTCGGCGAGCGGCGTGGCGTCGGTGATGCCGGCACGCGCGAGCACGCTTTGCGTCAGCGGCGCGGCGAGCACGAGCAACTCCGCGCCGGTGTCGATGAGCGCATAGCGCACCTCGGGACCGGCCGCGACCGCCTGGCTCGCGGGCAGGGTCCAGGGGGTCGTCGTCCAGATCACGACGCTCGCGCGCGCGCGCGGCAGCTCGCGCAGGCCGAAGCGTCGCGCCAGGTCCGCCGCGTCCGTGACCCGGTAGCGCACGTCGATCGCCGGCGAGGTGTGCGTCTCGTACTCCACTTCCGCCTCGGCGAGCGCCGAGCGGCAATCCAGGCACCAGTGCACGGGCTTCAGCCCCTTGTAGACGTGCCCGTTGCGCAGGATCTGCGCGAACGCTCGCAACTGCTCGGCCTCGTAGCCGCGGTGCATCGTCACGTACGGGTGGTCCCAGTCGCCCATCACGCCGAGGCGCTTGAAGTCCTCGCGCTGGCCGTCGATCTGCTCGGCCGCATAGTCGCGGCAGGCCTGGCGAAACGCCCGCGGCTCGAGCTTCTTCACTTCCTTGCCGCGGGTCTTTTCGATCTGATGCTCGATCGGCAGGCCATGGCAGTCCCAACCCGGGACGTACGGGGCGTCGTAGCCGTCGAGGGTGCGCGATTTCACGACGACGTCCTTGAGCACCTTGTTGATCGCGTGCCCCAGGTGTATCGCGCCGTTCGCGTACGGCGGACCGTCCGCGAGGATGAATGTCGGCCGCCCGTTCGCCACCTCGCGCAGCTTTGCGTAGATGCGCTGCTCCTCCCACCACTTCAGCAGGTCCGGCTCGCGGCGTGCGAGATCCGCCTTCATGGGGAAGTCGGTCCGGGGAAGATTGATCGTGTGTTTGTAGTCCATGGAACGAACGTGATGGGGTGCGATGGGTGCTGTGCGAGTGGTCGTGCGGCGAGAGTCGTCGTAAATCGTGGGTCGAGATCAGGCGGTCGTCATGTGTCGCACTCCCCTGCGCCTGCCAATATCCGCCGCGCCTGCGCCGCATCCTTCCTCATCTGCTCGACGAGCGCATCCACGTCGTCGAAGCGCAGCTCGTCCCGCAGCCGGGCGATGAAATCCACGTGCAGGTACTGCCGGTAGAGCTCGCCGTCGAAATCGAACACATGCGCCTCCAGGAGCAGCTCCGTGCCGTTGAGCGTCGGGCGCGTACCCAGACTCGCGACGCCCGGCGCATCCTGCAACCCGCAGCCCGAGGCGCGGATCGCGAAGATACCCGCGAGCGGCGTCGCGCGGCGGCGCGGCCGCAGGTTCGCCGTCGGGAACCCGAGCCGGCGTCCGAGCTTCGCTCCGTCGACGACCTTGCCCGTCATGCGATAGGGCCGCCCCAGCAACCTGGCGGCACGCTGCATGTCGCCCTCATCGAGCGCCTGGCGCACCAGCGAGCTGCTCACCCGCTCACCGTCGATCTCGAACGGCGGCACTTCCGTCACTCCGAACCCTGCCTGCTCACCCAGCGAGCGCAGCGTACGCACGTCCCCCGCGAGATCGCGCGCGAACCGGAAATCGTGCCCGACGACGACGTGGCGCACGCCCAGCGCATCGACCAGCACGTCCTGGACGAAGCGCTCGGGCGACAACGACCGGATGCGCGCGAAGCGCAGGCACACGAAGCGCTCGACACCATAGCGCTGCAGCGCCTCCACCTTCTCGCGAAAGCGCGTCAGCCGCGCAGGCGGCGCGGACTTCGCGAAATACTCTCGCGGCGTCGGCTCGAACGACAGCAGGACCGCCGGCAGACCGTGCTCGGCGGCGCGCTCGCGCAGCACGCGGATCATCTCCTGGTGGCCGAGATGGATGCCGTCGAAGGCGCCGATCGTGGCGACGCAGCCGCGATGCCGCGCGTGCAGGTTGTACACGCCTCGAATGAGCTCCATCACGGCCCCGCGCCCTACCTTGCCTACGTCGATTGCCGAAAACCCCGCATTATATGTGAGCGCTGCACCCGCGCTGGCGGATCGGCAGTGCAGCGTACCTTCGGACCGCGCCTGGATGCGCATCAATGGGACAGCGCCGGCGGCTGCAGCCGGAACTGGTGCAGGCGTACGCCCAGCAGCCACAGCACCGCGAAATACACGAGGACGCCCCCGGCGACGAGCCCCCCGAGCCAGAGGATCCGAGTCAGCTTGGGGGCGATCAGCCAGGATGCAACATCCCCGCCCAGCCACAGCAGGCCTGCGGCCATGACGGCGCTCGCGACCAGGATACGTACCAGCAGACCGCGCAGCGCCTGGCCGGTCGCCAGAATCCGCTGACGCACCAGGCCCAGGTACAGCAGCCCGGCGTTCATCAGCGCGCCGATGCCATTGGTCAACGCCAGCAGCGCGTGCGCGCCGGGGGCCTGCAAACGGTCGCCCAGCCACAGCCCGACGACGATCACGAGGTTGAGCCCCATCGTCACGCCCAGGGCCCACATCGCGACCCGCACGGGGCCCTTCGTGTCCTGGCGCGCGTAGTAGCCCGTCGCGAGCACCTTGATGAGGCTCCAGCCGAGCAGCGCGAACGAGAAGGCCATCAGCGCCAGCCGCGTCATCTCGACGTCCACGGCCTTGAACTCGCCGTAGTGGTAGAGCGCGACGGTCAGGGGACCGGCGAGCGCGCACAGGGCGACCGAGGCCGGGATGACGATCAGGCAGACGAGCCGCATCGCCCAGCCCAGCGTCGCCGCGAACTCCGCCGGCGTGCGCTGCGCATGCTGCGCCGACAGGCTCGGCAGGATCACCGTCGCCAGCGCGATGCTGAACACGCCGAGCGGAAACTCCACGAGACGGTCGGCGAAGTACAGCCACGTCATGCTGCCGTCGGCGAGCAGCGAGGCGATCCCGGTGCTCAGCATGACGCTCAGCTGGCCCATCGAGGAGCCGACGATCGCCGGCCCCATGAGCACGGCGATACGGCGCACGGCCTCGTGCTGCAGGTTCCAGCGCGGCACGCGCAGCACACCCATGCGCAGCAGCGCCGGAATCAGCATCAGAACCTGCAGCACGCCGCCGACGAACACCCCGACGGCGAGCGCGACGACCGGCCGCTCGAAATAGGGCGAGACGAACGCGGCGAACACGATCATGACGATGTTCAGCACGACCGACGTGAAGGCCGGCAGCGCGAATTTCTGGTAGCTGTTGAGCACGCCGCCGGCCAGGGCGGTCAGCGAGACGAACAGCAGGTACGGGAACGTCCAGCGCAGCATGTCCACGGCGAGCTGGAACTGGCCCTCCTCCTTGGCCGCAAAGCCCGGTGCGCAGATGAGCACGATCGCAGGTGCGACGAGCACGCCCAGAACGGAGGCCGCGGCCAGGATCGCGCCCAGGGTGCCGGCGACGGAATCGACCAGCTCGCGCACGTCCTGGGTCGAGCGCTGCGAGCGGTACTCCGCGACGACGGGAACGAACGCCTGCGAGAAAGCACCCTCGGCGAACAGCCGCCGCAGCAGGTTCGGGATCTGGTTCGCGAGCACGAAGACTTCGAGCGCGACCGCGGGGATGAACGAGGCGTACACGACGTCGCGGGCCAGCCCGGTGATCCGGGACAGCAACGTAGTGATTCCGACGATGGCCGTGCTGCGGAAGAAGCCGCGGCTCATGGGCAGCCGTGCCCGGGTGCAGTGGGGGTCATTGGTTGGGGCTCATTTTGGAGGTTATAGTAGCTGACCCTTGCCTTAGGGCGTCGTGATCGGCAGAATTCGCGCTCTTTTCGCAAGCCCCCAAGCTGGAGCCCTCTAGTCCCGTGGCCAACATCAAGTCAGCCGAGAAGCGCGCCCGTCAGACGCTCAAGCGCCGTGCCCACAACGTGGCCGGCCGCTCCAAGCTTCGCACCGCGATCAAGAGCGTCGTCAACGCGGTCAACGCCGGCGACAAGGAGCAGGCGACGGCGAACCTGAAGGTGGCCGGCCCGATCATCGATTCGGCCGTGAACAAGGGCCTGATTCATCGCAACAAGGCCTCCCGGCACAAGAGCCAGCTCAACGCGCGCGTGAAGCAGCTCTCGGCAAGCTGAAACGGTTACGCACCTCTGTAAGAGGCTGAAAAGCCGGGCGTTGCCCGGCTTTTTGCGTTGTGGAGTGCGCGAAGGCGCTTAGTCCTGCGCGGAGGGCCACGGCCGGCTCGCGCATCCCCAGGATCGCGCTGGTCCTGCCCGTGCGGCCAAGTCCTCAAGGCGTCTCAGACGCGACCCGCTCGAGACGGCTCAGACTCGATCCGTGTCGGAATCGTCCAGGCGCCCGGAGCCCTCGCGCGCGGCCGCGGTCGCTTCACGCTCCGCCTCGTCGGCCGCAAGCTCCTCCAGCCGTCGCATGATCGCCTGGCACAGCGCTTCCGTCCCCTGATGAGCGAGGCCGGAGATCCTGTGGACCGGCCCCTTCCAGCGCAGCCGGCGAACGATGTCCTTGCAACGCTGGTCCGCTTCGTCCGCGGGCAGCAAGTCGACCTTGTTCAGGATGAGCCAGCGCTCCTTCGTCGCCAGATCCGCACTGAACTTCTTCAGCTCCTTCGCGACCGCGCGCACGTCGGCGACCGGATCCGCCTCGGGATCGGGCGGCGCGATGTCGACCAGGTGCATCAGCAGTCGCGTGCGCTGCAGATGCTTCAGGAAGCGGATGCCCAGCCCGGCGCCTTCGGCCGCCCCCTCGATCAGCCCAGGAATGTCCGCCATGACGAAGCTGCGGTGTAGGCC